>Ga0209830_10000486_pt1 | contig 41501 bp, 30 predicted proteins | sample ArcticOcean_MG_C_12_FD_187439 | JGI IMG/M metagenome (GOLD analysis project Ga0209830, IMG submission 187439) | Marine microbial communities from western Arctic Ocean - ArcticOcean_MG_CB8_130 (SPAdes) (version 2) | ecosystem: Environmental > Aquatic > Marine > Oceanic | place: Arctic Ocean...
CAACTTGTGCAGTTGGCGGTAATGTTCTACGAACTAATACCAAACTGAAATTATCAATCCGCATTCCCGCTGGAGTCGATAGTGAATCGGCAACAGATTTGATTGCTAAAACACTGACTGAAAACCCACCACAGGGTGCACATATCACCTGGGAAACAGAACATCCAGCAGATGGTTTCCACGCAAAACCACTAGCAGATTGGCTCCATTCAGCACTAACTGATGCAAGTAATAATCACTATGGAAATCCAGTCCAGTTTATGGGTGAGGGGGGAACAATTCCATTCATGCCTATGCTACAGCAACAATTCCCACAAGCAGAATTTATGATTACAGGAATCTTAGGACCAGAATCCAATGCACACGGACCTAATGAATTCACTCACATCCCTGCTAGTAAAGCAGTAACAGGTTGCGTTGCAGAAGTAATTGCAGCCCACGCAGCCCAAAAATTATGAGAACATTCGCGAAGTTCTATCGCTTCTAAGATGTCTATACTTTACCGTCCTTTATGCGTCGGTTTCTTAGGGAGGTGGCATGTGGCTCAAGCCATAGGCTATGCCTAAGGTGAGAATATGTCTGAAGGAACTATCACTCCGGAAATTAGAATTAAACAACTTCAAGAGGAATTGGATACTCAAACCGATCGTTTGTTGAAGTTATTCGCAGCACACGAGTCGCAGGTTGAAGATTTGCGAACAGCAAAGGCGGAAATCGAAGTTCTTGAAAAGGAGATAATCGAGCGCGAAATAACCAAAGAAGTCCAAGATACATTACTTTCTGAAAAGGAAGTTAGAATTAGGGAACTTGAACTTAGAGCTGTAAGAGGCGGAAAGCAAGTCGAGCATTTAGAACCAGCTTTAGCAAAGATGGAAGAAAAGTATTCTCGTGAAAAGGACCGCCTTGGCAAAGTATTCAATATTGCAGAGGAACTTGATGGAGATTTACGTTTAGCAGTTACGGAAATGAAAGCCCGTGACGATTGGTATGTCGCTCATATGTCATTATTCGAGGACCTAAATAAGGCCATTAAGGACCGTTATACAATGATTGAACGTGCTGTTGAAACAGAACGCCAAAGTGAGCATATGTCCCGTGCATTCAATGAACGCATTGAAGAAATGGTTGAAGTTAGAGCTACTGAAATGTCAGAAGAATCAGCAGAAGCGGAAGCCGCTGCCGAAGAAACATCACCGATTGAAGTCATTGAAGAAGAAGCAGAAGTAGATGCGGATTCAGAAGAAGCAGAAGCAGAAGTAGATGCGGATTCAGAAGAAGCAGAAGCAGAAGTAGATGCGGATTCAGAAGAAGAAACAGACACAGAGTCTGACAATTGAGGTGTGTATCGATGGGTGGTTTAGCCCACGGTGGGTACGGGCCGGTCATCATTCCAATGATGATGGGCGTTAGCGCTGTAGTCATAGGGGCAATAATTGATCCACTGAGTGGACTTGTTCCACTGTTCGGAATATTTTGCTTGATGTTATCTGCATTCTTTGCCAATTTCTGGCGAGATCCAGACCGCAAGATTCCTTCTCAGCAAGGAGTCATTACTTCGCCTGCTGATGGGCATGTAATGTTCGCAAAAAGGGAAAGGGCAATCGGCCGCCGTCCAAGTAAGAAAGAATTAGAATCAGGTAAATGTACAAATGATAAATTAACCGGAGACTGGTATCCTGAACCATTGGATGAACCATTATTATTCACTACCGAACAGCAATTTGAAGCAGTTCCAAAAGGCCAAGAATCAGATACAGATGTTTGGAGAGTCGCAGTATTCATGTCACCACTTGACGTACATGTCAATCGCGCTCCAATGGCTAGTACCATCACAGCAATGGAACTCAGAACCGGCAAAGGGATGCGCCGTGGACCCTTTGCAGCAGCATTCAAAAAGGAAAGCCAATATAACGAAAGAGTTCGTTCAGTATTCCAAAGTGATGACGGAACAATAGCCGAAGTCATGCAAATATCAGGGGCGTTGGCAAGAACGATTGTCCCATGGGTCAGCCAGGGTGCTATATTGCGCCGAGGACAAAGGTTCGGGATGATTCGCCTAGGTTCAAGAGTTGACGTTAGAGTTCAAGCATCAAAGTTCAATGTCGATGTAATCTCGGCAGAAGATGGAGATCAGGAGCATCCGAAAGGGCAATTCGTGATGGCCGGTTCTTCGATTCTTTACACGCCAGTGGAGTAGTTAAGGCAGTTCTTTTCATATCGGTGCATTGAATACTAAAGGGTTGACCCAGCAACTGGAGGAAGAGACATGAACAAGCCCGTTTCACTTACTTTGCTCGGTGAGAGTAACAAAGGTGTCCGCATTCATGATTTGATTAAAGCTCCAGCGAATACCGCTTGGGCAAAAGAACGTCAACAATCATGGGATGCAGATGAACCAGCAACCGTATATTATACCCCAGAAACAACTGCAGATGGTACGCCATGCAGCGCAGTTACAGTGATTCTTAGAACCAAAGGTTGCCATTGGTGGTGGAGTTCAGGTTGTACTTTTTGTGGTTATTTCAATGATACACGTGATGATGTTACCAACGATAACCTACATTCTCAATGGCAATATGCAAAACAAAAGTTCAATGATTTCAAAGACCATCAGATGGTTAAGGTTTACACTTCAGGTAGCCTGTTAGAAGACAGAGAAATCCCTGTAGAATTCCAAGAGACCGTATTAGCAGATTGCCAACGTCTCGGTAAGGAATTGATAGTAGAGAGTCGTTGTGAACAAATGACTGAAGAAAAATTAGCGTGGGCAACTAAAATCAACCAAAACTTTGCTGTAGCAATAGGCTTAGAAGCCTATGATGATGAAGTTTTAAGATTCCATGTTAACAAGGGATTCACAACAAAGTCATGGGAACGGGCAGTCGTCAATATGCAAAAATTCGATGTCAGAATAAAGACATATCTAATGTTTAAACCACCATTTATGTCTGAAGCTGATGCATTGAATCACAGTGTAAAGTGGATTGTAGCAGTCGCAGAAAAGAGCGATGAAATATCTGTTAATCCAATGAATATCCAAAGAGGCACAATCATTGATAGATTACACCGCAATAACGAGTACCGGCCTCCATGGTTATGGTCGCTGGTTGAGATGATCAAGCGAGCCCATCCTTCTATCCATCCAGAAGGAGGATTCAATGGTGATGCAGATCAAATTTCTCGCCTTATCGTTCACCCAACCGCTGGAGGAAGAGTTCGTGGAGCCCATAACTGCGGGGAATGTGACTCGCATGTAGTCGCCGGCATCGAGCGTTACGCAGTTTCAGGGGATTTGAGAGAATTCGATGGGCTAGAATGCCAATGCCAAGCAATTTGGGCAACTGAAATCGCCTTGGAAGAGACATTACCAACTCCTTTAGGAATCTCAAAAAGTCGCCGGGGCAGCGTCCTAGCAAATTTACGTTCATTGTGAATAAATATTCCATCCAACGGGCGCTCTAGCAACTATGTCGCTAGTCAATACTTATTACCGCTCCCCAAGTGGAACAGAATGACCCCTATGGGGTCAATTGGAGCCGAGGACTATGACTAACACTACGACACTACCAGATGTGACGACCGGAAACGGAGAACCATCAACTAGCCGCGTACTATTGACTTTGTTTTTAGTGGGCTTAATTGGCCTATTAGCACTCTTTTCCAATGTCTTTGGATGGGATTCCCTTCCATTGCTCAGCGACTTAATACCATTGATTGGTAACCTGGGTGGTTCTGGAATTTGGTATTACTTGATTGGATTGCTCGCAGGAGTTGCCGTGATAGTTTCCAACTTGTTGGGAGAGGTCCTGTTGGATTGAGGAGGTGTGATGTATGGAATCAATATTTATTGGAATCGCAATAACAGTATCCGTGATCTGGCTAACTGCTAATTATACAGCAAAAGGAATAGGCAATATGTCAGTGGCAATGCGTCAATTTTCACTGTTCTTCCTAACAAAAGCCCCAGCAGGTTTGGTTGACTTATTCGAAGACAAACCAGGTAGCGGTGCTAGAACCTGGATTAATTTCGGTATGCTTTGGTTCGTATTTTCTTCAATTTGTGGATTCCTTGGACTATGGCACCATTACGACCCAACAGCACTAGATTCTCTAGCAAGCATTGGCTGGGCATACGATAATGGTGATGCATTAACAGCAACAACTACCAAATTCCTCGGAGTTGCAGTATTCTCAACTCTAGTTGGTGCAGGACTTGTTTCAATTTCACGCAGTAGCAATGGGAAAATGGCAAGTGAAGCAAGTGCATCCCTTTCAGCATTTTTGTTTACCCTAACAACAATCTTTGCATCATTATTGCCATCGCTACTAGGACTGTTAGGACAAGATATAGACAGTGCAATAAATATTGTATTAATCGATGCCGTTTCCAAATTAGCAGTTGCAATGATCGTTGCTGCGTTATTTCTAAACGTATTACTAACAGTTGCAAATAGGGGCGATGAAGATGTATCAACAAGTGCTTGGTTCCTAATTTTCGCTCTATTGATATTCATTTTGTCAATGTTTTTGGGATTCTTCGGCGAACTCGCCGGCTCTACTCAAATAGTTTGGCTTGCGGGTCAAATGGGAAGTTCTTGGGTAATCTTATCCCTAATATTCTCTGCAGCATACCACATTATCCCGATGACATCAGGAGTGCCAATTTGGTCGGCTTCAATGCGCCAAGCGAATCTATTCTTGCTATTCATTACCCTTCCACCATTCTTCATCGCTTCAGCGAGTGGTTCAACATTTTTACTCAATCTTGGTGCAATCGTAATGACACTTGGCCTACTGCCAATAATTGCAGGTAGCGTCAACTTACTATTCACTGCCAGTGGCAATATATCTGCAATCGTCAAGAACCCAGGTGCTCTTGCTGCAACACTTGCAATGGTCTTGTTACCAATCTATGCGATTGGAGCATTCTTTACTGGCATGGATGTCTTCCTCGGAACAGGGAAACTTGGAGATATGGCAACAACACTTGACATGGGATTCCTATGGACTATTGGCGGTTTGATGATTCTATCAGGGGCTTACGTCTCCTATCCTTTGGCCTGTAACAAAGAACTTTCCGAACCAAGTAAGGCCAACCTAACAGTTTGGTTTGTTCTATTCGGAGGTTTTGCCTCCACCATTACAAATCTAATTGGAGACTTCACAATTCAAGCGGTTGCAAATTCAGGCGTTGAAGATGCAGTTGCCCAAACAGAAGGATTCTATTTGGTCGGAGCAGCATTATTCTACTTCACCGCAATCGGTGCAATACTAGCTACATTGGCGGTCATAAGAATAAGTTCTTCAAAAAGTACATCAAGTCATTCCCAAACATCTGTTTCAGATATTAGTACCTACAACCTAGGAGACGGAGCAACAACAATCCGTACACTCTTGGGACGAGGAGTTGGGATAGATACTAAACTGGTAGTAGGGGAAATGGAAGAAGATGAAGGTGGAAGCACCGTAATCGTAGTTTCCGCGGCACTCCATGACGATGAAGTAACCGAATTCCCTGAAGAAGATAATTCTCAATCACCTCTCTACAAACTAGGCGTTGCTGCTTCAGAGAGTGGCATGACTATTCGGAGCATATTTGAGATGATGGATACCGATGCTAATGGTCGCATTGATGGGCCGGAATTACAGAAAGGAATCACACAAATATCTGGTGATATACTGTCTCCTACGGAAGTTATGGAATTATTGAGTACCTTTGATGAAGATTCCGATGGACGCTTAGATCCGATGGAATTAGTTCGTGCTATCGAATCATTAGGACTTGACATAGCCCCTGACAATACCTCAGAGTCTTCAAAAGTCTCCGTCAAACCTGCTGTTAAAAAGGCAAAACAATCCGATGCGAGCGCCAAGGAATTACTAATGCTGGCCAATTATTTGGCAGATTCAGAACAAACCATCATGGAGTTTTTCAAGTCTATTGATTTAGACGATTCTAATTCGATCGATGCTTATGAATTCCAAATGGCATTGAAGAATTCAAACATTTCCAACCTCCCTCCATGGGAAATGGATTCACTAATCACTGCTATTGACATTGATGGAGATGGAAAAATCAACTTACCAGAACTTTCGATAGCACTTGCAAAGAGCCGTCAAACAACTCCTGCTAAACAATCAGACTCTGAAGTTGAAGTTCCTTCCCAAGACCAACTCAACAAAATGAAGAAGGCTGAATTGGTTGAACTTGCAACTTCTTTAAGCCTAGATGCATCAGGAACAAAGAAAGAGTTAGTCAGCCGTATCACCGATGCATAAAGGGGGGAAATACCCCAGTGAGAATCGGTCTTGTAGGAAAACCAAATGTTGGTAAGTCAACATTTTTCAGTGCAGCAACACTTGCCAAAGTTGACATTGCAAACTATCCATTTTGTACTATAGAACCAAATGTCGGCGTGGCTTTTATTGAAGCACGTAAACCGTGCCCGTGCAAGGATATTAGACAGCGACAGGAATCAGAAGGCCGCTTACCACCAATATCCGAAGACGATTTACGCCAAGGCAGTATATGCCAGCCAAGAACGGGGAGTTGTATTGGCTTCCGCAGATTAGTTCCATGCTTCTTAGTCGACGTAGCAGGTTTAGTTCCAGGTGCCAGTGAAGGCAAAGGAAGAGGTAATGCGTTCTTAGCTGATTTAGCAAATAGCGATGCCTTAATTCAGGTAGTTGATGCAGCAGGATCAACAGATATTGAAGGAAATCCCCTTGGATCTGGTCAAACAAAAGAAGATGCCCAGTTGAGAGTAAATCAAGAGATAGAGTTTCTTGCAGATGAATTAGATGCTTGGATTTCTGGTTTGCTAAAGGATGGTTGGCAAAGAGGTGTTAGAAGGGTTCAAGCCGAAGGTGAGAAGGGTTTGATTTCATTTATTCATGAGAAACTGACAGGGTTAGGTGCTACTCTAAATTTGGTTGCTAACGCATTTGATGATTTCAGAAATGAAGTTGGGGATTGTGGACAACCTTGGAATTGGGATGACCAAATAATCGCTAAACTTGCAGTAAACGTTCGTATTTACTTATTCCCGATCCATATTGCAGCAAATAAATGCGACATCGCTCCTGAAGGAGTTCTACAGGAAATAACGGCAAACGGAACAATAGTTGCTTGTATGGCAGATGTTGAATTGGCTCTACGCAGGGCACAATCAGCAGGTTTGATAAATTACACCTCGGGACAAAAATCGTTCACAATAGAGGAAGACAAAGGTTTGAACGAGGCACAAATAAAAGCACTCTCGCATATGCAAGAACGATTGAGTTCTAATGGTGGAACAGGCATTGCAACAATTATCGACAAAGTTCTGTTTGATGAATTAGACCATATTGTCGTCTATCCTGTACAAGATGAATTACACTGGACAGATGGGGATGGCAAAGTTTTGCCAGATGCCTTTGTAGTTCCTAATGCAATTCAAGCAAAACCTCTTGCTTACAAAGTACATTCTGACCTAGGAGATGGATTTATCAAAGGAGTGGATGGAAGAACAAGACGAGTTGTCGGTGCGGAGCACGAATTAAGTGATGGAGACGTTCTTAAAATCCATGCTAAATCCTGACTCCGGAAAATCCTCCCGATAGCAAAAAAACAATATTTCTCTATATTTACAGTGGCAACCTTGAAGTTCAAAAATAATAGGCGGGTATCTAATGATGCCATTACAAGACCTAGTTGTTGCTATTGTCCTGACAATTTTCTTAATCGTTGGAGTTTATCAATTTTATTTTTTAACTCAGAACCACATGATAAAACCTGCAAAGCAATTTGATATGAAAGTTGACAAACTTTTCAAATTCAAAGGCTATTGGGTCTGGCTATATTCTGGCTTGTATTACCCAATGATAATTGCAACGGTTTTAACAATTGATAGTATGAAAGAATATAATTATTCTTTTATGTCGTTCGTATTTTTATTATTTATTCAGATGGCCTTTTTCCGGTATTACCCAGTAGAAACACCCGCTGAATGGAGAGACTTTAGTGGGTTAAAGCAGACTCGCAGTGTACGTTTTATGCAACTTGTACAAAAATATGATGATAATACCAACTGCTTCCCAAGCATGCATGTTTCAGTAGCGACTTTAGTTGCTTTCCATGTTGCTAATAACGTTGCAGAAGTTGGTAATTGGCCCTTCTTATTCCCTGTGATTATCGCATTAAGTGCTTTGTGGACAAAGCAGCATTATGTTGTCGATGTAGTAGCAGGTGTAGTTCCTGGATGGATTGCATGGGAACTATACAAATTGATTCAGTACTGAATCTTGTATCAATGCCCTTCAGGACGATCGTAGGCTGGCGTTAGACGAGCCATATCGCCAGAGAACTGGGAAGAACGATAGATGAACCAAACAGGTGTCAGCAGTGTTAACACAATTAGAGCAACTAGGAAATACATTCCCCATGGATTTACTTCAGACAGAAATACAGACCAGAAAATCCACAGCATTGGCAGATAGAGGAAGAAACTGTATCTTCGTGCAACAATACCAAATCTAGCATTTCTCTGTGAATTGTTGAATAGAGTAGGAGCCTCTTCTTCAGTCACCAAACCCTTCTCAACTCCACAACGAACACATACTTGTGCTCGAGGACCAACACCATGAATGAAATAGCTACGTGGATAGATGCTAGAGCAGTGGCGGCAGGTCGGCATAGTGTTCCCTCAAACTACCCGAGTTGCTTTAGATTCTTCAAGCATCCGCATACATCCTCAAGAAATTAGCCAGCAAAATGTTTCCATGTTCAGACCCAACTGATTCTGGATGGAATTGAACAGAACAAATTGGTAGTGTAGTATGTTGAAGTGCCATGATGGTAGATTTGCTTTGATCAGTAGCAGAAATCACCCACGGCGAGTTAGATTCTTTGCCCTCAACAACCAGTGAATGGTAGCGAGTAAAACTAGTAGGTGAATCAATTCCAGAAAAGAGTCCACTTGAATTGTGGTGACATGATCTCGGAGTGCCATGAACTGGGCCAAGTGGTGCGCGAATTACTTTCATCCCTCCAGCCTCAGCCAGTGCTTGATGGCCAAGGCAAACCCCCAGCAGCGGCACATTCAATTGACCAGCAAGAGCATGGCTCGATAATGCCATCGTTAATCGCGAATCAGAAGGATTACCAGGGCCAGGGCCTAGTATCAAGTGAGTTGGATTTAACAATTCTAACAAATCGAATAATGTGGTTGGCTCGGAAAATGCATCTGCGATTGCACCGCGACCACGAAAAACCGTCACATCATGTCCAAGAATTGCGATATTGTGTGCAATATTGTAGGTAAATGAATCCAAATTATCAATCAATAATACTCCGCATGAGTTTGTTGAAGAAGAATCATCAAGCAGTAAATTACGCATTTCTTCAAATTGGAAAACCTTGCCAAGTATTCCATCTCCATCACCACTGGTATCACTATTTTCTGCAATTTGTGGATGAATACTCAATTTCTTAGAATGACCTATCTGTTGACTTGTTGAAATCCACCCGCACGCCTTCCTCAAAGCCTCAGCTTTCCATTTTGCTTCAGATACTTCTGCTGCGGGATTACTTGCTATGGTAATTCCACCACCTGCAACAATTGTACCACTCCAGAGTTTACCTGTTCTGTGGGCCTCTAAAGTGCGAATCAAAATATTCCAAGAACTTGAACCACTGAATACGTCTATCCAGCCCATTGAGCCAGTCCAAAAGGAACGGGATTGTCCTTCCAGTTGGTCGATTACTGCACAAACTATGGTTTTTGGACATCCGGTAATACTGCCACCTGGAAAGATACTTTGAATCGCATCAATACCACTCATATTAGGTAATATTGAACCTTTGATATGGCTTACTAAGTGCTGTACATTTGCATATGTTTCAACATCAAAACGTTCGACCTTTACCGAGTCAACCGAACAAACTTTCGATAGGTCATTGCGCATCAAATCAACCAACATCCTATGTTCGCTTCTTTCTTTTACATCGGCTAACATCTCTATCCGTAACAATTCTTCTTCCTCGTTATTTTCTCCTCTTGGGCATGTGCCCTTTATGGGTGCAGTATTGATTACTTCATCATCACATCTCAGTAGAGTTTCAGGTGAACTAGAGGCTAAGGCGAATCCAAGGTCCTCCGCTTCAAGATATGCTGAAAATGGTGCAGGGTTTTCAATTGATAAGCGATCAAATACATCGCTTGGATGGCATTGTAAATTTCCATTCCATCTCCTTCCAAAATTAACTTGATACACTTGACCTGAACGAATCGAATCTTGAATCCGATTTACTACACTTTCATGCTCCTGGTCACTATGACTACTAGTTTCTTCAATCACTCCATTAGGCAATTGAGGTGCTAAGAAGGATTTGTTTTCAAATTTGGATAACAATTCATTGACCTTATTGGCCCAATCGTCACCTGCAAGAGAAAATACACCTATCTCCTGCAATTTCTTATCGTGAATAACCACTTTGTCAACTAGCCAAAGAATTGCCAGTAGGGAATCTTCTTTAGGGGGGTTTTGTAGAGCGATTGGTTGTGTCCATTGCAATAAATCATATGCTAATCCACCGCTCCAAAATGGCCGCTGCGGTAGTTTGTGGTCAGAAATAATAGAATTTGAAACAAAACTTTCATTATTGCTATGCAGTCTCAATTTTACGAATAGATCATCTAATCCATCAGAAAATATTGAATCTGCATGATACCAGCAGCCGTGGCGCCATTGCTCAATTTCAGCAATAAATTGTGGTTTTTTAAGTAAGAGATTAAACTCTCCATTCAATGCATCTGTGGCATCTTGTGGTGGTATTTTTTGCCTATTTGGCTGTCTGATAACAACTCTTGTAGAACTTGGACCGCAAAGGAATGAATGCTGGGCTAGATGACTTTCGGGACCTCCTGAGAGTAGGATAAGCGAATCCGGAGACCCGTAATTAACCGCATTTCTGCCAAGTAATCCAGCCTCTTTTAGGCTATTTCTTAAATTGAGGATAGGGCAACTCATTCAATCACCATCTTTGTCCAATTGCTAGAATCCGCATAATGTTGTGATAATATTTGGCGGCAGATTTGAGTCAATAAATCAGCAGAGCCGCCAATATCTTCGCCATCAATAGTAATAATTCTGCAAGCACCCATTCCGCTACCTAAAGCCACCATTTCGTGCGCTCTTGCAACGAGTCTTTCTGTTAAGTTACCACTCTGAAATGGAAAGCCGTGTTCTCCAAGTTTAGATAATATAATACTTCGAGTGATACTTTCAACACCACCCAGTTCAATACTGGAATACCATACAAGGCCACCTTCATCAAGTAGTATTGGAGATGCTCTATCCCCATCAATAATTGAGAATTCATGTACTAGCAATGCAAGGTCAGACCCTTCGCTATCAGCCTTCAATCTCGCTTGATGATAAGGTGCCCAATCGCCGTGCTTCGTTCCAGTAACCTTTCGATTCCAGCGTGGAGCAGGGACGGTAATTGCTTCAATTTCTTCATTGCGTAAAGCGATAGTTCTCTCAGATAACCTCACAGGTGATTGTTCGGTGCAGTCAATAACGATTTTAACAAGACCAATCGGTTGTTTTAATTGTCCATTTTTTAGGGAAACGATATCGGTAAATGCTTTTTTTATTTCACCTTCGAGATTCTCTGGCAAGGTCATTCTCAATCGTATAGCATGGTTTGACAAGCGATTCAAATGAGCTTTAAGATCAGCGACATGATGCAAACCATCCCACGTAACTGTGGTGAATACCGAATCACGCGGGCGTGATTGCGCCGCCTCGTCCTGTCCCATCACAACAGGTCATCAAGGAATGATGTGTCAATGTTCTGTTGAGGTTGTTGAGCCGGTTTTTCGATTAAATCATCAAGCAGCGTGTCGTTTCTAACAGGCTGTAACACAGGTTGTTGGCTTTGGTATGCAGGTCGGCCATAACTATCCGCTTGAACTCTATTTGCATTAGCATATATGTCACTTGATTGTGTTTGAGAAACGGTGGCTGCAGGTGGTGGAGCCGGTGTTTCTTTCGGCGTATTGTCCCATCCAGCATCGCCTTGGTTTTGCAACCCCCATGTAGCTTCTTGTAATTCCCAATCCTTACTACGGCGTTGGTTACTTCCACGACTCTTGAAAATTGCTAGCAATAGGAATAGGGCGACAATAGCCAATCCAATGGCTAAAAGATTTGGAGTTGTTAAGTATGAACCCAATTGCTTGCTTTCATCTTCAGGTTCAGTTTCGCTATTTCCATCACCAATATCGCCGCTGTCAAATGCCTCTAACTTAATCGAATTGACACTTTCTTTGTGATACTCTTCATCTATTGCGCTTACTGACACATACCATGCAGTATTATTCACAAGATCCTCGAATCCATTTTGAGTTATTAGGAACGTATTAGTTGCCTTTACTTCGCCGACTAATATGGCATCATCTGTATTTGAATATTCTTCGGAAGAGATATAAATTTGATATCCTCTAACTGAAGAAGACGAGGAATGTTGCCACTGAACTAGAATATTTACTTCTTCATTCCATGCTAAACTAATTCCAATAATCTCTGGTAGATGAGAGCCCATATCAGTAACTCCATCATCAATAGATGCAGCACTTACCACAACTAACTCATCTTCAAAGGAATTTCCTGATGAGTCTATTACCACTACTGCGACCCAAACCGTCTGTCCAGGAACCACAGGTGTGTCGCCAGCGGTCAATTTGATAGACAGAGGCAATTGTGGAGTTCTCGATAAAGTAGCGATTGGAGCGATTGGACCATCTCCTCCAGTGCTAACAGAAGTGAATTGCCAAGTCGCTGCATAGATTGCATATGATTTTACATCACCATCATCAGACAAATTAAAGTCTAGTAATAGTGCAGTTCCATCATCAGCAGGCCTGTCAAATAATCTCAAGTCTTGTAATCTATCTGGTGCAATATCGTCATTCAAGTTATCAATCGGAGTAACGGTTGCTTGAACCAAATCGGTAAGGAATACATTTCCTTTGATATCATGAACAGTGACGGTGACATATAATTCAACATCAGGCATAATTGATTTCGGAACAGTTTCTAGCAGAGAATCTCCGCCGTATAGCGCAGTACTCATGGTGATTTCAATAGGGTTCTTATCTTCATCAATCCATTGCTTATTTACTTTCAAACAGGCACAGGTTGTAGAGTCATCACCTCTTGCAGCCCATAGTGTCGAGAGGTCTGTAACAGGTTTATCCGCTACCCATACAATGTAGTGGGAAAAATCATCAGCATCAGAAATTGACCAAACAACATCTATTGCAGTTCCATCATCTTCAGCATGGTCAAAGGCATTGATTATACCAATCCGACTCGGTGCTGAGCCTGAACCAACCGTGTTTCTAAACGGTGTAACACCGACAACATCGACATCATCCAAGTTAGCATTTAACCAATCATCGTAAGCAACAACGCCAACCCAATAAAGTTGACCATCTTGTAGATCAACTCCATCCATACTGGATACTACTGTTGAGTTTTCAGCACAGTCATTTATGATAGCCGTTTGGGTGAAGGAATTAACATTGTTCGGCAACAGAACCTCTTCATCAATCTCATCATCTTCTACCATCATCATAAAGATGGCATAGAAAGTACAATCCTCATCAGCACTAATGTCCCATGAAATGGTAATTCTTCCTCCATCATCATCTGGAGTATCTATTGCAGAGACATTTTCTAATTTAGCAGGCGCTGTATTATCGTTTAATCCCCCAGTTGGTACAACTGGTCCAATAATCGTAGCATTTTGCCAATCTTCCTGACCGGCTTCGTCTACACAAGTTAGACCCAGCCAGTACGGTTTACCAGCGTCAAGTGATAATACAGTAGTATTCCCTTCACTTGGTGGAAGGTCAGCAGTAACGCTAAGTCCCAAAATATCAGTCATCTCTGATGTTGTTGTGTAAATGCGAGTACTAGCTAAATCAAGCGCAGTACATCGGGCCCATTCAACTTCTAAATCCCCATCTTGGCCACCATCGTACGGTCCAGCAGAAGCCCAAAGCGGTGATTTTGGGACTTCATCTGTAGGAGTTGCTGGTCCCATAGGTAATGAGATTAGGCCCCATCTACCGTCATTATATTCAACGACAATTACAGCATAATATTCAGTTCCGTCAACAAGTGGCATTCCATTCGCAGTAGTAACTTCACTTGACAAGCGGCTATGTAATGAAATCGCTTTGTCAACAGTTCTTCCAGAAAGGTCTGCTTCGGTTAGTGCTGAGCCGCTAGTAGTCGCGAATGGACCTTCATTGACATAGATTAGGTAACGAGCAAAGTCTTCATCATGAACGAGTGTCCAATCAGCCATCACCGCTCCTCCACCATCATCAGGTCTGTCGATCAAATTAGTCATTTCAACCGGAGTTTCCAACTTGATATAGTCATAAACTAATCTTGCTTGCAAAGAACCATTGCTCGGTGAACGTAGTGTTAGTGTAACATAACGAGTTCCATTTATCATCACGCCGTTATCAACAGCATTCTGTATTGTATTTTCAAGTCCAGGATCACTCGTTAAGTTAACTGTAGCATTATACTTCAGTGACACGGAACGAGACCAAGTAGCAGCGCCATCAACAGTTGAGGTAAAAGTTAGAGGTACATTTTGGAATAGCAAACCATGAGCGCCAACAGCACCAGCAGTGGAATCTAATTTGACAGGGTTGTCAACATCAACCAATTGGATTTGAGCACCCGGATGTGTCCATTCACTGATGTTAGAATTTTTCATATTAAATCCAGCATTCAGTGGCATAGCGCGACGCATTTCGAATCTGTCTAATTCAGTCCAAGATGCAGTTCTTTCATAGCCCCATAGACCATCACTCTCAGTGGTAAGCCAAACATTGTTAGCAGTTAATACTCCATCTGAAGCATTGACCTTAAACCAGGATTTTGTTATTGCGTGTGTAGCAGTTCGTGCTTTGATCATTGCCGCACCTTGTTCGGTAATAACCAAAACATCATCGCCATCACTTTGCATACTCGTAATAGGCCATCCGCTTATTTGCCAAGAGGCCATTCCATCTTCAAATTCACCGACTTGTCCGTTCCAATGCGTCATTGGGCCGATGTCAGTGGCGATATGTAATCCCCACCAATCAGCAGCCAATGCGGAAACAGTATTGGAAGGGATTTGGTCGAAGCGATGAGTATCAATCAATGTAGGTGTACTAACTTCAAAACTGGAAACCCCAGGTCTTTCCGTACTTTTACCATCATGTGAAATGAATAGAGTAGAATTGGCACCACTGGTTTTCATTGTTAAGCCCCAAGTTGAGGTTCCAAATAATCCATTTTGTGATGTCATCGTTGTGATGGTTCCAGTTATCTCGTTGTACTTTGCAACTCCACTTGGAGTAGTCAGCCAAATATCATTGCCATCTACCAATATATCTTCAACAATGTTTGATGGTAATCCTTCGAGTATGGTAATCGGGTTCATCCAATCACTTGTAGTATAATTCCACCTACCGATTCCACCATTTGTAGCGATGTACATGACGTCACTAGTATGGCCAAATCCATTAATCACATTAGATGGAAGTCCGGCAATTAGTTTCCCTTGTGTAAAGGTTTGAGAATTAATATTGAAAACTTGTACACCAGGTATTGAACTACCTTGTCCAGATAATCCGATAATCAAATCATTTCCACTTTTCACCATTCCATAGTGGTTATTGTGCAATGCCCCAGTATAGGAGATAAGTTGTTGAGATTGAATATCTAGTTTGTACAATCCTGCAGGATATGTGGTGACATAGAGGTCATTTCCGATCAATTCAACATCATTACCACGAGATTGTGCGGAAAGAGACCATCCATAATCCCATTCAATAGAGCCATCAGCATTACGATTTCCTTGAAGAATACCAGCGCCACCAGCAACGCCGAATCCTTGAGATTGTCCAAAGGTTGTAACCCAAATAGTTGTTGCACTACCTGCGATACTGGTTATTTGTCCACTGACAAGACCAGGCAGTTTAATCAAAGGAGTTTGCCCTTGTGAAGATACTATGTCGACGTGGCTATACCCTGAAGTACCACCAGCTTGCCCAATAATCCAACCTTGCCCATATGGTTGGAAAGATGTAACAGATGAGCCTTGAGAGATTACTGTTGCAGAAGCAGCAGTAGTTCCGGAAGTAGTGATAACTGAATATCCTCCTCCAATTATATTATTGCCAGAAGTACCCAATCCATGTCCTAGAATTAGTTTACCAGCGTGATAATTTATTGCATCCCACCACACTCTGTCTGAAGGAATATTGTGATTTTGAGAAGTTATGTCATTCAACCAAGTGCCGGTTTGATAACTATACTTTGAAACAGGCATATCGTCAGCATAATAAGCGATATAAAGTGTATTAACTCCATCACAAGCCACTGCTGAAGGAGTATCATCCTCCAAGGAAGTTCCAGAAATATGAGTGCCAGCAGTAGCATTTTGTAAATCGATTACTGCAATTCCGCCATTGAAATTATTGTACATAGCAACATTGAGAAATCCACCACACATTGTCATAGAAATTGGATATCCATTTGGCATTCCACTTTGTCCACCAGTAAATGTAGACCAAGTGCCAGTACTATCTAAGTGAGAAATCGTACCAGTTCTAAATCCACCCCAACCAGTGAATTCAGCGCCACCGACTACCAACTCAGTACCATCTGTCCAGATGTCATAGAATCTCTCTCCTGCATTATTTGGTAATCCACTACCCTCAGTCCAAGTTGTTAGCCAAGAATTAGAAGATTCGTTATATCTTGCCACGCCATCTTCAGTTGCGAACAATGTCGCACCATCAAATTCAACAATTCCTCTTATCGGGAAGTCAAATACAGAATCATCCCAAGAATTAACTAAAGAGCCATTATTGTAAAGATCCAATTTAGTTTCGCCCCAGGCAACCCAATGATTACCAGCAGATGAAAGGTAAGATGTCACTCGGTTAATTTCTCCAATAGGTTCAACATTTGGCCCCCATGAATTATTGCTGGCATTCCATTGAGCAATACCACCAGACCCATCTGCATTCCACCATTGGCCGGAAGCCAATCCAACCATTAAGGTGTCACCAATGAAATTCATCCCGTAAACATCACCATTATTTTCTGATAATTGACTTCCAATATCGAGTGAGGTCAGCGAAGTGAAGTTTGCGATGTTTATTCTTCCAATACTATCGCTTTGAGTAGATTGGTGAAAATACATCACATCTCCATGAATCATTAATTGATAAGGGTCACCATTTCCAGAATACAAAGAATTGGTTTTTTCAATATCATATTCTTCGGTTTCATTGACAATGTCAATCAATTGGAAACCGTCATCGCCTCCAATCCAGATTTGATTAGGTCTAATATCGGCCACCAAACTAGTAATTCCGTTTGTGTCCAATACGTTGTTAACAGTCCAAGTAGGGAGCCATGTATTGTTGGTGATGTCGTATCTTAGCACGCCAATTCCATCAAGGCCGATATATGCAGTAGTGTTGATAACTTCAACCGGGGCAGTAGCACTTTGACTTCCTTCGCCCCAATTTGAATCGTGTTCAAAATTTGTAATATCAATTAAACCGACACCAGAAAGAGTTCCACCATATACGAAATCAGAATCGTAGTGGACGGCATATACTGCCCAATTTGGCATGCCATCTTGGACATTTTGGCAATCATCAATAGTTATAGTTGACAATACATATTTACAAACTCCAATGTTTGTTCCAACATACAAATCTCCTCCATCAATAACGAAATCAAAGAATTGTGCTGGCCGTGTTGACCATTGACCGCCATTAATAAAATTGGTCGAAGAACTACCATCCCATTCAATTGCACCGTTGTTGGTGCCGATGTAGAGGAGATTACCGTTTGCTTCGAGTGAATAAATGGTATCGCTTGGAAGAACGCCAATTGCGCCAAATTCTGTGAGAGGCAGCAAGATTTCATTGGTCACCATGTTCTTTCGAGCAACACCATAGCCTGAAAGTCCTAGATGTAGTATATCTCCAACAACTGCGATAGGAGCGTAATCTACTCCGTTAACGCCAGTTGAGACCCAAGATGAGAGAAATGTATCATTAGTGATATGATAACGAATTATTCCAGAATCCTCACTTCCAATATAAGCAATGTCTTGATGAATAGCAACATCATTTAAGAAATCAGAATCCATGCCATCAGATGAATCATAACTCAAAATCGAAGCAGATGAAAGATTGATAATACTTATCCCACCACTTTGATGAGTAGAGACTATGATCCCATTATTGATTGCAAAGTTTGCGATTGAATTACTATACATTCCATTTGTATTGGAATATGAATTAATTATGCTACCATTTTTAGCATAATTGATGATTCCATGGGCTTCAGTTCCCATGTATATGCTATTTCCATCAGTGTGTATTGAGGTCGCAGTCATGCCATGAATTACTGGGCTTAGCCATTTTGATTGCCCGATATCATATCTGTCCAAAACATAAGGATTGGTGATGAATAGGACATTATCCAACTCAACAATATTTGTCATATCTCCTGAACTTGGTGAGCTTGAGATCGAGATTTGACCATCGTAACGAGTAGATTTAGTAGGTGTTAATTTGACAATTTTACCAGTATAATCGGTTAATAAAATTGTATCACTCATCGGTGCGCGAGAGCCACCTGAAGGCCAAGTAAACATCGATCTGCCCGCATAGATGCCGTAATTTGACAATGTGTCAGTGGTTCCGAAAACTCCACTTGTAGTATTGTAATAATGGACATTTGCCCCGCTCAAGATTAGCAATTGGTCGCCAATTGATTCAACGCCCCAAATATCATCAGCACCGAGCCAATTTGCAGAATTCCAAGTGCTCAACCAGAAATTAGAATTCCAATCAAAGCGTGCTACTCCGTTATCATATGAGCCGAATAATATTTGGTTATTAGTGACTGTAATCGACCAAATATAATCTGAATGTAATACATTTGCAGTGGTCCAAGTAGAAAGGGAAGTAGCGGAAGATATGTCCCATCGATTGATACCATTCTCCCATGAACTGACATAGATTATTCCATTGTGCTCAATCATGTCAATTGAGAATCCACTATTCCAATTAGTATCATTAGAATCTACTAGGTTTTGCCAAGAGTTAGCGCTATAATCATATTCGAATAATCCCCCATACCCTGCCATGAATAAGTTTCCATTTAGTGTAAGCAATTTTGTTTGATATGAATCGGTAACGGCCGGTGCAGAAACGACCATTGCTAGAGAGCTGTCGTCTAAGTTCAAGAAATGTATCCCATCTGTATCGGTGAGGACTATCAGGTAGCGATTAACTTCATCCACGGCTATATCAAGAATTGAACTAGCATTTTCAAATGTGATGATATCGATTATTCGTGGATCATTATTTGCATCTAATACAACAACTGAATTTGTAACACCAACCATCATCCTACCATCGTCAGGGTGTATTGCATTGGCTCTGATATCGAGATTTATTGGTTCAAAAGATACAGCGGGGTCGGCAGGTGCTAAGGCCTCAAATACCAATTCTGTAATTTCAGCATCGCTTGGCAGAGTCCACCCCGCGCCGGTGTCACTATTTGGGTTCAATCGGCTGGAATGTGGGTTGGAACCATCAAAGAAATCGCTTGAACCAAACATCCCAAGTCCTCTCCAATCAAACAAGTTAATGCCGATATCAGAAGCGGTAAGAATCGGTTCCTCAATTAGTAAACCATCGCTACCATTTACTCTTAATTGCAAGGAAACATTTGACAAATCTGCGCCAGGGGCAAACTCCAATTGCCATTCAGTCGTCCCTTGAGCGCCCGGAGTTACTCCAGCGCCGACGGTGTTGAGTTGAACCCAACCAGTGTCGTTGTGTCCCTCCGTTGGCCATATCGCACCATCCTTCACTCCATGTGCAGAAACAACAGGAGATGCCAGTATAGGGGCCAGACTAGATAGCAACATTATCAACACAAGTGAGATTGCTTGGCTGGCACTGCGAGACGCCTTGGCCGACTTGGTATAATGGGACATAGATGTGAGGCGACTTTTACAGTATTTGAACGCGGCCCTTAGATGTGAACTTAATAATCATCATTTCAACCACTATTATTGCCTTTAGCCACAATCCCGCTAGATTCTTTTGGTTACAGAACTTCAATAATTTGTAATAAAAACACAAACACTCAAACCACAGACGCACTCACAACACGAAGGGGAACCAAATGGTACGCGAGAAAAGAGAGCGCAGGTTGCGCCAAGAAGCGTTAGAATATCACGAATTAGAACCGCGTGGAAAAATTAAGGTTGTACCTACTAAACCACATTCAACTGCATACGAGTTGAGTTTAGCTTATTCACCTGGTGTAGCCTACCCCTGTTTGGAGATTGAAAAGAATCCTGAAGATGCGTACAAATATACCTCTAAAGGTAATTTAGTTGCAGTAATTTCAAACGGTACAGCAGTATTAGGACTTGGAAATATTGGTGCATTAGCCAGTAAACCAGTCATGGAGGGTAAAGGATTGTTATTGAAAACATTCGCAGATATCGATGTTTTTGATATTGAAGTTGATACAGAAGACCCCGAAGAGTTCATCAATACAGTTTGTAACATTGCAAAAACATTCGGTGGTATTAATCTTGAAGATATCAAAGCACCCGAATGCTTTGAAATCGAACGACGAATTGCAGAAGCAACAGATATTCCAGTTATGCATGACGATCAACACGGAACTGCAATTATTTCCGCAGCAGCAATGCTAAACGCAGTCGAATTACAAGGAAAAGAAGTATCAAAAATCAAAGTTGTTGTTATCGGTGCTGGTGCAAGTGCAATTGCTTGTGCCAACCATTATGTTGCAGTCGGTGTCAAAAATGAAAACATCTTAATGGTAGATAGCCAGGGTATTGTGACAAAAAAGCGTCTAGATGCTGGAGAACTAAATGAATTCAAAGCAACATTCGCACACGATATCAAAGGTGGAGATTTAGCAGATGCATTGAAAGGAGCTGATATGATGCTAGGATTATCTAGAGGTGGACTGGTGTCTAAGGAAATGGTGGCATCAATGGCTGCTAAACCGGTAATTTTTGCACTCGCGAACCCAACTCCAGAAATAGATCCAGAAGATATTCTTGAAGTAAGAGATGATACGATTATCGCCACTGGAAGGTCTGATTACCCCAACCAAGTGAATAACGTATTAGGATTCCCATATATTTTCCGTGGAGCATTAGATGTTAGGGCAAGAGACATTACACAAGGTATGAAAATGGCCGCAACCTATTCGCTTGCAGCATTAGCGAAAGAGCCAGTTCCAGATTATATCTCAGCCGCTTATGATGGTGCGACAATGCAATATGGACCGGAATATATTATTCCAAAACCGTTCGATAGACGCGTATTAATTTGGGAGGCTAGTGCGGTTGCACAAGCGGCTGTAAATGAAGGAATAACCGGTGTTAAAGCCAAAGATTTCGACATTGAAAAATACAAAGAACAACTGGAAGGTCGCTTTGGATTATCTTATTCAGTAATGCGCCATGTCATCAATCAAGTCTGTGGAAAGGGTAAGAGAATTGTATTCCCTGAAGGAGATAATGAGAAAGTTATCAAGGCTGCTGCACAATTGGCAGAACAGAAAATTTGCGTTCCAATTTTGCTCGGGCCAAAGAAGAGAATAGATTCAATGGTTGAAGAATTAGGTTTGCATTTTGATTATGAATCATATGACCCGCGCCGTGACAAACGCCGTAAGGGGGAATACGCAAAGGCTGTATTTACTCACAGAAAGAGAAAAGGCATGACCTATCTCGATGCTGCAAGGCTATTGAAGAGCCGTCCGTACTTTGCAAGTCAAATGGTAAAGAGTGGCCATGCTGATGGATTCGTTGGAGGAGTTTCAAGGAATTATGGCGACGTACTTAGGCCAACTATCGAATTGATTGGTTCAGCAGATGACGCGCATTGCATTATTGGATGCTATATGATGAATGTCAAAGGTAGAACGATTTTCCTGGCAGATGCTACTGTCAACGTATATCCAGATAGTAGGACATTAGCGGAAATAGCAGTTCAAACCGCAAAGGTTGCTCGTCGCTTTGGTGTCGATCCTAAGGTTGCAATGTTATCGTTTTCTAATTTCGGTAGCAGTAGAGCACAACGTTCTGAGAGGATTGAAGAAGCGATTGAACTCGCTAGAGAACTCGACCCATCCTTGGCAATAGACGGGCCAATGCAAGGGGATACAGCACTCAATGCGGCAGTACAAGATGAATACGAATTCATGTCCTTTAATGGGCCAGCCAATGTACTTGTTTTACCTAATCTTGCGGCGGCAAATATCGCTTACAAATTACTTGAGGAACTGGGAGACGCAGAGATGACAGGACCAATTTTGGAAGGAATGGATAAGCCAGTTCAACTAGTTGCAAGACAAGATGGTGTGCGCCATATAGTCAACATGGCTGCAATTTGTGCAGCAGACTCTATCCGCCAAGATTCATACTGGGAATCACTGATTACAGCGTACGTTGAAGAAGAAGAATAATCACTTGACATCTTTAATGGCGATGCTCGGTCTACGGGGTCTCCAAAATGCACCACTAACAAATCCAATGCATAGTCCGCCAAATAACAAATTTGGCCAACCATTTACAGCATAATCAGACATCCCTCTTAAAATCGGGATGGTAAACGAAGGAATGATTCCAAGAATTGTCATCCACAATATTTCTCCTCTAAGATTTTTTGCAAAATCAGCATTCTCGGGAACCATTAACCCCGATTCTTTTCTAATAGGGGTAATCACCAATCTGGCAATAACATCGCCTAAACTTCTGTCCATCGGGATTGAAGAAAGTGCAACCAAATCCTTAGTTGGGTGTGATTCAATAGCCGCTCTGTGATCTGCAGTAGGTCCGATTCCAGGTGATTTTCTCGGACTGCCATCCATCATTGCACCCCGGTAATTTGATGCCGGTGAATCAGCGAGTATCTCCACCTTTTTAGCAGGATAATTCAAGGTGATTTGTTGATGTGCAATCCTCCATTCTCCTTCACTTGGGCAACGAACTTCCCAATCATAATTATCATCCAAAGTGGAATCAGCCAACTTTTGTAGGCTACTATTTGCATGTGAAAGGATTTCTTTCAATGCTGAGCCATCAATACCTTCCATCAGTTCATCAGGTCTTTCATCAGGCTCTGGGCCGTTTAGTAAGATTGCTATTTGTCTTCTTGAAATTGGCTTTTTAAGAATATAAAATTTAGGACATTCTACTTCATGTCTTGGTCTTTGGCCAGAATATACCCAACCGCCTTTGTCAGTGCCAACAAAGATGCTATCCGCATCAACCGTCTCAAACTCTAGTCCGAGCAGGTTAATTATTGGCAATTCTACACCTCATTGAATAGTCGCCATCATGCGATTATACCAAGCCATTCCAGCTTTATGGTCTTCCAATTTTGAAAACTGAGGGAAGGGTGAGATAGAGCGCATATAGCCAAACGCAGCAAAGTCAACGAGGTCGGGAGAATCTCCTGAAAAGAAATCTCCGTTGTGAGATGATGTGAATTCGCTAAGAAGGTCGTGCCATAATTGCTTGGGTGTGCGTCCATCTTTCTTCACTCTTGAACGAGCGATAAATCCCCACATTATTGGGAATCCAGCCCATGCATACAGGCGTCTAGAAAAGAAGCCAAACTTTTCTAGTTTTGAAACCCGAACAGTAGTTTGGAGGGCTGAAAATAATCCGCCATACAATATAGGAATCGTTGCCTTAGACATTTTTGTATCAACCCATTGCAACCATTCATCGCGTCGTGCAAGATCGCCCATTGTCGCTAATTTAGAGGAATTATACTTTTCATCAAGATAGAACATCATCGGAGTGGAATCGTAATGGATAGAGCCATCAGAGTCGGTTAAGACTGGGACTTTGTTCCAATCTTCAACAAAAGCTAGTTCCTTTTTTGCCCTTAGCCCATTGATACCAATGTAATCAACATCGAGCCCAATATAATCGATTAAGCCACGTATTTTCCAACTAAATGGACAAGTGTACAACAAGTGTACAGTCGGATTACCCATGTGTTTGGGGCTATCGCTCTCCTTCTTCAATCCTCGTTTGTATTATCCGTTACGGGTTTCCAACCGGGCTTCCAGAAATCCAAGTCATCCAACCACCGCATCCATTCTGAATCATCACATGTTAGAAGGTGAAAAGCACGGCTTTCCAATCCTTCCAGATTTGCTTTTGTCAAGATACCTTCAGTGCAACTATTACGCCATTCAACCTGTCTATGGCGGATCTGCCGGCGTGCCTCTTCTGGAGTATCAAAATTCATTTCACAAAGGTCTCGCAATTCACTAATCCAGGTCCGATTATCTTTCAATAACGGGTCATTGATGACGCGCTTTGCTGTTTTCTTTGCGAACGGCCACCATCCCATAACTTGCCCTCTCCCCTCCTAAACTTGAGGCTTGTGTAAAAACCCTAACAATCAACTTCATAACAACCATTCAAGTAAATCATGCGATGAAGCCATGTGCCCAAACACTTTGGCATATCTATGGGCAGGATTGTAGTTCACTTTCACGGCAAATCAAAAGATAAGTCCATGACTTCCTCAATCCAAAACTACAGCGAGAGAATATTGCCACGGGGAATAAAGATTGAGGTGCATAGTGAAAAATTAAGCGTTGATGATTATTTGCAACAATTGCAATCAAAGCAAGGGATCTTGATTTTATTAGACGAAGGAGGAAGCCAATATACTTCCGAACAATTGGCAATTTTATGCAAAGAATGGGCATTACAAGGTCAAGACACGCATCTAGCAATCGGGCCATTCGATGGATGGCCAAAGAGCGGAAAAACACAGAAAATCGCTAGAATCTCACTATCTTTGATGACATTCCCTCATGAATTGGCATCGGTTCTATTGCTTGAACAATTATATCGGGCCACAGAAATAAATCGTGGTAGCGGATATCACAAAGCATAGGGTGAAAAACACAGGCCATTTGGTTGGGTTGGGGCAGAAGATGATATTCGCTAGCGAATCGGATATGCGTTGGCTGCTGATTGTATTTGAGGCAGTAATAGGACTAATACTCGTCTTAGGTAGTAGAAGACAACCTTTCCCAACACCAAGTAGGCGTTTTGGAACACTAACATTACTGATTGCCTTTGCATTTTTTATTGGCCAATCTGCACCTCACCCAGTAGCAGTTTCAGGACATTTAGCGACCCTTGCTTTCCTAGGTGCCTTTGGAATAGTTGCAGGAGTACATCACATGATGGTTACTCGCAGAGAAGTTCTCATCGCGCCAATGGCCGGTTTCATGTTCTGCGTAGGCATGACCGGATTGATTATTCAGACATGGCCAGATTTGTCCTTAAGCGAGCAATGGGCCGGATTCTTTTCTCTTGTTATTCTAACAGGAATCCAAACTTGGCTTGTTTTCAGAGGGTTGTTGATTGGGCGTCTACCACTCGCATGGTCGCAAGCGGGCATGGTCGCTTTACAGCGTGGGCAACTATCGGGATCACATGGAGCGATATATTGTTTCGAAAAGGGATGGGATGCAGATGAAGAGCATCTCAATCCGATGGCATATTTGGCACTTCACAGAATCTATCTTTTCATGCAAGATGTAGAAGAAGCAGATAAATGGCTAGACTCACTTGTAGATGTTGGAGGCGAGAAAGCAGTAGCAAAAGAATGGATAGAAGCAATCCACCAATACTTGAAATTAATTGACCCAATCGCTGCAAAAAACCTTCCAGCATTAATGGAAGAAGAATAATTCGTCCCTCTCCGAAAAAATACACTTTACGAAACTTTGTTTCCGCTTTATGTATTAATTTGCCTATAAGGGGCATTATCATTGCACAATTAGGCGAAGGACTTAAGAGTCTTAACAACTAATTATATATTGAGGATTGAGATGTTTAGGAATGCACAACAAAACCGTATGGGAGGAATGCTTTGGTATGCTGTATTGATTTGGTTTTCATCCAGCATACTTTCTCAAGCACTTTTCATTGGTTTCTATGGTGCTCCATACGATGCGATTGATTTGCTTGGAGGAATCGGTCCGGCGTATATTGGCCTGATTCTAATCGAAGTAACCATGTGGATTATACTTGCAGGATTATCAGTTGTCAAAGTGGCCCGTAAACTAAAATTAAGACCAGTTAACATTGTTCCCAATCTCGGGAATGAGCCTTTAGATATACGGCACCATTTGTGAAGTTTGAAATTAATAGTAACTGGATTAATGGATTTCCGATGTTTCTTTAGTGACTTAATTAATCATCTCAAAAACCATCATTTATCCATTGAGATTAGCCGATGACTTGAAGGAGCGTCATAACAAGGGACTACTGTGACTGAAATTATAGATGCTTCAAAGTTTTCAGGTCGTCCAATGGAGATTACCTCTCTGTCTGACACCGACCCTATGCTCGCACATCTTCCGAGTGATGCGATTATCCTCGCCATTGAAGGTGCTAGAGAATCTTTACCACTCGCATCAAAATTGTTAATTGATTTACAAGTAATGAATGATGAGGCTCACGATCTATGTGAAGAACTAGAAGTGTTGTTAGAAACTCTAAATCCAAATCACGAACATGTCTCAGAGATTGCAGAATACTTGGCAAAACTTGTCTCTCAATGGCAGCAAACAGCGGATAACTTGGAATCTACAGGTACAAGAGTAGCTTGTTTGGAACCAGGTCGTTTGGAATGGTATGGAGTGGTTGATGGGAACCTTTCGTTATTTTCTTGGACAATGGGTGAAGAAGATATTGAATGGTATCACGCTGTAGATGCGGGGTTCAACGCCCGAAAACCACTCATAGAGGCATGACCTCGTCGGGCTGAGGGCGAGACATGGTTCGTATCACAAGAGTCTATACCGGTGGAGGCGATGACGGTAGTTCGTCATTAGTTGATGGTTCACGTAGAAGTAAATCTGACCAGAGATTTGAGGTCGTAGGTTGCTGCGATGAACTAAATGCCGTTCTCGGAATTGTAGCAATGGAGATTAATCGTATACCAGCGCATGAAGATGGCGGCGGTAGTAAAACAATCGAACGAGTTCAGTTAGTAATTTCTTCAGCACTGAAGCGGATTCAAAATGAATTGTTTGATCTCGGAGGAGAGTTGGCTTGCGACCCAAAAAAAATCCCACAATACATGGTCTTAATCGGTCAACAACAATCTGATGTCTTGGTTGAAGAAATGGACGCTTGGCTATTAGATTTGGAGCCTTTATCTAGTTTTATTTTACCGACTGGAGAAGGCCCAGTTGCCGCTTTACATCTCGCTAGAACTGTGACAAGAAGATTGGAAAGAGAGATGGTTCGGCTCAATGATTCAGAGGGAGAAAACGCAGTTAGCAAAATTTCACTCATCTACATCAATCGATTTTCCGATTGGCTATTTATTATGAGCCGTTGGATATCAAAAATGTTAGTCGGTGAAGAAACATTATGGCAACCATTGGGTAAGCGGGGAGCAGAATCTGGAATTACGGATATGTTGCAAAAAATGAGACAAAACGATTCTCAATTAGATGATCTTTAACATTTATTCCTTGCCCAGTGAGCGCATATGAACACGTGCATTTTGCAAAATTTTCCTTGTTTCTGCATGAGTCAATTGGTCCTCAGCTTGGTCCCAATCGAGCCACATGTGCCCGCGATGCTCATGTGATAATGTAACGGTAATTCTTTCTGTTTCTGCTAGATACCAGTATACCTGTTTGGTATTCACTTTACCTCTGTGACGATAGGTGTATTCGCTTCTTTCAACAAAATCCTCTACGAAATGGATCTCTTCGATACCAGTTTCTTCTAATAATTCTCTTCTGGTTGTTTCAAAATGGTCAGCATCAGAATCTTCAACATGCCCCTTTGGAAAATCCCAATGCCCTTGCGGATATTGAAGTAGTAATACCGTTCCTAGGTTTACGAGTACAACTCCGCATGAGGTCTCCATGTGCAGTGGTAGGGAGGCTTTATTGAAGTCACTTTTGGCTTTAGACAAGGAAAACATATTGCTGACCTTTGCTTACGCATGGTTGATGGAGGTTAGCGCTGGGGTGTTGGAGTTGGCAGGTTTGCCGAATTTCAAACGTATTGTTGCAGATTCAGATTTAGATGGGTTATGCGCAGCAGCAGTACTCAAGGCAGCCAACCCAAACGCGCAAGTTGTTTTTGCTCACGCAGCATTAATTCGCTCAGGGGCAATGGATTCGTACATAGATGAAAATACAGCGATCGTCGATTTACCTTTCCATGAAAACTGTGGATGGTATCTAGACCACCACCAAACAAATCGACCTTCTCCAAAACAAGAGAGGGAATTCATTGCCAGAGGCGGAGTTTGCCATTGGGAGGCAACACCAAGTGCAGCAAGATTGGCATATGATTTGCTTTCTCCGCTACTTGATTTGAATCATCTCAATGAAATAATGCCTATCGTGGATGCTTTAGATTCGGGCGGGATTTCAAAGGAGGATTTTTTGGCTGACGGTAAAGTACTGCAATTATCACGCTCGCTCTCTTTACAACACCCAGAGCACCTTCAAAATGTACTTAATTTATTGTCAAGTGGATTATCGCTGAAGGAGATCTTACAAGATGAAAAAATCTCACAGCATGTTGACAGAGCCAAGTCTGACAGGGTTTTAGCGCAGAAGGTTGTCGAACAGAACACTACGATTGTAGATAGATTGGCTATTTGCCGTATGGATGAAAAAGGAGTCCGTTCTAATGGATATTTAGTGACGGCATGGGCAGGTGATAATGCGGATGCTTGTTGTATAATTCACGGCTACTCAGACGGTGCAATAGAGACTCCAGATAGGCCAGCACTATCGGCCAGTTTCTATGCGAACTCCTTTCTTGAAAACGGGCAAGACCGATATGATTTGTCGCGTTTAGCAATGTCACTTGACCCAACTGGCGGTGGGCATGCAAATGCTTGCGGTTGCCGTGTTTCAGCATCAGGAATCGAATCGGATTTACAACATTGGCTCGGTATCTGGGATAAGAGGGAATCTCTGTTAAGGTAATTCTTGAATTTAGAGAATCGCCCTAACTCTATGAGGTACTTCCAACCCAGTAGTAATTGAAGCAGTCTCAGCGAACAGTTTCCGTTGTTCTTTTCAGCATCCACGGGCAAGAATATTAATTGATTATTCATTTTACCATCGATGTGTTTTTGTTATCTGTGGGTCAGAGCAAACACGAAAAAACCTTTGATCTAAAAATCATGGAAAGCGAATGAGATTCATTCAGATTCAGTATCAGTGACTTCTTTGTTGTTTTTTCTAGGCATCAGGAATGATGGTGTCCACCAATTCCATTTACCCATTAATCGCATAGTTGCTGGAACTACTAAGGCACGTATCAATGTCGCATCGATTAGGATTGCCAATGCAAGTCCAAGACCAATTTGTTTGAGGATAATAACCGAGGATAGCCCGAACGAGCCAAAAACAACAACCATGATCGCAGCAGCGCCAGTGATTAGTCCACCAGTCTTCTGAAGTCCATTGGCAACTGCAAGTGTATTGTCACCAGTTCTTTCCCATTCTTCATGGATTCTTGAAAGCATCAAGACTTCATAATCCATTGATAGTCCAAATACTATGCAGAACATTATTACTGGATTGCCAGCATCAATTGGTTGGGCAGTAAAATTCAGTAATACATCACCATAACCCCACTGGAAAACCCATACAAGCATTCCAAAAGATGCAGAAACAGAAAGAATATTCATTATTATGGCTTTGATTGGTATGATAACACTACGAACTTGGATGAATATCAATATAGAGGTGGCAATAAAAATGAACGCTAATGCAGTTGGCAGATTTTCGGCAATTGAGTTGAGGGTATCAGCATTATACGCGGCAAACCCAGCAACAGCCAGATAGTCGTTTTGTCCTGATAACTGGTCGGTCAATATGTGCCTGTCATCTCGAATATCTTCTACAACATTTCTTGATGCAACACTGGTCTGTTCACCCGCTAAATTTAGTACAATATAGGTCACATCACCGTTTGTAAAACTATCTCTAATCATATTACGAAGGGCAATTTCAGTTTCGTTCAAATATTCATCTGGGGCCTGCCAGAAAGAGACTACTTGCGACTCATTCATGGAACCATCAGGAAGCCCAATACCGTTTGCATTGAGGACTCTATCATCACTTATCTGAGTTCTAATATACTGATATTGAGCTCGTAAATTATTTTCTTCGAAAACATCCGCCCCATCCAATTCAATTACCAAGAATATTTGATTTGATGATTGCTCTGGCCAGGTATCATCTATCATTTCTTTGCCAAGGCGAGACTCATCATCGGGGGGTAGTGCAGACCATGATGATAGAGAGAATTCAGCATATAGGAATGGAGCGCCTGCACCAACCAAAAGTATGAGGACGGGTATCAGTACTTTCCAAGGATGAGCCATCACCTTGTTTGCGATATTCGCCCACAACCCATCTTCTCTTGCCTCTAAATTGAAAGCGAATGGAACCTTTCCTTTATCGACACGCTTGCCAAGAATTGACATCACAGCAGGGAGGACAATGGTCGAATATACCATTGCAATAGAAACTGCAACAGTGCCACCAATCCCCAAACTCGGAAGACTTGTGTTCTTGAAGAATAACATTCCCATCAAACCAATTGCAACTGTTATTCCCGAGAAAAATACCGCTTTACCAGCGGTTGCCGTACTCATCGCAACCGCAGTTCTCACATCTCTGCCAATGGCCAATTCTTCTCTAAAGCGATTTACTAAAAATAGTGAATAATCGATTGAAACTCCAATTCCAATCAATGTAATGATATTGGTTGCGTATTGGGTTACATCTGTAACATTACTCAACCAAATGGTCATACCCATTGCAGCAGCAACGGTCGCAATTCCGACTCCTATCGGCAAGAAGGCTGCAACAATTGAACCGAATACTAAGGCGAGAATGATTAATGTTAGAGGTCCGGAAACGATCTCCGCTTTGATTAAATCTTCTGAGATTCTACTATCAAAGGTCCATTCAATAGCAATGTCCCCAGTCTTCCAGGAAACAAACTCGCCATCAAAGTTGACCGATTGCTGATTTTCATCAAAAACAGCTTTACCATGAGTCTTATCACCTTCGATGGTAATAATATTCATGGCGATGAAACCACTTTCAGTATATGCAACATAATCTAAATGTTCTACTTCATCAACTTGCCACGAGTATAAAATGCTGACATCGTCTCTTTTTGAAAAATCCTCTAATGCCAAGATAACTGATTGGCGCCATTCAGAATTATTATCCGTTAATGTTGGATGATAAACAAGTAGATTGAAACTATGCCCAGTACTCTTATTCTCTTGCTTGAAGGTGGTGGATAACAAATCCCCCGCTTTGAGTGATTCTACATCATCTTCTCCAAATGCTTCAGACCAATTAGCGCCCAAACCCATGAGACTAGTCATAAGTATGCAAGAAATTATTCCCAAAACAACAACCATTTTATTATGGTCGTGGATAAATAATCCTAGTTTGAAAAAGACTCGACCTTCGAGCATACTTGGGTCAGTAGCACTTTCCACATTTGCCGTTCCGACTGATTATCTATATCAACGGACTGTGTCGCTGGTTAAACAAATTTATCAAAGAACTGCAAAAATATAGAGGAACCCAAGAAAAGCATGAATGAATACTAATGCAACAACCAAATCTGCCATCCTTCCGTGTTTCATTTTCAAATTTGAAAAAGAATCACCCTGTTCACGGGCGAGTTTTGCTTTTTTACCCATCCTAGAAAGTTGCCAAAGAATTACAATTCCAATGGGGCCGGTAATTCCATGGATACTAGTTGGCAAAATCTCTGCCATGAAATCGCCATGACTTCTCCAGCCAGCAACCGCTCTTCCAGCAACTGCTACCAATGCCACAATTATCGCCGCCCATAGCAGTTTTTGTCCTCTTTGCTCATGCATTCTAAGGTGCTCGGCCCGTTCTTCACCCTTCATCTCATGAGACTTTCTTTTCCAAGAGTATTGCCACCAAATCCAAGCCACAAGACTAGATGCTAAAATGGGGTGCAGCAGCAATGCAATGAGTCTAACAATATCCAAAATACCACCCCGTCATGTCGTGCTGTGGTGAACCTCATAGTTTGATTTTGTCATAACCATCTACCAATATCCGGCGGTGCATTGAAAGACAGGCGGCACCGCGACCACCCCGTAGGGGTGTGAGTATGCAGGAAAATCTCATGAACATTTGCCTCGATAAAGCATTCCAAGCCAATGTGCCGAAAAACAAACGGCAGATTATAATTTCAAGAATTGCTGAATGGAAAATGCTCGATAAGCCATTCAGAACATTCGTCCACCTAGCGATAGATGAAGTGGAAGCCCCCGCTGTAGATGAGGACGAAAACACCCCGTCTCGTAAGAAGTCTGTAGGACGCCGCCATCATCGCCGCGGAGGGCGTGGGACAGCATCATCAGATCCTTTGGATTGGATACCTTCTCCTCAAGAGGTGTTAATGCCAGATTCAGGAAGCGAACCATACCGTCTTGCAACTTTGATGGTACATAAAATTCTCAAAAGTGACGACTGGGATGATGATTGGAATTCAACAGAAACATCTCTTCGCGATTCATGTTTAGCAGAAGGAGTACATCCAGCATGGGTCTCCATCGGCGAAAAAACTGGAGTTCTAGGAATCTTTGCTGGATTTCCAAAGGCTAAGGTAAAGAAGCAAGCCAGTGCTAAAATAGACACTTCACTCGGAAGAATTGATGTTGAAAATAGCAAGCAGTTGGCAACAGTTTTGAGCACATTAACCAGTTCTTCAAACGATGCATCAATTCATGTTGCATACCAAAAGGTCGCTAGCCAGTTAAAAAATCAAAGAAACTTGAAGGTTGACTCTGAACTTTTGAATTTAACAGGACCTTCTTCGATAATCAGTGTCCTATTACATCTGGCAAGTCGTTCGGATGCGAGTGATTCATTGGAGGAATTGGCTAAGACAGATTCACAATTAGCAGCCGAATTATCAGATTATTCACAACTAAAGAATGGTGTGGTTACTGATTGGCAACAAAGCCGCAGTATTACTGGGGATGATTCATTATCCATGGCTCGGCGATTATTTGCTTGGCGCAACCCTCCTGTGGATGCCGGAGATTTATCAAGTGATGAATTGAATAAAGGCCTTGAAATCCTACTCCAAGGAGACTCAAAACAATCTCAAACCGAAAAGTTGCAATGGTGGAGATTATCTGCATTACATAGAGAAGGAAAAGGCCAAGATGCAGTTGAGGTCTTAATTTCATTACAATTAGAATCTAGTGCAGACCTTACTACCCTACTGCCTCTAATTGCAGATTTACCAGGAGATTCAGCGAGTGAATGGTTGAATCAACAGATACCGAACTTAGATGAAATGGCACTTGTGCAAATTTCCTCTTCTCAATCGATTGATATTAATTCTAGAAACTTGGCTGTGAAGAGATTACAGGATGCTGATGGTGAAGCATGGGAACAAGTAATTGCTGTAGCAATTCCACTATTCGCTCAAACAATGGAATTGCGAAGATTGGCCAAAGTTATCACAAATAATGAGTTGTTGGCCATTGCTCATCCATATGAGACTCTTTTTGCTGCCCATATTCTTGCCGCAGGTAAAGAGAATGAACTGTGGGAACGCGTTAGAGAATCAAGGAAAATTGCATTGACTCATATCCATAATACCGATGCGCCAGATATATTTTCTAGCACATCTGAAGCACTCTTGATGCTATTGGAAGGCTCTTCCATCGTCGATGAACGACTCACTTCACTATTGGACAAAGGTGGATTGAAAGCATTCGGTGAAATTCGCCAAGCCCTCAGAGATGGCGGCGATGGTATCGCCTCATCAAAAAGCCTCGATGATTTGAGTGCCTGTGTGGAAGCAGCAGGTCTAAGTTCGATGGAACAAATCTTGTTCAATTCAGTAATTTCAACCTTGAGATTGAACCGCGTTGGTTTGATGTTACAAAACGGTGATCAAGATACTGAAGCCATAACTACTCTTGATTCAATTCTAGCGGAAGATAATATCTCCACAGGTTTGATTCACACTGTGCGCCATCTTGTTTTGGAGCATGATATTGGATTGCCATCACTTGTAGCATGGTACCAAATAAATAATCCATTATCTCCTTGGCACACTCTGACAAGGGCGGCAGTTTTAGCCTCTGAAGGAGATGAATTGAATTCTGCAAGAGATTATAGGAAGGCAGGAGATCATGAAGAGTTTGATTACGAACATTCTATCATGCTATATCGTAAGGCTTTGATTCACCTAGCATTCGCTTCACAATGGAAAGAAGCAATAGAACTCTTAGAGGCTCAACCGGCCCTAAAAACAGCATTGACACGTCGCTTCCAACTTTATCTGCAAGTATCCTTTACAGCTACTCACCAAAAAACCGATGAAGCAACAAAAATCCTCAAAGAATTTGTGCGAAGAACAAAAATGGTTAATGAGGAAAACGCCGAAGGTGAAATGGAATCACGTTCCCGCCAATACTTTGCAGATGACGAATTGGATTTGCTACGGTCATACCACCTTGAACATCCACGTCCTTTGCCGCGTGAACCATTCGCTGGAAGAGTTACAGCAGCATTTAATTCACTGCAAAAGACTCGCCGTAGACAAAGAAACTCCCCTGATACCTTATTCATTCAACTGATGCAAGGTAATCCGACACCACAAGAGATCTACGCCTTGGCCAATACCACTGCTGAAGAGAAAGCAATCGATGGATTAATGTTCTTAGAAAGAGCACAAACATCGGGTAAATTCACTCCTACTGAACTGGGTCTATTGGCTGATACAGAACGTACCCTATTCACCCAACACAAGAACCAAATCACTTCTTCCAAGCGCCGATTTTTGCGACATTTAAAACTGACTCCATTAGTTATTGTTGATACAAATATCCTGATTGATTCATTGGTTCAAAGATTAGCCCTCCGTCTTGAATTGAGTGCTGATGCTAGCCTAGATATTACGGGAATAGGAAATTTCCATAATGTTCTTCTAAATCGGGCTAAGGATGATAGAGTCAAATTGTGGTTACCTAAGATAGTTCAGTCCGAATTGAGATCTTTAGCTAAAGGAATTGATAGACTAAGAAGTAGATTTGCAGATTCATTAGTTTCACCAGAAGTATTAGAATCAGTTCTAACAGAGAAAGTAGTTTCTGAATTGGTTGAAAATGTATTATCAGATTTCAGCACATGGAAGCCTCTTGATTTACATGCTGAAGCAGAATCTGACAATCCTGAAAATACCGAAGCAGTAAACAAATTCCTCTTGGAATATAGTGACATATACGAGGAACTAACCGATATGAAGCGCACAAGAGGAAACCCGTTGCGAACGGTACTTGAGGATAGAGACATTTATCCTGAAGCACCAGATATTGATATTATCAAAATTGCAACGCACTTAGCAGACCAACCATTACGTGGAATTGGTACAGTTTTAATCGCTACCCGCGACGGAGACTTTACTATGGTAGCAAGAGCATTCGAAGAACGATTTGGATTTGGAGTCGCTAAGAATAGCAGAACTCTAAATCTATGGATTCGCACATGAATCTTTTCCTTGGATGGAACAAAGTGTAAACTGCGCTTTAATAGGCTAAGTGAAATAGCCATTTGTTCAATTTTATGATAATGGTTCTATGATTACATATGGGAGATCATTGCATCTCCGAAATCGCTACATGACACTAGAGTAGCACCGTCCATCAAACGCTCGAAGTCGTATGTGACCGTAGCAGCAGATATCGCTCCTTCCATTCCCTTCACAATTAGGTCAGCAGCCTCATGCCATTCCATATGACGAAGCATCATTTCAGCAGATAGAATCAGTGAGCCAGGGTTGACTTTGTTCATTCCAGCGTACTTTGGAGCAGTTCCATGAGTTGCCTCAAATATTGCAATACCATTGTCGTAATTGATATTGGCACCAGGGGCAATTCCGATTCCACCAACTTGTGCAGCCAATGCATCAGAGATGTAATCTCCATTGAGATTCATAGTTGTTAAGACTCCATATTCGGAAGGCCTTAGAATGATTTGCTGAAGCATTGCGTCTGCAATAACATCCTTGATTATGATTGCATTGCCAGTTTTTGGATTTGTAAGAGTACACCATGGTCCACCATCAAGTTCACTCGCACCAAATTCATCCTTTGCTAATTGGTATCCCCAGTCACGGAATCCACCCTCGGTGAATTTCATAATGTTGCCCTTGTGAACTAAAGTGACGCTTTCTTTGTCATTATCAACTGCATATTTGATTGCAGCTCTTACAATACGAGCAGTCCCTTCTTGGCTAATTGGTTTTATTCCAATTCCAGATGTATTAGGGAAGCGTATTTTGTCAACTCCCATTTCATTTTGTAAGAAATCGATGACCTTTTTGACTTCAGGAGAACCTGCTTCCCATTCAATTCCTGCGTATACATCTTCTGAGTTTTCACGGAAAATAATCATATCAACATTTTCTGGAGCCTTCACTGGAGATGGAGTTCCTTCATACCAGCGTACTGGCCTTACACAAGCATACAGATCCAGTTTTTGCCTAAGCGCAACATTGAGAGAACGAATTCCACCGCCAACTGGTGTAGTGAGTGGTCCTTTAATCGATACTAATCCGGTACGCATTGCATCAAGAGTTTCTTCAGGTAACCATTCTCCAGTTGCATTGAACGCCTTTTCACCAGCCAATACTTCTGACCAAACAATTTGCTTTTGACCAGAATAAGCCTTTTCAATTGAAGCGTTGACTACTTTTATCATTACAGGAGTAATATCAACCCCAATGCCGTCACCTTCAATGTAATTGATAACAGGGTCATTCGGTACGTTAAGAAGTCCATTTTCCATAGTTATTGCAGTTCCAGACATAGCACTCATGCTGAGCCACCGGCATCCCCTTCAAGAATCAACCGCCCAATTGGTGATAATGTGTACAAGCATTTCAAAACCTGTGGCGCATGGTAGTGGCATGCAGAGCAAGGTTGAATGGCTTGGCCAACATGGGTTAAAATGCATTAATTCCAATGGGCAGAGTCTAGATTTAGATTGGGAAGAAGGGCCAAGTCCGATGCAAGTAACACTCCAAATGATTGGTGCATGCTCTTTGGTAGATGTCATAATCGGCTTGAAGGAACGACAATTTTCCAAGGCGTGGGTTGAATTGGATAGCGAGAGGGCAGAACATGCTCCTCGGGTTTTCACCTCAATAGAAATGGTATACCACGTCACAGGAGATGTTCCTAAGAAACTCGTAGAACGAGTCGTAGCAAAGAGCCATGAGAAATATTGTAGCGTTTCAAATATGTTTAATCAATCTGTAGAAATTACTTGGAGAGTAGAGATTCATAATTGAATTTTCAGATGATCTTGCAATACAATCTTACAAAAAATTCATATTTGGAGAGAGTGAAATGCGCTTGATAATAATGAGAGCCAATAGAAATAAATTATTGGTTTCATTACTATTTTTCATCCTATTATTTTCATCTCCGTTGGCTCATAGCGCTCCATCAGGAGTCGGAGATATTGGTGATGAAGGGTGTCTATGTCATGGCGCAAAATCCCAATTAACTTCGGTTATAATTGACGGTATTCCACAGGACTGGGCGGCAAACAATAGTTACGAGATGTCTATAATTATCAATAGTTCAATTGAAATCTCGGGTCAAGAAAATGCGCGAATAGGTGGATTTAGATTAATAGTGGATGCTGGAGATGTTATTTTTGCTGAAAACAATCACACTCAAGTAATCAACGAGGGCTACACTCATACATCTCAAGGAAACCAGTATAGGCAGTGGAATTTCACTTGGACTACACCTAGTTCTAATGATTCGGTAGTCAATTTTGTAGTGTTTGGTAATGCGGTAAACTCCAATGGGCAATCCTCGGGAGATGCTTGGAATTATTACTCGACTACAGTGGCAGGTGAAGGATATACGGGTGTCATTGAACAGCCGGCTGACTATTCAAGTAAGTTTCTAAATCGGGAAATTGCCCTATTGCTATTCGCAGTAATTTCCTTAGTTGGATTATTTTATTATTCAACTAAATGAACTCAGTTGACAAATTCAATTTGGCGATTTCGTAGCGACCTAAGTTGGCGGTTTTCACTAGCACCATGTATCTGGTCACTCTTTACTCCAGTCAGTACCAACATTACTCGGATATCTTCGCCAAGTGATTCATCAACAGCAGCACCCCAAATTATTTTCGCGTGTGGACTGACTTTTTCTTGAATTATTTGTGCACAGCGTTCTGCTTCACCGAGTGTTAGTGAACTTCCACCAACGACATTTATCAGTGCCCCTCTTGCATCAGTTGTATCAATTTCTAGTAATGGTGAGTTCAAAGCCTCTAAAGTAGCCTCTTCAGCACGATTCTCGCCTGAAGCAGCACCCAAACCAATCATAGCAACACCGCTACCAGAATTGATTACTGCACGTAAATCTTCAAAGTCGAGGTTTACCATTCCATCAGTGGTCAATAATTCTGTTACGCCAGTGATTGAACGAACCAATAATTCATCTCCAACTCTAAAAGCACTAGCAATTGGTAGATTCTTGACGCCTTCAATTTCTAATAGCCTTTCATTAGGAATGACCAGGATAGTATCGCAATGCTCGCGTAGACGTTCTAATCCCCACTCTGCATTTTGCTTTCTAAGCGATCCTTCTGACTTGAATGGATAAGTTACTACGGCAATGGTCATCGCCCCTTGCTTCTTTGCTAATCGAGCGATATGTCCAGCAGCACCGGTTCCAGAGCCACCACCCATTCCTGCTGTAATAATAGCAAGTTGAGTATCGTTGGTGATTTTACGCAATGAGATTTCCGACTCTAATGCAGCAGCTTCGCCTTTTGTTGGGTCGCCGCCAGCACCTCTGCCTCTAGCAGTTCGTCCAATCAGAACTTTGTTTTCGATAGGAGACATCAACAATGCTTGTGCATCTGTGTTGATAGCATAACCAGTAACATATTCTGAATCAAATAAGTTTTCTTCGAATAAACGATTGATTGCATTGCATCCTGCTCCACCAACACCATAAACTCTTATTCGTGGTTGTAGTGATTCTAACAAGGCTTTCAATTCGGCTTCATCACCAGTTCCAATCGGTGGAAGATCAGCTGATGGCTTGGTTTGTTCATCGTCGGAAAGTTCGAGAACACGTTCAATAAGATGACGCATATACGTTATGCTCTCTCAAGTGCCCTTGAAGATACCGCTTCAAATATACCCTCACAGTGGAGTTTCGCTAGCTTTTACAATTTTCGGAATCAGTCACGAAGTCCTTCTTGAGTTACCTGATAAACACATTCTCCATCAGGCAAGTTAGGAGAGTCCACTAAGCGTGCAATTCTTCTTCCAGCCTTTGCTTTGCGCAAGTACAATCTAAATGTTGATGCGTGAGCAAGAATGTGTCCACCGATCGGCTTTGTAGGATCTCCCCACATTGCATCAGGTTTCGAGTGAACTTGATTAGTAACTAGAATTAGCGCATTATTGACAGTTGCTAATTGTTTCAAGTCCTTCAAGTGACGGTTTAGCTTTTGTTGCCTATTTGCAAGCATTCCTCTACCAATATATTCGGCTCTGAAATGGCTTGTTAAAGAATCAACGATAATCATTTTAACATTTAATCCCTTACTCATTCTCTTGATCTCTTCAGCGAGAAGCATTTGGTGATCGGAATTATATGCTCTTGCTACATGTATTCGTGCAAGAACTTTATCCGGATCTAATCCATAGCCACGTGCCATTTGAGTAATTCGCTCTGGGCGGAAAGTATCTTCAGTATCAATATAGAAAACATCTCCATCAAGACCGCCTTCTTCGACAGGAAGAGTACAATTTACTGCGAGTTGATGTCCGATTTGAGTCTTACCTGAGCCAAATTCGCCATATACTTCAACCAGTGATTGGGTTTCAAAACCGCCACCTAATAGGTCATCAATTGACTGTACCTTGCTGTGTAACTTCTGAACCTGGCGTCTTCGCTCCAATAACGCTTCACCGGAAATAAATCCACCAATATTCGCCATTCTCTTTGCAGCAGATATTATCTTTGCAGCAACACCTTCGCCTAATTCAGCTTTTTCTGCTAAGTCACCAGGCGCCATTACAGCCAGTGATAAGAGGTTGTCAAATCCAGCTTCTCGCAATTTTTCTGCGGTCGCAGGACCAACGCCAGGAAGCTCGTCTATCTTCGCCTCACCCTCTTCATCCAGTGCCATTAATGGGATTGGTTCATCCAGCACCTCTTCATTCTTTTCTATCTCAATTTTCGCATTCTTCTTCGCTTTGGTTGCCATTTCACTCACTTCCAAACTGCTCTGTACCACCAATGGTATATGAAGAAACGAAACGGGGCATCAAATCGATTCGTCATAATAGCCGAAGAAATTGAGCCGCTAAAGGCATCACTGAGGCTAATATATTCACTTTCACTTCAGATTTCCTCAAACTGAAACTGAAATCAATCATTTTTGTTTTGAGTAATTATTCGCTCTAAAGGAACAGTAATCACTCTTCACCAACAGGGAAAGGATTGGGCTCACTCTCTTCGGCAAGATATTTGATAGTCACATCGTGATTAACATCAATATTGTCTTCTCCTTGGTCAATTACAACCGATAGAATCCAAATACCTTCCATTACATTGTATTGGTCGTAAGACCATGAAGCATCTTGGCCATCGCCAATTATTTCTGTATGCGTGCCTTGTTCTTCTTCATCTGGGTCATTCAAGTGCCAACTAACAGTAACTTGTTGACCACCTATGGGCCATCCACCAGGGTTAGTAACAGTTGATTCAATTTGAATGAATTCCGGAAGTTGGCATTCACAATCCGGTGTTGCGTCAATGTTCATCTCTCGTGGAGAGTCTTCATTTGTCTCGCTCCAGATTATTTGTTTTTCAATTCTTACAGTAATAGAGAAATTATTGTCATTTCCTTGGTCATCGACTGCGCCCAAGTAAACAGTGAATAACCCATGGGTCATGTATGTATAACTAATTTCTGCAGTTTCATCAGCATTGGCTACAAATTGGCTTGTTCCATCACCTGGAACTACGTAGAAACTTTTCATTTGCCCATTCTCAGATGTTGTGCGAGCAAAATCAAAGGACAATTCAACACCATTCTCAGAGATTTGATTGCCCTCACGGATCTCTTCAACAATAGTGCCACTTGTCGTTTCATAATACACTATCATGTCAATAGGGCTTGGCGCCTTATCAGAATCTCCGCTTGAGCCTAAACATCCGGCGATTGAGGCGCTTAGCATCACG
>Ga0209830_10000496_pt1 | contig 41037 bp, 28 predicted proteins | sample ArcticOcean_MG_C_12_FD_187439 | JGI IMG/M metagenome (GOLD analysis project Ga0209830, IMG submission 187439) | Marine microbial communities from western Arctic Ocean - ArcticOcean_MG_CB8_130 (SPAdes) (version 2) | ecosystem: Environmental > Aquatic > Marine > Oceanic | place: Arctic Ocean...
CCAGTATTGTTACCACCAGTATTGTTACCACCAGTATTGTTACCACCAGTATTGTTACCACCGGTATTGTTTCCAGTTCCGTTTCCACCGCCTCCACTGCTTGCGTTAGTTAAAGTGAAGGAAGTCGAATCACTGTCTACATGATTGGTTGTATTGCCGATAATTTCCCAAAGTTGTGCATTTACACTATAATTGCCTGCAGTCAAGTTCGTCCATGCTTCACTCATGTATTCACTATTATTGGTCTCATTCCAGTTCCAACTAGAGGAACTAACCGACGCATTACCATCGGAAATAGAGGTCTCAAGGAGGTAATTATTTCCAGCTACAGTACAATTTACCAGATAATAGCCAAGTACAGCACCTGTCCATGTAGCCCAACCAGATGAATCTGTTGAAGCCCAAAGATCGGTTAGGGATGAGTTTGAACCGCATGATGTATTGTTTCTTGCAGATGTCAAAGAAGGGATTTCAACATCCTCTTCAAGAATCTCATCGTCCACTACGGTTGGTAATTGAGCAAAGCCATTTGATAGGATTTGAACAAATAGTAAAATGGTAATCATGGACAGTGATATTTTCTGCATGAATAGCGCAATTACTGCCCGTATATAAAACAAATTTATTCAAAAAACACTGCAAAATCATCATTCCAATCAACATTGGTAGCATCGAACCATTGTTGTGGATTTTGATAAGCACCAGATTGACTATTTTTACGTATATTCTTAGCCCGTTGACTTACCAGTTTCCAAGCTGTTTTCTCTCCGATACCAGGAATTGCTTCAAGTTGCTTTTGTGATACACTGGTGTGATTTAGATTAATTTCTACCCCGGTGATCGAACGAGCACCATGACCTGTGACAATTATATCGGATTGAGTTTCCAATGGAATATGGTATTCAACTCCAATCAGTATTGGATATGCGCCTATTTGGCGGCCAAAAGAAATACCCGCCTTACCATGACAATCTTTGCTTGTATGTGCTTCCGTTTGGTGCGCTGCGAGGCGGGTTCTTCCATCATGAGTTTCCCAATGCACATCGCATAACTTCTCACCCAAAGGGAATAACTCCTGTAATAGGGGTCCATCAATGTTGTCTCTGACGCTTGATTTGAATGAATTGAAGTCTTTTTGCGAAATATCTTGGAAACCTTCACCTTCTACTTGTCGTATGTTGATTCTACGAAGCAGTAGACCTTCATTACGAATCTCGTGTAAGAGATTGAGGTTTAGATCGTATGAGGCTGATGATTCACCATTTAGCCCAGCAATAAAGTTCAGTCCCGGTAATAGATTTGGTAATCCGCGTGCTCCACGTCCGCGACCATGCTTATTGATGAGGCGAATTGCACTCTTCAGTTGCTTAGCATCACAATTCAACCAATTTGCTTGGTGTACATTAGGGTCAGCGGATTCTAATCCAAAGGAAAGAACAGCACCATCGGAGAGTGTTTCAACCAATGTTTTTGTTATCTCTTCAGAAGGTTCAAGATGCTCTGCAATAATGGATGGATTACCATTATCTGTATGGAGGATACCAAGGCGTTCATCTTCTCTTAATCCATGTAGTAATTGAGCGATAGGTTCAGGGTTAGGAATTGGATATTCAAGTTCTTGTACACCATCGGCCATGTAGGTGTATGTATCTGTCATGCCACCAAGACGAACATGCTCAACACCTGATTCATGGGCTAGGCGAACTTCTTCAATAACATCTTCTGGTGTCCGCCAAATCGGAATACCTTTTTTCGGTTCGATGCAAAATTTACATCCTCTCTTGTATCGAACACAGCCTTGGTAAACTTCGACCTCATAGGTAAGAGGTCCTCTCTTTTCTTCATCTCCTAAATCCGGATGTTGAGTTACAGCTTTACTAGATGCGCCAGATTGTGCCCATAGAGTCCACTCCTCAGCAGTTCTGCGGCAATGTTTCCATTGACCAGATTTTAAGAAATTAGAAAGTGTAGCGTCGGTATCTTGAACAGCCAAAAACAAGTTACTGCGCAATGGATTCCAACCCTGCTGACGCCATCCACGGATAGCCCATCCACCGAATATGGCAGGGACTTGGGCAGGTAATTGGCGAATAATATTACGAGTTTCCTTCAATGAAATAGGAGTACCTCTCAAATACCTTCCAGGAACAACAGCACCAGCAATACAAGCCACACCAGAAACATTTGCCAATCGTGCACTTGCAGCATCTTCTCCCTCAACACGGATAAAATCGCGCCATTGGTCAATAGTGACGTAATCATATTCTATTTTTGCTTGCTCAAGAACTCCGCATAAGTAACGAATATGAAATCCAACATAAGGAGGAACGCCGAATGCGGCTGGCTCATCCTCATAACCATCGAGGACTAACCATCGGGGTGATGTTGACTCGACCATGATGCCAACTCATATCTGCTCGCTATCATTCTTTCTTAGGATGTGGGCGGCTGCGAGGTTTCTTTGAATCTTGATCTTCCTCGCGCATTGCTTGAAGTTCACGATTTGATTTTGCAGGTTTGCCATCTCCACCGCTAGCAGCAGGAGAACTCTTTTTTCCACCTTGTGCAAGATCGACTTTGATTTTACGACCCATTAATTCAGAACCGTTCATCTTGGCAACTATCGCTTCACCTTTGTCACCTTCAGCTATCCAGATAAAGGCAAATCCCTTTGGCTTGCCTGTGTTTTTATCAGTCGCCAAAGCCATTCCATTAACGGTTGCAGTTCCTTCAAAGTGCTTTTTAATAGCCTCTTCAGTTGCTTTGAATGGGAGATTACCAACATATACTTTAGTTCCTTCAGGGTCCTTTCTCTTGTTATTTCCCTTCTTACTATCATCATCAGCATCCTTTACAGCAATTCTGCGACCGCCAATTTTGTGGCTATTTAGGGCGCTGATTGCAGCGGTTGCCTCATCTTTGCTTGCGAAGGTAATGAATCCGAATCCCTTGTTAGGAGTTCCATCGCCAGCAGGTAAGAAACAATCCTTGACAACTCCGTGCTTTTCAAACAAATCTCTTATCTGCTCAGTTGTGACTTCTCTTGGCAGTCCACCAACGAATAAACGAGTTCCTGGTGCAGGCTTATCACGACGTCCGCCAGCGTTTCCACCTTCGCTTTCAAATCTGAAGTAACTTCTTTCACGACCATCTTCACGAACATCAGCAGCGATGAATGTTGCACGGCCTGATGGTCCTTTTGCGAATAATGTTTCAGCTTCCCTACCCCATCTTTTTCCAGGGTTGTTTAGAGCGCTTACGCCTTTGTCAAGTTCAGCCCATCCAGCAGCAAAGTTGTCTGCTAATGCTCTGAAAGATTGATAGTCACAATTTGGACACTTTACATTCCAATCTCCATTCAGTTCTGCGATTAATATATTTCCACAAGGTGGGCATATAGCGTGTAGTACTCCGCAATCATCTCTATCTCTAAAGTTGATACTGACCACTGGTGAAACCTGCTTGACTTCTGCACGGCAGATATCTCTGCGACGAACTGCATCACTTGTTTGATGCATATATCGGTCAACCAAATCAGTGACACGGAATTGACCATATAATTGGTCTGGAATTATGCTACCAGTTTGACCTTCGATGACGAGGATTTGTGCTTCCCCATTTTTCTCATTCAATCGAGTGATTTCACAAATAACAGTATCACCAATACTAACACTGTTAACCATCTTATTCGCTGCGACTGAACCGATACCCTCAGCGATTGAAAATTGTCCAATAACTGTGGAGATAATCGTTCCATCTCTCTCAATAGTGCCTTCACCAGCCTCGCATTCTGAGGTAGTTGACACTTTCATTCCCGGGGTGACGAGGCTCGCCGTCATTTTTTATCATTCCTTGAGCAGACTTGGCCCGATAAGGGACTCAAATCGTATCGCTCTAATGTTGGGGGGTAGTCTGCCCCTTTTCAAACTCTCTCATCGCTATGGAGTTATGACCTTAGCAAAAATGTAACATTGTGGGCTGATGTCATTCGGTCTCATCATCCTCTTCGATAGGTATTTTGGAATTGCCAGGTCGATGAAATCTCCAACAAATAATCTCGGTGAAGGCCTTGCCTTTGGAGTGGTGCGAATAGGTTGGAGGTAGGCGGAATTTGCTTTCTAATACACCCTCGACCTCCCAACCGTGCTCTTTTGCAAGAGATTCTAAGTGAGTTGCTTTTGCAGAATGTAATACATGAATCGATTCAACATCTTGGTCAAATGCATATTGTAATATTGCACGATCAGCCCGTTTACTTTGAACTCCCCACGGTGGATTCATCACGATAATGTCTACATCGGAAACATCGATATCATCAATACCTACAAATGCTTCAATTACAGTTGTTGATGCAGAAAATTTAGATTTCAAATTATGACAATTTGTTCTCGCAACTTCGGCAGCAAGTGGGTCTGCTTCGACCATTGTAACGTGTCCTGCTCCAATGAATAGACAGCCCAAACCCAAGATTCCATTTCCTGCGCATAAGTCCAATATATGTTTTCCAACAACATCGTCTAATTGATCGACACCTAACATCCAATAGGATGCTAAGTCGCCTTCTGTGGCGTATTGCTCAAGTTCAACATTTGAACATGGATGAGGAATCAATTTTGATAATTCAATGGCCAGATGCTTTGGCCGCATCATTTTATTCACCAACGAGGTTGACGGAATTGTTGGTTTTGATTCTGATTTTGATTTTGGTTCTGATTTTGATTTTGGTTTTGGTTTTGATTTTGATTTTGATTTTGGCTAGCGGCAAGTCGCTGGTAATGAATTTGTTCAGCCTCAGAACGAAGGCGAGCGAGGAGTTGTTCTCCTGGTTGTTGGTTACCACAATATCTGCAGAAACGAATACCATCTTGGTGTTGTTGTCCACAGCTGATACAGAAACCCATTTTACTCCCTCATTCAATTGCAGTGGCTCGCCCATTTTGAATCTATTCATCCCATAGCGGTCAATTGTAAGAAAACAGGCCATGTTTCAAATCCAATTGCCAATGCTCTTTCACTGAGTTCTTCCCACCTAGGGTCATTCATCATTTCAGTAGGGTCTACACCTGCTGCCATTAGGCCAGTTACCAATTCTCTAAATTCGATTTCAACATCAGACATTTCAGGTAATTCCTCGACATCAGGTTGTGGAAGGCTGACACTATTATCATCAATAGAAGTTTGAGGTTCACTAAATGATGATTCAGGAGTTGAATCTTCTACAACATTATCTTGAACAGGTACGGCAGGGGCTTTACCTGGTAAAGGAACAAATGCGAGATCATCATTCGCAGCAACTTCTTCAACAATGCTAGCCATTACTTCTTGGCTGAATCCATCGGTTACGGAATGCATATTGGATTCAACTTCTATTTCTACAGGTGCAGGCGGGGCAGGGGAGGCAGGCACAGGAGCAGGGGCCTCAACACTTTGAGCAACAGTAGGTTCAACTGTTGTGATATTGGCCTTTTTCTGTAAACGCCCGATTCCTAAAACTTCAGCCTGTTGCCTAGCCATTTCTGCGGCTTGGCGGCGTGGTAAAGAAACGAAACACTTTCCAGGGATACTAGAAGGCGGGAATGGCAGGTAATAAGTTTCAATCTGTGCAAGTGAAGGGTGCCTAAAACATAGCATCGTTTCGCTTTCAAATGGTCTTTGATTTGGTAAACCCATGGAGAAAGGAATAGAACTAATTTCTATGGTTCCACGCAACCATCCTTCGCTTGTTATCAATTGTTGTAACCAAGGGCCCATATCCGGTGTTGCCAAATCTACGAATTGGAAAGATGCATCTCTTGGATCAAATCCTTGGTCCTCTAATAATTTAGCCTCTGCTCGTGGTCGGTGGAATACAGTAATCACAGGTTGTCCGTGCTCAACCATATCGCCGTGAAGTTCCATTAATTTACGTTGTTTTCGCGGTAGAATCAGTAAGATTTTCATTCTTGTGGCTTGGTCGTCCCACATTTCGCCCCATCGTGAATCTGCTTCTACAATGAGTTGACCAATAGTCATATCTGGAATTAACGCTGTGATTCCCATGTCGCACCAATGTGTAGGAGTAGGGCTTATCCTTTAGCAATAGTGTCGTAGCAGTTAGTCGAGATAACCTTCGCTCAAGGCGAATTCAGCCAGCAAAACAACTCCGCCAGCAGCACCTCTAATCGTGTTATGAGAGTACGCTTCAAACGATAATAAATCAGGCTTTATCAATTCAATATTGCCTACAGTTACCGCCATTCCCGCCCTTAAGTTATTACTCGGTTCAACATCTTGCGGGAAGTTTTCACCATCAGCCCAAAGGTGCGCAGTAGTATCAATTTGTTCTACCAATTGGATAGGATTAGTCGGCGCACTTGGTAAATTAAGCAATTGTGGGGCTGAATGGAAAGTTGACATCAATAGTTTTACTTCAGAAAGAGTGGTTGGATTCAATAATTTAACCGTGACAAAGACCTGATGTCCATCTTTTCTTGAAACCCTTCGGCACTTGATATCTGTGTCGATAGAGGCATTTGTAATGTGGACAGAAGACTTTGGATTTTTACGTGAGGGTTGGTCGTTTGTTTTTCCGAATACATAGCGAAGTTCGCTGGCAGTCTTTGTTGCTTCATCTGGTATCTCAGGGTCAACAATTCCAGCTAGTGCATTTTGGTCAAACAATAATCTCCACCCACCTCCTGAAAGGGCTTGTTCACTGCGCATGGTGACCGATTTTATTCCCAATAACTTACTGAGCGGAGCCAGTGGCATTGCCATAGGAATCAATGTACAATTAGTTGAACAAACCATCGGCAAACCATCAACAGCGAAATGTTCCATATGTTCAGGATTGATTTCTGCAATTACCAATGGAATGCCATCAACGCGTCGATATGAACTGGCATTAGAAAATACTGCAAATCCAGATTCTGCTAGCATCGGTTCAACATCTTGCGCTATCTCACTAGGGATTGCAGAGAATACAATGCTAACTCCAAGGTCAAGTAATCTATTGCATATTTTTGAATCGGCCAAATTTAAAACAGTAAGATCTGGCATATCAGGTCTTTTTTGTTCTAGTTTCCAGTCGATAGTATGCAAGGCCTTTCCCGCAGTATCAGGGCCACCACAGACTGCAGCCAATTCAAACCAAGGGTGGCTAACCAATCGCTGTTGTAGTCTTTGACTAACGATTCCACTGGCGCCTAGTACTGCACATAGACGCTTTGCCATAGGTAAGCCAATGAATTGCTGTCTTTGACTGTTTGTAAAGTGAATTTAGTTCTTAATAGACAAATTCCCTTCACCTAATCTTTGTTCTACAGGGGTTGGAAATATTTTGCGAACTAATAATTTGCGTAGAATAATCCACCCATCAGGGACGCTTCCAAGTTTTGCTTCTCCAAGACGTTTTGAGTATCTGATAGGGACAAATGAAATCTTGATTCCTTCAACAGCACAAGAGGTGAACATCTCTGCTTCGATCTCAAATTTCATACTATTCAATTTTAATTTGCTCAATGAGTCTCTATTGAATGCCCAAAATCCAGAACATAGGTCATTGGTTCCTACTCCGAATAAAGCGGTTGCAAACCATGTTAAAATATAATTTCCGAAATAATTTAACCGAGTCATAGCACCGTCATCTATCCTACCTTGCAAACGGTCACCGACGATAATTTCTTTTTGTGGCAACAGTTTGACGAAATCAACAATTTGTTCGGGGTGATAGGTTCCATCACAATCTAACATCACCAAACTGTCACTATTTGATTTCAAAAAATGTAAAAATCCCAAACGCATTGCAGCACCTTTACCAGTTCCTTGTTGCTTAATTACTTCAGCACCGAGCGCTTTTGAGATGCTCACAGTTTCATCAGAACTGCCACCATCAACTACCAGTATTGAAACATCCCAACCCATTTCTTCTAACTCTGAATGGGGGATTCGTGGAATAATTTCTGCCGCACCTTCCGCTTCATCAATAGCGGGGAGCATCACTGTTAGGTGTGGCATGTATGCTGGTTGAATGGTAATTGGTTTTGATGCCTTCGCTTATTTTAGCCTCAATCTATTAGTTCAACCCAATGTAAAATTAGACCAGAACGATCGAAAATAACATCTCCTCTACCACTGAGCCCCGTAGGATTTACCCACATCTTTGAAGAAGTAGAATCATCCCATTGTATTGAATAATTGAGAGTGGAGGGCAGTTGAGTATTTTCTATGTAAAAACAATCTTCAATAAAACCACTTCCTTGTTGCAAAGTGTTTTGGTTTTCAATTAGTCCTTGTTGTAAGTTTGTTATCGCAGAGTCTACATCACCTATTCGTTCTATTAAGACGCATATCGTAGTTGAATTACTTTCTACATTAGAAAAACCATTTGCAATTTCTAGTTTCAAATCAACCCCTTCTTGAATAAATATTCTTTTTTGATTCACAGAGATTGGATTTAGGAACTTTTGAGATGACCATGTATCGGTTCTTAACTGGCATGAAGTGATACAATGTTGCTCATCTATTGCGATAAAATTACTTTTTGATTGATTGCCCTCGGCAATGAATTGCCACATTTTACTCGAATCAATATTCTCTACCTGATTCCAATATTCAGATTCTGCCAGATAGAATTGCATTACTCCTCTAGGTGAGGTAATGGCATGGGTAATCACCAACCTAGAAAGGGCATCAACATCATCTAACTTGATTGCAGTTGTTACTTCTGCCTGGATTGAATCTTCCAATTCGACCAATCCCAAAGTAGGTATGCTGGTTAATTGGATATGGGGTGGCACGTCCCATACATGACCCCAATGTGTGTTTTCGGAGTAAACAATACTTCCAGCAGGCAAATCCATTAATGATTCTCTAAGTTCTACATCCGAATTACTGATTGGGCGTAATTCATCGTGCTGTGACATTTCGATCATCATTACCAATCCTGAAAAAAAGGCCAACATTATTACAACAATAATTGTGAAAACAACTCTTTGGTTAAGATGGGAATCCCATCCATATGTTAGAATTCTATTGCCGCCACCCTCTACTCTCAAGTTTGTTGTAGGACTTAACCAAAGAGCAACCAGTGCAGCCAATGGTATGTGGAATGCATGTATGCTCATCGAGTATAATGTGTAGGAGAGCAACGACAAAATGGGTACTTTATCAAAACCTTCGATGAGATGAATTCCAGTTAATAGCCAAAGCAAACCAACCCAACTAGTTAAGATGCGGGCTTCAAGATTATTGCGTAAATGATACGCTGCAAGCAACCCAACTACTAACAACAATCCGTTGTAAAACAATAGCGGCCTGCCACCTTGCCAACCGTATTCAGCAAATACTGCCGATTCTAACATTCTTGGGGCGATAATTAACAGAGCGATTGCCGCTGCGATTAGCAATAAAATGGAACTTACAATCAATAACTTTCTAACGCCATTACCCAATGATTCATTTGTAGTCAATCCGATAATGAGATGTGAGAGCATTAGCAATCCGAGATAAATCGCACCAGTTGGATGTATTAGTGCTACACATATCACTGTGATAATAAATGCTCTAGTATGATATTTGACATCGCTTGAAGTTTGTCTCAAAAGAACTAGTAATCCAACAACTAATCCGAGTAAACTTGCCACAGTTGGGTATCCAGAATCAAATGTTTTTGCGAAAATACCCAAGCCCAAGACCATAGCAAAAATAGATTCAACACCTGCTCCATTACGGTCCATTGCACCCCATATCCCCAGCATGATTGCAAATAATGAGTAATGGCCTAACTCAAAAACTGCGACAGCAGAATCAATATTTAATACGCTGGCGATGAATGCAGATAATGCTGGATAAGCAGGAGGATATGTCCAATATCCGAGGTTTGTTCCAGTCAAATCCAAACTGCCAGTGATGCCAACTTGACCACTTAGAACCGAGAAACCAATCCAGTCAACTCCGAATGGAAGGTCTTGAATCATTGGAATCAAAAGGACGCTAAAACAAATGATGAATGCGATAATCGTTTTCCAATTTACTCTATTTGCCTGAATCCATTTTTGAGCAGCAACCTCATCGCCAATTTCTTTATCTGATAATGAGTTTAAATTATCACCCATTGCCGATTCTAGGATTCTCCATGGTGATAATTTACCATCACTGGTGGATTTTATGTGCAACACAGATGCGATGTTGATAATTATCAAAAATACTGATGTAGAAAAAACAGACCATATATTTAGTAATAATAACGTTCCATTGACTCCGTAAATCAGTAATAAGCCTAGCGCTGGAGCCAATAAGATTTTACGAAATCGGTCGGAACTAGCATCTAGTATTCTTGCTAGTGCAAATCCTGGCAATATGCTCACTAATACGATGAGAGCCATAGTGAGCAACATAGTTGCTCCCTCTAGTGACGGGTTTTGACCTCTTCGCCAATCATCATATGAAATCACTACTTCGCAGGGGTATGGTCCAACCACCAAATGGATTTCATGCAGTGGTAAATTTACCGGAGCAATATTGGGTTTTTGACTTTACAAGAGGGGTTGACACTTCATGGCAATGCCCATTTGACTATCAAATCGGCCGTTATGATGAAACTCGACCAGGAATGTATGAGCAACAACTCTTTTCAGGTAATCGTGATTTACATGTTGGAATTGATATTGGAGGGCCACAACAAACAGAGGTATTTGCCTTTAGTGATGGAATAATTCATTCCTTTGGAATAAATTCTGAAGAAGGCTCCTACGGACCTACAATCATTACTCAACATCAAGTCTCATTAGCAAGTCATGTAGGTTCGCAACAGATGAATCCACTGACAACAATTTGGGTCTTACACGGTCATCTTGCCACCGAGAGCCTTGAAGGATTAGAAATCGGACAAGAAATCCGTGGTGGACAATTATTAGCTCGCATCGGCAATAAATCAGAAAACGGAGGATGGGAGCCACATTTACATATTCAAATTTCACTAGTGGAGCCAACAACATTTGATTTGGAAGGCGTTGTGGCTAGAGAAAATCGTCAACAGGCATTGCAAAAATTCCCAGATCCACGTTTGATACTGGGGAACATCTATTGATTACTTTCCAGTTTTAGTGGCAAGAAAATCCTTCAATGCGATAATTGGCTTAATCTCAGCAGGATTTTTTCCGTGCAAAAGTGCCAGAGAAATTGAAATCCAATCCATTAATATGCATAGATATAACAATGATTCAAGCAATGTTTTGCCTTCTCCGTCAATTCTCCAAGCAAAGTCTGTAGAGAAATGAGATACCATCCAATCCATCCTATGTGATACGCGAGGGTGAATTCCTTGCCAAGCCAACAGCAGAATGACATGTTGCTCAGCATCAGGGTCCTGAGTATTACCAACGCCCCCCCATGCAACACTCTCGTTATGATTCATTTCAGGAACAGTTCCAACTCGTACAAATCTAGCACTATTTTCATTTAATTGGTTCTTGAATCTAGTCAATGCAGGAGATAGTTCGTTAGGACCCAAAATGCTAATCGGACGGTCTACCATGGCCATTGCCAATTGAACCAAGTCGCCTTCAGGGTCTTTGAGAATATCAAATCCATCAATAGCCACTTGTAACCGGTTCAACATTGCTTCATCTTCTCCATCAAATGGTTGTGGCAGTCCACCAATAACTCTCATCAAGGCTAATTGTCTTGCAAATATATGTCCAAAAGCTGTGCGCGGTGGTTGTCCTCCAATACTGGAGATAAGGTGGCATTTAGGATATAGCTCGCATAGACCAGATAATTCACCGCCAGTTGAAATTACAATGGTAGTCGCACCTGCCTTCAAAGCCGCTTCACAGGCTGAAAGTGTTTCTTCGGTATTTCCACTATGGCTTGTTGCTACCACTAGCCAAGATTTATTCCACCATGCAGGTAGTGAATAATCACGAATTGTTTTGATAGGTAAACTGCCATGTTTAAGAGAGAGGCTGGCAATGAAATCACCACCTGCAGCAGAACCACCCATCCCTAAAAATAGGGCGCCATGCCATTTTGTTGATTTAATCTCTTTCAACCATGGCATTAATTCTGTGTTGACAGATGACAAACCTTTGCGTAGGTCATCGACAAATGAGCGAGTGAAGTTAATCATTCCTTGACCATCTAATGACTCGGCCAATTCAATGATGCTTGGCGCTGATTTGTCCTCAGGGGGATTATCTTGCATTTTCAATCCTCCTTTAGTTGAAACTCATCGGATCTGGAGGCGTCAATTCCGAGATGTTGTAGTGCCATCCACTCATCATCGATTCTTGCAAGTAACAATTTCTTATCCCCTTTGTAATCCCAAGGTAGTCTAACGGGGGTCATTTGCCAATTTTCTGGGCTAAGGAATTCTCCAACTGATGAATCTTCTGTGATTAATTCCACTGAAACGAAATCCTTCATTTGACAGACAACCTTTGAATGTTCTAAATCTCTCCAAGTAGCACCAGTTCTTTCGCGACGGTCTATTCTTTCCATTACAGCACCATCTTTGGACCAAGAAGCAGGTCGCCAAAATTTATCCTTCCATTTTACAACATCTCCTAAATCGTATCCTGGTTTGCGATATAATAAGGTTAAACGAGTCACGTCAATTCCATCTTTTCTGCCTACTGTGGAATTAGATTCACTGATGTGTCCACCGAAATTAGAGGCCATATGGCGCCCCCATGAGCGTGCTAATCCTTTACTTCCTAGCACTACGTCATATCCTCCAGTAACCGCTCCTTCACTTGTTATGAAGAACATCGGATCATCGCTTAAGTTCTCAATAACAACATCTAGTGATGCTCTTAAAACTTTGAATTCTGCATCAGATAATCTTCTTCCAGATGAACGGACTTGAACAGTTGCTTCAAAGTAATTACCGGCTTGTCTTGTACAGGTTAAACAGACTCCATTGGCCATTCTTGCACGCATTGTATGCTCTTCTTTATACAGTAATTCATCGATTACTCCTTCTACTTGTAAATATAATAATGTGTGTCTATCGGATATTGTTCGAGACTCAAATGCAAGTCCTATATTTCCAGCGCCTTTGTGAAATGCTACATGGCGCTGTATCAATTCATTCCAGATATCCTCTTCACTGATGAATATCCATTTACCTTGAATTTCTACAATTCCACAACGAGCACAACGTACCCATGGAACGTTTTCTGGAACTTCAACTAATTTGACCCTTTTACGAGTACATTCTTCGCACATTCTGCCGCTGAAGAGAGTGGTTTCAGAACCACAGACTAGACAAAAATCACCACCTAGTCCGTCCACCATAATACTCCTCTCCAGTCTTGGGTTGATTTACCTGCTTTCAACCTGTGGCTTAGTTTTCTTCATTTATTGCAGATTTCAATGCAATGCTATCGGCTTCAATATCTTCTTTGCCCAAACTTGTTTCAATAGCATAAATACGTGCTTCAAGATTTTTAGAACGGGCAAATACGGTCCAAGTCCATATTGCAATTCCTACTATCATCCCTAGATATCCAACAGTTAAGTAACTCATTCCTTCCATTTCATCCACCTTTATCTATTTCGCTTTGTAACATCTCGACTCTCTGTTCAAGTTTGGTAATATGCATTGATGTCAATATGTGTCCAATGATAAAAATGGTAAATGATATCGCACCGATGAAGAGAACCAATGCCATATCAGATTGTAGTGACCCATCATTGCCGGTAGCCACAACCGGGCCTGGATGCCGAATCACCCAAAAACGAGTGGCAACGTAGGTAAATGGTACGAGGGCAAAGCCGAATAATCCGAAAGCAGAAAAAGTATCTCTTGTTTCAACCCCATCTGGCTGCGAGCGCCTTCCCAACACTAGGAATAGCGCAAGCAATGTCAACAGGGCGAATGTATTGAGTCTAACATCGGTCCAATCCCATGGTGTTCCCCATTCTGCAGAGCCCCAAACAGTTCCAGACCAAACGGTCATCAAACCGGTGGCTAATCCAGCCTCTGCTCCTGCAACATGTAGCCGCCAACCGGTTGGGCTACGTTTGAAAAACCATAACGCAGAGCCAACAAAAAGAACTGCGAATGCAATGAATGAAGCCCACGCAGATGGCACATGCCAATAGAAAATACGCTGCGCTGCAGGAGATTCAAAAGCATCGTTTGCAACGCTTGGGGCCCACAATAATCCGAGATAAAGCGTGCTCATGATCCCAACGAACCCGAGGCCTAGAAAACTGGCTCTAATTCGTTGTCCCATCAGTTGTCCCCCTCCTGCACTTGTCTTCAAATTGTGTTTTAGATGAAGGCAATAAGTTCATTGACAACAATAGACCAAGGTAGAATCAATATCGGGGTTAATAATCTGATAAAGACCGCTTGTGGACGAGATAATTTATTGGTTGATAATTGTAAAAATCCGATAATAAGTGAGCAAATTAGTGTTGTTAGGGACCCCGCAACAACTACTATCAATTGTAATTGTTCAAGGAAAATATATGAACAAATAGTGGTCAATACAGCCCCTGTGATAATTGGAATTATTATCGCTCTTGGGGTTGCAGTATTGGCTTGCCACCAATCTAGTGCTCGATTTTCACGTAGTAGATTTACAACTGGGTCACCGCAAAGGCCAGCAACAAATGCTGGCAATAAAACGAATCCCATTTTGAGGCCAAGTAAATTATTCAATTCAAATGGCTCAACCATTGACAATATGATTCCCAATGTTAGAAAACCCGCGATTCCATTATTGGCAAAGCCAGCTTTTGTTTTTAGATTATATCTAAAACCAGTCATTAGCCAATTATTTGGTTTTGCGCCTTCAACTTCTGGTAGTTGCCACACATCTCCACTCAGAGGTTTTTGCTCAGTGTCGTGCTTAAGATTATTTACGCGGGTTGCACATTTTATAATTCGTTCATCATGTGTGGCAATCAAAAAGGCATGACCTGCCAATCGAAGGCTAGTGATGTGTTGACTTAGTACCTGAATTGCACCATCATCCAACCCTGAATCAGGTTCATCCAGTAAAATAAGGCGAGGCGATTTAGATGCCATTGCCGGTAAAAGGCCAGCAATGACGGATACCTTGCGTTGCTGTCCGCCGGATAGATGGGCGATTAAATCATTGCTGCGGTGATCTAGTGAGTATTGTTTCAGTATCGGCGCTAAGTTTATTTTTGTTTGACAAATAGACACCATATTATTGAGATGTTCAGTGATTGTATCGCTTCCAACTAGTCCATTTTGTTGTAGTGTCAGTCCGAAAGGCACAGTTGGTAATTTTCTGCGACCTTCACTATCGATTACCAATTCTCCATGTTGTAATAATCGGCCCTTTTCAATAGTAAGAATACGTGCTGCTGCTTCAATAATTGTTGATTTTCCACATCCATTTTCACCATGCAGTACTACGACTTCGCCCGATGAAACCTGTAAGGAAAAATCACTGACAACAATGCCCATGCCGCGACGGATTTCAACCGACTCAAAGGCAAGCAATACATCGGACATATCAATTGCACAATGCCCTACTTATTCGCTTTTCTCACAGAGTGCTATAATCTGATTCCGAGAACTATTATCACCATAAATGATAAGTCCGGAACCTCAAACCACAAACATGGCCTATGCTATGTCTGTTTTCGGCATCGCTGAATGGTTCTTTTTACTGCTTTGGTTTGCAGTCATTTTAGGTCCACTAATCTATGCCAAAATAAATGACACATCATATGCACTTTCACTAACTGTATCGGTATTATTTGGATATATTATACAGGTGTTTTGGACACTTTTCGCACAGTGGGGTTTAGTGGAATATTGGGTGTGGTCTGACTTCGCATTAATTCCTTCAAGGACGTCTTCGCCACTGTGGGTTCATACCTTGTTTTCAGCAGGTTTCTTGCATAGTCAATTCGATGCAACACACGTTCTTGGTAATGTGATAATTCTGGCCTTAGTTGGAATTCCTCTAGAGCAACGATTGGGGGGTAAACGCTATCTTCAAATCTATTTCATTGGATTATTCGGTGGTTCATTCGCTTGGTATTTTTTTAATTCTACTTCCAATTCTCTTTCATATGGAGCGAGTGGTGCAGCCTTTGGATTGCTCGGGGCTTATTTGGCTGGGTGGCCAAAGGATGAAATTCCATTTCCGCTAATATTAATTCGCAAATGGCCTGTGACATTAATCGCATTACTTTACTTCGCACTTGAAATTATGAGGGCCTATCAGACGATGGGTTTGGGCAATGTCAGTGATGTTGCACATATGGCGCATTTAGGCGGATTTGTTGCAGCATATTTGGCACTTCCATTAGTGGCCAAAGGTGGTCCATATGCATTAGGAATTGACGATGGTGGCCCAACCGGTCAAAGTTCCATTTCCTTGCGAATGAAACAAATGAAATCGTCGATGGTTAGTCTTAGCGATTTACCTGACCCATGGAGTGCAGGCGGATTCATCTTGCCCAAGAATGTCAAGGATACTTTGCAGAAGTTGAGGGCTTCAGGTGATGAGGCAGAAACGAGAATCGCTTGGATGGAACATTTGGCCAATCAGTCTGAATGTCCCGTTTGCGGAGAAGGTATCGGTATGGTTGAAAGAAAGGATGGACCAACAATCCAATGTTCAAAAGAACCACAACATTTCCATTGGCCTTGACTCCCCCGCCCCTAAAGGGGCTGGGGAGGGTGTCATAGCGTGGATAGGCTCAAAGGTGAGGTGTATATCCATGACAAATGGGGTGTGTGGTATGCAATTTCAAGAGTTCTCTAAAAGCCACAGAACTGCACTGTTTTTGGTACTAATGTTTTTGATTGCTGACCTGGGTGCATTTACAACCGCTTCAGCAACAAACTTAGAGCAAGAAGAGCAATCTATTGTCCAATTTACAGAGCCTATTTTCATCGACGGATTACCTCCTTTGATGTGTGAAGATGGCTATTGCCAGCGACCATTGAGAATGATTGACAGGGACGGCCGTGACGCATCTGAGGAAGATGGTTGGTGGCAAGGATACGGGCCTGATCTAGACTGGAATGGCATGGATGACCGTTTACAAAGAGTGCTTGTAGGTTATGATTCAATCTCACCTACTGCAATTGTCGGCGAAGATGGAAGAGAAACAGTTGCCATAGTTGTTGACTATGCCTGGCATCCCGATGAAGCAGATGTAGATTCACTCAAGCAAATTCTCGAATCACATGCTTGGACTGGCGAGGATAACGGCGCTTGGTTTCAAGTATTGGATAGCATTGATTCAATAGCGGTTGATAAAGTTCCAGTAAGTGCATTAATGGATATCTATTTCCTTGAAGGTGTAGTTGTTGTTGAGATGCAGAATGTGATGATGCCATTCAACAATGTTGCATCAAGAGCGACTCGTTCACTACCGAGTGAGGATTATGCTGCAAGTGCATATGAAAGAGATTACACCGGAGCAGGAATTGTGGTTGCAGTTCTTGATACGGGCGTAGACAATGAACACCGCTCACTAAACGATTTTGATGATATTGACGATGCTCCAGACCTAGATGCAACATCCTATGATGACCAAAAGTGGCTAGGTGGCTATGATGCAACTTCTTCAGCAAGTAACCCAGATGGTACTCAAGACCCAGATGATGGCCAAGGTCATGGCACTCACGTTGCAGGTTCTGCAATTGGGACGGGTGGCTCATCAAGAACAGAGATGGGAACTGGTCCTGGTGCCTTTTTGGTTGATATCAAAGTTCTATCAGATGCAGGTGGGACAAATTCTCAATCATCTCTAAACGGGATTCAATGGATGATAAACAATGTAAACAAAGATTGGGGCATTAATGCGACTGGTAGAGGAATACAAGTCGGTTCAATGTCCTTTGGATCAATTTCATCACCGTTAAATCCTGGCGATGAGGGCGATAATGGTACTGGCAGCGAAGCTCGTTTAGTTGACAATGCAACAGTACAAGGAATCGTTTGTGTTGTGGCAATGGGCAACGATGGTTCGAAGAGAGTACCATCTCCTGCAAGTGCAGATGGTGCAATTTCAGTCGGCGCTGTGGATGACCGAGATAGCATTAACAGAACAGATGACAGTATCGCCTCCTATTCCAATTGGGGCCCGCGATTAAGCGATGGTGATGATGATGATTGGGATGAATTAAAGCCCGATATAACCTCTTTTGGAACGGGGATAAATTCTGCTTCAGCCGCAACTGGCACCTCTCTTCCTGGCCAGCCAACACGGCCTATGGCAGATTCTAGCTATGAATCAAAAGATGGAACGAGTATGGCAACTCCAATCGCCTCAGGAGTCGTTGCAACATTATTGCAAGCAGACCCAAGCCTTGAACCACAAGAGGTCAAAGACATCTTGAGGAATTCAAGCGAGCAAAGAGGCGTAGCCAGTGAATCTTCAATTTCAAATAGATGGAATGACAAATGGGGCTTCGGTTTAATCGATGCTTCCTGTGCAATAGACATGGCTCTGCAAAGGTCGTGTACTCCTCTAGAAGGTGGCGGCGGAATAATTGACCCTCCACCATCTGGCAATGGAAGCGGAAATGATGTCAGTATCAATTATCCAAGTAATGGAACTTGGTTGATAGAAGGCGACATGGTTCGAATCACTGGAAGTCTTATCGGAATCAATGCATCTGATTATGATGAAGTGCAAATAAAGATTGAGCAACATTACGAACAAGGTTCCCCGCAGCAATTGAAAGGATGGACTACAGTCGGTGGCGATTTACCAGATTGGTTCCTAGATGTTTCAATCAAATCCGACTGGGCTGACCCAGATGAAGATTATACCTTGGTTATGGCTAGAGCGTTAAATCAAGATGGAGATGAATCTGCAATAGCGGTTAAATGGGTCAATCTTGGTAGGATGTACATGGCTATTTCTAGTCCAAGCACAAGTGAAAAACTAATTGGAAATATTCAATTTGAAGGAACTTATGATGGAATTGACCCAGATCGCATTGAATATCAAATCAATAATGGGGAGTGGAATATCGGCCATGAGATCTCAAGCGGAGAAACATCTAATCAGTGGTCTCTAAATTGGGATTCCACCGAGGTAGATGATGGGGCGCACAGAATCTCCTTCCGACTTGTCAATGAAAGTGGAGTCAAATCAGAAATTGTTAGACGCACATACAATGTAGACAATATGCCTGCCCAGGCCGAATTACAATTTATTGGTGTAGTACAAATCTTGGAGCAAGGATTGCCAGTCCATAGCGCAGTTGCAGGTTCATTGCTTGAAATTGATTTTACCATAGGCAATTATGGCGATTTGTCCGCTTCAGAAATCTTAGTTGATTTGACCGCACCCGGAAGTGGTTCTGCGACATATCCTTCAGAGGTACTAGTCGGTACACTCGGTGAAGGGGAAATTGCGCAATTGAAACTATATTGGTGGGCTACTGAAGCAGGAGTTCACGAGGTAACTCTAAACATTGACGAAGATGATGCAGATAATTCAAACAATCAATACACATTCACTTTCACGGTTGAAGAAAGACCTGTTGAGGCTACACTTCGCTTTTTACAGGGAGCTGTCACCACCGGACCTCAAATTCCTATGCCCGGATTACCATATTTCATCAATGTCAGAATTGATAATATGGGACAATCTGATGCCACGGATCTTACTATGCGCCTAGAGAAGAAAATAGATGCATTAGGCTGGCAAGAGGTTACAGAAGAATCAATAATCGTTGTTGAGGGTTCATCCTCTAATTCAGGTTTTAGCACTGTCAAATTCCTAGATACTCATCCAGAACCAGGCTATGTCTTCTATCGTGCTACTTTGTTAGGTAATGGAGTTGAGGCGAGTGAAAGTATCCACTATTTCTACACGGTAATCGATGAGATTAGTTTAGGTTCACAGGTAAGAATCAATCTGATAGCAGATGAAGTGCCATTACAATTTATCGGATTGGATGAAGGAGCACTATTGTTTACTACTATTGATGGAGAATTACATGTTAGAACTATTACAGAATCAATGTCTATGCCAGGTGATGTGAAACTGGAAGCTAATTGGGGCGGAGAACTTGCTGTGAGCCAACGTGAAGATGGTTTGGTTCAAGCAGTTTGGAGTCGTAAGACCATAGATATTGATGGCTATACTTACACAGACTTAGCAATGAGCGCAATTTCGGCAAGTGGAGAAACTACACCTGAACAGTCCTTGATGAATCCATTGAAATTATCAGAAGGTTCGTATTGGGGTCTAACCATTGACCAATACGATGGTGAAATGGTAATTGCTGGATATCAAAGAGATATTTCAACAGGAGGCTCATGGCAAGATATAACTTCCATCTTTGTCCTAAATTCAGGGACACCTGATGCTCAAGGTTCGTGGGGCAATCCAGTAATCGTATTATCGGATATAGACATCAGTCGAAGCCAAGGTGATCCACTGGCTATAGCATTGGGTTCAGATGAATTGCACATTATCTATCAAGAGATTAGGGATGACATTACCGGATTAGACCGAGTAGGTTTGATGTATACTCATGGTAATCCAGTTACTTCTTCATGGAGTTTCCAAACCTCGATCGGCGATGATGCATCATTGGCATCAATGATACTAGAGGACGAAACAGATGGTGAAGTGATTTACGCTGCTTGGAGGGAAGGGGAAGGAAAAGAAGCAAAGATGACTTACACAGTTACCGATAGATTGTGGTCCAACGATGCAAATCATGTCGCAGCGCCAGGAATGTCGAATCTCAAGATGAATCCGACCACCCGTGGAGTTCAATTATTATTCGATGAAGTCAATGTCTACGGTCCTGTAACTCGCTATGGACTCTTGTCGCAGGATATGACTCTAACAGATTATTCCATGTCCAATATCTTGACCGAAGGTTTCCTTTCTGGCTATGCTGGCATGGAATATGATGGTCTGATAATGCTATCTTCTGCTAGTGGTAGTCTAACCTTGAAACAACTTGCCGCATACAATGAAGGTAGCAAAGAGGTTGAAGATCTCCCCTTATTAGACGATCTACTCTCTTACCTGCCGGGAGACCAAGGTACAAAGAGGGCGATTTTAACTGGAACGGTTGTAGTAGTGTTTATTTTCTTGGTATTTATGTTCGTTTCAGTTAGTTCTTCATCACGCCGTAGAACACTTGAACAAATACAATCAAAGGTAGTCGATGAAACTGATGATTCAGTTGAGATAATGATAAATCCAGAACAAGATGATGGCCCACTACTAGCAATTGATCGGGAAGAGGACGACTTAATTGTCGCAGATGCCATTGTTGTGATGGAGGATGAAGAGGATAAATCACTCGCAGATTCACTCACAGAGAAGTCTGAAAGCGGAGAAGGAAGCGCTCGCCTTGAAAGAAGAATTCAAAGAAAGGAAAAGAGAGAACAGCAAGAAATGTTTGCTGAAATAAGTAAAAACCTTCCACCATTGGTTTCAATCAACCAGACGCCAAGCGATGCTGTTTTACTCGACCCATCTCAGTTGCCTCCATTGCCTGAACTGCCACCACTTGGAGGTCTTCCAGCGCTAGGACAGCTACCCCCATTGCCTGAACTGCCACCACTTGGAGGTCTTCCACCGTTAGGTCAATTACCAGGTTTGCCTCCATTGATTGGAATAGCACCACCGCAAAGAGATGTAATCTGTTCTAGTTGTGAGGCCAAGTTCACGGTCAAAGACATGACGAGAAAGAGTGTATCTTGTCCGATATGTTCGCATATTACTAATTTTTGAGTTGATATTATGTGTGGGATTTTTGGTTATATTGGTTTGAAAAGAGCAACCCCTATTCTGATAGATGGGATGAGGAGATTAGAATACCGCGGCTATGATTCCACGGGTATTGCTATCAAGGATGGAGATATTTCAGTTTTCAAGAAAGTTGGAAAGGTTAGCGAAATGCAATCCATTCTGCCACTTAATATCCAAGGGACAAGTGGAATCGGGCATACTCGCTGGGCTACACATGGCGGAGTTACGGATGCTAATGCACATCCGCATACCTCTACCTCTGGCGAGATTGTAATCGTTCATAATGGAATAATAAACAATTCACGATTGCTTAGGGCTTCATTAATGGCTCAAGGAGTAGAATTGAAGAGTGAAACAGATTCAGAAGCCTTAGCCCATATGATTGAAATCGAATTGTCGATAGATAATGATCCGGAAGCAGCAGTGAGAAGAGCACTTCAGAAAGCAGTCGGTACTTGGGGACTTTGTGTTCTCTTCAAAAATCATGATCTGATAGTTGTTGCAAGAAATGGTTCACCTTTGGTTATTGGTAAGGGGGATGGAGAAACTTTCATTTCAAGTGATGGACCTACACTTTCAGAGTTCACCGACAGGGTCGTCTACCTAGAAGATGGAGATATTGCAGTGGTAACAGCAACTTCTATCAAACGTTCTAGTTTGAAAGGAGATAGTAAGGAAGTTGAAATCACAGTTCTAGAGAAATCTTGGGGCGAAGCAGAATTAGGTGAATATGAGCATTTTATGCTTAAAGAAATACATGAGCAACCTGATGCGTTGCGACATTGCATCAGTGGTCGCCTAGATAGGGTTAGAGGAAATGGAAAACTAGGTGGATTACGCCTCTCCCCATCGGATTTAGCAAAGGTTCCGCATGTCCGTTTAATCGGTTGCGGAACAGCATTAAATGCTGCTGAAATCGGACAAATCTTAATTGAGAAATTGGCTAGAATACCGGCAGTGACTCACATTGCTAGCGAGTTTAGGTATAATGAGCCGGTTATCAATCCAAATGCACTACACTTTGTAATTTCTCAATCCGGTGAAACCGCAGATACATTATCCGCAGTAAAAGAGATACAATTGAAAGGTGGACAAGTTCACGGAGTCATCAATGTTGTAGGCTCTACTATTGCCCGTGAATGTCGACAGGGAGTATACATTCATTCGGGCCCAGAGCAGTCGGTAGCATCAACAAAAGCATTCTCAAATATGGTTGCAGCTTTGACAATGTTTGCTCTCCAGGTCGGTCGTTCACGTTCAACCAGCAAGAAACGCGGCCAAGAATTAATTCATGGACTACAACAAGTTCCACATCTTATTGAAGAGTACCTTGAAAATCAAGGTCCAATAATGGAAGCGGTTGAACTGGTTAAAAATGCAAAGAGTGTATTTTTCTTAGGACGGGGTATATCAGCACCAGTTGCCAAAGAAGGCGCACTAAAACTGATGGAATTAGCCTATATTCCTTGTCTTGCATATCCTGCAGGTGAAATGAAACATGGTCCAATCGCTTTACTAGAAGAAGGAAGTCCGATAATATTCATCGTTCCAAATGACCATGTCAAAGATAAGACTGTATCAGCAATTCATGAATCTAAAGCGCGTGGTGCTAAAATTATCTTAATTCACGAAGAGGGTGATGATATTAGTTTGGAAGGAGATGTCAATATCGCAATTCCAAAAGTACATTCATTGCTATCACCGCTTCTTACAGTCGTGCCGTTGCAATTGATCGCTTATCATACTGCACTAGCACTTGGAAACGATGTAGACCGTCCAAGGAACTTGGCAAAGTCAGTAACGGTTGAATAATCAATTGATTGAGAATCTTTGTTCAGATTCTTTCCAGGTCAATGGCAAGTATCCAAGTTTGTGCCGAGTATGTCGCATTTTCACGACACCGAGTTTTCTTGTGACATCATCACCACTTCTTTCCATAACAAGATGAACTACGCCATCTGCAAGATAGTCTTCCACCCCGTATTCACCAAATTGCTTATTGTCTTCTCCTGCCATTTCACAGATGAAGAATGAAGTAAGTCCAAGTCTTCTAACCGCTTCAAAAAGACGGAAAATCTCGTCACGTGGATTTTCCATTTTTGTTAATGTAAAGAAAGCACCCAGTGAATCGAAAACTAATAATTCGAAACCAATAGATTCTCGATATGATGTTAATTGCTTAATCAATTGGCCCATCCAGTCAATACGGTTGTTCATTCCTTGTTGGTCTAATTGAACTCTAAGGTCGGCTAAATCAATAATTGCGATACGATTTCTTACACGAACATCATCAACGTTCATTCCCATGTTAGACATGTGAGAGCGAAGTGAATCTTTACCCTGCTCAAGAGTGACGTATATTCCACTGGTTTCGCCATAAAGAACTGCATTGTAAAGTAATGAAAACGAAACACTGGACTTCATTGCACCAGATGCACCTGCGATAATACAGAGGTGTTCTTTAGGTATTCCACCTTGCATGTTTTCATCTAATCCTTCAATATGGGTTGGGATTCTTTCTATCTCGTCCATGCCGGCCACTATTCGGTGGTGAACCCTACGAGTCTTCAACTTCTCCCTTGCTCTGTTTGCTAATAGTTTGAAAATAAATCTTAAAAAAAGCAATAATCTCAAACCATTTGGGTACGACTATGGGGGCATTAGACACAGTTTGGCTGGCTTCCAAATCCCCTCGACGGGCACAATTGTTGAGGGATGTTTTTCCAAATATTGTATGCCAAGGAATAGAAGGTGTTGACGAAACACCGCCATTAGGCCTAGTAGAATCTCAAGTATTAGAGATTTGTAAAAAAAAGGCACAGGCAGCTGATTTAGAAGCGCAAATAAATGACTATGATGTAGTAATTGTTTGTGATACGATGCTTTCTGACCCAGATGACCCGATGTTAAGTCTCGGTAAGCCAATGGGTGAAATTGAAGCTGCTATGATGTTAGACCGTCTTTCAGGGAGACGGCATCAAGTCTGGTCAGCAACTGGAATTAAAAAGTTATCAAAATGGAAATTCTATTGTGAATCTTCTATCGTCGAAATAACTCCTCTACCCGATGAAGTCTTAGTTGAATTAATCTTGTCCAAATCTTGGCATGGTAAGGCAGGGGGATATGATTTGGCTGGGCCTATGAGTCAATGGGCGAAGTTGATTGAAGGTTCAGAATCTACAGTCTTGGGAATCGCATCACAAGCACTGATAGATTTACAACAATGAAAACAATTCAAGGTAATAATGCAGTAATTCCTAAATCCTTATTGGCGACTTCTACTAATACATCGCAACCAGGTATCATCAATAATTTATCTTCTTGATCCAGTGAAAAAATCAATACTCCACTTTCATCACTCATGTGCTTCAATTCTCTCCGACATGCTGCTTGGTGAGAATCCATGTGGACCAATGGCCGTAAATCAACGATCACAGTATCTCCTTGATTTATTCTCTTTCCAATATCTCTTGTTGGAATACGACTCATCTTATCCGGTGAAACATATCGTAAAGCACGTGTTGGTAATGAACGCTTAGGTCCGTTATGGTCGGCAAGATCGTGAAAAGGTTCACCATCAGATGTGACGGGTCCAGACCATCCAATAGGAACTGGTTTGAGATTCCGTATCGTAATTTTCTGCGGGTTACTCGAGATGAGCGGAGTTTCATTTGTACCGATATCTGATTTAGGAATTAACAAATGCTGTTCGGTGGTAGAATCAACTGAAACTGGTTTTGGCTTTGGCTTTTTCTTTGGCTTCTTGCCATTGGATTGGATGCTCCCCTCGGGGTCGGGTAGTCCAAAAAAGTGCCATATATTTGCCATATTTGTTCCTCAGAAGTCTAGATCATCGAGCAAACCGCTCATACTAGTACTGACAGAGGTGGCAGGGGTATTGTTAGTTGCCGGTTGAATTGCTGGTTCAGGTGCTTTATTTGCATCCAACCACTGTTGGCCGTAGTAATCCCATTGTTCCATTGTCCAACCTGAAGGTAATCCAGTTGCGGGTAGAGCAGGACTCTGGACAATTTGTGCAGGTTGAGGTTCAGCAGCAACAGCAGCAGCCGGTTGTTGGATTTGTGGTTGAGCTATTTCAGCACCAAATTGTGCAAAGGCATCCATCGAAGCAGTGGTTGTGACTTCAGCAACTGGTTGATTCTGCGGTGCAGAGTATGTATCATACTGGGCAGAAGGTTGTTGGCTAGGGGCAACTGTTGCTTGAGCAAATAAACTAGCACTCGGATTAGAATCAGGGGGGCTTGCAGTGGAACTGAATCCTTCATAAGATTGATATTTGTCATCCGTTGAATTTGAAGATTTACGTGTGATTAGTAAGAATATTGACAATCCGACTACCAACGAAAATAATATGATTAAGATACTGGTCCCGGTAGTGCCAATTCCATTACTAATTGAATCAAGAATTGAATCAGCAGGTATTGATTTGACCACGATGGTAATCGTTGATGATGCACTTTCACCATTGTCATCGATTACGATTAATGTAATATCCCAAGTTCCAGCAGGCATATTTTCCATTGTGTAATTTATTCCATAATAGTCAATGTCGTCATCACCCTCTAAACCAGTAATAAGGTGGTTTGAGTTCCATTGATAGACAAGGTTTGACTTATCCGCAGGAGTGTCAATAGAATCTTTCGCACTCAAAAATACGCTATCACCTTCGGTAATATCTGTAAGATTTGTTGTTGTTGATATTACCGAGCGTGGAGGTAAGTTCTGTACACTGATGTTAACCGATTGAGAGGCACTTGCTCCATCATCATCAGTAACTGTAGCAGTAATCCAACGAATACCGGTTGTGGGCCAAGAGAGAGTCATATTCTCACCGGTTTCTTGGCAGTCGTTTGTAGCATCACCATCACTATTCAAATCTACTGCACCATTCAAGTCCCAGCAAATCTCTAATGAATCAAGATCCGATGCAGTATCGCTTACTTCAACATTTAATGTGATGTCATCATCTTCAAAGATTGGTGCATCCCCTGGCAGTCCAGTAATTGTTGGTACGACATTTGAAATCATTATTTTCGCAGTTCTATCATCAGATTTTTCACCGTCATCATCCCAAGCAGCAACACTGATTATGTGCTCACCAGAAGTTGGCCAAGAGACAGATACAGTTGAGGATGGTCCATTTGTTGTTTCACTCCAATTAGAATCTAGATTAGATGGTAACCATTCGATGTTGAGATTATCTCTATCGCTAAGTGTGTCATCGCCATTTACTCGTAATAATACGATTTGGTCTTCATCTAGATGCCAGGTGCCATTTTCATCAAGAGCAATATTTTGACCAGCATTCCAAAGTTCTGGTGTGTTGAGTGTTGGTGCGATATTTAGAACACTTAATGTTCGATTCACGATGGTGACTGTACCGTCGTCATCCATTGCTTCAGCGATGATCATAAGATCTCCTTCTGCTAGTGGAGTGAAAGTACAAGTCGGCTGTGTCAAACCTTCTTGACAATTTGTACCTGGCCAAGAAATAGTTACCTCTTGACCAGCAGGAGAAGTTGTATCAATATCACCAGAGTCAGTTGCATCAATTGTAATAGAGCTTTCTACAAGGATGCTATCTGGCATTGACAGATTGATATACGGTGCTCGATTAAGTACGGTTACATTAGTATCTATTACATCAATATCTAATTCATCATCAATGACTGTTAATTTGATATTCCAAATACCACTATCGCTCCAATTCCATTGAGTCCAGCAATTCGGAGCATCGATTACATCTACCAATCCAGTGCGAGATTCTATTTCGAAGCGGCATTCAACATTTCCACTATCCTCATCAAAAGAAGCAGTAGCATTCAATGTTACATTCTCAAAAGTATATTTTCCTTCATCAACAACAAAGTTAGCAGTTGGCGCTCTTCCAATGAAAATACTAATATTTGCATAATTATTGCTCCGATTCGCATCTTGGGTAACCATTTGGTCTGGGTCTACGGTAAATGACAATGTCTTGTAGCCGATTGACTCACTCTCTAGAACGGTCCAATTTACTAATACGCGTTGTTCTGAATATGCAGAAACCGGAGGGATACTCTCTCTGAAACTAGTGCCATCTGGGGTGGTGATTTCAATCTCTGTAGCAGGTGAGGTCAATACTCCACGATTCTGTGCAGGTATTGAGAACGCGAGCATGTCGCCCGGTAATGCTGCAAAACCTATCGATTGAGATAGTATTGCCGACTCTTGGCCTCGATGTCTTGTTACGATAATCGAATCAGATTGTGCAATTAAATCGACAGCGACAACACTCAAATCGATTACCAATGTTTTGGCCCCGATTATTTTTGCTACAGGGTCCCAAACAATTATTCCATTACTAGTATAATCGTCACTCGAAGGTGTGTCGTCAATTACATTTGATGAGTTTAGTTCGCTTGTAGCATTGCCATTACCATCTGTGGTTGGATTATCTATTGTCTCATTCAATTCATATCTCAATTGTAAATTTTTGTTAGCCTGAGGTACATTGTTGATCATATATGATATTGAAATATCTTGAACCGCTTCAGGAAGCGTGGCAATAGATTGGGTATTGACTTCTATTTCCACATTTCTTGAACCTGGATTTGAACTATCTTGTACACCACCGGAATCGGCAGGTGAGTATTTCTTCAGCAACCAATCGATGGTGAAGCCTGCCGAATTAGCGATTCTAATCCATGCTGGAGCTCTTACCGCTGGACAGTACCACTGGAAACCTGCATTTACACCAGTTTCATTCCATTCCATAATTTTGTACGAATCATCACAACCAGTGTAGGCGATTTGAGTTCCGTCTTCGCTTGGAACATCATTAGATGTTACTTGCCAACTAGCATTGTCAGTGCTATTTGTATCAAATCCCGACGGGTCAAAGTAATCTGAAGAACCGGTTACAGTTGTACCTGCTCGGAATGGCATATACCATTGGTCGCCAGTATGAATTGGGAAGTCATATTTTTCTTTGGCAGGTTCATACCATGTATCAAAAGTTAAATCAGCTAGATCTCGCTTCAAAAGCCCGACGTTGAAAGGTAAGAAATCAACTCCTAATGTGAATTGCATATTGATGACAGCTAGATCTCTAACTCTAACGATGTCTACCCCATCATATGCGATGTTAAGTCGTCCCCTTATTCCTTCAAGAGTTGCACCATTATTACCAGATGTGAAATCACCGCTAATTGTTGTCTCATAGACCAATGTCTGCACACCATCTATCATCATAAATCTAATATCTGTAATCTTATAATCTGTTTCTCCAGTTAAAGTATTAATTGATGCAGAAACATTTGCCTGTGCGATCAATCCCGCAACATCAAACAGAGTATCGTAAGTCCACTCATCTCCAAGGCGATAATTGGGAACATCTGGTGCTGATGTAGTACCATCAGCACGTGACTGAATGGAGTCATCTAATTGCCGATTATTATCCTCTAACAGCATAGAAAATGGTGCAAGGAAAATAATTGCGAAGAGAGCAATTGCAACGATTCGTTGTTGTGTCATTACCCTCCCATATCAGTGACTCATTTAATTCAATTGATGAATTGACCAAGTATTATTGGTCAACTATTGCAATGAATCCAAATATTGCTGGCCAAAATGATGCCACTGGTCTTCACTCCACCCCTCGGGCAATCCATCTTCTGGAATTGGTGGCGAATCTATATGTAACTCAGTAATTGAGTCGGCCTGATTCTCTTGTTGCTGGTCATTTATCTGTGATTGGGATTCACCAGTACCCTGCGGTGCTATTTCCATGGCAGCCGTAAATGTGTGAAGTGGTGGTGGTGCTCCGGGCCTCTTTGCTTCGATCATCCTCTCCATGTGATCAACCGGCTCACCCAATTCGTCTTGAAAGTTAGATAATTCGGGCCACATATCAGGGTTAATCTTCTTTTTTCGTCCTGATAATAATACAAGTGCTGACAGAATTACCACCAATAATGACAGTTGGGCAAATGCATTTGCTTCTTCACCGATTAATGAGGCGCTAATTTTTTCAACGATATTTCTCTCAGGAGGAGAAACCTCGATATTCTTTGTAGAGGTTCCAGGGCGTTCAGGGTCTTCATCCCAAGCGATTGCTTTGATTTTAATAACCCCTGAAAAACGGAATACATGAGAAACTGTTTTTCCAATCAAATCAGCATCGTTATTAGGAATTCCATCGCCATTACTGTCGCTTGTAATATCCAAATCCCAGACGATAGTGATGTCATCAATATCGTTAATTGAGTCTATTGTTGCGGAAGCGTCGAGAATACATTCTCGATATGCTACACAAGAAACATCACTAATTCGTACCTTTGGAGGCATGTTAAGAACCTCGACTACGAGAACCTCACTCGAATATGCCCCGTCATCATCAGTCACATGATAGATGATTGTGTGAGAGCCACTTCTATTCCATGAATATGTCAATTCATCTCCACGAATGTCACAATCATCAGCAGCAGAGCCATAGCCGTCACTATCGATTCCAGGGTCAATATCCCAGCATCTACTCAATGTAGAAATATCACTCTCTGTATCAGTTGCATAACCGGTAATGGAAATTTCTTGACCTTCAGCAACTGGCAATATTTGATCTAAAGGCTCGACAACAGGTGCAACATTTTTGACATTGACCCAGCGCTCTTCAATAGCACTAGAATCTCCATCCGTGTCGGTTACTTGCAAGCGAATCTTATGCAATCCAGAATCACTCCACAGCATTGGGAATTGGGATGTTCTCCCTTCGAAAATTTCAATTAACGATGGCTGAGCATCATCAGGCCACCATGTATGAGTTAGTTTGTCAATATCATCAATGGAATCATCAGATTGGCCCTTTAGTTCGACGAATTGGTCTTCGTTAATTTGCCAAATACGTTGGCTATCACTCTCCATCGCAGTTGAATCATTGAGTAATTGTATTGTAGTTCCATGTGGTGCGATATTAGTGAATTCTATATCAATTATTGCAGTAGTTTTTGTGAAGTCATCGTCTTCTGCAATTGCTAAAAAGGAATGCCATCCTTCTTGTTGAGCAGTAGTGGTACAGACCCGCGTATAGTATCCTTCTTGGCAAATTGAATTTGGCCAATAAACATCTACAACACCCGGCCAAACTTTCTCGGAATCCGAATCATTTGCATATGCATACAATGTGATCGGGTGCTCAACCTTGGCCTCAGTTCTTGAACTTCTAATCTCTATCTTTGGTGCTCGATTTTCAACGTCGATAATCAAGGTAACCGTTACTTCATCTCTCTCATCGTCAATAACGGTGATCTCAACGGGATATTGGCCATCATCGGTCCAAGAATAATTTAGCATACAGGATTGTGAAATAAAATTTTGATAATTCCATTGGCGAGAACCATCATCAAAAGTAACGGCGAATTTACAAAACACATCTCCACCATCTTCATCAAAACTTTGTGAAGCATCAATTAATGTTATTTGATTCGTTTGAACTGCCGAATTATTAGTCAAAACAGTTGGTAACCTGCCAATATTTAGATTCAATTGAGCATAATCGTTAGTCGAGTTCGCATCTGCGGAATTGACCGCATCAGGATCTGCTTCCCAACTCATTGGAATAATGCCAATAGGTGAATCGGCAGGAACAGTCCATGTGAAGTTGACTTTGTGGACAGCATAAGTGGCTAATGAGGGCATGATGTGTCTGTTGGTTTGGCCATCAGGGTTAGTGATTAGAATCTCAGCTGGAGTGGATGTAGTAATTCCACGGTTTTTTACTGAAACTTCAATCAATAATTGGTCCGAGGGCAATACATTCCATCCGGTGATTGAATTCAATTCAGATGTGATACCACTTCTATTCCTCAATACTATCGCAGAATCCAAATCAGCGATTAGATCAAGTCCGACAATATATTCATCTAATGTAATGGTTGTAACTCCGATATGATTGGCAATTTTAGCAACGAATGCGTGACTGGCCCAATCTAAAGCGTAGGCAGAAGAGTCCAATTCATCTGAAACATCGACAACCGCCCAAGCACTTCCGTTAGTAGCAGTGGTTAGAGATGTAATGAATCCAGTAGTCTCATAACGCAATTCTAATTGTAATCCTGCGATGTTTGAAAAGCATGTTGCGGATACATTGGCCCAAACTTCAATTGGCGTATTGAGGGCAGTAATAGAATTAGTAGATTCGAGATTTATACAACGTTCACGAGTGCCAGGGTTTTGATAAATATCGACCCCAGTTGAGTCCTTTGGGATATATTGCTTCAATCTAAAATCAATTGTTAATCCAACATCTTCTTCAGTATGCATCCATGCATAATTCCTTGCTTCTGGGCAATACCAGCGATATCCTGATTCATCACCTTGAATGTCATAGGAGGTCAAACCGTAAGACTCATTACAACCACCATAGCCAATAGTCTGTCCTCTGCTATTGAATGGTTTACCGACTGCAGTAACCTCCCATGTTGTAGAATTGGTATCGGTCAGTGGTGGTGGGAATGGTGTGATGTAATCACTTGTTCCAGACCAAGTAGAACTTGTAGTTTTTGTTGTAGTCCAACGTTCATCAGCTCTAAGTGGGAAATCATATACTTCATTGACAGGTGAATAGGTATTGGTAATTGTAATATCGCCAAGAATTCTGGTCAAAGATGAAATCCCGTATGGAACGAATTGTATGTACATCTCCAAGTCGCTTCTTATTGTTGATAAATCACTAACTTGAAGAATTTCAGTCTGAGTATATTCGATAAATGCATTACCAGTGTACCCATCTAATTCGACTCCGGATTTGTCAAAATTAGCATATGACCTAAGGGTATAGGCCAAGACTGTCTTATTGTCAACAGATTGTTCGGTAATGGAGATCACTTCTGCAGTTGTGTCGCCATTGATTTCTCCAACCGAAGCGCTTACACCACTATTTACAATCAATGCAGTCGGGTCAAAAGTGCCGGAATAAATCCACTTATCACCAATTCTCCAAACTGGGACGTCGCTAACACCGGGGTCGCCTGAAGCACCTGCTCTAGCAGGAATATTATTTTCAAGTTGTTGCAGGCTCGCAGCCTCGTCTTGGTGAGAATATATGAAAGGGCTAAGAGATGATATTGCTATCAAAAAAAATAGCGCAACAGCCGGGGCTGTGGAACTAGACTCTCGCCTCATAATTTGGGCAAAGCGTAACTACCTCATCTATTCTTTGCCGTTACGAGATTGCCAGATACATCAAATGATGAACAAACATTCGTGTTAATAGTCAAGCGATATGAATCGAATCAGGCACTTCAAAGAAGATCTGCCAGTTCGTCCTTGATGATTTCTACAGCTTCAAGAATTTCACTCTTGTGACGAGCACCGGTGATTACCATCTTTCCAGAACCGAAAATCAAACAGACAACCTTAGGGAAGTCAAGTCTGTAAATTAGTCCAGGGAATTGCTCTGGCTCGTACTCAACCTTATCGAAAGGCAAGTGGAATGTTAGATTGTTAAGGTTCAACTTGCGCGGAAGTCCTGCAAGAGGGGAACCCTTTGGAAGGTCAAGGGTGTCAATTCTTTGTAGTCCATCATAATCTTCAGGGTAGTGAAGGGCATAAGTTGCAACCATGTTTTGAACTTCGATTTCAACATCTTTCTTGTCCCATGTCTCAATACCTGCGCCACGTAGGTCCTGAATCATACGCTCAATACCAGTGTGAATGTTATCCTTGTTCTTTCCACCAGTACAAACTGCTCTTCCAGAACGGAACATCAATATTGCAAGTTTTGGGTCTTTGACACGGTATACAACACCAGGGAATTGTTCTGGTTCGTATTCACAATTCAATTGAATTGCGATGTCCGGAAGATCAAGTTCTTCCGCTACTCGAGTGCTGGCTACTACGTTTACGACAGTTAGCCGCTCTTCATCAGTGGTCATGTGCCTCGCCACTTATAACCACTATATAAAAAGAAAGCCAACTTTTACTATTCTCTAAGAAACAAAAACATCATGCAGTGGGCTATTTACTTGATGGTTTCCAAAAAGGTAATCCTTCGTGTCCTTCTATTCGCACTCCGGCGTTGCCTATTTTAGAGATCAGAGTTCTGCCACCTGCTAATTCAATCGCTTCACTGGTTTGCTTTGGGTTGCGAGTTAATGCTACCATGCAACCGCCGCCACCAGCTCCAGTTAGTTTCGCTCCTAGCGATGAAGGTGCAGCAGCACGAACTAGATTATCCAACTCGAAACATGATACTCCGAGTCCTCTAAGCATCAGATGATTTTCGCTCATCGCTCTTCCAACCGCTTCAAAATCACCTTTCAGCAGTGCTTCAACCCCTCTTCTAGCGATGAGTCCAATAGTTTCAATCTCTCTCATCCGTTGTGGGTTTTCAGTCATCGCCGCAGCAACCTTGGCAACTTGTATTGAAGTTGGAGCATGAACTCCAGAATTACCTATTACCAGATAGACATCTTGTTCATCCGCCATTACAGGAATGGTATGTACCTGCCAAGTCCTATCGCCTTCGGGAGTATTCAAAGTTCTTGTATATGCCCAATCAGTTTCCTTTACAACTTCATTAGAAAGTAAAACAATTCCTCCATGTGCGCATACTGAAGAATCCATTGGCGATGCTCTTCCTCCTTGTGCGATAGCTTCTACTGCATGTCCAAGCAATGCGCATTCATCGACATCGATTGCTTGGTTACCCCAAATATGTAAATCACCTTGGCCATTATTACCTGCTCTTCTAGCAGGGTCTTTACCTTCAATTACATCAGAATATACATCGGTATCAGTTAGTTGACTTGAGAAACCTTCAGCCCAGTGTTTGGTTTCAGTTGCTTCTCCTCCCTCGGATAACCAACGCCCTCTTGCAGCGCGTAAACAAGCGCTGGCAGCAACTGATAATGCCGCCGAAGAACCGAGTCCGGAGGCGGGAGGTATATCGCCATTAATATGAATCGAAAGCGCAGGCGCTCCTGCCTTTTTTTGCCAGAGGCGTGATCGCAATGCCTGAACATGAGGATGTTTTGAAGGAATTAATTTCATGCCGTCAATGCGCCACTCGTCAGTTCCTTCTTCCAATAGTTCAAGGCTGACGGTAATGCGCTGTTCAATAGCAACAGCAACAGCAGGCTGACCAAAAACAACAGCATGTTCTCCGAACAAGATACATTTTCCCGGTGCGCTTGCTTCAACTTTAGCCATCTAAGCCCTCCTCTATTCAAAGGCAGTAGGGCTGCCCTTGATAATATGCCACATTCCAATTTGAAAAATCGCATTAATTTAGCAAGTGCAAAATCAATGCATTGAATAATCTATTTGCCTTCGCTATATCGTTGGGGGTTCAATCCCCGCGGTGATTATATGATTGAACACCCACTATTCATGGATTATGGACCGATTCCGGGGGTCTTAATTTTCGCTCTAATTATGGGTGTTTCGGGTAGTTTTTTCTCATATCAAGTAGTCAAAGCAACCCGTCTTGTTCGTCTTGGAAGACCAGATAATAGATTTGATAATTGGGGCGCAAGAATCTCCGAAGTAATAACCGGCTGGTTAGGTCAAAAGAAGGTTCTGAAAGACAGAGTTGCTGGCGGAATCCACGTGATGATGTTCTGGGGATTCTTGATGCTATCAACCGATATGTTTGATTTAGCAACAGGTAATTGGTTCTCTCACAACCTACTGCCAGCCGTCATTAAGGGGCCGTGGAATCTAATGGTGGAATTCGGATATATTCTTGCATTTACCGGTTGTTTACTAGCATTGATTAGAAGAGTTATTTTCACTCCTGATAAGTTGAAAGGAAAATCTCAACTAGAAGGCAATGCAATTCTTCTGCTGATAATGACGATTACAACCACCTCATTCGTTGTCGAGGCTGGTGAAGCGGCAGTGAGTAGCACTTGGGAGCCAATCGGTTACTGGGTCGCTCAAACCTTTAATCCAAGTACTGCAATGGTAGTAATTTCTTATTGGGCACATATGTTAGCGATTGCAGCGTTCTTATTCCTAATTCCAGTTTCAAAACATATGCATTTGGTAATGGCATTCCCCAACGTCTTCTTCCACGATATGAGAGCCATGGGTGCTATGCTTCCTTTAGCAGTTACAGAGGATGGTCAGGCTGTACCATTGGACGATCTAGATCTCGAATCATTTGGAACTGAGAATTATGTAGATTTGTCATGGAGAGATTTAATCGATGGATGGGCTTGTACTTCTTGTGCTCGCTGCCAAGATGTTTGTCCTGCATATGCCGCAGGAAAGCCTCTCAATCCAATGACGGTGATTCATTCTTTGAGGGAATATGCTAACGACCACTACGAGACTCTAATCGCTGGTGAAAAACCAAAAGAGGATATCATCGCACGTCTTGATGAACAAGCGATTTGGGCTTGTACAACTTGTCATGCTTGTGTTGAGGCTTGCCCGATTTACATCGACCATGTACCGAAACTGACCGATTCTAGGCGCCATTTGATGATGGAAAGAATGGAGTTCGACCCTGCGGTTGAAGATTCTATCATGCCTTTGATGGGCGCTATTGAAAACCTTGAATCCGATTCAAATCCTTACGGTATGCCATCTCACGAAAGAGGAGATTGGGCAGAAGGTTTGGATGTTAAGGTTGCAGAACCAGCAGAATACATCTACTTTGCAGGTTGTGCAGCATCATTCGATGAGCGCAACAAGAAAGTAGCACGAGATACAATTAGCATAATGAAAGAAGCAGGTCTCGATGTTGGTATTTTGGGAATGGAAGAAGGATGTAGCGGAGATGTGGCTCGTCGTGCAGGAAACGAGTATCTTTTCCAGATGCTGGCAGAAACAAATATGAGCACCTTCAAAGAAATTGGTGTTAAGAAAATCGTTGCATCTTGCCCACACTGTTTCCATACTCTTGGCAAGGAATACAAGGACTATGGTGGTCAAGACATTGAAGTAATGCACCACTCTCAATTAATTTCACATCTGCAGAAAGATGGAAAACTACCAGAACCTAAACACGATGGCTCTGTCACTTACCATGACCCATGTTACCTTGGAAGGATTGGTGGTGAAACAGAAGCACCTCGCGATGCCATCGGAGGAGTTGATATTGAAACTGAACGCAATGGTAAGGATTCTTTCTGTTGTGGAGCTGGTGGAGCACAAATGTTCATGGAAGATCAAGTTGTTGATGGCTATGATAAAGTCAACATAATCCGTTCAAAGGAACTTGCAGCTACTGGAGCAGATACTGTTGCAGTTGGTTGTCCATTCTGTTCAACCATGGTTACGGATGGATTGAATGCAATCGGTTCCGATATGGAAGTCAAGGATATTGCAGAGATTGTTTGGGAGCAAATAAAGTCAAACGATAAAGCAATAAAATCCAAGAAAGCAACTACTGAACTTGTAGTTTAACTTTTGAAATTGAGTTTAACCTGTGAAATTGTAGCTTAAATCACAGAGGCATGACAGTCTATGACTCCCAGTAAGCGATTTATTGGTCACTGCGAGTTGATACTTCTAAATCTGATTCAAACGAAGCAAGGGCAATAAATAAGCCAATAACCAAGAAATATTCAGCTGGTGCTGCGATATCTATCGCATGTTGTAATGGTGTTAATTGGGTCAAAGCATCTTGTGCCTCAGCCTTGGACATTCCCTTCACAGCATCCTTTAATGCGGAAGTCATCACATTGAATGAGATGAAAGAAAGAATCATAGCAAACCATCGTAAGTACTTACCCTTTTTCTGTGCGTTAGGTAATGCTAAATGGGCCATCAAAGCCCATAACATGCCAACTTGGAATACTCCTAAAGCAGTGAATATATGAAACTCTAAGAAGTCATACATATTTGCAAAAGCCATCAATGACATGTTGACACCGGTGTAAATTCCACATAGCATGCTGATGAACAATAATTTCGGGCGGCAGTCTTGACGTTGAGTCCACCACAGTCGGAACGAAACAACGCAAATAATGAATCCTGAACAGAATAATCCAGATGTAAATAAGATTCGCTGAGGCCCTGGATAATCAGATTCAGAAATGAAGAATGGTACTGCCCTTGCATCTCCGCTAAGCCAATGGATAAGCATTGCAAGGCTCAAAGTTACAGCAGGAACTGCCCAACCTAATCTCGCTAACATCTTATCGGCCACGAACTTATTGCTAAGTTTGATTCCGCCTTGACCCTTGAAATCAATCATTGATATGCCTCCACAGTATCCTTGATTGTAGTATCAACATCTATCCAATCAATTCCTAAGACTTCTGTTGCCGGTGAGGAATCATAATTTGCATCTCCACGCAATATTCCTTTTGCGATCTGTCTGGTAAGGACTCGTTTTTTAGTGAATATTGAACCTAGCCAATCTTGGAATATTGCCAAAGGTAACATCCAATTTTGCAGAGCCAATTTCGGAGATTTCGATTTAGGATACAATTCTTTTGTCCTTTTGTGCAGCGCCGCCACAGTCGTATTATTGTGCGGCGCTAGAATGAATCTTCCACTGGCTTCATCGACTTCAAATGCTCTGCGATGAGCCTTTGCAACATCTTTGACATGAACAAAAGCCATAGGGATTTTTATTGTCAGCGGGAATTTTCCAGCCAAAGCATCTCCGATTATCTCTGTTGAAGGTGTTGGACGAGAGAATCCGCCGCCGAGTACACCACTTGGATTGATGACTCGTAAATCTAAATCGAATTGCTTGGCCAATTTCCAGGCATGCCTTTCAGATTCGGTCTTTGCCACAACATAGGGCATTGAAGTATTGGTTTGCCAACAAGTATGATCTTTTAATTTGCCTTTTGGTTCCGAGCCAATAGCGGCAACACTGGAGGTATAAATGACTCGCTTTATTCCCACTTCAGCAGCGGCTTTGAGTACATTATCAGTTCCTTTATTGGCGGTATCGATGATGAGTTGCCCATCTCCACTTGTAGCATAAATGGTTGCGGTATGGAATAATCCATCACAACCCGCAAGGTGTTGAGCCCAACATTCTGAATCGAGTACATTCCCTTCAACCAACTGTAAACGCTGTTCACAATCCAATCTCTTGGCGTGTGCAATTACATGGTCCACTTTGTTTGGGTCCGATAAATCGCGAACTGAACCTTTGACATGATAGCCATTTGACAATAGGTCTGCAACGATATTATTGCCGATATGTCCGTTGACTCCGGTAACGAATATTGTCTTGCCATCGCCTTGTCCCATGAGCAATGCAAAGAGCGCCACTGTATCAACCTTCAAGTGAGAGTGGCAACACCCCCATGATGAGTCAGATGCCAATTCGCATGCATGATACCCTGCGCCGCCAAAAGGTGGATTTCTCCACCATCGAGCCGGGTAAAGTTTCGATGTATGTCTGCGGTGTCACTGTTTACGACCGCTGCCACTTAGGCCATGCAAGGTGTTACCTCTCTTTTGATTTGATTCATCGTTGGTTAGAGCAGAGTGGATTTGATGTTCATTATGTACAAAACTTCACCGATATTGATGATAAAATTATCAAAAGAGCCAATGAATTAGATGGCGATTGGAAAAAGTTAGTAGATGACAATATTGAGACTTATTACCAAGATATGGATGCTTTGAATATTCTTCGTGCTGATGATTATCCACGTTGTACAGATTATGTAGATGATATGATTAGAATCACTGCAGATTTAATTGAAAAAGGTAATGCATATGTTGCAGATGATGGAGTATACTTCTCAATTGAATCAGCACCTGAGAAGTATGGTATGCTAACCGGCCAAATCCTTGAAAATGTCCGTAGTGGTGCTGGAGGAAGAGTTGATGATACTGGTAAGAGCAAGAGAGATCACAAGGATTTCGCTCTTTGGAAAGCAGCAAAACCAGGTGAGCCAACATGGGATTCACCTTGGGGTGCAGGCCGACCGGGTTGGCACATAGAATGTACTGCGATGTCAATGGATTATTTCGGAGCGCAATTTGATATTCATGGCGGAGGTCACGATTTACGTTTCCCTCATCATGAAGCAGAGATATTTCAAGGAGAATGTCATACTGGTTGTTCGCCTGTAGTCCGTCATTGGTTACACAATGGTTTTGTCAATTTAGATGGAGAAAAGATGAGCAAGTCTTTAGGCAATTTTTGGACTATTGATGAGATCTTGAAAAAGGTTGACGCAATGGTACTTCGTTTCGCATTAATCAATGCCCATTATCGCTCACCAATAGACATGAACGAGGCTTTGTTGAACGATGCTGAACGCAATTATAATCGAGTATTGGAATGCTATGTCATATCTCTAAAGGGTTGTCTTGCAAAAAATGATGTTCCCCTTCCAGTAGCAGATTTTACCAGTACCAATCCTCTTTCAAAATCATTAGCACTTTTGGAAAAGATGGGAGAAGGTTTCGCCAAAGCAATGGATGATGATTTCAATTCACGTGAAGCTGTTGCCAAGGTCTTAGGCGCGGTAAGAGAAATAACGAAGATTCACAACAGTGGTATGGACGCTGTAGATTCAAACGCCTTTGCACATTATGCAGTTGATTGGTTAGAAGAAACAGCAGGAGCAGTTCTGGGAGTCTTACCGACACGAGAAATGGCCCTTGCAGAACCAGAAGAGGACCCACGCAAGTTAGCGATCGCAGATGAAGTAGATGCTTTATTGCTGGCAAGAACCGAGGCACGTGCAGACAAAGATTGGGCAAAAGCAGATGAGATTCGTGATGCTTTACAGCAGATGGGTGTAGTAGTAACCGATACTGCTGAAGGACCTACTTGGGACTTAGCTTAAGCATCAAGATAAGAGTCAGTGCTTCTTCAGAAGTACTTTCAACATTAATGTCAATTCCTGTTGGAACGGGTTGTGTTATGGTCCTGTGCTCCAGATTTTTCCGAACCATTTCCGCCACTACCATCACCCTTGTCGTGCTTTGTGGCTCTGTTTGAACGAGTTGTGTTATGGTCCTGCGCTCCAGATTTTTCCGAACCATTTCCGCCACTACCATCGCCCTTGTCGTGCTTTGTGGCTCTGTTTGAACGAGTTGTATTGTGGTCTTGCGCTCCAACAGGGCACGTGCAGTCCGAAAAGTCATTTCTGCATTCGGAACAACAGTCAACAATTATATCGATGCCCGGAACCGGGTCATTGTTTTTTTCTTCGCCTATTACATCGCCTGAATCATCATCTTTTGATTCAGTTTTAGCCATCGGTGGTGGTGCAGGGACAAAGGGTTCTTCTGTTGACCCATCAAGTTCCTCAAGTTCAGTCTCATCCCATATTTTCTCAATACGTGCTTCTCCAGCTAGATCTAAATCCTCGCCTTTACTCT
>Ga0209830_10000501_pt1 | contig 40784 bp, 33 predicted proteins | sample ArcticOcean_MG_C_12_FD_187439 | JGI IMG/M metagenome (GOLD analysis project Ga0209830, IMG submission 187439) | Marine microbial communities from western Arctic Ocean - ArcticOcean_MG_CB8_130 (SPAdes) (version 2) | ecosystem: Environmental > Aquatic > Marine > Oceanic | place: Arctic Ocean...
TGAACTACAGCCTAACATGGTAGCATTGAACTCTGATAGAGGTGAGACTTCTTACATCGTCGGTGATACACCAATGAGACTAAAAGATGATGCAACTGAAATTCAGGCTTGGGCAACTAACGCCGCGAAAGCAGTGACAACAGGTGAAGATGGACTAGTAACTAGAAATACTTACATGGGTCTATTCTATCCATCAGGTATCACTAGTGATCTATCTGGTAACTTAGTTGCTGTACCATCATCACACATGATGACAAGAACTATGTTGCGTAATGACAATATTGCTTATCCTTGGTTAGCTCCAGCAGGAACTAGACGTGGTATAATCGATAATGCTACAAGCATTGGTTACATTGATGCAGAAGGTGAATTTAACTCAATCAGAACACGTATTGGTATTAGAGATGTGTTATACACTAACTTTATTAACCCAATGGTATTCTTTACAGGTAACGGATTATTGAACTATGGTAACAAAACTTCATTCAATTCTTCATCTGCATTGGATAGAGTTAACGTAGCAAGATTAGTTGCTTACATACGTAGACAATTGATTCTAGCATCTAGACCATTCGTATTTGAACCTAATGATCCACAAACAAGAAAGTCTATTAAAGCAGTAGTAGAAACATTGTTCCAAGACTTAGTTTCAAAAAGAGGATTATACGACTACTCAGTAGTTTGTGATGATTCAAATAACACTCCAGCAAGAATAGATCGAAATGAACTTTGGATTGACATAGCAGTAGAGCCCGTGAAAGCCGCTGAGTTTATCTATGTTCCGGTCAGAATATTCAACACTGGTGAGTTATCAGGAGCGTAAAACAAATATACAAAGAGGCTTCGGCCTCTTTGAATTAAAAAGATAAATATATACAAGATATATTAAAACAGGAGATTAACAATGGCAACAGCCTCAGATACATTAGCAAAACTTTCGGTACAACCTGAAGGCGGAGCAAACCAAAACTTGTTGATGCCAAAACTTCAATATAGATTCCGAGTGAATTTCATTGATTTTGGTTTTGACGATGATTCTTCACTTATACTTACTAGACAAGTAATAGACTGTGCTAGACCACAAGTTCAATTTGATGAAATCACTATGAACGTGTACAACTCACGTGTCTATCTTGCAGGTAAACACACATGGCAAACACTTGCTATCAATGTCAGAGATGATGCTTCTGGTAATGTATCAAAAGCAGTCGGTGCTCAGTTACAAAGACAATTAGATTTCTACGAGCAGTCCTCAGCGGCAGCCGGCGGAGACTACAAGTTCAGTACTGAAATTCAAATCTTAGACGGTGGTAACGGTATCAACACACCAACAGTATTAGAAAACTGGTCATTAGCAGGTTGTTTCTTACAACAAGCAAACTATCAGACTCTAAACTATAGTACATCTGATGCAGTGACTATTGCTATGACTTTACGTTATGATAACGCAATTCAAACAAATGCTGGTGGCGACATCAACGGCGTTCCGGGAGCAGGCGTAGGACAATCAGGTCTACAAACATTCCCAAGTGCAATTTCTACTGCTACGTAAGTTACAGAATTAATTTAAATAAAGAAACTGGTTTCGACCAGTTTTTTTATGGGTTTTATAAAGTGATAAATAATACTATAGGAGAAATAAAAAACTGTGGCTGATTATAATACACTTACGTTACCGCAAAAGATAACCGGAGCAATGCCGGGTGTGCTAACATTATATAATGTTCCTAACCCACCAACGACTACGACAGATGCAATTGCATTAGATGTCGGTGTTGTAGCATTAAATGAACGTATATCATATATAAAAAGTCAAGCCACTACGATAGGAGGCTTCTTAGGAGGAGGTTTTGCTGAAGCATTAACCGGAACAACTTATAATTTATCTACTAACTCTCCAGTAATACAAGATTTTATACCATACATTCCTCCTGGATATACAGTTGGCGATATAACACTCGGGACTATACTTAATGTTACGGAAGGAGTAAGAGATGACTTTCAAAATCAAGCAACTCAGTTACGACTAGGTAACATTATACCTCAAGATGGAATTGATGATACAGATGATGATACAGATGATGAAATAATACCTCCACCAATTGATACTCCACCAATACCTGATGAGGTTGATGATGATACAGATGATGAAATAATACCTCCACCAATTGATACTCCACCAATACCTGATGAGGTTGATGACGACCTTGAAGACGTTACAACCCCTCCTCCGATATCCGTGCCACCGATAGTTACACCTGACAATAATGCTCCACCGAGAATAGTACCAGATCGATCTGGACAAGCAAATTCAGAATCTTCCTTTGTAAGGGCTAGAGAGGATCTAAAAACAGGCATTGTGGATGCGTTGACTGGTCGAGTGTATTTGCGTGATTATACTCATGCGGCTAAAACATTTTTACCTAATGCACAAGGAAACTCAGGTAAAGTTAAATTTACTTTCCATACTGTATTTGATATCAATGAAGGAGCCATCGTAGCAAACCCAACTACAGGAAATAACTTAGGTCTATTAGTTAAGTCAGTTAAACTACCTACGTTTAATATAGAAGTACAAGAAATGAATCAATACAATAGAAAACGTTTGATTCAATCAAAAATTAAATACCAACCAATTGATATTACATTCCATGATGACAATGCATCACAGGTTACTGCAATATGGGACGCATATTATAGATATAACTATGCAGATGCTTGGAATCCAGTTGTTAATCCTTGGCAGGGTGCTAGTAAAGGCAGTCCAGGAGCATTTAACAGACGTAATATTTATGATCCATCTATCTCAGGTGATACTGAATATGGTTACAGGGGCGATGTACGTGGCGACATTGGTGACGCAAGAACACAGAGCGGAGAGAAAGTACCTTTCTTTAATAACATTACAATATATGGCATGTGGGCAGGAACATATATTGCATATACCTTAATCAATCCAGTCATCACTACATTTGACCATGACACATATGACTATGCAGACGGCGCCGGCACAATGCAAAATAGAATGACTATCGATTATGAGACTGTAATATACAATACAGGAGAGCAAACCGATGATATGCCGCCGGCGTTTGGTAAAGATTCGGCTAACTATGACAAAACAAAAAGTCCTCTAGACCAAGGTGGCAACAATCCAGCAGATATCGCCAAACTTTGGCAACGGTTCAATGATGGTGATATATCATTTGCAGACTTACAAGCATTATTAAGAAGAGGCACTGAAGGATTAGATGGCCCATTAGATACAGGGAGGCGAATGCTTCAGGAAGGCGCTAGAGCGGCCGCATTAGCCGCATTAGGTTTAGGGGGAGACACAAATTTCCCGACTAATGCTTCAACACCCGCAGTAGTAAACATTGCTAACCAAGGTGTAGTGACTGGTGCAACAACTAATACTACAGCGGCATCGAACACAGATCCACAAACAGCAGGTCAACAAATTAAAGGATTTATAGCAGGGGCATTAGGACTAGGTTAATGGCATTACAAATAACAGAAAGAGAAAACACACTTGAAATTTTTGATAGTTTCTATGCTCAGACACTAAGAGTAAATTCAGGGGACTGGGACTCAGTGTATTCTTATTTTTTAGGTGTGCTTAAAGGCAATTCAGAAAATGAAAAAACTAAACAAACTGCATCTCAGTTTGCAACAGTATTGTTTAGAATTGCACAAGAAACTGAAACAGACATTCAAATCTTTATGGATTACTTTAGAACAAATGTACAGACAACATTACAAGTAAACTCTGAAATGGCATTTTATCTTAACTTATTAAAGTCTAAAACAGCATTGTATGGGGTATCAAATGTTCCTACTCCTAATCAAGCAGTACAACGCAACGTAATACCTTAAGGTTAGTCAATGCCTCGTAAACAAAAATACGCACAAGGTATCTATACTATAAAAAATCCTCATAAGTATGTGGGCAAAGGTAAGCCTATGTATCGTTCAGGCTGGGAACTCACATTTATGATCTTCTGTGATACTAACGATAAGATACTCAAGTGGGCGAGTGAATCAATAGTAATTCCTTACTTACATCCTTTTAAAGGGAAACGCACTAATTATATTCCAGACTTCTTTATAGTATACCAAGATAAGTTTGGAAAAACAAATGCTGAGTTGATTGAGATCAAACCAAAAGCACAGAGCATTATAACAGAAAAAGTACAAAATGCAAGACAACAAGCAGTTGTTGCGATCAATCATGCCAAATGGTATTCTGCAAAAGCATATTGTAAAGCACAAGGTATGAAATTTAGAGTAGTGACAGAAGATGATCTTTTCTACAATGGCAGATCAAAGTAACTAAATAGATGCATGACAAAGAAACTTGAAGAATTATTTGATATAGCATCTAGTGATGAAAACGAACTGAATGAACCTATTCCGGGCGTAGCAAAAGAAGTTACTAAAGAAGCATTAAATAACTTAGAGAAGATTGAAACTGCATTACCTACAGTTAGAGGACTAGAAGCATCTGACAGAGAGTTAGATGATTTAGCCGATAAAGCATCAACAAGTTTCCAAGATTTAATGGACTTAGGTATGCAAGTAGATTCACGTTTCAGTGGAGATATATTTAGTGTTGCGAGTAACATGTTAAACCATGCTATTACTGCTAAGACTGCTAAACTAAACAAGAAATTAAAGATGATTGACTTACAATTAAAGAAAGCAACACTAGATCAACGTCAAGCAAAGGCTGACGAAAAAATTGACAATATTCCTTTAGGCGAGGGCTCAGGCCAAAACTTAGATCGCAACGAATTACTGCGAGTTTTAAGTGGGAAAAACTCAGAGGAATGATAAATATATTATACGGGAACTATACAATATGAAAAGTTTAAAACATTACATTGCAGAATCCATTCACACTTATGATTGTACGATCAAAGTTGCTGGAGACTGTAGCAAAAATTTCTTAGAGTTATTTAAACATAACTTACAAAAGTTTGAGCCTCAAGAAATCAAGGGCCCAACTACTACACCGATTATGAAATCACCGTATGGATTTCCCAATCTTTCAAATGAACAAGTTCACATCTTTAAATGTAAATTCGCATATCCAGTAACTGAACCAATGATTCAACAACTAGCACAATTGCTAGGGCACAACATTAACTATGTAAGAATGGTTAATACTGCATTTGACGATAGCATTGACAACGAGATGGTTGGCTATGAAAATGAAATGAAAGATACTCCTTTGTTACAGCATGACGAAATGAATGACAATGGAAAAGAAGCCAGCAAAGAATATGGTGATAAGTATTTAGATAGTATTCATAAACATGCTGAACATAAGAATGTAGGCAAAGTAGGTTTACCTGCTGATCAAAAGAATACTAAAGATTCATTTGATCCTTGGAAGCCTTGGACAGATGATTCAGTTAAAGGTGATAAGAGTCCGTTCACTGATATAAAAAGGGCTCCAAAGCCTGAGACATCAGCGGGACTATAAGGATAATATTATGGATTTTAAAGACATATTAACTAAATTTGACAAAGTGACAGAGAAAGAGTCATTAGTTAAAAAAGAACCTAAAAAGGAATCTAAAAAACCTAGACCAAGCAATATGCTTACTGAATCTGATTCAGTAACTAAAGAATTTAAACTACCTTCATTAAAAAAGGTCTTTGAAGAATTATCAATCGCCCCGGCATCAGGTCAACCTGCACAAGAAATTCAAAAAGATGGACAGACAATCGGAACAGTCACTAATCCAACAGTTGCTAATCAATTAAAAACAGCAATGGATGCAGGCGAACTAACTATCGGTGAACAAGAAATACAAGAAGCCGAAGATTGGATTGATGGCGCAGTTAAGAAGCCAGGTGCTTTCAAAGCACAAGCAGAAAGAGCAGGAATGTCTACATCAGCATTCGCAAAACATGTACTAGCAAACAAAGACAAGTTTAATGCTAAAACAGAAAAAAGAGCAAACCTTGCTAAAACATTTAGTAAGATGAAAGAAACAGATACTCCGCCTGAATCATCAATGGATCTTACATCTCCAATTAGTGGCGGTGGCATGAGAGAAAGTGACGGATCAGGTTCATATGGTGGACAATCTCCACTTTCATATGATACACAACGTTCATCAAAAATGAAAGTAAAAGAAGCAATCAAACTTCCAGAAATTACACCGCAAATGGGCGACAATGGATCTAATACTCAAAGTGTAATCTCAGGTAAAAAAGTAAAAGAAGGCGCTAATATGGCCGCTCAATACGGGCCAGATGACGGATCACACAATTCATCTAATGATGAAAAAGGTAATGCCGCGGCAAACGCCGCATTGGCAGCCAACGATGCTGACACACCTCAGCTAGTAAAAGAAAAAACTAAGGACTATGATGTGAAACCTACTAATAACCCTAAAGCGGCGAAAGGCAAAGTCTTAAATCCTAAAGGAAAGACAGACGGAAAAGCATCACCAGAAACTTATGTAGAGAGTAAATCTCGTAACTTACCAAGTATTTCACGTTTGAAATCTATGTGTAACGAAGGTTTATCAACATCTGCTATACAACAACTGCACCCTAAGTGCAATAAAAAAGAACTTAATATTATGATTAAAAATACAAAAACAAACTTAAAAGAAGGCGCACATCACATTCTTAAAGCGGCAAAGCACATGGGTCATGCTCATGGTTTATGTAAAGGTGGATATTCATGTCCTCATGACGAAGGTTCTGAAGGTGCAAGAGCATACCACGAAGGCTATAAAGAAGGCTTAGACGAAGCATGTGGCATGGGAATCAGAAATGAACCAATCGCAGGTATGGAAGAAGGCGTAGCTGGAGCAGTAGCAGGTGGAGTATTAGGTGCAAAAGCAGGCTTTTTACCTAGTGTATCAGGTACTGTAGCAGGAGCATATCTAGGTCATAAAGCACAACAAGCCGCAGATAATACTAATGAAAATGAAGGCGAAGTTGTAGATACTATGGCATCTTATGGTGCAATGGGCGAAGCAGAATCTTCTCCAGACGGAAACGTTGGTGCAGATGATGCCGGTGCATATGACAAGTATGATTGGGACGCACAAACAGTCGAAAGAGAAGTTTCTGAAGACGAATTTGAAGAAGGTAATGCATTCTCAGGAGCACTTGCAAAAGCACATACAGGTGATAAGTTTGAAGTAGGTGGAAAAGAATTCACAAAAACTACAGAATCTGATGCATACTTAGAAGAAGATGAGTGGACATTTGAATCATTAGAACAAGAACTAAATTTTCATTTAATTGAAGGTAAAGATGGAATGCCTACTAAAGCACATATAACAAAAATGTGCAAAGACGGAAAGTCTAAAGCAGAGATTTGCAAAATGCATCCGAACTGTGATCAAGGTAAATTAAAAACAATGATTGATCATTGTAAAAAAGAAATGAAATCAAAACTTGATGAAGGCTATACAATGTCTATCACTCAAGGTGAAGAAAATACACCAGATAGAGTTAGTGTTAATGCAACAGATGCAGAAGCAGACAAGTTAATCAAGTTTGTTAAAGATGTTGGCTTAGGTCAATATGGAGATGCAGAAGTTGCTGATGTTGATGCTGAAGTAGTAGACACTGGATCATTTTATGGTAGTCCTGAAGTAGAAGTAGAACCACAAGGTTCACATGATGACATGCTTAAGTTAATGGGTATAGTAGATATGCCTAACGGAGACTTTGAAGACGAAGTAGAAGCACCAGGTACTGACATTGATGTACAAGTAGATGACGCGGCATGTGAATCATGCGGTGATAAACATGCTATGGAAGAAGGATGTGGCGATAAGTCTATGGAAGAAACTCAAGGATATGATGACAAAGAAGACGAGTCATTAGGCATGAGAACAGGTAAAGAATCAGGCAAGCATCAATCAATGAAAGATCGTAGAGATGACTCTTACGGTAAATTCGGTAAGAGAGATGAAGAACACAGAGACATCAAAGAGTATGAAGACGACCATGATGTCAAACCTCAAGCAGACGATATGCATGAAGAACAAGGCTATGATGACAAAGAAGATGAGTCATTGGGCATGAGAACAGGCAAAGAATCAGATCACAAACAATCAGACAAAGCACGTAGAGATGACTCTTACGGTAAGTTTGGAAAAAGAGATTCAGAGCATAGAGAAAAATCATTAGAAGAAATGATGGGCATGATTGATGAAATGAGTCAAGGCTATGATGCTGTAGAAGAAGAAAAAGATGCAGGATTATATGACAAGTATGATTGGAATGCATCTACTGAAGGTGACAAAAAAGTCGATGAAGAATCAGATGTAGAAAGAGATGATCATGCTGAAAAAGCAGGTAGAGAAGTTGCACATGATGCAGACTACGATGATCGCAGACATCCAGGCAAAGACGGCAAAGATGTTACTAAAGATATTGAATATGATGAAATGCATGAAGATCAAGGTTATGATGACAAAGAAGATGAGTCATTAGGCATGCGTACTGGTAAAGAATCTGATAAGAAACAGTCTATGAAAGATCGTAGAGACGATTCATATGGCAAGTTCGGTAGCAGAGACGAAGAACATGATCATTTAAAAGAAATGATGGCTATGCTTTCAGAAGTAGGAGCAGAAGCATCAGAAGAACCTACTCAGCCATTATCACAACACGATGATGAAAGACTATTAACTAAAGAAGGCGCAGAGGATGCACCTAAGGACGATGTAAACGACACTGAGAACGAAGAAATCACTGAGACACAAACTGAAGATCAAAGAGAGTTTGCAGTAGCAGAAGACGATGACTTAGAAGAAGGTAAGATACCCGCAGGTCTAAAAGCATACCAAGATAAAAAGAAAGGTAAGAAAGGCGATTCTGAGAAAGAGGTTGATGAAGCATGTGGAGACACGAAAGAAGAAGAAGAACTTACTGAATGGGCTAACGATGCTGGTAAAAACGGCACAGAAACTTCATTTGAACAAGATATCGACTTTATGACTAAAGTAATCTCAGGTGGACTTAACAAGCAGAAATCAACAGGTCAAACAACTATTCCAGTTATTGCAGGTCAAAATGATCGCACTGGCTACAATGGTGCTGACTTAGTTAAAGAAGGCTCTGTAATGTCACATGATGGCCTAGCAGGTCTAATGCTTAAGATGGATGAGTTAAGCAAATAAAAATAATATAACGTTGAACCCGTTTAAATACCCGGCTAAGTCGGGTATTTTTTTGGCTATTGCCTATATAGCGGCATCTGTTTAACAAAGATAAATACTACTATTAGGAAAGAATTGCTATGGCACAAAGAAATATTGACTTCGGAGCATTCCCTGACGATCCAGATGCAGATGCTATACGATCGGCATTTGAGAAAGTTCAGTTAAATTTTACAGAAGTATTCGCTGGATTAGGCGATCAAGCAGTAGTATCAGTTAACAAGACAGCAGGGCCGGGAGTATACTTAGTGAACGGTTCCCCAGTAGGAAACGTTGTCTTAGGTGCTAACATATCTTGCGTACAGTTTACTTCAACAACGTTATCATTAACTAGAGATGCACCCGGAAACGGCTCCCCAGGTGGTAGTGCAACTATCACAGACTCGACTCAAACATTATATATTGATATACCTAACACTGTAGCAAATATCAGTGACGTAATAGTATCAAACTCAATACAAGGTAATGCAATTATAGGTAATGTGTCCGGAGACTTCGGATACATATTAGCAAATGCAACATCTGGTAATGGAAACATTAATGCCAACAACATAACATTGTCTGCCGCTCTTATAGCCGCAAATGTCAGTGGTAATGGAGCTGGACTATCAGCAATCGCTGGTGCTAATGTAACTGGAACTGTACCATTAGCAACAACTGCAGGTACAGTATCAACTATAGCACAACCAAACATAACATCATTAGGTACGTTGACAACACTAGCTGTTCAGTCAACCGTTACTGCGGTAGCATTCACTGCTAACACAGGTTTATTCACTGGAGATGGCGGAGGCTTATCAAACATCACAGGAGCAAACGTTACTGGACAAGTAACGAATGCCGCAACTGCAAATATTGTTGCAGGTGCTAATGTAACCGGAGAAGTTTCACATGCCGCAGTATCAAACTCTGTAGCTGGTGCAAATGTTTCAGGTGCAGTAACATTCGCATCGACCGCTAACGCAGTAGCCGGAGCAAATGTCTCAGGTGAAGTAACTAATGCCGCAATCGCAAACTCAGTTGCAGGTGCTAACGTAAGTGGTGCAGTAACATTCGCTGGAACTGCAAACGCAGTTGCTGGTGCTAATGTAAGCGGAGCAGTTGCTTTTGCAACTACTGCTAATGCAGTCGCAGGCGCTAATGTATCAGGTGAAGTAACTAATGCCGCAACAGCAAATGCAGTGGCAGCCGGTAATGTAATAGGTACTATAAACTTAGCAACATTCGCTGGAACTGCAAATGCAGTAGCAGGTGCAAACGTCAGTGGAGCAGTAGCATTCGCAACTACAGCAAACGCAGTAGCAGGCGCTAATGTAAGTGGAGCAGTAGCATTCGCAACTACAGCAAACGCAATAGCAGGTGCTAATGTCAGTGGTGAAGTTGGATTCTCAGCAGTTTCAAACTCAGTTGCTGGCGCAAACATATCAGGTACTGTAGCAAATGCAACATATGCTGTTACAACAGGTACAGTAGAAACTGCCGCACAACCAAACATAACAAGTACAGGCACATTAACATCATTAGATGTTACAGGAAATGTAACTGCCGGAAACTTAACTACAACTGGATTAATTACAGGTGACGGTGGTGGTCTATCAAACATATCTGTATCAACAGGTTCATATATCGAAAACGGCACAAGTGAAGCAAGACTTGATGCTAGTGGACCGTTCAGAGTTACAGTAGGTGGAACTGCAAACATATTACAAGTTAAGAATACTGGAACCAAGGTAGAAGTATTAGGTTCATTATCAGTATCTGCAGGTATTGACAACAACATAAACTTTAATAGCACATCTAATTTAGGACCCGTAAGTAATGTAACAGTTACTGGTGGTACAGCAGGATCATTCTTAAAAACAGATGGCGCTGGTACTTTATCTTTTGATAGTGCAACATTAGTACCGGCTCAAGGTTCAGATACACAGGTCATATTTAATGACGGTGGCTCTGATTATGCTGGTAACACAGGATTTACATTCAATAAAACAACAGGTAACTTAAATACACCCGGCTCTATTATTGCTGCCGGCGGAGTATCTGCTGGAATATTAGGCGGAAGTCTAACAACAATAGCACAACCAAATATCACATCTGTTGGTACTTTAAGTTCATTAATATTAAGTGGAAACTTAAACACTAACAGTGATCTAATTACAAACGCTGGTAACATTACAATTGCAGGCGGTAGTGGAACATTCATCGGCAACGGCAACGGATTAACTAATATACCAGGTGCAAATATAACAGGCGCTGTTCCTACAGCAACTTTAGCAACATTCGCAACTACAGCAAACGCAGTAGCAGGTGCTAATGTAAGTGGAGAAGTTACATTCGCGGCAACAGCAAACGCAGTTGCTGGTGCTAATGTATCTGGGGCAGTTGCTTTTGCAACTACTGCTAATGCAGTAGCAGGTGCTAATGTAAGTGGAGTAGTAACAAGTGCAACATCAGCAACTACAGCAAGTACAGTAACAACAGCCGCACAACCAAACATCACAAGTGTCGGTACATTGTCATCATTATCAGTCACTGGTAGTGTGTCTGCAGGGAATGTGTCAGGCACAGGTGGTGTGTTTACATATGTATCTGGAGATGGAGCAAATTTAACAGCAATCACAGGACAAAATGTTTCAGGTGAAGTTGACTTTGCTCAAGTAGCAAACTCAGTAGCAGGAGCTAATGTATCAGGTACAGTATCAAGTGCTACAACAGCCACAACTTCAGGTACAGTAACAACTGCGGCACAACCAAGCATTACATCTCTTGGTACACTATCAGGATTAGGTGTCAATGGAATTATAACAGCATCAGCAGTAGTAGCAAATACAGGATTATTTACAGGTGATGGTGGCGGCCTATCAAATGTAGCATCCGCTAATATTTCTGGAACAGTAGCAAACGCAACATATGCAACATCAGCAGGTAGTTCAGCACTAGCATTAGATATTACAGGGGCATCACAGCCGAACGTTACTTCTGTTGGTACATTAACTAACTTAACAGTGTCTGGTAATATAACTAATCAGACTCACATTATTAAAGACGTAACAACAGTAACTGCAACCGGAACAAATCTAGCAGGTGCTACAGCAGTAGCCGGAGCAGATATATTCACAGTAACAACACCTAGCAATGACAATGGTGTTTTACTAATGACAGCCGTTGCAGGTTTATGTCTATACATTAAAAATATATCAGCATCAAATATATTAAAAGTATATCCGGCACCGGGTGATAACATTGATGGTAGCCCTGGGGCAATGTCAATAGGTCCTAAAGGACATATTCAATTTGTAGCACATAGTTCATCAGCATGGTATACTGTTGGCGCAACATATGCATAATGTTTTGCATCTTTAAGAAGGATAAAAAACAAATGAAACTTAGCAATAATTTTACATTAACAGAGTTTGAAAAAAGTCAAACTGCTATACGTCAAGGTTTAGATAACACTATGCCTGAAGAACATTTAGCAAATGCAAAGGCTCTCTGTGAAAATGTATTGCAAAAAGTCAGAGAACATTTCGGACCTACTACTATTAACAGTGGATATCGTGGGGATGCCTTAAATAAAGCAGTAGGTGGAAGTGCAAAATCACAACATTGTAAAGGACAAGCGGCAGACATTGAAGTCCCCGGTGTCTCTACATTTGAGGTTGCTAAATGGATCGAAAGACATACTGACTTTGATCAAGTCATCTTAGAGTTTTATACTCCGGGCATACCAGACTCTGGTTGGGTACATGTTACCTACAATACAGAAGGTAATAGAAAGAAATCTTTGACTGCATCTAAAGTAGGTGGTAAAACACACTACTCTCTAGGATTAAATCGATGAGCAACCATCCTACATGGGTAACTACAGCAGGCTCTATCGGCACATACCCGTCGCAAGTTGCTATGACATTTACTTTTTCAGCAACACCTATTGCTCCTGCTACAAAAATTACATATGCTGTACTTAGTGGTGCTCTTCCTACAGGATTAACATTGAATAGTACAACAGGTATACTATCAGGAACACCCGGCATCGTCGGCTCTGATACTACATACAACTTTGCTGTAAGAGCAACAGATGATTATACAGGTGATAATCAACGCATAGCAGATAGAACTTTTAGTACAATTATTAGTGGAGTTGCTACACCTACATTTGCTACACCAACTGGAACAATACTAAACACAAACGACACGGTGTGGAGAGAATTACAAATAGAATATAATAATCCAGTAGCATCTAATCCAGTATTAATAAGAAAAGTGCAAGGTAGTTTACCTCCAGGCTTAGAATTAAACAGTAAAGGATTATTAAGAGGCTACCCAGAACCACCTGTTATTAATATTAATTATAGTGCTGTAACTACATCAGTCTTAGCAATATCATCTAGTATTTTAACAGTATTAAGTACAACTGGCTTTGTTAAAGAAAGACCTATTACATTTTCTGGAACTGTATACGGAGACATCGTAGTTAATAGAACTTATTATGTCAAAGATATTCTAACTGCAACTACATTTACAATCTCAGGCGCACGTGGTGGAACAGCAGAGGTTCTTGTTGATGGTGTAGGTACATTCAATGCCTCATTACCACAGATTCAAACAGGTGAACCAACAGTACAGACATATTCATTTACATTAGAACTATCATCACCATTAGGTAATGCATTAGAATCATATAACATTGTTGTTGCAAATCAAAATGCACCAATTAGTGCAGGAGGACCTGGCTTCCCGGGTAATACTAGAACACCGAGTATATTGAATACTAGGCCTACAACATTTGATGTTGCAACAAATGATCCAACTAACTATGGTTATTATGTATTTCCTAATGATGATATAAACACAACATATTCTCCCGGTACAGAAGCAAATATCGGAACATATCCAAGTGGAGAATACTTCTCATGGAGAATGCTCGGTAAAGACTTTGATGGAGATGCTTTAGAGTATCAATTTATAGATTTACCCTTAGGGTTAGTAGGAGACTCTACTACAGGATGGATCACAGGAACGCCTACAATCGCCGCTGACAGCATTTCAAACTATGCATTTAGTGTGAACGTAAGAAAAGCAAGTTTTACTAACGTACAGAGTTCTGTATTTAAATTTAAGATGACAGTTTCTAATAATATATTAGGTACAGTTACATGGGTTACCCCTAGCGATCTTGGTAAGATGAATAATAGTGAAACATCTATTTTATCTGTAAGTGCGACATCAGATGTTACACTTAACTACAGAGTAACAAGCGGAAAATTACCCCCTGAGTTAAAGTTATTAGATAACGGAGAGATATCAGGTACAGTATCGTATCAACCTACAGACACGTTTTTAAATAAAAATACTGAAACAGAATTTGACTTTACAATCGAAGCATATTCATCTCTTTACCCTGTTGTACATTCTAGTAGAACATTTACATTAAAAATTGTACAAGAATTTGATCAACCTACTGATACATTATATATTAAATGTGTTCCGGGTGTTGCAGATAGAAATATAATTAAAGGATTGCTTAATAACACTACACTTATTCCAACAGCAGACTTATATCGATCTGACGATGTTAACTTTGGTAAAGCAACAAACATTACATATGAACATGCATATGGAATCTATGCAAGTGACTTTGATGAGTATGTAGCCGCTATTACTAAGAATCATTATTGGAGATATATTACATTAGGCCAATTAAAAACAGCAGTTGCAAAGAATGCGGCTGGTACAGTAGTATATGAAGTTGTGTACTCAGAAGTACAAGACAACTTAGTTAATCCTAAAGGCAAAAGTGTTAGTGAAGAAATAATATGGCCAAGAAACATACCATTAAACAAAGGGCCTTGGTATACAAGTGTGACTGATGTATATACAAGTTATGTTAATACAACACCTGCAGGACAGCAGATAGAAACACAAGAAACATTTGAAGAACAGTTATTATCTGATGAAAGTGGTTTGCCTTTATTAACAGAAACAAGTCAACCAGGCTACTATACAAGTTTGACTCCAGGATATGCAAGAAACTTATTCCCAAACAGTCTACCCAACATGAGAGACAGAACAGGCACAAACTTAGGACAAGAATTTGACTTTAGATTGCTTCCTGAATGGATGACAAGTCAACAAGCAAATGGTTCGACATTAGGTTACACTCCTGCTTGGGTCATTGCTTATTGTAAACCAGGAACATCAGCAACGATTAAGAATAATATTGAAACATTATGGTTAGATCCTTTAGGAAGACCGTATACATTAAACACAATTAACTTCCAGTTAGATAGAATAACTGTAGATAAATCTGTTACGTTTGACTATGATAATAATGTTAGTCCGCCCGCATGGACAGGACTACCGAGTGCTTCTCCAGAGCCTAACCCTATCGACTCTAAAGATTTTCATGTCTTATTTCCTAGACGCACTATCTTACCAGACGAAGGAAATGTATCTGGCTAATTTGCATAGATAAATAGTATATTGAGAGATTAGATAAATTATGAGTACAATTAATACAAACGGAATAGACGGAAATTATCCGACTCCGGGACAAAATAATAGTTCTGAAGGGTTCAGAGATAACTTTACGGCTATTAAAAACAACTTAAACACTGCTGGTACTGAAATTACAGAACTACAAGATAAAGTAGTACTTAAGCAAGGTTTGAATAATATTACATTAGATAATAATATGGGTAATACTTTAATTAGTAATGCCGCTATTAGAACATTTCGTAATACTACATATAATTTAGGTAATAATGTATCAGGTACTGTCGTTGTTGATTGTACATTAGGTGACGTACAGTTTGCTACGATTACAGGTGATACAACTTTTCAACTTGCAGGGTGGTCACCAACTGCAACTAAACATACGATCACATTAGATTTAACAATTTCAAATACATTAGCAAATCTTAATTTTCCAGCAACAGTAAGTGGTACTCTATTAGAAAACAACACACTTAATTCAGGTAATTTACAAATTGCTACTGCACCTTACGGGGCAGGAAGATTAGTATATGATCTATCTACAGTCGATTGCGGTAATTCAATCTTAATTGAACCGGTCAATAGACCTTATCAAACATCACAGATAGAAACAAGAGATGCAAATACACCGACAGGTTATCAAGGTGATAGAAACGGCGATATTGCTGTTGCACCTGTAATAACTCCGATCACAGTAACTGCTACAACTATAACTACTAATATCTTTACAGTTGCATCGACTACAGGCTTTTATGTAGGTATGCCAATTCAATTCACTGCTCAAGGCGGCGGAACAATATTTGGTGGACCTGTTGCAGGCACAACTTATTACGTTTCTGCTATTGTAGCCGATACTAGTCTTGTTGTAACAACAGATACTGCACTTACTACACCTCTTACACTATCAACTGCAACAGGAACGATGCAGGCTTCACCTATTGCTTACACATACATTTGTATAGGGAACTTTGATAGTAATGTAACAGCAGGGAACGCACAATCAGTTACAAGTAATGTTCTTACAGTAGGAGCAACATCAATTGCAAATACTTTTTGGGCAAATCAACCAGTTATCTTTTCAGGCGCTAATGTAACTAACGCAGGTTTAGTAGCCAATACACCATACTATGTTAAAACTGCACCAACAACAACCACTATGACATTGAGTAGAACTCGTATCGCAGGTGGTGTTGCAGGACCAACTGTAGAACTAACAGATGCTACATCGGCACAAGTGGATGGAGTAATCGCAACAATTTATGTGCAAGGACATGATATCTGGAAGCGAGTTACGTTAGACTCATTCTAAGAGGACGCTATGACAGGCATGCATCATCCATTTATAAGTGATTTATCAGATAAATCTATTGAAGACTTACAGGAAGCAATTAGTGAACTTACTGGTAAGTTAACTTTTGCACATAGAACACAAAACCAACCTTTAGTTAATCAACTTGACATGGTTATGAATAGTTATAAAGATGAACAAAGAAAAAAACTAGACAAATTATTTGATGACAAAGATATAGGCGACACTATTAAAGTAGATAGGAAATAAAATGACAGCCAGGATCGAAAGAGACTTGAGTTTTTCGACTGCGATACATTTTTCTGACACTTTTATCCTCAACGAATATTTTATGACTCTTTCTATGTTAATAGAAACAGAGGATATCATTGAACAAAACATAGCACTAGAAAGAATACTACATTTCGGTATGATTGTGTTAAACAATTGTGTTTTCATTCATCAAGCCGATACTAAAGCAATACAAAAATATAAAGATGCCGGCATCAGAGTTTGTGTGTTACCAGAAGAGCCTTTTGATCAGATCATTTCTATGGCTCTACTACAAAAGTTTAACTCTATTACTGAAGGTCGTTTAAAAGTTACAGACTGTACACTGAGTTCTAATCTAAGTGACGGTGTTCGTTATTGTACAGTATCAGAAGTAGTAGAGAATACAATAGACAAAGATAACACTAAATGGTGGAACTGCAATACTCTATGCATAGAACATTCTGTACCAGTTACAGATGACAATAACATTGTAAAACTTTTTTCTAATGATGACTGGGAAAAACTAGAACTTCAATTTGTAAAAAAGGGTAAAAAGAATTAAGATAACTAACCCTTATTACTTGTATTTTACATTTATTGCTGTATAATATATCATATGATTAACGATTACTACGGACGCCCTATCTATACTGAACGAGATTTAGTAGATATCTACATGAAAAATCCTAGTCAACATTTAACAAATACTCTGACGGATATGAAAATAGATATAGATCCTTCATTAGAGATCGAAAACGTTCCGGGACTAATAGAACATACACTAGCACAAATGTCAGTCGCAGACTTTGATGAAGAAATGCGAAGCAAATGGCATATGCCTCAACACTATAGAGAGTTTGATATTGCTAAGTGGTTATTAACACAATGCAAACATGAAGAAGAAATTCAACGTGTAGGTAAAGAACTATTACTGTATCAAAAACGAGGACAGTTCTTATTACTTCAATACATGAAATACTTAGTTGATTTAATGAGAGAAAACAATATTGTTTGGGGTGTCGGAAGAGGCTCAAGTGTATCAAGTTTTGTTTTGTTTTTGATCGGTATTCACCGTATAAATAGTATCTACTACGGTCTAGACATCGAAGAATTTTTAAAATAGGATAAGAATATGAGCAGAGTATATAAAACAGCAAGAGGTAAATCATTAGACATGGCCTCTTTAATTGCACGACAAGAACAAACACGTGCTGTTAGTAATATTAATGCTATTAACTCTCGTGGTGATGAGATTGATAGCAATGGTAACATCGTAAAACCAAACACTCAGAGAGTTGCAGACTCTTACGCATCACAAGTAGGAACGCAAGGGGCAGTACCTCTACAAGAACGTCCTGAGAATCCAAATCTCAGTAAAAGTGCAAATCCAAATGCTCCTTTATCTCCTAAGCAACAGAGAGAACTTGATGCATTAGAAAAAGAATCTAGTGTAGTTGAAGAAGTAAAACAAGAAACTCCTATGTTAGATAAACTCGTAGAAGAATCAAAACCAGAAGCAGTTACTGAACCAGTTGCTCAAGCAACATCACAACCTGACCCAGTAGTACAAGAAACTATTGAACCTTCTGAATCAGAAATAATGCAAGCCGACTTAGAACCTATTATTCCCCCTGAAGAATTCGTAATGAAATCAGCAGACGAAGCTCCAGATAGTTTCGGAGCAGAGGGAGAACTGCATCCTGAAGAGGCTGAGTTAGCAGACTTAGAAGAAGACTTTGATATCGAAGCAATTAAGAAAGAGGCGTTAGAAAACATCATAACAGAAACACCAAAAGCAACATCTAAAAAGAAAGGTAAAAAGTAAATGGCAATAGGACTTAAATCTAATATTAATCGTATTCATTGCAAATCATTAAGAGCAATCAGTGATAAAGTTATTGTACATGGTATGGACTTCGGTGCACAAAAATTAGCATCTGGTATTATTATGATGGACGATGATAAGAAATCACAAGGCATCAAGCCTCGTTGGGCACAAGTCTATTCTATAGGACCATTGGCTCAGCCAAAGACAGAACTTCAAGTAGGTCAGTATGTTCTTGTTGGTCATGGACGTTGGACACGTGGTATTAATATCGTAGACGAAGAGGGCGAGAAAACAATTCGTGCGGTTGATCTAAAAGACTGTATGCTAGTAAGTGATGAACCTCAAAACAACATGGCATTTGGTGACAAAGAAGGCGCATAAAAGTGTGCAAAAACGGTCAAATTACCCGCAGAAAAGTGTTGACATCTTAACACAAACCCTGTATAATATCTGTAATAACTTAAATTCTAAGAGGTATGAATGAAGAATCAATTGTGGGTAGAAAAGTATCGTCCTAACACAGTAGATGGCTATGTCTTTACAGACGATAATCAAAAAAGTCAAGTAGAAGGCTGGATCAAAGAAGAAAGTTTCCCTCATTTATTGATGTCAGGTGATCCTGGTACTGGTAAAACAACACTAGCAAAACTGTTAATCAATGAGTTAGGTGTTGAAGAATATGATGTGCTAACGATCAATGCTTCACGTGAGAATGGTATAGACGTTCTACGTGACAAGATCAATGGCTTTGTGCAGACTATGCCGTTCGGCAAGTTCAAAGTTGTGCTGTTAGACGAGGCTGATTATTTAACTCAACCTTCGCAAGCCGCTTTACGAAATGATATGGAGTCATACCACGAGACTGTTCGATACATTCTTACGTGTAACTATGCCCATAAGATCATTCCTGCACTAAAGTCTCGGTGTCATCAATATCATATTGCTAAACCCGATTCAACAGAGTTTACAGCAAGAGCGGCGACTGTGCTAGTCACAGAGAACGTTGAGTTTGAATTAGATGTGCTAGATACGTATGTTCGTGCAACTTATCCTGACTTACGTAAGTGTCTCAATCAACTGCAAGTAAACAGCAGTAACGGCGCTCTCAGGCCCCCTCAGAGTGCAGGACAGAGTGAAGATGAACTCTTAGTAGAAGCAACAAACTTATTTAAAAGCGGTAAATTGATTGAAGCAAGACAACAATTGATGCAGTATATCGCATTGTACCCTACTCGTATCGAAGACACATATCGTTGGATGTATGAGAACTTAGACTTGTTCGGAGCATCTAATGAACAACGTGATGCAAATATTATTGTCATTAGAAATGGTCTAGCAAATCTACCCTTAGTAGGTATCCCAGAGATATCTTTGGCCGCAACTTTAGTTGAGTTGACTTCTTGAGGGTATAAATATTTAATATGAGATACTTACTAATACAATATATTCGCAAACCAAATGGTCAGATTGACGAATTGGTGCAAACTTCACGTAAACTTAAAAAGTCCGATATGAACACAAAAAATGTGATCTTGGATTATTCTGACAATAGTATACAGAAATGTGTAATTGAAGGCAATAACCATGATACGACATTTGAACAGATGACCAAATACTACAAACGTATCTATCCTAAACTTATTGAGCAACTTGAAATGGAAGCACCCATAGAAAAGAAAGACAAAAGAAATAAGAAGTAACATGAATGCATCTGTACCAGACATGTATGTTTGGGAAATGTTGTTAGACAGTAATAGGTCTAATGCATACATAAAGTATATCAAACAAAATGCAAAAGATAAAGTCATTGTTGACTGTGGTGCTGGTTCAGGATTCTTTACTTGGTTAAGTTTAAAATACGGTGCATCAAAAGTTTACAGTTGCGAGATAAACTTCCAGTCTTACAATATCTTACGAAATAAATTTAAAAACACAAAAGCAGAAATTTTAAACATAGATATTTTTAATGATACATTACCTAAGGGAGATATCTATATACATGAGATATTTGGTCATTGTGCATTAACAGAAGGCATCTTATTCTTCCTTGATAATTGTCAAAAGCAACAAATACATAATGTCTTTCCTAACAATCTTAAACTTATATCATGTAACATAGATCATCTACAACAAAAAGTAGTAACAGACCTTGATGATAACGATTTAGATACCGATTTGCGTGAATATTTTAAAACAAACAACAAAGAATTAAATCCGAACAAGTATCTATATAATACAGATTATACAATCAGTAATAAAGAAACAATATTTGATAGTAATATATTTGATTTGTTAGATTTTAATTTTACTGCTAAAGGAACTCATACTTATTTTGAAGCAGGGTTTGATGATGAATACTATTCAAGTCTTGCAAAGAAACAAAACTCATGGGACATTAAAAAGCAGGTAACACATCCTTATATCGCATATATACCATATGCGAAAAGTATGCTGAATAGAAACGTAAAGACCTTGTAGGGGCAAATCATTCAGTAGGCGAAAGGGTCTTACTGACCCTTTCTTTTTGGTTCATAAGGACCTATGAAATTATTGATACATCTTTAATACGTGTTCAATAATCTTGTGTCTCCGTATGTCTTTTCGATCAAAAGTACATGCTGTCATGCCAGGTACTTTGTGCTGATCAATTCTGTCTTTCAAATCGAGGAGCCCATTATCATGTGTTCTTCGGTCAGTCTGTTCAACATCACCATTGATTACGATTTTGCTACCTTCTGCAATCCTTGTCATTAACATTTTTATCTGTGACGGTGTTGCGTTCTGGGCTTCATCTAATATAATCCAAGAGTGTTTGAAGTTTCTGCCTCGACAAAATGCTAAAGGAGTGATTTCAATTATTTGTTCCTTTAACATGTATTCGATTTCATTCTGTGAGTAATACTCACGTACCACATCGAATAAAGGTCTTACCCACGGTTCCATTTTTGAGTTTAAGTCGCCAGGGAGAAAACCATGTTTTTCGTCATCTACAGCAACAGCAGGACGTGTTAGTAATATCTTATTACATTCGCCCGATCTTAATGCTCTCATTGCCGCCAACATTGCTAAGTAGGTTTTACCTGTTCCAGCTGGGCCAGAGACCATAACGATATCGGTTTCAGGGTCATTTAATGCTATAATATATTTTTCCTGATTTATACTCTGAGGTATTAGTTCGATAGGTCTACGTGACTGTTGCTTTTTTCTATACTTGCTAAAGTCGATGGACTTAGAGGGATTCATAAAGAATGTATCCTCGGCATCGTGTTGAGTGTCTTTGTGTCTGTATGGTTCATGTTTTTTTCTTAGGGCTCCAGTTTTGCGTTTACTCATAAATTGTTTCCTATTTGATATGTTAATATGAGAACAATAAAATGTCATTCTCATAATATACTTACTGGATACAGGTAAGTAAAATGTCAGTGGCTTTAGAAATGCCACTTTGTGATAAATACATGCATCCAGCAATACTTTCGTAAAAATCTTTTGCGATCTCGGAGAGATAAATACTAGTATGACTAAAGCAATTACAGGCGATAATCTTGCTTCCGCACAAGCAAACGCATTCTTCAAAGACATTGACTTTATTAGTATTGTAGATACTATTAAAAATATTTACATGTCTGATGGCGCAATGAATACTTTATTGGATTTTGAAAGAGTCCTGGACGAAGCAGATATTTATGCTTACAGAAACTGGATTAACGGTGAATTAGTACAAGGACCTGATGTAGGTCGTTACACATGTAAATGTACTTTTATGTGGCCCTATAAATTAATGCCTGACCCAAGAGCATCATTAAGACTATCAACTATTGGTTGTGGTGTTAAGATGATGAAATCTAAAATCGAAGTTCCAGTTGCAGTAACATCATATGAAGACTTTCAATCAGGAAGTCGTTATCCTAAGATGAAAGAAAATCAAGTTTGGTTTATGCAAATTACTATACCTTTTGAATTGATGGATGACATTAAAGAAGGTAGTGTTGATATTGCTGAAGATACAATCGATCTATCAGATATTGAAGATGCATACGACAATGATTTAGAGCAAACAAAAACTGAAGAAAATACAGGTAATGACATGGAAGCAGTCGATGATATGACAGCCGGTGGCGAAATGGACGGAGGAGAATTTCAAATCTAATGACTATAATAAATGAAAGTTTGAATTATTTAGATATGGAAGGACAAATTTATCCGTATATATCTATCGATGAGTATGCCGCTAAGATGGGAAGTGATAAAGATATTGTCACAGTAACATTTACAGTTAAGTCAGAATTAGTCGCAGAAGATTTAGTTACATGGTTTGAAAGAGGCTATGATTATATCTTAGATGCAAGTATTAGTGAAGGCGAACTTGAACCTAACAAATGGTTAGTGTTTGTAGAAATGGAAAGACGTTCATGGGTAGCACGTAGAATTCTAGGATTAATGACTGAGTTAGAAACACTCACAGGAACTCCTGCAGATGAATATACTGTTAATATAGGTGCTGAAGACTATCCACTAGAGTTAGATATTATGAAACAAAAAATTATCTTAAACCCAGCAAAATATCAGATTGAAAAAGAAGATCCAATCGAAGAAGAACTCAATGAAATGAGAAATCAAGCAGGACTAGATCACAAAGAGTCTGATACACCAAAAGACGAATACATTAAAAGTATACAAGCCGCAGCCGGCATTTAATTATAGATTGGGTTAATAAACTGTTGACTTTTCTGCAACAGTCCGTTATAATATAGTATGGATTATTACGAAACATTAGGTGTAAATCATACCAGCACTCCCTCAGATATAAAGAAATCTTATCGCAGGCTTGCTAGTAAACATCATCCTGACAAAGGTGGAAATCCAGAACAGTTTAAAAAAGTACAAGAAGCATACGATGTTTTAAGTGACCCTGAGAAGAAATCACAGTACGATAATCCTAATCCGTTCGGTGGACAAAATTCTTTTCAACAAGGTAATCCGTTCGGCGATATCTTCGGTGATATCTTCAATCAACGTGGACAACAGCATCAACGTCAGCCACAAAGACCAATGTATCGAACAACATTAAATGTTACATTACGTCAAGCATATACAGGTGGACAGCAATCATTAGAATTAAATTCACCTCAAGGTAAGAAAGTAGTGAATGTCAATATTCCAAAAGGAGTACAGACTGGACAACAAACTAAATATGATAATCTTGTACAACCAAATAGTACAATGGTCATTGATTTTAATGTTATGAATGACTCATTTTTTGAGAGACATGGTCCGCACTTAGTTTCTCCTCATACTATTTCTGTACTAGACTTAATTGTAGGGACAGAGATTAAGTTTACTACAATATCTGGTAAAGTAATGAAAGTAAAAGTAGCACCCGGCACTCAACCTAATACTCAGATTAAATTATCAGGTCAAGGAATGCCGATCAGTGATCCTAGAGGTCCTAATGTAATTTCTGGGCAATTTGGTGACCAATTAATCTTGCTAAAAGGTATAATTCCAGCTACAATAGAACAAGGTATTATAAATGAGATCGTAAAATATAAAGATATACAGGACTTGAAGAACAACTAAATAAATGTAGAGGAACAAAAATTTGAACACATCACCAGAAATCGAAAACATTATCTCCAGGTCTGTAGAGACAGCAAAGTCCTATAACCACGAATATGTTACTATTGAACATTTACTTCATGCATTAGTAACGCATCCGCCGTTTAAGAAAGTATTGAATCAATTTAATGTTGATACTGACTTAATGATCAGTGAGATAGAAGCATATCTTAATGGCTTACATGCTATTGAATCTAAAGATCCAGAGTGTGTACCTAAGAAAACAAATTCACTAGAACGTGTAATGAACAGAGGCGTCACACAAGTTCTATTTACAGGACGTAGACAAGTTACTACTATTGATATATATTTGTCAATAGCAACTGAAGGGAATACTCATGCACATTACTTCTTATTAAAGTATGGCATTGTAAAGGCTCAGTTTATTGACTTTTGGCAGAAAAATTATAGACACCAAGAAACAACTTCAATCAATGCTGAACAGGCAGATGAAATCTTAGAAGAATACACAACTAACTTAACTCAACTTGCAAGAGAAGAAAAGTTAGAACCTGTTATAGGTCGTACAAAAGAAATTGATGACATCATTAATGTCTTAGCAAAGAAATTTAAAGCAAATGTATTAATGGTAGGTGACCCGGGTGTAGGTAAAACTGCAATCGCAGAAGGCATTGCATCAGCAGTTGTCAACGAAGAAGTACCTGAGTTCTTAGAAGGACATGAAGTCTATTCATTAGAGATTGGTAGTTTACTTGCTGGCTCAAAGTATAGAGGTGAGTTTGAAGAAAAAGTTAAAGAAGTTCTTTCAGCATTAGAAGTTAAAAAGAATTGTATTCTATTCATTGATGAAGCACATACAATGGGTGGAGCAGGACAAACGTCTAATGGGTCAGTTGACTTTGCTAACATGATTAAGCCTGCAATTACTAAAGGTAATCTTAAAGTAATAGCATCAACTACATGGGAAGAGTACTACGAATCGTTTGAGAAAGACAGAGCATTAATGCGTAGATTCTATCGTGTAACAATCGATGAGCCTAGCACAGACACAACAGTCAGAATTTTACGTGGCTTGTCAGAAAGATTAAATGATTTTCACAACGTTCATATCACAGAAGATGCGATTGAATCAAGTGTTGAAATGGCTAACAGATACATACATGATAGAAAGAATCCAGATAAGTCTATTGACTTACTTGATGCCGCATGTGCAAAGCAACGTGTATTAGAGAACAAAGGTGTTGATATAACAAAGTCATTGATCTTAGATCAAGTAGAGAAGTTCACAGGCGTCCCTGCTGACAAACTTAAAGGGGACAATGTAGATCGTATTACTAACTTAGACGTTAATGTTAAGAGCAAGTTATATGGTCAAGATAATGTAGTTGACGATGTAATCGAAAGAGTTTATGTATCGTTTGCAGGAATCGGTAACGAGACTAAACCTATTGCAAGTTTTCTATTCTTAGGACCAACAGGCACGGGAAAAACAGAATTGGCTAAATTGCTGTCTAGTAACTTAGATATGCCACTACTCAAATACGATATGTCCGAGTATTCAGAGAAGCACAGTGTAAGCAGTTTGATAGGACCTCCCCCAGGTTACGTTGGTTTCAGTGATTCACAAGTGCAAGGCGGCCGCTTGATATCAGACTTAAGTAAACAACCTCATTCAATTCTATTGTTTGACGAAGTTGAGAAAGCACACCCTGATATCTTTAATATTTTCTTACAGATGTTAGATGAAGGTACTATCACAGGATCTAATGGTAAGCAAGTATCATGTAAGAACTGCTTAATCATTCTCACATCTAACTTAGGTAGTGCAGATGGTGAACGTTCAAACATTGGCTTCGGTGATCCTGATAAACTAGGCGAAGATGAGAAAGCAATGAAGAACTTCTTTAAGCCTGAGTTTAGAAATAGACTTGACATGGTTTGTAAGTTTGGTAAACTTGATATGTTAGCAATTAAGAAAATTGTTATTAAGTTTGTTGCTGATCTTCAGAAAGCACTTATTGAAAAGCATAACATCACTCTTAACTTTGATGAGAAAGCAATTGATCGTCTTGCTAAAGAAGGATATGATTCTAAATTAGGTGCTAGACCATTAGCAAGAAAGATTGATGAACTCATACGAGTCCCTTTAAGTAAGAAGATTTTATTTGAGAAGATTAAAGATTCAAATATTATGTGTTTAATTGATGATAAAACTGATGCAATTGATTTTGCATCAACTAAAAAACAAATAGCACAAGTAGGAGATGACGGTATTATCGAAGTAGAAGATAATCCTAAGTTACCATAATCTTAGCATAAATACTCTAATAACACGGAGATAATTATGGCTAAGATAGTCGAAGACATGGTCGCAATCAAATTAAGCAAAATCGCAAAAGATGATGCTCCTGATGCACCAATCATAACTGATGAGATAGCCTCTCAGTTAGAAGCAGTCGCACAAGAGTTAGTTGGCGAAGCAGTTATAGTAGAATTAGTTAGGGGATAATAATGTCACAGTCAACAATTCTTACATTATTACCTCAAACTGTCTATAACAATGACGGGACTAATCAAAAATATAATGTTACTGGTAACTCAATACAGGCAGCCGCTTATGTATTAGGTAATCAAGACCTACAAACTGTAACATATAAGTTTACAGAAGTAACAGGTAACTTAGTTATAGAAGGTACTCTTGCATCGACTCCTGTTGAGGGAGATTGGTTTAAACTCTATGAAAAAAATGCAAACAACCAGGCTAATCTGAATGCTAACGTGAATTCTTATCAGAATATATCAGGTAATTTTACATACATGAGAGCAAAGATCAATGATTTTGGTAATGGTACAGTACAACACGTAAAAGTAAGTTACTAAAATGGCAAATATTGTTATCATGCCCGGGGGTTTTCACCCGTTTCATGCAGGACATGCCGCATTGTATAATAGCATCAAAAAGAAATACGGGGCAAGTTCTGATATCTATGTTGCGGCTAGTGATAGTCAAAAACAGAGACCTTTTCCTTTTAAAATTAAAGAAAAATTAGCACAAATCTCAGGTGTTCCAACAGGAGAGTTTGTACAAGTAAGGTCTCCGTTTGTTCCAAAAGAAATCACAGACAAGTATGATCCAGAGAATGATTCTATTGTTTTTGTACGAAGTGAAAAAGATAGAAACGAATACCCAAAGCCCGGCGGAACAAAGAAAGATGGTACACCGGGGTACTTTCAAGCATTACCTAAGTCAGGGTCTAAAGTCGGATCATTTAAAGATGTAGGTTACATGGATTACTTACCGACAGAAGAATTTGCAGGTATTACAAGTGCGACTGAAATTAGAAACGCCTGGCCTAAATTAGATACAGAAGGCAAAGGCAAGTTTGTAGAACAGATTTACCCTCACATTGCAGGCAACGACAAGTTAATTAACAACGTAATAAAGTTATTAGATTCTGCACTTACTGATGAAATCACTGAGGGTGATGTCGTACCATTTAAGCGTCCTGATTTACCTGAAAACATACAACAACTCGTAATCGATTGGTACGGAGATCAAAATAGATACACTAAAGCACAGTTACAATCAAAAGGATACAAAGTAGCAGTTGATGATCATTCAACTAATATTGTAGTTACTGATAAAAAAGGTAGAGAGTTTACTGTATCAGTAGACAAAGCGATGGACAGCCTAATACAGAGAGCCTACAGAGACCCTGAGCAAGTAGATGAAGTTAAATACGTTAGTGGATTTATGGGAGCAGACGGCAAACCAACATCTACTCCTACTGCGGCAGATTATGCATCTAATAAAGAATTTCAAAACATGAAGAAGAAATTAGGTGACAAAATACCTCAACCTACTAAAAGAGATGCAGACGGCAAATTATCACCATTTAAGAAAGACAAACAAGTAGACGAAGCATTTGTAAGTCCAGAGCAGTTAGATGAAGGTTTAAAAGAAAAACTTGCCATCGGTATCCTTGCATTAGGATTACAATTTAGCAAAACAAATGCAGAGGAAGTATTTGTTTATCAGGATACTCAAGGTAAATACGTCACTGCATACTCGAAAGAGGATGTTCCAGATACATCAGACCTAGTTTATTATATAGATACCGAAACGGATGAAGATGGAAATGTTACTATAGGAGAAAAAAAGTGGCTTAGATTTCCTGCTATAGCAACAGGTGATGCGGAGAAACTCCTGCAATTTATGCCTACACCAAAACCAGAATTTATACAGAAAGCAGTTGATGAATTGAAACTTGCCGGCTTCTTTACTGAAACATTCGTTGATCCTGATCAATCAAAGCAATACTGGAACCATGATTCACAAAATGTAGGAGTAGGTATGCAAATTGAAATGCCGTTAACAGATACACCAAACTTAAATGGTAGAAGACAAGGATTCAATGAAGGCGAAGAAAGAAGTATCATTAGAGATGCCGCAATCAATGCTTTAGTAAATGCTTTTGAAGGACATGAAGATGAATTTGAAAGTAGAGAAGCAATAGAAGCCAATATCTACAGTGTATTATCTGATTTAGATGTTGAAGATATCGTAGACCCAGAAATGGATCATCATGGTCAACGTATGGGGAACTTTGCTAGTGGTAGAGTTATAGATGTTGTTGATAGCAGTAGTGTAATAGATGAAGTTATGCAACAAATAAACTATTTTGACCCAACAGATGATAGAAATTATGTCAGTGAATCATTAGACAAGATTCGTGGCATGATCAAAGAAACTACAGACGAACAAAAGTCTAAGTCAGTTAACTTACATCGTAAACTCTTTGAACTCTTTGAAGAAGAAAGAGACAATGTTATTAAACTAAGAGGCTTCGGCAAAGAAACTGATAAGAAAGTAGTAGACATTAATAAAGCCAGACAAGAAAAACAAGCAAACCAAGAACGTGAAGACAATCGTTATAGTGAACAAAGACAAAAGCAAGATAATTATCTAACATCAATACAAGAAATTCTATTTGGATTACATGAAGAATTTGCTGACATGGAACAGTTAGGTCTGATGCCTATAGAATTAAAAGATGCATTTGACAACACAACACAACTCATTGACTTTATATCAAATTATAAAGATTCAGAAGATCAAAATGATTTTACTTTTACTGAAGAAATGGTTGATAAACTACATCTTAAGACTATTCAACTCAAAGAATACTTCGGTGGTACAAGAGACACTTCAGCACCTAAAGTGTTAAGACAACAGACTCCTAGACGAGAGCCCGGCTCGTATTGGAACAAAATTGATTTGTCCGAAACCGCTGATTATATCGAAGAAAAATAATTCCATCACTCTAACCTGTAGTAAATAATAGTAGTTATATATCGAAGCAACTACATTTAATACATTAGGAGTAAACATGGCATCGAAGAAAAAACCCGCCCCTAAGAAGGCGACAAAGAAAGTTACAAAAAAGCAAGAAGAGGCTAATATCCCATTAGAGACACTGCAAAATGCAGTTTCAGAAATTAATGAGAATCCTCCAGAAACACCTGCAGAAGGACAAGTACAAGTTAATGTAGACTTTCTACGTACAACTAAAGTACATATCGCAATGCCTTGTTATGGTGGAATGCTTACTGAATCGACATTTATGTCATTCATCAAGTGGGCAAACACCGCACGTCAATTAAACATTGACTGGACACTAGAGACAATGGTCAATGAATCATTGATTAGTAGAGCAAGAAATACTTTGACTGCTAAGTTCTTACACATGCCAGATGCAACGCATTTAATGTTTATTGATGCAGACATTGGTTGGGAGCCGTGGCACTTATTAGTACTACTAAACAGAGACGTTGATGTCATTGGTGGACTATATCCAATGAAGACTATGCCGATCAAATGGGTAGTGAACGGATTCGATGGTGCTGAAGAAGGCCCAGATGGATTCCAAGAAGTATCTAAAGCAGGTACTGGTTTCTTATTAATGAAGAAACATGTGTTCGGAAAACTAGAAAGTCATCCTGCTGTGAAGCAATATAAAAATGACATCGGACTTGACCCTGTATATGATCAATATCTAAAGACTTACTTTGATACTGCTGTACGTCAGAATCGCTACTATTCAGAAGACTGGACGTTCTGTGAAAACTGGCGTGATATCGGTGGAAAAATATACATGGACAAACGTGTCTTATTAAGACATTCAGGTTCATATGTATTCTGTATGGAAAATCAACAGTACTTACTTGACAACATTGGCCCTATGTATGTTCAACAAGAAGAACAGAAAAGAGCCGCAGGAGAAGCAGAACTAACACCTGATAGTGACGGAAACGTTACATTAGCAGTTGATGCAACAGGTATTACTCCGGTGAATGAAGCAACGTTTGAAAAACCCGGAACTTCATAAATATAGTCCTAAAACTATATAACTAAGTAAAAGTGCCCCTCTCCCAAGGGGCATTTTTTTGCCTGGGAGAGTTTTCCTGCTATATCCGTAATAGTGATAAATACTTATATTAAATAAAGGATTGATATAGATGAAATTTAACGAAATAACAGAGAATGCATCAGCAGGTTCAACCGGTTCCGGTTCAATATCAACTGTCGCATCTCCAATGAGTATGCAATCCCGTAATAATGCTAGTATATATGGTGGGAAAAAAGCAGGCAACTTACTGACAGGTAAAAAATCAAAGGGCAAATATGCTAATTCTGTCGAAGCACGTAAACATATGAACAAAGTTAACGAAGCCAATGTCACTGAAGATGAAAAAAATCGTCGGAAAAATATAAAAAGCGGTCACAATCCAAAAGTCAAACAACTATTGCGTGATGAGGGGACAAAAATCATACAACAGTGGGTTAAGAATCTACATGCCCAGTTTCCTAAAATGCCTAAAAATCGTGGCCCAAGTGAAGAATTCCCTTATGGCCCTATAAGCATCGTTAAAAGTGCTATGAAAAATGGCATAGAAACAACAGCAAGACTTATAGGTGAACGTAATATAAATAGAAATGGCATAGAAAACCTAAAAACAAGACATGCCTATGATAATATAATTATACCGGCATCCCAAGAAATATTGCTCAATTTATTACCTCAGATCGATTTTGATAAAATCAAATCAGCATACAATAATCCTAAAATTTTAGACACGGAACTCACTGAAGAAGATGTGATGGAAAAAGAAGTTCTTGTTATCCCAGGCTCAAAGAAAAAAGACCGTAGATCAGGTTTTGTGCCGCACGGTGAAAGCAGAGTAGACCATGAAGTTAAAATGGCTAAGGCTGATCTATTTGCAACAGCAAAGAATGCGAAAGAAATTATGGAATGCTTAAAAGATAGAAGTGAAGAAGAAGGTATCAAAGGATGGATGCAGTCTTATATTACATTAGCAAATGATTATCTCAATTCAGTCAATGAATCATTACAATATGAAATGCAGATGCATGAAGATCAACCAGCCGCATACGGAAATGGTGCAGATGATCGGATCAATACAAGAAATAAATTAGACAAAGAACCATACGGCGGACCTAGTTCAAGTTCTCCCGGCGGTGCTTTACAATCAACAGTGGGCGGAGCATAATGAGTTCAATATTAGAAGGTGCTGATATAGCGTATTTAAGAGAGTACAACGAATCTGAAGACGAGAGACGTTTAGATGCGTTACAAGACTCCATAGGTAGTATTAGAAAAGCAACAAAAGGTGGAAAGTATCTTGGTAGTGATGTCATAGACATTATGGTACAGGTACAAGGTTTCGCAGAAAAATTAGGTATCGATCCTCAAGAACTAGACTATTACGAAAATCAAGTTAGAGAAGCACAAAACAATTTAGAATCTGCTATTTACGGATTAGAAGAACCGTTTGAAGATGCTATCAGAACACTACAAAATAGAATAGATGATGTAAGAATGGATGCTGAAGATTTAGACGAAGCAGGTACTAATTGCTGGAAAGGATATGAGAAGAAAGGCACTAAGAAGATGTTTGGTAAGACTGTCAACAACTGTGTTAAGAAAGAATCAGTAGAAGAAAATACACCGGGATTTGATCAGGATGCATTTAATAACATCTTTAAAGATAGAAAACCAAAGGCGTCCGGGGATGCCCAAAATGCTGGCGCCAACAGGCGCATTAATAGGTCTAGACGTTACAAAGATGATTTTAAAAGTTACAAAGATGATTTCAAAAGAAATGAGTTAGATTTTGAATTAGGGCATGAAGATTTAAAAGAAAAGAAAAAGTCTGGCATGGGTGAAGTCATGGAGATGTATGACGATCATCTTTACCTTATGTATATTAATGGTAAATTAGCGGCACCTACTCCGATCGAAAGAAAAGACAAAAATACATACGAACGAATTGCTAAAAACATGGGATTTGAAGATATAATGTTTAAGGCTACACCAAGACATCATTATTCTTCTGAGGACTTAGCAGAAGGCAATGGTAATATTCGTAAAGTATTTGCAGGTATTGTTCTATTAGGCGGACTACTAGGATTAAACAATTACCAAGCACAAAAGATGTATGATCAGAGTCATCAGTTACAACAGTTAACACAAGTTTATATGGTTGCTAAAGATAGAGGTGATAAAGAAAAAATGAAAGATGTTAGCAGAAGAATCAGCAATCATAAAACAAGAATAGATTTAGGCAAAGGCGATGTTGATTTTGATGGACGTCCTGGCAATGACGATATTAAAGATATAGATTACATAAACCCAATTGAGGAAAGATAATGGCAGAAGAAATTATAAATGACGTTGATGAAAATGGATTTGAAATCATTGACACACCGATACAAGAAGCACTAGATTTATCAAATTTAGCAACTTTTTTAAAAGAAGCAATAGCAACAGATACTGCTATAGAGTATACTGTACCACTTAATGATGACAGTTCATTTATAAATGCTCACTATTATGATCCTGATAAAGGAGAAGATTTCATAACAGAAGCAAAAGTTAATGTAACTGTATTAGAGCATTTGTATAACCCATCAGAGGAAGCAGAATTTAAAGCATGTGATGACTGGTTAATTGAACTTAAATTGGATGGAGAACTGTTTTCAAAAGAAGTTAAAATTAACGAAACAGCATCGTTTGAATTTCTCCAAGAAGATATTAACGAAGAAGGCGTAGATGCTATTATTGCATCAGGTGTCGGGCGAGTAGAACTATCTATAACTGCAATAGATACAGGCCATGAGTTATCTGAAATAAAGATATCAGTTTCGTAAGTTCAACTTATGAAATTATGTGAACTTAAAGAAGGCATGGGCGGATCATCTGGAGGTGGAACTCCTGGAGCAGGTGGTGCCGGTGGTTCATCATTAGGTCTTCCTTACCCATCAACATACGAAGAAGAATACGACAAGTTCAAATATCGTAGCCCAGTCCAACGACAAATGTCTTTAACCACTGAAGAACAAGGTGAAATGTTTACTGACCATCTCGGAATGCAAGAGATGATGAATGATAAAAAGTGGCCTGGTGACTTGCAACAAGAAGTATTAAAGAAGTATGTCAATGATACTGAGCAAGGAGAAAACTTTGTCGGAGAAATGAAGTACAAAGGGCTAAAACGTTTAGATAACTACGGTCTATTGCAAAACACAGAGAACTTGCAGTTATTAACAAGATTACCTCAGAACATAATCAATAAAATCAATGAGACATGGCAAATGTCTATTCCTAAAATACAAGCAACATCTGTGTCTGATCTAGGATACGAAAAGTATATTATGCAATTTGGTTTTCTTACAAAACCAGCAGTAGCAATTGATGCTGATATTATTATGGGAACTGAAAAATGGGTTGCTAGTGTAATCAATGGTGAAAAAGTAAAACAATGTCATATTTTATCTCCAGAGGGACCAGGTGTTATAACAAATAGACCAAATAATAGTTTGGCGCCTGCAAAACAAAGAGAACTAGCATTTGTAGAAGCATTAGATAAAATTTATCCTAGAGATGAGTTGCCACAACTTAACATTACTGACTTTGAAAACTCAGAATACACCACACAAAAAATACAAGCTCCTATTGATAAACTTAGGCCTTCACAAAATGAACGTTTAAAGAAATACACTAAGAAGGCTATAAAATTATTAAAACAAGGTCAAGAAAAACCTATAGTCATTGATAAACGAGGTTATATCATAAACGGTCATCACAGATACGATGCATACAAAAAACTCAACTACAAGACGATTCCTGCGATTAAGGTAAATGCTACCATAGAAGAACTAATCGATAAATACATGTAACAGGAACGAATATAATGCTCTCAGAGAACCTTAAAATACTATTAGCAACATCATATGCATTTGTGATCAAAGCACAAAACTTTCATTGGAATATTGAAGGATCTAATTTCCCTCAATATCATAAATTCTTTGATGATTTGAACCATGAAGTATATGAAAACGCAATTGACAGAACTGCTGAATATATTCGTACACTAGAATCATATACTCCAGGCTCAATATCACGTTACGCAGAACTCTCATTGATACCAGATCAATTAAAGATACCTAGAGCAGAGTTAATGTTTGCTGAACTGTATTCAGATAATACAATTCTAATCGAACATCTAAAAGTATGCTATGATTCATGTGAAGAATCAGAACACTATGGTATTTCAAATTTTATTGCTGAACGAATAGACGCCCACAATAAACATCAATGGATGATACGAAGTACATTAAAGACATCTAGGGAGTAAACATGCTCTCAAATCAGTTTGAAAATATAATACTGGAATATAAGCAAGATATTACTGCTAAGAAAATGGGCGAGCCACTCATTCAGAGATTCATGGCTGATGCAGATAATGATCCAAGTATACTTACACCCAAAACAAAAAAACTAGTTGATGCAATACAAAACATTGAATTAGGGCCGTTGTTTGCAAAGCCGGATCCCGATAAGCCCGCTCCAACTGAAAAAGAACTAGCAAAAGAAAAAGAAAAATTAGCAATTTTAAAAAATCAACTTGCTGTCTCAATATTAACAAAAATAGAAGAAACAGATCCTACTAAAAATAAAAATTATGTTCAATGGTTAGTGAGAACATATTCTAATAATACTATGCCTTTAGAAGATGTAGTATCAACGATTGCTGATTACTTAGATAAGTTTCACAAGTTAAAAATAAAACGTCATTTAAAGAATGCTGACATCGGCCAGTATAGTAATTTTGATGACTTTATGAATGAGATAGATACATTTCCTAATGACTTGATAGATGATGACGAAGGGAAAAAGAAAAAATACAATGCAGAAAAGATATATGATGAAAATGGTATCTTAGTTATTCATCCATTAGATAGAGAAGCATCATGTCGTTACGGTAGAGGAACTCGTTGGTGTACAGCATCAACAAGAGGTCATAATTACTTTGATTCATATAATAGAAAGGGTCCGCTGTATATGCTTATACCACGCAGACCTAATCATGCAGGAGAGAAATATCAATTTCATTTTGAAGACGGTGTCGTTGCAGATGAAAAGGATGATTACTTAAATAATGCACAATTATATAAATTAGCGGAAGACTTCCCGGCAATTAAAGATGCATTTAAAGAACAAGCAGAAAAATTCGGTCTTCTTTGGTTACAACAACCTAAAAGAACATTTGATGGATCTAACTTTAAAGTAGAAGAATATGTAAAGAACAACGCACCTTATTACTTGTTCAAGCCTACTGATACAGATCAAATCTTTGGCATGGAGAAAGATGCTGATGGATCAATGAAGGTCACAAAGATAACCAGTACTGGTTATGGTCATAATGAAGATTTATCTACTATTGAAGAACACGATTTGTTTACTAAGTACCCTGATTTAGTTACTAAGTTCGGCATTGAAGGTGCTAACATCGTTTCTAATCCGACAGTAACTAACACTAAGAACAAGGCGTCGATAGAACAACATAAAAATGTTATTGTTATGACTGATAAACACGGTCATAAGACTTCAGTAAAAGCAACAACTGGAAGAGATGATGCTCCAAGAATTGAAGCAATGCGTACAAGCCCACTTCCAGGTACTCCTGGAGAGGGCCAAAGGAAAAAAAGCTCCGGCGCTCAGTTACAGTTGAATCCATATGAACTTACATTAGAACACCCTGAATTAATTGACATATACGGTACAGTTATACAAAAGAAAATAAAAGAGCAGGCCAAGGTAGTTAAAGATAACGGCGGTGACATAAAAGAATATAATCAAAATGCCTTAAGAAAAACTGCCGCATTCTTACCTTATAAGTTATACAAAAAAGAAGACGTAGTAATTAAAAGTCATCAAACATCAGATGGCAAGCCTGTATTAGATTATGTTGTAAGTACAAGAGACGGAACAGCCACTATTATTAACAGAGACATGAGGACAGGTGAAGTAGATTCTGTCGAGCCTGTCAAAACAAATTCAATACGTGGAATCACAGGAGATGCTCAACTCCGTTCATTAGTAAATGCACAAGGAGAAGAGTATGGAGACATGGGAGATAAATCATTCCAACGATTATATAGCGGCAATCCAAGTGATCATCGCAATGATCAGAATGCTTTAGATTTTCTACCATCTATATCATACTTAGAACAACATCCTGGACTAAAAGATTTCTACAAAGAAACAGAGTTAGCAACACCGAAAATAAAAGAAGTGCCTTCAGGCACTATTAAAGATTACGGTAAAGTTCAAACACCCCCGAATTCTAACTCATACTATAGTGGAAATGACTTACAAAATAATGTAAAATCAATGCGTAACTACATTGTACAACCTAAAGATTCAGAAGCAGGGGAAAGTTATGCGATTAGTTGGTCTCCTGAAAGACCCCAGTATACGGAAACATATCACTCTGATTCTAACGGACGTCAAACTAAGTTAGAAGAATATAAAGACCAGCAACATGTATTAAGAATGTTCCCTGAACTTAGACAGATGCAATTAAAAGATTGGGAAGCATTTCGTAAGAGAGATCCTGAATATCAACCTACAGAGTTTAGTCAGTACAATAGTCATAGCAGACTTGAAGGCGTACCCGCATGGACATTTGCACCTGAAGCGGAAGTAGACAATGAACGTGTTGATATCAAACAGTATGGAAATTCTAGTGAGACTCATACTTTACCTATGTTTGAAGTAAGACCAAAAGAAGAAAATCCTTTCGGAGTAGTAGGAGATACATTCTTTATTGATCTAGCATTAAAAGATAATAGAGGTAAGTACGGAAAGATTAGTAGTATCGACATTCAAAGATTCGGTAAAAACTACATGCAAGAGAAAGAAGTTGATGAGTATGGTAGATTCCAAGATGCTGGTCAGCAAAATTTTGTAGCCGTAGACACGAAGGCAACAGCAGATAAAACTAAATTATCGCCCAAAGAAATTATAGACTTTTTTAAATATTATCCAGAACTTAGAAAGATGGTTAGAGATGAGAACATACATCCTAAAACTCCTCATCCAGCACTTGCTTCTAAGCCCGACGAAGAAGGCAACATAGAAGAAAATGTAGAACAGTTCGATAACTTTAAATTAGAGACTACTACACAAACAGTGCCCGGTGTTGAAAAACAATACATTGTACCTAATGAAGAAGAATACACAGGAGAATTCTACACTCTCTTTACATTTGACCCATCACAACAACCTGCATTTGAAAATGGAGAATCAGTATTTACTGAGTATGGTAGAGTTAAGGGTTACGGTGATAGAGGATTTACTCAATTAGTTAGGGGAGAGGGAGAGTCTGATAGAAGTTATTACGGACAAACAAAGACTCCTGGCCATGAAATGGAAGAGGCATATACTGGAAGAATTGAGGGTAGTATGACCCCTAATACTCCTGCATACAATGCATTGATGCAACGTTTTCCAGAATTAAAAGAATTACTTACAGAAAAGGGTATAGAAGTTGGTGACATTAGAACTCAAAATGTAACTGAAGAAGATGTCGTTGAGTTTGGAACAGACAGATTATATACATTTAAAAACAAAGACGGCAGTGATGTCTATATTATTACTCCAGTAAACAATCCTCTAAGAGGACAGCACGGAGACATTAAACAATCATCACTTGGCCCTAATGATAGCGGCCGCATGGGCAATGATATCGGTGCAAATTTTAGAAAGTTAGCATCAGACGAAGAAGGTTATGACGAAGAAAATGAGACCTGGAATAGAGATTCATATGCTATAAACTTTGAGAGTACAGAAAGTAATCCATATCTAAATGTACCGTTACTAATAGATCCTTTAAAAGACATTGTTGAATTACAAGTAAAAGCATCTGGCGGCAGAGAAACTGATACCCGACTGACATCAAAAGAAGAATTTGAAAATGACGTAATAAAGTCATTTAGTACAATTTCATCATTAGAGGATGGTAGTTCTAATACTAATAACAACTCATATCTTAGTAGAGCAAAACAAAACCCAGAGTTATATAAATGGTTACAAGACAAAGCAGAAATACGAAATAGTGAAACTAAAGGTATAGGTCAATTTATTAATTTCTTACCTATAACAACTGATCAATTAACAGATGAGCAAAAAGAGATGCCAAAAGTATATGGTATAAACTTAGTTGGTATCGGAAAAATTGGCATCAGTAATCCTCTTTACATGTGGCAGGGAAGACAAGATGGCTTCGGTGGAGCAGAGTATAAATTAAATGACGAGAAAAGTCAATACAGTTTACAAAATTCAGATTATAAAGAAGCACTTAACGATATGCGTGGCATTGAAAACGACCAAAATAATACGTTTCGTAAAATGAATCAATACAAAATGAATAACACTACACTTCTGATTAAGCCTGAGTCTGCTACTAGATTTTTAACTATTAACGGCGGTGGTGGCAGACGGATAGCGTCAAATGGATATATGCAAGTTCCTAATGCTAAATTCTTAAACATGGCTAGAGAATTGCCTAACATAGAAAAGATCATACCTAAGAAAGAATTAAAAGCAATGGGTGCAATGCCCACACAGACATGGGGACCAAGGCAAGTTACAGCATTAGCAGGTAAGCCGGCATTAAACAATGATGGCAAGTCTTGGATTAAAAGTATAAAAGAATTTAAAATGCCTGATGGCTTAGGCATTGAGTCACATGGTTATGGTATGGATATGCCTCATAAAATTTTACCCGCGGGCACTGGATATCTTATAACACTGAATCCTATATCTGATCAACAAAAGAGAAAAAGAGTCGATGGCAAAATACAGAGAGTTGCTAGTCCATGGAGTACTCTTATGAGAGGATTAAGACAGCGGGGAATAGATTTACCCTGGGATTTCACCCATGAAGTTTTAGATGCCACAAACGGGCCCCGAGATTCAAAAGAAAATCAATTTATGATTTACTTTGCAAATGACCGCGTTGCATATATACTCGATTCAAATTCCGCAAACTATTCTAAGTATAACTTAACACAAGAGATGAAGAAAGCATTATTCTTTGATCCGGAAGTAGGTATCTTCCCTGAATTAAAACCTATATTCGATCAATACTCAAAATCAAATAAATGGTTGCGTGAACATGAATTTCATGCTATAATGTCTCAAGTATTACGTGAAAGTTTAGGAGACAAAAAATACTGGGAACTACAAAAAGAAAAAAACAAACAAAACAAACCTAATTACGGTCAACTTGTATTCTTAAAGAACATACGTTTAGCAGGTAGTTATGATAATAACAAATTAAAAGAACTCGGCTTCTTTATGAAGAATGGCGAGTGGGCAATATCAAAGCCTAAGTATGATAGCATTGTTAGAGACGGCAAGTTAAGAGAAATGACTATTAACAGACCATTGATTACAGGTAAAAACAAAATACCAAACGTAGGCAAAAAGAAAGTACAAGAAAACGTTTGGGCATTTGATGCAGAGAAAGCATTAGAGTTATTAAAAGAACCTTTACTACGAGGTGGAGGAGATGATGATCCTGATTTAGGTTGTGACATGTGCGGTGGACATGGATGTGGAGCAGGGTACGACATCAAAGATGACTTAGCACGATGGACAGAAATGTTAAATCCAGATGCAGATAATAGACCTGAACATCTTACAAACGATTACATTCAACAGAAAATAGAAAAACTAAAAGCAATGGT
>Ga0209830_10000505_pt1 | contig 40689 bp, 20 predicted proteins | sample ArcticOcean_MG_C_12_FD_187439 | JGI IMG/M metagenome (GOLD analysis project Ga0209830, IMG submission 187439) | Marine microbial communities from western Arctic Ocean - ArcticOcean_MG_CB8_130 (SPAdes) (version 2) | ecosystem: Environmental > Aquatic > Marine > Oceanic | place: Arctic Ocean...
GGTTGAGCATACATGTCTGGTTGTTGTTGAGCATAGGGGTCAGCAGCAGGGGCTGGTTGAGCATACATGTCTGGTTGTTGTTGAGCATAGGGGTCAGCAGCAGGAGCTGGTTGAGCATACATGTCCGGTTGTTGTTGAGCATAGGGGTCAGCAGCAGGGGCTGGTTGAGCATACATGTCTGGTTGTTGTTGAGCATACATGTCTGTTTGAGTTTGGGCAACAGGTGCTTCCATTGCATACTGTGATTGTGCGTTAGCCATTGGTGGTTCAATTGAAGGAACATTTCCGAAGGAGGAGTATTTCTCCTCTTCGTCTTTTCTTCCTCGTGTGAGTAGTAGGAATCCTGCAAGGATTACGACAATAAAGGCAAGACCTCCAATGATGGCGGTTGGAACAGATCCAATTGCAGCACTGATGCTTTCCACAAACCCTTCAGCAGGTTTTTCTGCAACGGTAAGGGTAATACTCGTACTCGAAGTTTCACTGTCATCATCGGTGACTGTGAGTGTGAATGTCCACTGCCCAGGTTCAAGATTTGTCAGCGTATATTCTGACCCAGTAAAATCAACTTCACCCGTGTAATCACCATCGAGGTTACTGTCGATGAGGTCACTGTCCCATTCATATATCAATGTGAATTTGTCACCCGCAGTTTCTCGTGAACTCAATCCTGAAAGGGTAATGTTATCGCCTTCCACCAATTCAAATATGTTACTTGAGTTTGTGATTGATGCTGCAGGCGGTAGGTTTTGTACGCTGATGTTCACAGATGTCATCGCTTGTGCCCCATCATCATCAGTGACAGTGGCAGTAATTTGACGAATTCCTCGTGTTGTCCATGCAGTGGTTAGTTCCATGCCTTGGGATTCACAATCATTGACGAAATTACCGTCGCTGTTGCTGTCGACCAATACATCGGTATCCCAGCACACTTCAAGACTTTCAAGGTCAGACGCAGTATCGGATATTTGAACGGTCAACGTGAGGTTATCATCTTCAAAAATAGGAACGGTTGATCCTAGGCCAGTAATGCTTGGTGCGACATTGATGATGTTGACCATGGCCGTGCGTACTTCTGAACGAGCCCCATCGTTATCATAGGCCGATACTTGAATGGTTTGAAGACCTGAATTCGGCCAAGAAACCGTGGCGGTCGAAGAAGGTCCATTGGTCGTCTCGGTCCAGTTTGGGTCTAAATCCGAAGGTTTCCATTCGATGTTGATGTCATCACGGTCCGACAGTGTGTCGCCACCTACAATACGTAACAAAGCGACTTGGTCTTCGTTTAACTCCCAAACTCCCATTGAATCTGCAGTTAGGTTGTTACCACCATACCAAAGTTCAGGATATGCCAAAGTTGGTGCAATATTCAAGACATTCAAACTTGAAGTGACCGTTGTCGTTTCTCCATCATCATCAGTTGCCACAGCAGTGATGTCGAGGGGACCTTCTCCCATCGGAGTAAAGGTGCATGTTGGTTGCGTCATTCCTTCTTGACAATTGAGACCAGGCCATGTTACGCTGACTTGTTGCCCTGGTGGTGAGATACTGTCAAGATCGCCACTGTCCGTAGCGTCAAGAGTGATTTCCGATTCGACGTCGATACTCTCGACCATACTGAGATTGAGATAAGGTGCTCGATTGAGGACTGTGACGTTCATTTCAATGATATCTTCATCGAGTTCTTCATCAAACACAATCAACTTAACCAGCCAATCGCCGTCATCGCTCCAATTCCATTGCGTTACACAATTTGGTGCATCAAGAACTTCGATTAATCCCGGCTTTGATTCGAGTTCAAATCGGCAATCAACATCTCCACCGTCTTCATCGAAACTCCCCGATGCGTTGAGAATTATATTCTCAAAGGTATATTTCCCTTCATCGAAAGTAAAGACACCGGTCGGTGCACGTCCGATGAAAATATCGATACTTGCTTCATTGTTGGTTCGGTTTGCGTCCTCTGTGACCAATTCATCAGGGTCGACCGTGAACGAAAGAGTCTGGGTGCCTATGGCTGCATCAGCAGGAACCGTCCAGTTGACAGTAATACGTTGTTCACTGTACGATGGAATAGAAGGGACCGATTCACGAATACTTACCCCATCTGGAGTAATTACTTCGATTTCTGTTGCTGGTGAGGCCAGAACACCTCTGTTTTGAGCAGGGATGGAGAATGAAAGCATATCGCCTGGCAATGCTCCGTATCCAATGGCTTGGTTCAAGATAACGACTTCTGAATTCCGATCACGTGAAACGATGATTGAATCACTTTGAGCAATCAAATCGATCGCCACGACATTGAGGTCAATGACAACTGTTGCAGCACCGATAATCTCTGTTAAAGGATCCCACACAATGATGCCGTTACTCGAGTAATCGTCGCTTGAAGGGGTATTGTCCATTCCATCGGTGACATTCAGTGTGTATTCAAGCATCCCTGAACCATCGGTAGTTGGGCTGGCAATGAGGTCGGTCGATTCATATCGAACTTGCATGTTTTTGTTACCTTGAGGTTGGCTACCTGGTGAAGTCTCATAGGTGACCGAAACGGTTTGCTCAGAGTTTGGCAGTGTTGCCAAGAATTGGAGATCAACATCGACGACAACATTTCGTGCACCAGGGTTTGAAGTAGCTTGTACGCCCCATGAATCGGAAGGAGAGTAAGATTTCAATAACCAATCGATGGTGAATCCGGCAGCATTTGAGATGCGAATCCACGAATTGAATCGGACAGCAGGGCAATACCAGTTGAATCCAGCAGAAACTCCCGTTTCGTTCCATTCATTGATTTTGTATGAGTCATCGCAACCCGTGTAAGATACGGAATTACTGCTGTCACCTGGGACTCCATTGGCGGTGATCTGCCAACTGTTATTTTCTGGCCCTTGTGTATCGAATTCTGACGGGTCAAAATAATCCGAACTTCCACTTACACCCGTCGAAGAGTAAAACGGCATGTACCATTGGTCGCCTGTATGAATTGGGAAATCATTCCTTTCCTTAGGAGGTTCATAGATTGTATCAAAAGTGATTACAGCAATGTCCTGCTCCAAGAATCCAAAATTGAACGGGCGGAATTTCACATCGAGTGTGAATTCCGAGTTTACTTGTGCTAAGTCACGAACACGAATCAAATCTTCACCTTCATAGCCGATGTTAAGGCGGCCTGAGACTCCTTCTAGGGTTGCTCCACTGTTTCCGGAGGTGAAATCACCATCGATTTCAACTTTGTACACGAGTGTCTGAGTGCCATCGGTTGTGGTGAATAAAATATCGGTTACCGTATAGGTTGTATCACCAGTAAGTGTGTTGAGTGTTGCGGATACATTTGCTTGAGCAATTAATTGAGCAACATCGAATTTGGTCTCATAGACCCATTCATCTCCGATTCTCCACGTTGGGACATCTTTGTCGGTATCCCAACCTTCTGCTGATTGAATTTCATATTCTGAAAGAGTGAGAGTGTGATGAGAAATCATGCCCGTCAACGGAGCAGCCAACATCAAGAAAATCAATCCTAAGACGACAGGTCGAAAGCGAATCATATATCTCCGAAAGCGTTCTCCTACTTGAATACTCGATTTGCTCGTTCAAAAGGCAATTATGGGTGTGAAGATTGAGCCTCAATATACTGATGTCCATAATGGCTCCATTGCTCTTGAGTCCAACCTTCTGGCAACCCTCCCTCTGGTAAGGGCAAGGTTTGGGATTCAGAGATCTGGTCTACAGGAGTAAGTATCGATTCGGATACCCTTTCGTTTTCGGAGTGAATCTGTTCTTCTGGCGCCTTGAATGTTGGCGCAAACATTTGCTCTGATGGAGGTGCCTTCGGGCGTCGTGTTTGTGCTTCATCAACCAATGATTGTTCTTCGAATACCTGTTCGGATAAGTCCTCTCCTTCAAGACCACCTTGTCCCCAAGATTCTTCATTTGAATTGGTTTTTTTCCGGCGAGTGAATGATGCGAGAATGAATAAGGTGGCCAAGAGCAATCCTATTTGAGCGAAAGGATTCGCTTCATCTCCAATCAATGAAGCCCCGACTTGTTCGATAGAAGTTCGTTCAGGTGGTGCAACTTCGACGACCATTGTCGACTGTCCGGGTCGTTCAGGATTCTCGTCCCATGCCATTGCTTTTACACGAACAGTTCCTGCTTTGCGGAACATATGGATTACGGTTGAGCCGACTAAATCAGCATCGTTATCTTTGATTCCATCTCCATTACTATCAATCGTGATGTCCAAGTCCCATACGGTGGTTAAGCCTTCTAAATCATTCAGCGAATCAATGGTTTGTTCAGCACTTAACACACAGTCCCGGTAAGCAATACATTCGATGTTCTTCAAACGAACAATTGGTGGCATATTGAGAACTTCAACGGTGAGGACTTCACTTGATTGCGCACCGTCGTCATCCGTGACGTGATAGATGATGGTATGGGAACCACTTCTGTTCCATGCATATTCAAGAAGATCTCCGCGAATGTCACAATCATCATCGGCTCCACCAAGATCATCGCTGTCTCTTCCAGGGTCGATATCCCAACATTTAACCAAAGTAGCAATGTCACTTTGGGTGTCGGTAGAATTCCCTTCAAGTGTTATACTTTGGCCTTCTGCAATTGGTAAAAGGGATACTAAGGGTTCGATCGTTGGCGGGACATTTCGAATGTTAATCCATCGCTCTTCGACACGACTTGCTTCGCCATCTGTATCACTCACTTCTAAACGAATGGTATGAAGTCCTGATGTGTCCCATTGCATTGGGAAATTGGAGGTTCTTCCCGAAAAGGTGTACATGAGAGAAGGTTGTTGTCCATCTGGCCACCATGTGTGGGTAAGGCCTTCTAAATCATCAACTGAATCGAGAGCCTGACCTTTTACCACCACACTTTCATCTTCATCTAACTGCCAAATCTGTTGCTCATCACTTTCGATGAACTGATTGTTTTTCTGTAAGGCTATTGATGCACCGTAAGGTGCAATATTTGTGAAATAAATATCAAATGTAGCGACGGTTGTCTCAGAGTCATCATCAGTGGCTACTGCGGTAAATGTATGCCAACCTTCCGTTGCTGCTGTTGTTGTGCAAACGCGAGTGTAGTAGCCTTCCTTACACAAGGCATTGGGCCAATGAACATCGACAACACCTGGCCAAACCTCTTCGGAATCGGAGTCATTTGCAAATGCATAGAGTGTAATTGGATGCTCCACTTTCGCTTCATTTCGAGCACTCATGATTCCGATGTTCGGATGTCTGTTTTGAATCGATACCATCATGGTCGCTTTCTGTTCATCTCGTTCTTCGTCAATCACTGTTACTTCGACGGGAAAATCGCCATTATTTGTCCATGTCCAATTGACCAAACATGATGTTGAAGGGATTGTTTCCCAAGCCCAATTCCAAGAGCCATCATCGTACGGGATTTTGAAAAGGCAAGAAACATCTCCACCATCTTCATCAAAACTACCATCCGCTACAAGTTGAATTCTTTCAAGGGTAAGTGCGGAAGTATTGGTGACTTGTGGTGTGGGGAGGCGCCCTACAAACATCGAGATATCTGCATAGTTATTGCTCATATTCGCATCTGCACTGTTCACTTGTTCGGGGTCTGCTTGCCATGATACGGGGACAATACCAATTTCTTGGTCACTCGGAACCACCCAAGTGAAATTCACTTTGTGAGCTTCATACGTTGCAAGTGAAGGGAGTAAATGGGTTGAAACTTGACCATCCGGATGGGTGATTGTCATGGTCGTGGGAATACTGGAAGAGATTCCACGGTTTTGAATCGCTACTTCAACCATCAATTCATCACCCGGCAATATATTCCAACCTGATAATGAATTCAGTTCAGTTACTACGCCACTTCGATTACGTAATACTTTGGCAAATGTATCACTTGAAATCAAATCGAGTCCGATCAAATATTCATCCAATGTCAATGTCGTTGCACCAACGGAAGTGCCAAAGGAAGAAGAACTCGAAGGCTGGATTCTTGCAACAATTCCATGGCTTGCCCAATCGAGGGCAGAACTGGAAGAATCTCTTGCATCACCCATATCGAGAACAGCGTATGCACTCCCGTTGCTGGCAGTGGTTACCATGACAACCTGATTCATTGCTTCATGGCGCAATTCTAATGGTATTCCTGAAATTTGAGAAAAGCAATTTGAAGAGGCGTTCACCCATACCGGCATTGCGGTATTGAGCGCTGTGATGTCGGCATCTAAATCGACAACGAGGCATTCATCACGAGTGCCTGGGTTACTGTATTGATCAACGCCCGTTGAATCGAGCGGGATGTATCTTTTGAGGCGGAAATCGATGACTAATCCAATGTCGTCTTCGGTATGGAGCCAAGCAAAGTTTCGGGCTTCTGGACAATACCATTGGTATCCACTTTGGTCGCCATCACTGTTGATCGATGTTAATTCATACGAAGCGTTACAACCACCATAAGCAATAGTTTCACCGTAACTGTTGCGAGGTTTGCCAATACTGGTCACTTCCCATGTTGTGCTGTTGGTATCCGATGAAGGAACTGGGAAGGGCGTAATGTAATCGCTTGAACCCGACCAAGCAGAAGAAGCAGTTGTTGTTGTTGTCCATTGCTCATTTGCACGAAGGGGGAAATCATAGACTTCCTTTACTGGACTGTAGGTGTTTGTAATCGTAATGTCACCCAGTACTTGTGCGAGACTTGAGAGTCCAAAAGGTACGAATCGGATGTACAATTCCAAGTCACTTCGCATCGACGATAAATCACTCACTCGAAGATATTCAGTTTGTTCGAATGTGATGTAGACATTGCCACTGTAACCATCGAGTGATACACCAGACTTGTCGAAGTTAGCAGATGTACGTAATGTATAGGCAAGAACAGTCATGTTGTCGACGGAACGTTCGGTAATAGCCATGACTTCCGCAGTCGTATCGCCATAGATCTCACCAACTGTGGCTTGAACACCAGAATCAGTGACTAACTTTGTTGGGTCAAATGTTCCAGAGTAGATCCATTTGTCGCCAACTTTCCAAGTTGGTACGTCACTTACCCCGGGATCTTCTGATGCGAATTGAACAGACGGAGCGTCGTCCAAACTCGAGGTGAGAAGTATCGGTTGAACCGATGCTAAACACAACAACAGAACCAGCATCAAAGGAGATGCAAGTCGGACCGAGGCTTTGCCCATGGTTGGCCACGCTCGCAATAGAACATCAAGACTTCTCTTGAAGAATACGGCGAAATCAAAGAAGGTCGGCTAATTCGTCCTTAATGATTTCAACGGCTTCGAGGATTTCGTCCTTGTGACGGGCACCTGTGATGACCATTTTTCCGCTTCCGAAAATCAAACAAACAACCTTTGGATAGTCAAGGCGGTAAATCAAGCCAGGGAATTGTTCTGGTTCGTATTCAACCTTGTCGAAAGGCAAGTGAAATGTCAAATTGTTCAAGTTAAGTTTTCGAGGAACACCTGCTTGTGGTTCGTTCGTGAACTTGTCCTTTCCATCATAGTCTTCAGGGTAGTGAAGAGCGTAGGTAGCAACCATGTTTTGAACTTCAATTTCAACCTGGTCGAGGTCCCAAGTTTCGATTCCAGCAGCACGAAGATCATCGATCATTCGTGAGATTCCAGTGTGGATGTTTGCTTCATTTTTTCCACCAGTGCACACTGCACGGCCAGAACGGAACATGAGGATAGCAAGTTTAGGGTCGACGACACGATAAACAACACCAGGGAATTGTTCAGGTTCGTATTCACAATTGAGCTGGATTGCAATATCCGGCAAATCTAGTTCTTCAGCGACTCGGGTACTCGCAACGACATTTACCACAGTTAGACGTTCTTCATCAGTTGTCATAGTGGGGCCATCTATAACGACTATATAAAAAGAAGGCAGGCGCCGTAGCACTTATTGCCTCGATAAAGAGGCGACTGCGGCTATGCGTCTGGTTGAGTGGCCCATAATGGTAGATTTTCGGTCTCATCAATCGATAAGCCGACGTTACCAAATTTAGAAATGAGGGTTCTTCCACCTGCCAATTCTATGGCTTCACTTGTCTGTTTTGGATTGGTTGTCAAAGCCACCATGCAGCCACCTCCACCAGCACCGGTAAGTTTAGCGCCCAATGAAGTTGGAGCAGCAGCACGAATCAGGTTTTCCAACTCGGGACAAGATACTCCAAGGCCTTGTAACATGATTTGATTTTCACTCATCGCCCTTCCGACAGCTGCATAATCTCCTTCTCGCAACGATTGAATCCCGCGACGAGCGATCATACCAATCGTTTCAATTTCTTTCATTCGTTCAGGATGTGCTTCAATCGTTGCAGCTACTTTGTCGACTTGGTGGGATGTCGGTGCATGGACTCCTGTATTGCCGATGACCAAGAACACCTCTTCGGTAGATTTTGGCAAGTCGATTGAATGTAAATGCCAGACTCGTTCACCTTCTGGCATTTTGAGTCGGCGTGTGTAGAGGTATTCTTCCTGTGATTCGAGTACATCAGAAAGGAGTATAATACCTCCATGTGCGCATGTTGATGCATCCATTGGAGATGCTCTTCCACCTTGCGCTACCGCTTCGACTGCATGAGCGAGTAAGGCGCATTCATCTTCATCAACAACGCTTTGATCGGCGACATAATGTTTGGCGCTCCCAAAGTCACCCTCTCGGCGAGCATTGATTTCTTGGTCTTCAATCGAGTACAACTTCTCATTCTCAAATTGGCTCGAATACCCTTCAGCCCATGATTCGATTTTGAGTGATGCATCAACTTTGTTGAACCACCGGCCACGTGCCGTTCTCAATGCTGCACTTGCTGCAACAGAAAGGGCAGCCGAAGACCCTAACCCAGATGCAGGTGGAATGTCGCCATTGATTCGAATGATAAGGTTGGGCGCACCTTGCTGAGGTTGCCATAATCGATTTCGTAAGGCTTGAACATGGGGGTGGCGTTTTGGTTCGAATTGCATTCCATTGATTTTCCAAGATTCACTGGCTGAACCCAAGGTCTCGATTGACACAGAAATTCGCTGTTCGATAGCGACTGCCACTGCGGGTTGGCCATAGACTACGGCATGCTCTCCAAAGAGAATACATTTGCCCGGAGCGCTCGCTGTAACTCGTCCCATTCAATCCCCCTTGTCTTCACGAGCACCCTTCGCTTCATATCCCTTGTTCTTAGTCGTTGGTCATACAGAGTAAATTGTCGGTGCATTGAAGGTTTGAACTTGCGTGCCATTGAATACGGGAATCTTTCCCCGGAGTTGAGATGAGATGGAACACCCGTTGACAATGACATACGGACCCGTTTCTGGATGGGTCATCCTTCTTCTTCTTGGAGGTATTTCAGGCTCCTTTTTCATTTACCAAGTCGTCAAGGCTACTCGACTGGTTCTCATAGGTTCTTCAGACAATCGTTTCGACAATTGGGGGGCGAGAGTCAAAGAAGTTCTTACTGGTTGGCTCGGACAGAAAAAGGTTCTCAAAGACCGTGTAGCAGGTGGTATCCACGTCCTCATGTTCTGGGGTTTCTTGATGCTTTCAACAGATATGTTCGACTTGGCCACAGCGAATTGGTTTTCACACAATGTTCTTCCAAACATCGTCCGAGGTCCTTGGAATCTCGTCGTCGAAACAGGCTATACGATTGCACTTATCGGTTGTGTGGCTGCTTTAATCCGTCGTCTGATCTTCACGCCTGAAAAACTCAAGGGTAAATCACAACTTGAAGGTAACTTCATTCTTTTGCTCATTATGACCATTACCATCACAGCCTTCTTTGTTGAAGCAGGTGAATCCACAGTATCATCAACCTGGGAACCAATTGGTTCATGGGTGGCTTCGAGTCTTGTTCCAAGTACAACATTGGTTGTAGGTGCGTATTGGATGCACATGCTTGCCATTTCCATATTCCTGTTCCTTATTCCTCTCTCAAAGCATATGCACTTGGTGATGGCTTTTCCGAATGTATTCTTTCACGATATGCGCCCTATGGGCGTCATGGAACCGCTTGCGCGGGGTGGGAATGGAATGGCAGTACCTCTCGATGACCTTGACATTGAGTCGTTTGGAACAGTGAACTATACCGATTTGACTTGGCGTAATCTCATTGATGGCTGGGCTTGCACTTCATGTGCGCGATGTCAAGATGTTTGTCCTGCTTTTGCATCAGGTAAGTCTCTAAACCCAATGCAAATCATTCACGATGTTCGCCATTATGCAAACGATAATGCGAGTACTTTACTTGCGGGAGAAACTCCTGCGGAAGATATCATTGCGCGCTTCGGTGAAGAAGCCATTTGGGCGTGTACAACCTGCAATGCTTGTGTTGAAGCCTGTCCAATTTACATTGACCATGTTCCAAAATTAACCGACGCTCGCCGTCACTTGATGATGGAGCGGATGGAATTTGATGAATCAGTTGAAGATACGGTCATGCCACTTATGGCTATGATTGAGAACCTTGAATCAGATTCAAATCCGTACGGATTACCTTCTCATGAACGTGGCGATTGGGCTGAAGGTCTTGATGTCAAAGTCGCAGAACCTGCAGAATACATTTACTTCGCAGGCTGCGCAGCCTCCTTCGATGAACGAAACAAGAAAGTGGCTCGTGATACAATCAGTATCATGAAAGAAGCAGGTCTTGATGTTGGAATCCTCGGTATGCAAGAAGGGTGCAGTGGTGACGCTGCTCGTCGTGCCGGAAATGAATATCTTTTCCAGATGCTTGCAGAAACCAATTTGTCCACGTTTGAAGACATTGGCGTGAAAAAGATCGTTGCCTCCTGCCCTCACTGTTTCCATACCCTCGGGAAAGAGTACAAAGACTACGGTGGAGAAGACATCGAAGTTATGCACCATTCACAACTCATCAGCCACCTCCAGCAAGAAGGAAAGTTACCTGAACCAAAGCATGACGGTTCAGTCACCTATCACGACCCCTGTTATCTTGGTCGAATTGGTGGCGAAGTCGATGCACCTCGTGATGCAATCGGCGGCGTCGATGTTGAAGTTGGTCGGCATGGTAAGGAATCGTTCTGTTGCGGTGCTGGTGGAGCACAAATGTGGATGGAAGAGCATGTGGATGAGGGCCATGACCGTGTCAACGTCATCCGTTCAAAAGAACTTGCAGAAACCGGCGCTGATACCGTCGCTGTTGGATGTCCATTCTGTTCCACGATGGTGACCGATGGATTGACCGCAATTGGTTCTGATATGGAAGTCAAAGATATCGCAGAAATTGTTTGGGAACAAATCAAAGCGAACGATGCTGCAATCGAAGCCAAAAAGGCTGAAGTCGAACCAGCAGAAGCCTGAGCAACCGATGAGGTGGCACAGTGTCAACGCAGCTTTCTCAAAGCACCTTACTCGCTTGGTACGCTGAAGCAAAACGGGATTTACCTTGGCGACACACCAGCGATGGTTGGAAGATTCTTCTCTCTGAAATATTACTTCAACAAACTCAAGTCAGTCGTGGTATTGGCTATTGGCTCAAATTGGTCGAACGCTTTCCAACACCTCAGTCGATGGCAGAGGCAGATGTCGATGAAGTTCTCCTCCTCTGGCAAGGCGCAGGTTACTACAGCCGTGCTCGAAGACTGCATGCACTGGCACGTCAGGTTTGTCTTGCTTCAAGTGAAGGAGGCTACGATGGCGTCTTGCCTACAACTTCAGCAGAACTTCTCCAGTTGCCAGGAGTTGGTCCTTACACAGCAGCCGCTGTTGCCAGTATTGCCCATGGGGAATCTGTAGCCTGTGTCGATGGGAATATCCGTCGAGTGATGGCCCGCCAAATGAAATCAACAAATCCTTCGGTAAAGGAAGTTGAACATTGGGCGAAAAAGAATCTCTTCAAACCCGATGCTGGAGATTGGAATCAGGCTGTAATGGAACTGGGTGCGACAATATGCACGCCAAAACGACCGAAGTGTGTCGACTGTCCTATTGCCCCAAGTTGCTCTGGCCAACACGATGCTACATCCTATCCTGAACCAAAAAGAATCAAGCGAAAGCGACTTGACCTCATGTGTGAACTTCGGTACGATTCTTCTGGCCTTCCTCTTTTGGTTCAACGAGGAGAGGACGGGATTCTTGCGGGCCTTTGGGGACCGAAGATGGCAGAGAATATTGATATTAAATCCTTAAAATTCATTGGTGAGGTAAAGCATGTTCTTTCTCACAGGGATATTTTTGTTCAAGTTTGGCTTGGTACCTGTTCACAAGGAAGGGACCCAGCAACCGTTGCCATTTCATCACTCGATCGGAAAATTCTCGAATTAAGAGCCGGTAACTAAACCAATTCTCAATCAGAATCGGTTCATTCTTTTGATTGAATCTTTGCTTTCAGGTCAGGTTCGAATGCTGCAAGCGTGATGACCAAGCCGAGAAAGAGAATATATTCTGCTGGTGCTGCATAATCAATCGCTGATTGAATCGTATCAAGCCTATACAGCAAAGAATCTCCATTATTCAGTTCATCCCGATGTGAACCAATGTAGCTGATGAGAATGGCGTTCATTGTAACCAAGGCAAACGCTGCCATACCCAACCCAATACGGCGAAGTTGTTTTCCAAAGGTTTCTGTCTTTTCAAAAAGCAGATGGGTTGAATATCCCCAAATGAATCCTCCTCCAAAGACTGTAATCGCAACGACACAATGCAATAAAAGAAAATCATACATATTGGCAAAAGCCAAAATGATGATTGAAATTCCTGTTGTCATTCCTGAATAAAAAGAGATGTGAATTCGTTTCGATTTCTCTGAATCTTTGAAGAGATATCGAAAGCGATATGCGATGATACAAAGAAGTACACCACAGATAGAAAGTCCCGTAGTGAATATCCAGCGTTGGAGGCCCGGGTAATCAGATTCAGATATGAAGAAGGGTAGTGCACGCGCATCTCCGCTTAGAGCGTGAACCAACATTGAAATCGAAACAGTAAGCAGAGGTAAGAGCCAACCAATTCGAGCAAGAACATGATCGGCTATCTCGACACCTGCAACTTCAATGCCATTCTCACACTCTAGATTCATTCAGAAAAGGCCTCCACTGTGTCCCGTATGCAGATTTCAAACGATTCCCATTCCATGCCCAATACTTCAGTTGCTTTCTTTGAGGAGAGATTCGCATCTCCTTTAAAGTACCCTTTGACGGCTTTTCGAGTCATACGGCGTTCTGCTCCAAACATCCCCATGAGCCAATCTTGGAACACGACAATGAACATCAATGAACGAGGAATCGCATGTCTTGGCGATTTTGTTTCAGGGAATTGTTCACGTATTGTTCGACACACATCGGCGATTGTTTTGTTTTTGTGAGGCGCAACAATGAATCGTCCTTCTGCTTCATCAACTTCGAACGCTCGCCGATGAGCACGTGCCACATCGCGAACATGAACGACTGGAATTGGGATTTTTGGAGCAAGTGGGAATTTACCTTGTATGGCATCAGGGAAATAATCAACGCTGGGCGTTGGTTTGACAAAGCCACCACCGAGGACTCCACCTGGATTAATGACGCGCAAATCAAGGTCGTACTTTTTCGCCAATTCCCATGCGAGCCTTTCTGATTCGGTCTTGGCCACCGTATAGGGGGATGAGCGTAGGGTTTGCCAATCCTCTTCGGTTTTTTCACGGCCTTTTGGAAGTGACCCAATGGCTGCAACACTGGAGGTGTAAATCACCCGTGGAATCTTGGCTTCCTTGGCTGCTGTAAACAAATGGGTCGTGCCTTTATTGGCAGTATCGATGATGATTTGAGCACTTTTTGAATTTGAATAGACCGTTGCCGTGTGAAATAGGCCGTCGCACCCGGACAATTTTTCTGTCCAGCCATCGGCATCCAATACATCGCCTTCAATCAATTCAAGTCTGGATGTGCAATCCAAATCAATTGCATGTTGGCGAACATGGTCAACTTTCATCGGGTCAGAAAGGTCTCGGACTGAGCCAATGACGTTGTAGCCATGTTCAAGCAGGTCTCGGACGATGTGATTACCAATGTGGCCGTTGACACCGGTGACAAAAATAGTCTTCGAATTGCCCTTATCGGCCTCTTTCATGCTATCCCCCACATGGTAATGTGTCTTAACCTTCAAGTGAGGCTGTTCACACCACTGGTTGAATCCCATGCCCATTCGACTGCACGACACCCGAAGGAGAGACAAAGTCGAATTTACGACGATGGAACCTGGGAAAGTATCGATGTATGTCTGTGGTGTAACTGTTTACGACCGTTGTCATTTAGGTCATGCTCGTTGTTATCTCGCTTTTGATTTAATCCATCGTTGGCTTGAAGTATCAGGTTTTGATGTTCATTATGTTCAAAACTTTACCGATATTGATGACAAAATCATTCAACGTGCAAACGAGTTAGGTGGAGATTGGAAAAAGTTGGTTGATGATAACATTGCCACGTATTACGAAGACATGGATGCGCTCAATATTCTTCGAGCAGATGATTATCCACGATGTACCGATTACGTCGATGACATGATCAGAATCACTCAGGACCTTATCGACAAAGGCCATGCATACCAAACCGATGAAGGCGTCTATTTCCATATTGATTCTGCACCTGAAAAATACGGCGCACTTACTGGCCAAAACATCGAAGCAGTTCGTTCAGGAGCAGGAGGCAGAGTCGGAGCCACAGGTTCAGCAAAGAAAGACCACAAGGATTTCGCACTTTGGAAAGCAGCCAAACCTGGAGAACCAACTTGGGATTCTCCTTGGGGCCCAGGACGTCCAGGATGGCACATCGAATGTACCGCTATGTCGATGGATTACTTCGGTGCTCAATTCGACATACACGGTGGAGGCCATGATTTACGATTCCCTCATCACGAAGCAGAAATTTTCCAAGGTGAATGTCACACGGGATGCAGTCCAGTCGTCCATCATTGGTTGCACAATGGCTTTGTCAACATCGATGGCGAAAAAATGAGTAAGTCTCTTGGAAACTTTTGGACGATTCGAGAAATTCTAGAAAAAGTCGATGCAATGGTTCTTCGTTTCTCGTTGATCAACGCACATTATCGCTCGCCAATTGACATGAATGAAACAATACTCAAAGACGCTGAAAGAAACTACAACCGTCTCCTTGAAAACTATGTTCGGGCTTTGAAAATCTCGACCTTACCAATTTCACCAGTTGACTTGCCAAAAGCCGACATCACCAGCCAACAACCTCTTTCACGCACTTTGGGAATGCTCGAGAAAATGGCAGAAGGTTTTGCAAAAGCGATGGATGATGATTTCAACAGCCGTGAAGCAATCGCCAAGGTCTTAGGAGCAGTTCGAGAAATCGGTAAAGCTCTTGACAGTGGATTGGACCAAGCCGATAGTCATGCTTTTGCACGTTATGCTGTCGAATGGCTTGAAGAAACAGCAGGAGCAGTTCTTGGCGTTCTTCCATCACGTGAAATGGCACTGGCAGAGCCTGAAGAAGACCCACGCCGTGCTGAAGTAGCGGATCAAGTAGAATTACTCTTAGTGGCTCGAGGTGAGGCTCGTACGACCAAAGATTGGCCAAAAGCTGATGAAATACGTGACCAGCTCAAAGCAATGGGTGTCGTCGTAAAAGATACGCCCGATGGACCTGCATGGTCCCTCGAATGAATCACTCTTCTTCGTCTGAAGTTGGTGGACTCATCTTCATTGGAGGTGGAGCAGGAACAAATCCTACTTCCTTTTCATTCAGTTGAGTTGCTCCTTCCAAGGTATTATCATCCCACATCTTTTCAATCAATGCTTCTTGATTCAAATTCAGTTCATCACCTCTTCCTCTTGAAGCAAAAACCAATCCTGCTGCCACAACGATCAAAACTCCAAAGAGGAGTAGATATTTGGTACTGTTTTCCGCGGAATCAGAAGAACTTGCATCTGTGTCAGTTGCTCCTTGGTCTTGATTGACACATGCCGCAGAAGTATCGCCTGCTGGACAATCAAGATCGGTGTCACCTGTGGTGTCTGTACCGTCTGTGGAATCTGTTCCATCTGTACCGCCAGTTGTATCTGTACCGCCAGTTGTATCGGTTCCGTCAGTATTGTCAGTACCGCCTGTGTTGCCAGTATTATCTGCGCCAGAGTTTCCAGATGTTCCATCATCAATGCCCAAGTTGACGTTTACGCCAGTTCGGTCACCATCAGCATCCATCGGGATGTCGTAGAATGCATAAAGTTGGGAAAGGTCGATGTGAGTATTCGCCCATGAAGAACGGTTGATGACATCGAAGTAACGCTCGTCACCAGTCGTAAAAATCGGGTCGACTGTTATGTTTCTGAGTTGTGAGATACCTGTATTTGCAGAATTCTTGCCGTCGAATGCCGTGTTGAGGTACGATTGAACTTCTGCATCAGTACTCCATGCCACACCTTCTGGTGCAGTCCAGTGTTCACGGATATCGGATACATCGTTTCGCATAGCCATAGCCATGCCAGCTTCAATCTCTACCCAAGTTTGTGACCCATCAACAACAGTTGAGGAAGTGATGTCAAGTGCCTTTGAAACACCACCGCCGTTGATTGGCTCCCAGTCATCACCCTTCAGTGAAGTCATGATGTCTTGGTCACCAAACAGTGCCTTTCCGTTCACGACAGTGAGGCGAACATCAGCATCAATAGCCTCAATGAGGTTTCGATATGGGTCGTCGTGGAAGGTATCAATGACCACAAGGTCTGCTACCATTCCAGTCTTGATTTGTCCGACATAATCTTGCCATTCTGCAGCGGCGGCAGGGTTTGATGTTACCATTTCCACCATTTGATAATCCGTGAAATACGATTCCATGATCTCGCTGTTCCAGAGGTCTGCGACTTTGAGTTCATGCAAATTGTTCTTGGAACCACTTGGGCCCCAATCTGGTGCTAAAGAGATTTTGATACCTGCTTTGTCAGCTGCACGGACATCGGTTGTGTTTCCATACAACAGGAGGTTCGAAAGTGGTGACCACACTAACTTTGAGCCAACAGCACCCATTGAATCAAATTGTGATGGCGTAAGTGCTGTACCATGAATGATAACAGTAGGTTCAGCGAGAAGACCCTTGCTGTTGAGCAAATCGAACTCATCTCTACTGGTTTGGTCGACACCTTCCGACATGTGAATAAACCATGCCTCAATATCACCATCATTGAAATCAGCAATCTTGCCATTGACGTTGTAGCCTGATTCATACCAACTGCATACTGCACATGTGACGGCGTTGTCTTTTCCAAAGTTCCACAATTCGACGTTACGGGAAAGGGTGCTGTCCCATGCATCGTTGCCGGAAGGTGAACCTTGAACTGCAGTAACGCCACCAGCTATTGCTTGGACTTCGGCATACTTCATTTGTTCAGTAGCCATACCCCATTGACTGTTCGATTGAACATTGTTTTTCATCCAAGTGATGCTCGGTTGGTAGTCGTAGTTATCGCCCCATTGACCACGATTGGTGTAGCCACCTTCTGCTGATTTCTGAGAATCTGAGAGGTGAACCTCAAAATCCCACAATGGTATGTGATTGTAGTGCATGTGATTGTGCAAATCGATCAAACCAGGGTAAATTGTGCCGTTGGTTTCAATGACTGGAGCATTTGTTAAATCTGCGGTAATCGGAACTGAAGAACTCGATGACCAAACGGCATCGATTTTACCATCTCGAACCAAAACATTGCCTTGATTGATAACACTGTTTTCACTTTCCATAGTGACGACTCGGCCCTTGAGAATGAATGCATCGGATGAGGAGGTATCTGCGACTTTGTAGCACTTGACCATGTTGAGAGCGACGCTTGAATCAGGGTCGTTTGGTCCAAAACCAGGCGTTGGTGTGACTTTGGTTAAAGCACCTGCAGAATCTTCGACATACGATTCCCCGTACCAAGAGTCCTTGGGAGGGAACGACATCGAATCTGCCAATGCACCAGATTTGTCACTGATGGATACCGTATCACCGTCAAAGTAACTGAGAATGATATCTGAATCAGCACTGAAGATCACGATACGACCACCTGCATCGATCACTGTATTCCAAGCAAGTTGGCAAGGTGGGCTACCCGAAGTAACACTGAGTTTCCAATCAGATACATTGACTGGGAATGAACCAGTATTCCACAATTCAATAAATTGGTCTGAATATTTACTGTACTCGCCGTCGTTATTCCAATCCACAGCGCCGTAGACGTTGGTGGAGGTGGCGTTCGATACCAAGTTGTTCGGACTGATGAATAACTCAGACACAATAATTGCCGAATCTCGGGCACTGACTTCGGAGATGTCACTCATTTCATGAGGTGCTGGAGTCGATGGCACAAAGGGGGCGAGGAAAAGAATCAGGACGAGAATAGTAGTCAATCGGTCGAGGCGCATGATGTGGCCTTTGGCAGTGAGCACATGAACTCGTCGCTTTGACAACCTTGGACGGACAGGTTGAAGTATCGTCGATTTTGAAACGATTTCATGGCATCCGTAGAGATTCATGAACCCGAGTTTTCCGACATTATCGACAATAATTCTATCGTTCTCCTTGACTTTTGGGCTGAATGGTGTGGTCCATGCAAAGCCTACGGGCCAGTCTATGAACGAGTTTCAGAAGAATTCCCCGATGTGGTTTTTGGGAAAATAGATACTGAAGCCGAACCAATGCTGGCTAAATCTTTCAATGTGCGTTCCATTCCAACAACTGTTGCATTCAAAGATGGCATCGGTGTATTTGCGCAACCCGGAGCGCTCCCCGAAGATGCGCTCCGTGATTTAGTTGCCAAACTTAAGGAATTAAATATGGATGAAGTTCGAGCCGAAATGGAAACTCAAAAAACGGCTCAAGAAGAGAACGAATGAGATTCATAGTCTGTCCAAACAGCCGGTGTGTTCAAAAAACACCTGCGCTCCCCACTGTACATGAACTTCAAGCCGTGGCTCATTTTATTCGTCATGATGACTACAAGTTTGTCTGGCTGTTTCGGTGAACAAAATATAGATGACGGCGGTGTAACTGCTCCCTATGACCTCTTTCCAGAACCTTGGGATCGCAGTGAAATGCAATACATAGATTCCGATATTTACTCTCGAGTGTCCGTCAACGGTAGTTATGGCATCGATGCAGTTCAATCAATCTTTGTTTCAGTGCCTTCCATCACCGCTGCTGACGGCGGTTCTGGTGTGACTGGTGACGCTCAAGTCCATCTTGGACTCTGGCTTCCAGTGATTGAAGGATGTGACTGGACATCTGCTAACCTCTCGGCAGAATGCCAAGTTCCAGTGATTGCTGAAGTTGGACCATACTACAACGATGGCGATGTTGACGCACTTACACCTGCAGACAGGCTTGGTAAGTTTTTGATTGAGAATTACGTTCCACATGGGTACGGTGTTGCTCAAGTTTCAGTCTTTGGAACCGGTGATTCAAACCATTGTATGGATTTGATGGGTACGGATGAGCAACGTGGAATCGATGCCGCTGTAACTTGGCTTGGTACCCAAGCCTGGTCTAACGGCAATGTTGGAATGATTGGGAAATCGTACGACGGCTCAACTCCGTGGCAAGCCGCTACTTTTGGTAATCCTCACTTAGCGACCATTGTCCCAATGTCGGGATTGATTGGTGTTCACGAATTAATGTGGAGAAACGGAAGCATGGAAGCACGTGGCATGATTATGCATAACGGCGTCTACGGTTCCTTCGGAATCGATGGAGATGCTGAAGATCCTGAGAATTTGTGTGAAGGATACCTCGAAGGCTATGTCAATGGACCGGCTGCTTACCTTTCTGGAGGAATGGTAGATTATGCAGGAAATACATACTGGACTGAACGTTCATTCCTCGACCGTGTTGTCGAGAATTACAACGGTTCAGTGTACATTATTCAAGGCATGCAAGACTGGAACGTTGACCCACACATGGCCTTCCCTACTCATCAAATCGTTGAAGCTGCAGGAATTGAAACAAAGACGCTCGCAGGCCAATGGAATCACAATTATCCCGACCGCCAAGACCACTCTGGCTTACCTGTCGGTGAAGGTGCTGAAGCATTCCCTTACACACAACGCTGGGATTGGGCTGATGAAATGCTCTACTGGTTCGATTGGTATCTCAAAGGCGAAGGCCGAGCACCAACTCTTGGTGTTGAGATGCAAGATAATCGAGGTGGCTGGAGATTTGAAACAACCTATCCTGCCCTCGATACAGAATATCTCGCCATTCGTGGTGACGAAATGAGTCCAAGTGGTGCTTCATATGGTGTGACTTCTTTCGATCCAATTGACCTCGTTTATGGGCCGTTCGATCATGATGTCTACATTGCAGGTATGCCTACTTTCCATATCGCAGTAACTCCGCATACTGCGAACAGTGGCCATGCTTTCCTTGAGATGACCGATGAATCGGGAATGCATCTTGGACACGCCGTCATGGATTTCAGATTTGCAGACGGTGGTAGAGATGGCGACTTAGCCATAGTTCCGTTCTCCACTGTCATGGCTCAAATGGAATTCATGCCGATGGATATTTTCCTCGAAGCAGGTGAATCAATTTACATTACGCTCACGCAAACTGGTGATGATTACGTTCCTTCTCCGGCTGCTATCGGTGGCTATAGCATCAATTGGGCAGCATCAACAATGACTCTACCCTTGGTGAACCGCACATGTGCAGATTTATTCCAAGCACCAATGCATGACTACGGTGCAGAATCCGGTCGAATGTGTTGATTAATCGAACATCATCAAGATGTCTCGGAACAATGTTTGGGCATGGCCCTCACTTCGCTCAACCAATCGTTTGACAATAAGTTCAGGTGTTGAACGAGCCAGATGATTTCTCTTTGGAGTTCGGTCTACCATTAATTCCAAGTTCGCATCAAGACCGGTTGCTTCAATTCCATCAACCCGTAAATCATCACGTCCAGTGGCTTTGATGATGGCCGGTGCTAAATGGGTCACGAGCATCATGGTTGTATCGTCTTGAGCTTCTGCAGCAAGTAACATTCCTGCAATAATTCGAGCTCCAGCCCCAGGCTCTGTGATCGCTTCAAGTTCATCAGCAAGAATCAATTTAGGCGTAGGATCGCTTACGACATTGGCTAATTCAACCAATGTTTGCTCCAATGCACCTGCACTCTGCGTACCGCCTGCTTTGGCCAATATATGCAAAGCGTCGACTTGGCCAACACGAGCAGAATCTGCAGGCACTGGTAATCCCATGTGTGCGAGAATACAGGTATGGGCGAGTAATTCGAGAAGCGTCGTCTTCCCACCCGAATTAGCGCCGGTGAGAAGTGCCAGTGATTGTTGGTCTTCTTTGTCACCAGCATACCCAAGTCCGTAGGTGACAGGGTCGGGTTGACATCCCAAAAGCAGATGCCGACCCTGTTCAATATAGATTCCATGTTCAACTAAATCAGGCAATACACATTGACGTTCGACCGCCCATTGTGCAATACAGACCCATTGGTCAAAACCAATGAGGGAGCGAACCGCTTCTTCACACCGTTCACGGAGTGGACCTAACTTCTTTGCTAAAACAAGCATGTGTTCGATTTCACCTATCTTCAGTTTTGTTTCCAAAGCATGGTCGATTTCGTCTATCGTTTTCCGATTGATTTTGGCAGGCCATTGCGATGAGAATATATCGTAAGGGCATCGAACTCCCGTGCCTTCAAGCATCTGGACCATGGTCTGTTTTGCTTTTTCCATTGCTTCTGTGATGACGTCCTTTGTGGCTTCTTGCAATTTCCGTTGGAAGGCTGCACCATCTGAAAGTGCTTCGAGTAACTCAGCACCGCTAAGGTCCATTTTTGCATCATCCATGGCTTGTGCAACTTCTGTATTGACTTGCTCTTCGAGGGATTTGGCAGTCTTCCAAAGCCTGTCTTTAACATCGGCCATGATGACCAAATCTCCTTGATCATCGAGACTCATGAGTATTTCAGGCAGTTGTTCAAGGCCAACGACCAGTTCATACAATTCATTGATGAACGGATGTTTTTCAGTTGATTTTCTTCTCATCTGTACAATGTCGGCGAGTACAGAAAGCGTGCGTATGTTATGTCGGAACCAATCGATGGTTCGTTCGGGAAGAATCAATTCTGTATTGTTTGCATTCGGTAGTACAACCCAACCACCGGGTGAATCTGCAGGTGCTCCTGAACCAATCCATGTCACTGATTTGAATACGGTATAATCTTTCCAAGTTTCCCCCTCTCCAGGTTGCAATACTCTGCACCATTTTTTGAAGGTTTCAAGTGGCTCTTTGCTAACGACCACTCGTTCATATCGTTCGTTGTTAAAACGAGTTTGTCGAAGATTATGGAACAGTCCACTCAGGGTGTTCATGCCTTCAGCATTTTTTTGTGCATAGTTCATGGCATGACTCACTTTGAGTCTGCGTTCTGCTGGATTTTCAATGGGCATCAATAATTGCATTCGTTCACGTGTTGCTGCACATGAGGCAAAGGACACAATATCTTGCAGTAAGGAGCGGTGCAAGCGTTCAGCTTCTTTGGTCGCTAAGAACGAGCCTGATTGACCGGCAACCATCCGTGCAAGCGACAAGGCACGCTTTGGTGAGACCCCATCAATTTCAGCAATTCGGGCAATATCTCCAGACTTTAACGAAGCAATTGCTTCGTTCTCTCCTCCAAAATGATCGGTTATTTTTTTGGCAAGTCGTTCGCCAACTCCGGGTAGTGTACTCAGAACCATACGCGCTATCGTTTGTCAAGGGCTTTTGAGGATATTGCTCAAACTCCCCTCATGAGGGGTTAAACTGAACAGATACGGTCTCACGAATAGTCTGGCAATTCGAGTTCAACTGCAAACAACGGGTCAGGGTCGGTTGAATCATGGTACGCAACGACAACTCCACCATCGTTGAGGATGGCGAGTGATGCAAAATCAAACCGAATATCATTTCCAGCACCAGAAGTTGAATCCAAATCACCTTGGCCGATGTAGGTCAATGTATCTGGTGACATGTCTTCTGAATATCCTCGCACGTGGTAAATCATGTCGACATCAGGGCCGTCAGTGCTTTGGTAACGGATGTTGAGGATGAAGAGGTCCAAATCACCGTTGGCTTGGAATTCCCATTCTTCAATGGAAGAAGAAACTGAGCTCATATCATAGGTGTAGTTTTGCCATGTCATGGCTCCATCAGTCGACATATAATGGGTAAATGTAGTTCCGGAATTCTCTACACAATGAAGCGTTCCTGCAGAATCAAAGTGGCAGTATTGTGAAGGGAATTGAACTTCGAGTTCATTCCACGATAAGGTGGTGTCCATGTAAGCTGCATTTCCATTTGTGTAGTAACTTGGGAAGATGAGTCCACCTGTTGGCATAGGGAAGGCTCGCATTTCCTTGTGCGGTTTGTTGACATCGTAATAGGAGGTAAGGCCTTCTTCAGTGAAATTAAGGTCGAGTTCGATGATTGGATCATTTGAATCTCTCGCAGTAAATTGGAATGGATAATAATTCAATCCATCAACACTAATTTGGCCACCTGCATCGAGACTTTGATGCCAAAAGTTGGAGACAACAATGCTTGCCCAATCGCCACTTCCAATCGAAGATGAAATCGGACCGACCACTTCAACTTGCCATGAACGGTCGTAGAAGGGTTCAGTCAATCGATTGTAACACCATTTCCACTCGTCTTCAGATTCATCATACAAGATGGCATAGAATTTGTCAATTTTCCCATCGGCTCCAACATATGGGAACCAGGACATGGAGATGATATCTCCATTTGTGGCTTGAACAATACTGCCTTCTCCAAGACCTTCTTGACCAGAATTGGTTGGAATTGCAGTTACGCATTGGCCGAGGGCTGGAAGGAACCCTGGGATGTAGGTATCCCAAGCATGACCTCTGTCTTCGCTAAAGACTGGATATTCTCCACCAATGTTGAGGATATGTCCTTCAATGGTTGTAGCAAGATAATGTTCACAACAGTTTCCGCCTTTACTCGCATCAAAGACTGCCCAACTTGTATTGGTTGATTGATTGGTTCGCAAATCTATGGTCATAAACATTCGGGCATCTTCATGTTGAATTTGGTCGACCATTTCGTACGATTCCCAAAGTGATGCCATCTCTTCTTGATCGACGAGGTCTTCTCCACCGCCAAAGCAACCTGCCAATACAGTGGAGGCTACCAACAGTATGGACAATGCGATGCGTTGCATGATTCTGCGTAGTGCCTCATCTCTTTGAAGGCGTCGCTGGAGTAAGATGCGTAAGTTTGGCCTTATTTGACCGTAAACCACACAGAAGTCCCATCGACTTCAAAGGTTTCAGCATCGGTTGAAGGTGCTTCAGAATCCGAATGGAACACCGTTGCAGCAGCACGAGTTTCGGATACAATCCATTCTCGGTCTTGTTCAAACATTTCTGGAGCATTCTTTGTCCAAATTTCCAAATCAATGGTCGCTTCAATGGCGAGATTGAGGTCCTTACGCATGGCTTGAATACGTCGGGTAATGTCCCGAGCTAATCCTTTGGAAAGCAGTGCAGGTGTGTCGTTCATGTCAAGAATGAGGCTGATCTGTTGCGCATCATCTCCTTGACCAATGGTGACCGTAGACGCAGCAAAGCCTTCACGCTCAACACGTCGGACTTCCACATCGGTCTCTTCAATTTTAACGCCTAATATTTCACAAGTGCCGGCCTGAATTGAGGCAAGCATTGCCGTAGGGTCGGCAGCATTCTTGATTTCATTTGCAACGGCATTCACTTCACTGCGAGCTTTTGGCGCAAGTGCACGGAAATTAGGAGCGAGTTCGATTTGCTGGAATCGGTCAAGGTCAGTTTCAACAGCAATCGTTTCAACATTCAATTCCTCAGCAAGAATATCGTGGAATTCTTCCATATCGGTTCCTGATACAATCCATCCTTGAGAACAAGGCAAGCGTTGTCTTCGTTTAGCCTCAACTCGGATACGTCGTCCAACTTCAGCAAGTTCTCGAACCAAGGCCATGGTCGTCTCAAGGGTTGTATCTTGAGGTGGGAGGTTCTCTGTTTCAGCAGCAGCATCTTCATCCCAATGGTCGGCAGTTGCTCCTTCAAGTGAACCTGGGACGCCAAGTGGCCAAGCCGCTTGGTGAACCGTTTCTCCGGTGAGGTTTCGGTGAATGGTATCGACCATGAAAGGACTCACAGGTGCAATAAGGCGGCACACAGTTGTCAATATTTCATGCAATGTGTGTTGACATGCAACTTTGTCCGTTGTTTCAGCGTCATCCCAAAGTCGACGTCGGCTGCGGCGTACATACCAATTTGAGACATCGTTGACGATGAAGTCCTCGAGGTCACGGCAAGCCTTGTGAAAGTTCCAGCCTTTGAAATCTGCATGATAGTTTCGAGCAGTTGAGGCAAGTCGAGATAAGATCCATCGATCAAGCGATGGGCGAGAAGCGACTTCAGATGTGGATTGTTCAGGGTCAAATCCATCAAGAGCGGCATAATCCGCATGGAATTTGTAAATATTCCAAAGCGTCAAAAACATCTTGGCATATGTTTCTCGAACACCATTGGAATCAAACTTGAGTGGATTCCATGGTGCACCTGCAGTGACCATATACCATCGTGTCGCATCTGCTCCTTCACGATTAAAGTGGTCCCACGGGTCAACAATGTTACCTTTTGACTTTGACATTTTCTTTCCTTCAGCATCCAAAATAAGTCCAAGACTCAAACAACGCTTGTAAGCGGGTTTGTCAAAGACCGCTGTTGAAACGGCAAGAAGAGTGTAGAACCATCCTCGTGTTTGGTCAACACCTTCACAGATGTAGTCGACTGGGAAAGAGGCATCGAATGTTTCGTTTCCTTCAAATGGATAATGCCATTGAGCGAAAGGAGCACAACCCGAATCAAACCAACAATCCATGACAAAGGGTTCTCTGTGCATTGGTTTCCCACCCTCCGAAAGGAGTGTGTAGTCATCAACAACAGGCCGGTGAAGATCAACATCATCTGGACAAACTGGGTTTTTAATTCCAGCAGCAACAGCCTTCGCCACTTCTGCTTGGAGTTCAGCAATTGATCCGACACATTTCATGTTGCCTTCATCGTCTCGCCATACTGGGAGAGGAGTCCCCCAATATCGTTCACGAGAAATGGCCCAATCTTTGACGTTACGAAGCCATTCACCAAATCGGCCTTCTCCGACCCAATCCGGCGCCCATTCTACTTCAGCATTGAATTCAAGGAGGCGTTCTTTGACTTCAGTCATTCGAACAAACCATGAATCCATAGCATAGTAGAGTAATGGATGATCGGTTCTCCAACAGTGTGGATAGTCGTGCAGATAGGCTTTTTCTCGGTAGAGTAGACCACTTTCTGGCCCTTTGCCATTACTACCGCCAGCGGCGGAAAGAAGTTCGATGATTGTTTGGTCGCATTCTTTGACATAGCGTTCATCGAGTTGTGGATGAACTCCGGTTAGGAATGCGCCGTCCATCCCGACTGTGTGGTGTGCAGGAAGTCCAGCAGCCATTCCGAGGTTGTAGTCGTCTTCACCATACATGACGGCGGTGTGAACAACACCTGTTCCATCAGTTGTGGTGACCCAGTCCGCTTCAAGAACGGTCCAAGCCGTCGTTGATTCACCACGAGGTACAGCATCGGGGAACAAAGGTTCGTAGGCACGTCCTACCAAAGACGAACCAGGGAATTCTTCGAGAATCTCGACGTTGTGACGCATGACTTCTTTCATCAAATCTTTTGCCAAAATAATTTCTTCTCCAACTGAAGCACCACCGGCTCCAATCCAATTCTCGGCTTGCTCTGTAACCCGTGCTCGCACATAGGTCACTTCGGGCCCTACGGCTAATCCAACGTTACCTGGGAGTGTCCATGGTGTTGTAGTCCAGGCAAGGATGCTTGCATTATCATCAATAAGTTTGAATTTTACATACACGGACGGTTCTTCAACTTCTTTGTAACCAAGAGCCACTTCATGGCTTGAATAGGATGTTCCAGTTTGAGGACAATAAGGGAGAACTTTGTAACCGCGATACAACAATCCCTTGTCGAACATTTGTTTGATTGCCCACCAACATGATTCAACATAATTGTTGTCAAGAGTGACATAGGGATTATCCAAATCGACCCAGTAAGCCATTCGCTCGGTCATTTCTCTCCAAGCGGATTCATAGGTCCATACCGACTCACGGCAGGCCTGATTGAAATTGCCCATCCCAAAGGCTTCAATGGCTTCATTTGATTTCAAATCCATTCGTTTTTGAACTTCGATTTCAACAGGTAAGCCATGGGTATCCCATCCTCCTTTTCTTTCAACGCGAAAGCCTTCCATTGTCTTCCATCGGCAAACCAGATCTTTGTATGCACGAGCAACAACGTGGTGAATTCCAGGTTTTCCATTGGCTGTTGGTGGGCCTTCTAGGAAGATAAATGGCGCCCCGTTTCGATTTGATTCAATGGATTGCTGGAATGCATTTTCCTTTTTCCATGCTTCCAACAAGGCAGTCTCGAGTGCAACAGCATCGAGTTCACCAGCAGACTTTGGACGTGCCATAGCCATGCGAGAAGCGTTTTTGTCTTGAACCTCACCCCTGTTCAATCAAGTAAAAATGAACATTTCAGTCGTTTGAGAATCGAACGGGTGAACCTTTGTTAATCGAAGAACTTGAAAATGGTTCGGGGTATGTTTGAAGTCCTTTAACCGATAGGGGAGAGTATGACGGGTTCTTCATCGCGCCGTGGGGCATTGCTCCTCAGCCTCTTGATGCTCTTTGGTGGCCCGTTGCAAACCATGTTGACCGATGGAACTTCTTCATACCAAAATCCGGTCTTTTTAGAAGAAGAAGAAACGATTCTTTTCGCAGGCGCAGGAGATGAAGCTATCATTCAGTTGCCCGGTTCAGGTTTGTATTCAGATTCATTTACCATCGAAGTTCCAAGTAATGCTCCAGTGACCGACCTTCATCTCACTATGAAACCATCAGTCGATGCTAATCATCAAGGCTTTGTCTGGGACAATAATGGCATTTGGTCTCACAGCAGTGCTTCGAACAACGGCACATTCGGTCAAAACAACGTATTGACAGGTAACGGTGCAGGAACGCTCTGGGATTTCAACACCAATGCAGCCGGTTGGACTTTTTCGAATACCTATGCAAGCCGTGTTTCCAGTCCGACTTGCGGTTTGAACGGGACCACTGGTGGTTCGATTCGGACCTATGCAGGTTCAACCTATGCGACTTCACCGGTAAGTGATTTTTCAGGAATTTCTGCTATGCCTCTTCACGTATGGGTTCGTGAAGGCTCCAGCAACTGTGGCGAGGAACCTGATTCTGGAGAAGATTTGCAAATTCAATACCGCACTGCGAGTAATACTTGGACGACTCTCCACACTTTTTCTGGAGCCCCAACCAGTTCTGGGTCATCCACTCAGTACATGACCAATTTACCTGCAGCTGCTCTTCACACCAATACACAGATTCGTTTCCATCAAACTTCCGGTTCCTCAACGTGTTGCGATTATTGGTTTATCGATGATGTGCACTTTGCAACACCTCCTTCAGCAGAATGGACCAGCCCAACCATCGGTTTCCCTGCAAGTTCATTCCAAGATGTCGAACAAGGGCCATGGGCTCCGCTTCACATCGAAGCGGATATCCCATCCGGAGCAAACCTCAACTGGACCATTCTTGATGGTTTGACTGGTGCTCCGATTGTTGGGATGCAAGGAAGTGGCACGGGTTGGATTCCACTCAATGCTTTGGACTGGCAAGCCGTCACATCGATCCGTTTGAATCTGTATTTAGAACCCTCTCCAAATGGTCAAATGCCAAGTATTTATTCAATCAGTGGTGATGGGAATTATGCTTTATCGTTTAGCAATAATCCAATGCTTCATGGCTGGACTGCAAAGGGCTCACCCCTCTTTGATGCAATATCGACTTCATTGTATGGAATGTTCAATGATTCGATTACTTCTCCATGGTTCTCTGCTTCTGCAGCGCTTGCGGAGATACATGTTGATGCAACATCAGACTTCATTCAAACTCAAATTCGAACCTCGCCTACAAGCAACTGGACCAATATCACACTCCCTTACTCGATGAGTTTAGTTGGAAATGAAGGTTCGGTAGGATCCTATCAAATTCAATTTATTGCTGCCTCAAACAACACCACTAATGTCTGGGAAGTCTTTGATTTTGAAACAGGTGCTTTCGGTGGAATACAACCAACGGGCCCCGCAATTGATTTCGCTCGAGATGGTATTTTCGAATGGGGCGGAAGCGATGCCCGTGTCGGTTCTTGGGGCTGGCAAGACCGTTTTGAAAACGGTCAAACTTCGATTGCTGCCAACCCTGGTATTGGTGGGGGTTCTACAGTGAAGGCTTGGGTTCCGGCCACCAGCCTCAGCAGTTTTTGTTTCAGTGCGTTATCGTCAAATGGAGAATTGGCATCGGTCGCACTCGTTCATAATGGCCAAACTGTTGCAAATTGGACGCTTCAGGGCGGTTCAAATTATTTCGTTCTCGACCAAACCCAACTCACTGATTTGAATGCTGCAATGGCTGGAGCAACCTCATTGGTAAGTGCGCTTGGAACCTATTTCACTGAATTGGAGTTCGAAGTATTTGGTTCTGGTAATGTGACTTTAGCGGGTCTTGGCATACCTTATGAGGCATCACACAGTGTAACTGCACTTGTTGATTCATCCTTCGTAATGGAGATGAATGGAGCTCGTTACGGTTTGCCAGCAACCGGTGGAATACACAACATCCCCTTACAACTGACTTCAGAAACAGCGGGTGGATTGCACCTTTCAATAGAGGGATTGAATACTTCCTCCAGTGTTCAATTGATCAATGCAAACATGCATACCGATGCAACAATTTTAACGCCAAGCCAACGCTGGCAAACGATGGAAACGACCTTCAGTGTGTTTTCATCATCAGCCTCATCTGCACGTCTTGATGTGATTGGAGGTGAACATTCTGCAACATGGTTGCTGCCTCTCAATGGTGGCTCTCCAATTGGTACCGGAGATTCAGCACTTGTCGAATTACACCCTACGGCTGCAGTGACCAGCATTGTGAGTGGTACTTCGGTTACTATGAACGTTACTTTTAGAATAGAACCTTCTTGGGAAGATTCAGATACCATTCAAGTCTCATCACGATTACTACTCGCGAACGGAGTTTTCTCAATTCCAGCCTTACATACTTGGGGTGGAACAGGCTCTCAAGGTTTCGAAAACGATTTGGAAATCAAGCAAGTTATCTTCACAAACTCATTCAATACTGAACTTGAACCAACTGACTACTATCTGAAAGCAGGCTCGACCATCCAAATCGGAGTTCAAATTGGCTTTGAAGGCATGAACACAATTGATGCATTTGCTGATGGTGATGCAATGGTTGAATTTTATCGTGGCGACGTCCTTGTTGCGAATACGACCATGCTCGATGGTAACATGTGGACTCTTACTGATACTCTTCCTTTCACTTTCGGAGCCGTAGTTTGGCATTTCGAAGTGAAACCAATCAATGGTTCCGGTACGACGTCTGCCGCGGTGTTCACTCGAACATTCCACATCGATTCGATTACACCACAAGTTCTCGAAACAAACATGGACCGTTATGACCATCGAATCCCTTCAACAACACAAACGATTCAAATTCAAATCTCAGATCAGCCAATTTTACCTCAAAATATCCATGCCATGGTCTGGAGAGAATGGATCGATGATGACAACTTTGACAACTGGCCAGACGAAAATGAATACCATCCTCTTGGTTTGTATATTCCGAATGACCTTTCTTCACTTATCGGTCAATACACCTTGATGATGGATGATACCGGTGGAAGCATTGGGCAGAAGGTTTCAGTCTACCTCGCAGGCTCTGATAATGCCGGCCACCCGTTGGAGAATGGCGGCTCAAATCTTTCCGGAGAACACTTGTTCATGTATCAATTGGCGATCGATGGACCTCCAACCGTTGCTTCCAATGCCTTTTCTTTTGAAGGGGGTAAGAAACCTTGGCTCCATCCTGAAACTTCCTATGTATTCGATGTTGATATCTCTGAACCGAACGGCGGTTCCGACTTCTCGACCGTTGTCGTTGAATTGGCATCGAACCAGGGCAGCGACCCACTCCCAATTCTCTGGGACTTCACGACTGGCAATTGTACCACGACCAGCCCTCATGTTTTGATTGAAGAATGTGAAATGCGTGGAGCGAACGGTCCTGCTGACCCCTATGAACAAGACATGACGCTTCATGTCGAAATCGAATTGGCATGGACAACTCCTGATTTAGGTGAAACCCGAAGAGAGCCAGGAATTCGAGTTATCGATCGAGCCGGTCAAGAAGTCTTCCACACCTTCCCTGAACACCGTTGGCGCTTCTCTGCAGCAATGGAGATTCCTGAAGACAGTGTGGCGCTAATTCTCTCACAAGGAACTTTACTTGGTGACGGTGCACGATTAGCACCGAACAGTCCGTTGGAAGTTTCCGGAAGCATCGTCTTTTCAGAAACAGGACTGATTCCTCAATTCGATTGTCAAATTGATGTGTTATTTGCAGGCTCAACGACTTCAGCCAGTTCTCTTGAAGGGATTTGGTCTCTCGCTTTACAAGCACCATCTGCAACCATGACCATACCAATGACTTGGAGCGTTGGATGCCTCCAAGGACAAGGTATTGATGCAACAGATCAAGAAACATCAGTCCGTTGGATTATTGTTGATGGAACCGGCCCTGAACCCGTTGAAGTTTCGAATCCTCGACCCGCCTCTATTCTTGAACCCGAATCACATGAAGTTCGTATTCTTCTTTCAGAAGCAGGTGGCCTCGATGTTGATTCGCTGGAATTGGTCTGGTGGGTTGAAGAAAAGGCAACAGGAGATCGTTTGCGTAATGGAGTTGAACCCCTTTCCTTGATCGGCTCAGATATTTCGGGATTGCGATTAGAAGTCGTAAGTTCGATTGATTTGAGCGAGATTACACCAGTGATGCTTGAAAACCGTCTGTCGGTTCATGTTATCGTCATCGGAAGAGATCTCGCTGACAATGAAGTTCTCGGTCTTGGTGGTTCTCCTGCTGGAAACCCTGTTGGTGTTTGGGACATGGTATGGCTCAAACCTGAATATTCCTTGCAGAGTTCGTCAATCAGCTATTCTCGTTTGTTAGTTGAAATCGGTCAAACCTCGATTGTGACTGCCTATGTTGAAAACACAGGCACACTCAACGGTTCTGTTGAAGTGGTCTTTACAGAAGTTCTGGTAGATGGGACTCGTTCAATGCTTCGACGCATGACTATTGAAGTTCCTGAAGGCGGTGGAATACCCGTCTCCACAGATTGGAATCCTTCGGAATCAGGTCTGCAATGGGTCGAAGTTCAATTGGAAAGCGGCTCAACTTCGATTGGACCATCGATTGATGTTCGACCACAGCGCGAAGAATCCTTTTCGGAGAAGGTGTTTGGTGGAGTGAGTCCAGTATTGGGTACGTTCGCCGCTGTTCTTTTCCTTTCAATTGTTCTTACCGGATTGGTTTGGGCAAGGCGCATGACTTTGAATCGTGGTTCGAAATTAGAATACGATTGGGATGAATATTCCTCTGAATTCGAAGATGATGAGGGTGAAGAAGAGGAAGAAGATGATGGCGAAAATGATTCACCAGACGCATCTTCTTCTCTTGCTGTAGCGTCAGTTGCTGCAGTCGATACAACCGAAGCAGTTTCCGTTGAAGAAACTGATTGGGTGATGGGTTCCGATGGCTACTGGTGGTATCACGACAAAGTTACCAACGAATGGTGGTACAAGAATACTGAAGGCGAAATCGTCCAACACAAGTGATGCATTGGAGTGATACAATGGGTCGAATGATTGGTCTTTTGCAAATAGATCCCACCGTTGGGGATTTGGCTGGTAACGCACAGCGTCTTGAGCATCTTTCGCATTTGGCAGCACAAAACGGTGCTAGCGTTGGTGTGACTACAGAATTAGCAATTTCGGGATATCCGCCTCGTGACCTCCTTCTCCAAGATGAATTCATTCGACTTGCACAACAAACAGCAAGTTCCCTCAAGGTTCCAATTCCAGTCCTCGTTGGTTCTCCAATCGAGGCTCAATCGAGTCGCCAATTACCCGGTAACGGGGTTGTTCGGGCAGGTTCGAATGATGTCTTGTCGAGTAACGCCAATTCGCAGGTTGTCGCCCGAAAGCAACTTCTTCCAACCTACGATGTCTTTGATGAAGCTCGTTATTTCCATCCCGATAATCGGTCCGGAATTGCTCGAACCATCGCTCAACTTGACCTTGGAGTCACCGTTTGTGAAGATGCTTGGCAAGCTGCAGGTTTGACCCCCTCTGCTTATTCAGCAGATCCGATTGAACATTTAGCAGAATGGGGTCGTCAAGGCGTTCAATTGGACGCAACTGTGAATCTTTCCGCCTCTCCATACCATGCAGATAAACTAAGTTCAAGAATCCATGTTTGTCGGACTGCTGCACAGGTTCTTGGCCATCCCTTCTTGTTGGCGAACCAAGTCGGTGGTAACGATGATTTGTTATTCGATGGTAACTCCTTAGTCGCATGGCCCGATGGTCGTGTCGTGGTTGCTCCAGCATGGCAAGAAGGGGTTCTTGTAGTCGATATTGACGATGCCAGCAATTGCACATGGGTCGCCTCGGAATCCCCTGATGCTCTCTGCATCGGCAGCGACCAAATCCGTCACCTTTCATCTGAAGAAAAAGGCCATGAATACGATAAAGAATTACTCGAAGACCTTACAGACGCTGTTGTGACTGGTCTTTCGGATTATTGTCGTAAATCCGGTATCTCATCCATTGTCTTGGGACTCTCCGGAGGCATTGATTCTGCAGTTGCTGCATGTGTGGCTGCTGCTGCAGTTGGCCCGGAAAACGTTCTAGGGTTAGCAATGCCAAGTCGCCATTCTTCACAACATTCAATTGATGACGCCCGCTTTACTGCTGAAACACTTGGGATTTCCTTTGACACCATTCCGATTGATTCATTCCATACTTCTGTTGAAGAATCGATTGGAGATGTTCTCACAAACGGCCACCCGGTGGCATCAGAGAACCTTCAAGCACGTTTGCGGGGACTTCTTGTTATGGCTCACGCCAATGCACAAGGTCGTATGGCGATTGCAACAGGAAACAAATCTGAATTGGCTCAAGGCTATTGCACCCTGTATGGAGACATGGCAGGTGGATACGCTCCCCTCGGTGACCTCTACAAGATGCAAGTCTATGGAATTGCAGATATTTTCAACTCACGTGCTGAGCACAATGGCCGTGTTGCCCCAGTGAATCAATCCACTCGAACCAAACCCCCTTCTGCAGAACTTGCTCCTGACCAAAAAGACGAAGACTCACTCCCTCCATACCATGTGCTTGATGAGATTCTGCATTCGCACATCGAAGAAGGATTGGATGCTCAAGCCATCGCTGAAAAAGGATTTGAGCACGGCACAGTGGTTGAAGTTCTGACTCGTTTAGAACGAAGTGAGCACAAGCGTTGGCAGATGTCTCCTGCACCTCGTGTTTCCTCTCGAGCCTTTGGCCAAGGATGGCGCCGCCCACTTGCTTCACGCCATGATTGGCGTCGTTGATGCTTGGAATGAATCAAAAAGGCCTTCTCAATCCGAAGGACATGGAGGGAATGGTTGCCAATATTGCAGGATACCGTTTTGTTGACCTTCCTGACCGTGATGCTTTGCGAGAACCTTTCCGTGCAATCTGTAAAAAAGCAGGACTGAAAGGAACAATTTTACTTTCATTTGAAGGAATCAATTTCTTTTTGGCTGGTACCCAATCTTCTGTTGATCAATATCTCGAGTTTTTGGAAGAAGATTCTCGTTTTTCTCAAATGCGTCTCAAATACTCCCACACTGAATATCAACCCTTCAATCGAATGAATGTCCGTCTCAAAAAAGAAATCATTTCCTTGGGTCTTGACCATGTTAAGCCTGCAGAGCGCACCGGAGAAGAAATCACGCCAACGGAATTCAAGCAGTGGATGGATGAAGGACGAGAAGTCGCCATCATCGATACCCGGAACGATTATGAAATCCGATTAGGCACTTTTGACAACGCCCTTGATTTGAACATCAAATCATTTCGTGCTTTCCCGAAAGCTGTCGAATCCCTTCCTGAATCAATGAAAGATACTCCTGTCGTGATGTTTTGCACCGGTGGAATTCGATGTGAGAAAGCCAGTGTCGTCATGATGGATGCAGGGTTTTCCAATGTAAAACAGCTCAGAGGTGGAATCCTCGGTTATTTCGAAGAAGTAGGTGGAGACCATTGGGATGGTGATTGCTTTGTATTCGACCATCGCGTTGCCCTCAGTTCAGAACTTGAACAGACCGAAGTGGTGCAATGCTTTGCTTGCCGCCAGCCCGTGACCGTTGAAGAGCAACAGTCGCCAGAGTATGTCATCGAAGTCTCCTGTCCTCATTGTATCCATTTGCGATAATTACGACCAGATGAGCCAATCACCTGTTCGTTCACCGTGGCTCCATGCGTGAATTTCATGACCACGAATCCCATCGTGTGAGATGAAGAACAAATGATGTTCAGTAAGCAAAAGTTCGCCGTATGTACCCGAAGCTGAATTATTATTCACTCCTGGCCACGGGTCGTAAGCTAAGGTAGGCGTGCCATTCTTTTGTACATGCCATAGGGTAGAACCAGTCTCTATTCCATCGATTTGACCTGAACCAAGGAAGAATAAATGCTCTCCATGTGATGCAAATTCGAGAATATTCGAACTGGCCATCCCTGCTCGTAAATCGGTTTCAACTCGGGTACCGCTTACCGTTCCATCGGATGAACAGATCTCATGAGCCACGTTCGGGGCGACGCAATCGAACCAAATTCGCTGTTGATGAACAAGGCCACCTGCCCAATCACCTGGTGCAACAATGGTTGTTGACAAAATCTGGGTTTGACCAGAAGAGAGGTTGTGTGACCATACTTGGGGGTCGACTCCTGAAGTTAAGGCATCAAACACGAGGAGATTTCCAAGTTGGTGAATGCCGAGATACTCTCCAACACGAGTCGTTGGGTTTCCAGTTCCTTGGTGCTGTAAAGTGGTGAGCCAACTGATGTTTCCATCATTGGAGAGCCGGACTAATTGTCGACCATTTTGTGCTTCCGCAACTGCTACCAAACCATCTTCAATCAACAGTGGTGCATTTGGGCGACTTGCACCTGTTGGGTTAAGGTCCCAACTTTGTAATTCAGCATCCAAAGTAAGCAAATAGGGTTCGATGTCATTTCCTGCTTTGGCTGAGAACCATAAGTGGGTGGCGTTCGCATGCAGCATTTCGGTTGCAAACGTTGCCATTCCAAGTGAGAGCGTATCGAGGTTCTGTTGTTGGGTCGGTGAAAAGGAGGGATATGAAAAGACAGGAGTGGTGATCACTCCGTTGCTCCAAATCAAAGCATCATTGGCGCCATTAAACACTATGCCTTGACCCCATTTGACCACTTTCGTCGAACTACTGAGCGGTATCGAATCTCCGTTGGCTGCAACCCTTTTGGTACCGGTTACTGTTGCATCACTGACCCATAATTCGCGACCATTGACACCATCATCAGCATCGAAGAACACCCGTTCACCGTATGCCGTTTGAACTGAATTCAGTCCAATGTATTGTCCAGGTAAGGCATCACCATTCGGATTGATGTCGAGCAAGAACTGGGTTGAAGATTCAAATCCTTCACTGACCCAAAGTTCACATCCATCAACCCCATTGACACCAGCGGTCAAAAGACGTTGTTGCTCAACCATCCATGCCATTGCATCGCAAGTTGGAGATACACCGTCAGCGATGCCATTTGCAAAATCAGAAATTGGGCCAGAGAGAAGAGGTGTGCTGCAGATTTGGATGCTGCTTCGCACCTCATCATCGTGTAATTGTTCATCAAATGCCACACCTTCTCCAACTCCATCATCGACTCCAAATCGAAGTATGAGGCCAGAAGGACACACGGCAGGAGACGGTTGTCGTTGTTCGACCAAAGCAGGTGCTCCTTGACTTCCCGCATCACCTTGAACACCGTTTATACCCGATTGTCCATTGTTGCCATTGCTTCCGACTAAGCCATCACACAATGCCTCACTGGATTCTCTTTCATCTTGACCGAGTTGTCCATCACCATCTGTGTCAAGTCCACTGTGAATCAGCAGACCTCCCGTAGGACAAGTGATACTACCTATCCCCAACTCTTCAATTTCGATTCGGCTCAAATCTGGTTGTAATGTGGTTCCTGGATTGCCTTGAGGTCCCGAAAGTCCTTCTTTTCCATGGCAGACCTTTGTCGAAGAAGTGACTTCATCTTCATCGAGATAACCGTTTGAATTGAGATCATTGCCGATATAAATTTCAGCTCCGCCTTCAGTACAGATCGAATCTGCAACCCGTCCTTCGGTTCGAACCAGCATTTCATGAGCATCGCTACCCTTACTGCCTTGCGAAGGAAGTGAATCAAGCTGAACCATTGAATAGGTCGAAAAGAGAAGGGCGAGTACCAAGAGTGAAGTCTGGATAAAAGTGAACATGAACTTTCTCTTGGATTTTACCAGAGGTTTTGAATTCGGCTTTGGCTGTTGTCTCGCGTTGAGTGGTGGCACATTCTTGTGGCTTTGATTGCGTACAGGTTCTCCTGCAATAGTAGCGCCGACATCCATTGTTGGGGGGGTTGACATGAATTGACTAAAAACAGTCAAGGGTATCAAAACCTTCGGTTCAGCCATAATTGAGTGGTTTTCTATGTTCTGAAGTCTTTTTTTGAAGGGGGTGAGTTCAAAGGCGTCCTTTTCCTGCAGAGATACATGGACATGCCAGAACGTCTTTCTGCACAATTAGCTGGTGAAGAAGGTCCAACTCGACAAAAAGCAGCCCGTTTGGTTGTTGACTTAGCGGTTACAGCTGATGCTGAAGGCTTTGTCAATGTCGACCATGCTCACGTGTCTGGTGTTTCAGTCATCACTGGTGGCCACGGCTTACGTCGGTTTTTGTCTGACCTTTCCAGTTCAGGTGATGGCAAAGTTTCGATTCCGACTACTTTGAATTCTGCAGGTTGCGATAAAGAGAAAATGAAAGAGATGAACATCGATTGGCCTGACTTTTTGGAACAACAATTTGAAATTGTCGAAGCGTATTCGGAACTCGGGATTCAAGCCACTCTTTCCTGCACACCTTACGACCGTGGAGTCGATGACGAAAGTGGAATCGCATCGTGGGCTGAATCCAATGCAGTATGCTTTTCGAACACATGGACTTCGTTGATTACCAATCGTGAATCAGGTCTTTCTGCACTTGCCACAGCACTCACAGGTTTTGCTCCTCGGTGGGGGCTTCATCTCGAACAAAACCGTCAACCGAATATCCATGTGAAGGTAGAATGTGAACTTCATACACTTTCTGATTGGTCAATACTTGGTGATTGGATCGGAAAGCAAGTCCTTCCTGGATGGGACGTGCCTTGGGGGCCTATGCCGTTTATCCAAGGACTCCCTTCTCGAGCGAGTTTTGCTCGAAAAAAGGCGCTCACAGCAGCAGCAGCAAATTATGGCACACCAATGCTTTGGGCAGAAGGTCTCTCAGCAGACCCACCTTTAGCACGTGACAAAGACGGTGAATGGATTGCACCAAAGACTGGCTGGCAAGGTGAATTAGTGTTCACTGCTGCTGATTTACAGGCACGATATGATGATTTAGCACCGATGGGGCAAGTTGATTTGGTCGTGATTGGTTGTCCACAAGCGAGTCTTGAAGAAATTAGGATTACTGCAGCAGCAGTCCGATCTCATGCCGAGATGGGTGATAAAATTCCAGACCAACGACTTTGGGTGTTCACCAGTGGCGAAAATTACGAACTCGCATTAGCTGATGGCAGTATTGAACTGCTTGAAAGTGCAGGTGCCGTCATTCTACAAGATACCTGTCCGGAAGTTACACCTTACAATCGTACGCATTACAATCATTTGTTGACCAACTCGCTCAAGGCTGAACATTACCTCACCAGTGGTTTGAATCGGCTTCCAACGAGTGTAATGCCCATTGAAGGATGCATTGCACATGCATTTGACCCTACGTTGTCGGCAGGTCCACGCCCACTTTTGAATCAGAAAGCACAACCTCAACATGCCAGTTCGAAAACCCCTCAAACAGAAAATAATGTTGTTTTAACAGGTGCTCCATTAGAGAGCCAAGCAGATTATTGCCTCACTGGTCCAGCAATGGTTACCGATGTCCCGATTACTTATCTCGGGTATGTGAACCGAGATACCGGTGTCGTCGAAGAAACAGGTCATCCACTGGATGGAAGGGCTGTTGAAAATACTATTCTCATCTATCCAAAAGGTTCAGGTTCGACGGTGGCTCCTTTTGTTTTGATGGGCTTATTGTACACCGGAAAAGGCCCGATAGCCATTGTAAACCGTGATGTTTGTCCACTTACTTTACCCGCTTGCTCTTTGCTTGGATTGCCGTATGGTCATGGTTTTGACCAAGACCCGTGCATGGCGATTAACGATGGTGACCTTATTGAACTCAAATCTGAAAGTGGAGTCGTCACTCTTACCGTTCTTGAACGCGTTCAATGAGGTGTTCGAATGAGTGCGCTGAAGATTCTTGTTACCGGTGGCGCCGGATTCATCGGTTCATCATTATGCGAACGTTTGGTTGCAGAAGGTCACTCGGTCTTGGCGTATGATTCGCTCTTTCGAGGCAGTGAGTCAAACCTTTCTGCTGTACAAGACCATCCTCACTTTCAATTCATGCAGGGCGATGTACGTGATATCGACCGTTTAGACGATGCGATTGAACACTTAGGTGGTGTTGAACTCATCTTCCATCTTGCGGCAGTGAATGGTACCAAGTGGTTTCACGAAGCAGCTCACTCTGTCATTGATGTCAACATCAATGGGACGCTTCGAACATTAGAATTAGCAATGGCTCACAATGCGCGATATGTCCTCGCCTCATCTCCAGAAGCCTTTGGTGAGGCTTTACAACAACCGATTCAAAACGGCAATGACATGTCCTTTACCGATCCTTCACTTCACCAACGCCATTCCTATGGTGCTAGCAAATACCTCGATGAAGTAGCATGTCAACACGCAGCACGTGACGGGCTTGATGTCCGAATTGTAAGGCCTTTCAATGCTTATGGTCCACGACTTTTGGGCGATGAATATGGTCAAGTGGTGGCGATGTTTTTCCAGGCAATACTTTCGAAAGAACCGATTCAATTGCATAACGGTGGCCTTCAAACTCGGTCTTTCACCTGGATCGATGATATCGTTGAGGGTTTCATCCTTGCAGGGCTTCAAGAAAACAGTCTCAACGGAGAATCCCTTTCAGGTTGCGCTTTGAACATAGGAGCAACAGAGGAAATAACGATTCGAACTTTGCAAGAAACCATTTTTTCGATTGTTTCAAGCGATGCCTCATGGGAGAATGAATTGCCGGAGGTCGAGGTTGTAGATGGATACCACGGCGATGTTCTACGCCGCCTACCAGATTGCAGTCAAGCTGAATCATTCGTTGGCTGGAAATCGACAACGACTTTACAACAAGGTCTTCTTCGAATGTGGACAAGTTTACGCTGAATCTTTTTTCGAACCGTAATGTTTGAGAACCTTTTTGCTCCATGAATCGGTTGCTGGTGT
>Ga0209830_10000508_pt1 | contig 40485 bp, 45 predicted proteins | sample ArcticOcean_MG_C_12_FD_187439 | JGI IMG/M metagenome (GOLD analysis project Ga0209830, IMG submission 187439) | Marine microbial communities from western Arctic Ocean - ArcticOcean_MG_CB8_130 (SPAdes) (version 2) | ecosystem: Environmental > Aquatic > Marine > Oceanic | place: Arctic Ocean...
AAGTTCCATCCTTTCACCACCTTTCAGGCACATTCGGCTTCATTCTTTAGGTAGCCGAGGGCATCACCGCAGCCATCCCACATGAACTCCTCCATCAAGTCGGGATAGTCATTCATTCAACTTCGCCTCCGTGATGACCGAGTCCGTGTCGCACATAAACACCTGCTTACCCTTGGACTCGATCTCGTCGATGAGAGACCACAACCGACACCTCGATCACGACGAGATGGCTGACGCGAAACCTACATTAAATAAAGTCTTTGATTGGAAGATCTTTCAAAACAAAAGGGATGCCGTATTTACCAATTTCGATGTAGTTCAAAAACTTACCTCCGTTGACGTAGACGTACGTGTATATCACTCACGTTTTTTTCCTGAATAAGCACACTATCTTCGCCCACGACCAGATTTTTGTATATTTCCATAGCCGTACAGAACTACGCTGCGCAAGGAAACGAATGCATCCCGAAGGCCATCAGAGGGAACATCAAATTGCTGTGCGATGTGGAAATCCGGCAACACGAAAGAATTTGATTTATGAACAGCAGAATTTTCAGGAGTGCTTCCAAAAGAAGAAATCCTGAGAGCTTATGACAACGTTATGAACAGAGACCCGGAAAATGGGCACAACTTTTTTTTCGTAGACTTTAGACCCAAGAAGCACCATCCAAGCCCCCACAGGATGAAGTACACGGACTGGATCCTGCGGGGGTGATCAAGAATCCTGTTCACTCATCACCTCTGAATCTTAAAACGAAAATGACCAGTCTTGAAGTCAAAAGAGATGACTGACTCATCAGCGTAGACACGACGGAGGCGCCAGCGCTCCTCTTCAAAGTATTAATAAACGGCCCTGCAAAGCCTGTTTAGGAAACAAACACCAGTGGTACTTTCAACAACTAAAGAGCGGGTACTTGTTACATACCACCACGGCACGTCGCCTTCTTAATCAATTGTTCTGCTTCTTCTTGTCACTGTTGTTATTCCCCGGCAAGATCTCGTCCTTCCTCTCGTTCCTGCGTTTGAGTCTCGTACGATTGCGGTGCTTCTTCAAACGATCTTTACACGTCTTCAAACCAGGGATGAAGTGTTCGGCCTCGGATAAAGACCTTTCGCAACTCGTACATTTTCTTTTCGTCCCCGGCTCTGGTACCGCATCAAGTTGCGCTTCAAGAGCAGCAAATAGTGCAGCGTTCACGACTGGGAGGCTTTCGTCGTCATCTGCCATGCTGTCGAATCAATCAGTAGTACCTGACGCAAGCGCATTTTGATTGCTGACTTGTTCAAAATCGGCGAAGTATTTCCATCAAAACGAACGAACGAAGGAGTGGTTGTCAAATATCCAACTTCTCCCCCCATTTCAACGCACGACGAGCGTACGTACGGGTAGACGCCAGAGGTAAGAACGGAGCCCTGCTTTGAAGATGACTGAAATACTTTTCTTTTGAAAAATCGCAGATAGAACCAACCCTAAACGTAAATATGAGAAAAACTCCAAACTTCAAGAAAATAACCTCTACGACGTAGTTCGGCCTAATTTAAATAGAAACTAGCTAGCCATCACTCTTAAAAGCAGCATTAGTCGTCCGCGAAATCGCAACACTATTGAAAAAACTGACCTCACAAACCAGTCGTTGCGGATGTCGCGGTGGCTTGCTTGAGTCACCGAGGACTACTTTTTCCAATGACACTGTCTTTAAAAAGAGAGTTAATTGAACTATTCGGAATATTTCGGAATTATCATTACAAATATAACCCACAGTTTCTGAGTCCAAGCGGAAGTGTACGGAACTCTATTAAAAACTGCTATCTGTTTTAAATTTAAAAATGATGATTGGTGAAGTTAGGTTTAAAAAAAAGAAACCCTAGTTTTCTGTGTCGGGGCCATCTCTGTCAGTGGTTGATGGCGCGTGGCACGTGTGGTGTGCGCGTGTGTTTTGACGGTGACGCTTTGGGGTGGACCAAAACTTGCCGATCAATTGGCCGACGTGGCTAAAGTACTGCGCCATGGAGCAGCTGGACGCTGGGGACGTAGACTCAGATTTGTTTACCGTCCTCGGAGAACTTGGTGACAACATCGGAGCCGAAGGCCTCGAGCGATGGGTGTCACCTAATCAAATTGAGCAGCGCAAGGTCTGTAATAGCTGCAAGAAACTACTCTGTTCAATAGAGTGTTTCGACGGGAACTTGAAGACATGTCGTGGTTGTTTGAGAGTGCGAAGAACATACCAGCGTAAGAAAAGAAAAGAAAAGCTAAGGGAAGCGATCAGAAGGGAAGTGGTCTCTGAAAAAATCCCCCAAGTTGGCAAAGTTCAAGACAAGCACGCCATATAGATCGGGTTTTGGGACGGCGACGAGGAAATACAAGTACTGGCCGGGATTTGCGAACGGAGCGGAACGGTCCGCTCCGGGGTTTGGGATTAAATGTTTTGTGAGACGTAACGATTCGAGGGAGGGTGTTGCTTTGCTTTTGTGAGACGTAGTGTGGGTTTGTAATGATTGCATGACATAAAAATGACAGTAAACGAGACAAGCGCGGAGGCTCGCGAAACCCGAAACGATCGCGTTGTTGATGGGAGAAAATTGACGGCTCCAGTTGTTTTCCGTCGCAGACCTATAGCACTATTCGGGCACGCCGTTCGCCACCGCCCACTCCATTACGGAGCCACTCGCATATTTGCGCGTGTTCCGGTTCCACGGACATCCGTTCGCGCGCGCCCACTGCAGCAACTCGAGGTGCCCGCCCTTCACCGCCATCTCGCACGTCCACTCGTTCCACGGGCAGCCGTTCGCGCGCGCCGACGACAGCACCTCCAGTTGTCCACCCTCAGCCGCTCCCACGCACGTCTCCTCGTCCCACGGGCAGCCGTTCGCGCGTGCCCACTGGAGCACCTCGAGGTGCCCGCCGAATGCCGCATTCGAGCACGTCTCCTTGTTGCACGGGCAGCCGTTCGCGCGCGCCCACTGCAGCACCTCGAGGTGCCCGCCCTGCGCCGCACCCCAGCACGCATTCTCGTCCCACGGGCAGCCGGATCGCGCGTGCCCACTGCAGCACATCGAGGTGCCCGCCCCTCGCCGCATGTATGCACGTCCACTCGTCCCACGGGCAGCTGTCCGCGCGCAACGCCCGCAACTTCTCGAGATGTCCACTCCTCGCCGCTGCGTAACAAAGGAGTTCTTGACGCGACAGGCGCCCTCCCCGTTGCAGGCGCTGCACCGCGCTTAAACATCCGAGTTCCCCGGTGTCATTCTCATCAAACTCTTCAAACGTAAGCCCCGTCGCCGCCACCGCGTCGCGCATCGCAAGGCTCACCGCTGGGAGCCGTGCGAGATCTGCGGGGTCGTCGAAATGCTCAGATTTGAGAACGTGCGTGACGACGATGTCGTTGAGCAGGCCGGGGATGGCCTGGCCCGCGTTTAACGCATCGCGGCGCTCGCGCTTTCGTTTACGCGCGCGAGTTTCCACACCGAGGGTCGGGTTGGAAGACATCGCGTCCGGGAGTCGTGTGCGTCTCGTTGTGGTCGAGGCGACGAGGCCTCTTTGCGTTTATTTAATTTATGACTCGTGAGTTTCCCTTTTCGGGGTGCAATCCTAGAATTTGAGGCGACGCGTTCAGTCCGCGCGTCGCGCGGTCAGGCTCTCCTGACATGGGTGAGGCGAATGTCGTGGCCGCCCCGCCACCCGGTGTTTCTGCGCCGGGTCCTGATTCCCGTGCGGAAACCACACGACCCGAAAAGTGGGTGGACGACCCAACCGGTTTGCGGTTTGAACACACCTGGTCGTTGGAGGGGCACGCCAAACCAGTCAGCGCGGTGCGATTTTCCCCGGACGGCACGCGGTGCGCCAGCGCGAGCGCGGACAAGAGCGTACGGATATGGAACGTCACGGACGGTGTTTGTATCGCCACACTGGTGGGCCACGAGAAAGGCGTGTCGGACGTGACGTGGACCAAGTGCGGCAGGTACGTCGTGAGCGCGAGCGACGACAAAAACATCCACCTGTGGTGCGTGGACGAGCGCTTGCGGGTTGAGATGGGGCGGGGGGAGACGGGTCACGGGTCGCCTAACCACTTACATGATTCCAACCGTGTGGGTATTCAGTCAGCGAATCTTGAACACATGGACACTCCAACAAGCACCGACCCGAAGTACGGCCAGTGCCTTCGAGTCTTCACCGGGCACACCGCGCACGTGTTTTGCGTGGACGTCGCGCCCGCTGGCAACATTCTCGCCTCGGGAAGCTGCGACGAAACCGTGCGTTTGTGGGACGTCGCGAAAGGCACCTGTCTAAACGTGTTACCCGCGCACTCGGATCCGGTGACCAGTGTCTGCTTCTCGCACGACGGAACTGTTGTCTGTTCCGGGTCGTACGACGGTTTAGTGCGGATCTGGAGCGTCGCGACGGGGGGGTGTTTACGAACGGTCGCGGTGTTTCCGACGACCGCGACCGACGGAAACGATACGCACACTTTGCGGAAAGAAAATACGATTCAATCGGGCTCGCCGCCCCCGGTGGCGCGCGCCGTATTCAGCCCGAACTCGCTGTTTCTGCTAATAGGCACCTTGGATAGCACCTTGCGTCTCGTTGATCTTCGAATCAAAAACGCATCACCCGTGGTGAAGACGTTCGTAGGGCACGTCAACCACGCTTATTGCGTTTTTTCGGGCTTCGCGGAGGTGAGAAGAAAAAATAATAATAATGGAAAGAGCGACGAAAAGAGCGACGACGACGGCGGAACGTCTCAGACGTACGTCATCAGCGGCAGCGAAGACGGCTGCGTTTGCGTGTGGGACCTCCAAACTCGACGGCAAGTCACACGAGTGACACTGAGCTCGAACCGTATGGGTAGTCAGCCAGAAGAAGGTGACGAAGAAAACGCGGGCGGTGCGAACGCGCAAATTGAAAACGCCCCAGACGCCAGCGCCGGCGCCGTGGTCGGGTGCGATTTTCGCAACAACACGCTCGCGACGTGCGGGCTGGGCGAGGACCGGAGTGTCAAGATTTGGACGGTGCTGGGGTAGGTTGTTTCGATATGTGACTGGATGCTTACTCGTGATAATCCATCTACTGCTAAGCCTTCTCTTTCGCTTCTGTTTCGTTCTCTGTTTCTGTGTTTTCACCGGCGTCGTCGCGGTTTGTCCCTTCCTTTCCCTTCGCCCGCCGTTCCCGCTTCGCCTCCATCTTCCGACTCTTTTCGCCGTTAAAAAGGTCCTTCTTCTTGTCCTCCCGCCGTCGTCGTTTCCCCTCCTGTTCGGAAACCGCGGTGTGCACACACGGGCCGCCACCGTACCGCCCCGTGGACGGCTGCGGCGTCGTGGCGTATTCGTGTCTGATTGTAAAAGAAAAGTGTCAGTCCCGTGTGCGCAATCAGGGCGGGAGGCGGAGTGTGGTGATTGGGGAAATTCCTTACCGTTCCGCGAACACGAACAGGTTTTGGTACCCCCCCTCCATTTGAATCGGCACGTGTTGTATTTGTTTTTCGGTATCCAAAACGTCGACGCCGCGACACAGGTGGTCCGTCCACAAATCAAACTTTACTTTCAAATGCGAGCGCGGCGGCCCGACCCACTTGTTGTGTATCCACTTTCCGGGGGCGCAGACTTCCTGGGTTGGGATGTTGTGCTGCAAGTGTTGCTGGGGGAGGTTGTGTGTGGAGTCGTTGGAGGTATCATTGTTCGTTTGTGAGGATGTATTGAAGTCATTGGAGTTATCATTGGAGTCTTCCTTCGCTTCGTCCTTGGCATTGCCGTTCTTTTCGTCCTTGCCAGGATTCGAGCCGAGCACGTCCTTGTCCTCATTCTCGCCCCTAACCACGGTCGTCTTTTGAAACACCCACGCGTCGTGCGTGTACGTGTGCGTCCACTCGGGAAGGCAGCACGGTTTCAAACAAAGAAGGGACGCGTTTCGGTGGTGGTTGAACATCTCCACGGCTTTTACGGAAAGCGTGCCTGATACGATAAAAAAGAGAGTGTCAGTCTCGTACATGTAAGGGCAATCAGGGAGGCGGTGTGTGGTGATTGAAAAAGGCCCTTACCGCACAAGTGCACGGCTAACACAAGCCACGGCCCGTTGTGTTTTTGGAACACGTGTTGCTCCATCTGCCGAAGCTGACCGGCTTGCTTGATGTCCATCTTTCGCGTTTCCAGGTCTATTGGCCATTGCGGGAGCCAGGAGTACTTGGGGTGGGAGTCTCCTGTTGCGTCTGTTGGGTTGTCTCCTGACGGATTCGAACCAGGAGTAGCCGCAAAGAGACTACTACTGTCTAACGGCGTAGTAACAGGGGTAGCCGGGCCACGGGTACCACTACTATCCGTAGGGGTAGTAGTATCACGGGTACCACTACTATCCGTAGGGGTAGTAACACTACTCGTAGTAACACCACTCGTAGTAACACTAGTCTCCACGACTTCCAACATCCCGTACACGTGGTCCCAGTTGATTTGGTGCGGCGCGGGGGTTGCGTTTCGCATCGGCCACTGTTTTCGTACAACAAAAGTGTCAGTCGCGAGTGTTAATGTATATCGCGATGTATGGACAAACAGTCACCAGCTGAGAGATAAAACAGTGCGCTTGTGCTGTGTGTAGGATACTTCCTTTGGATAACGGCCGTGGACGTCGCGGACGGGGCATCAAACGTAGGGGATTTGGGAAAGCCCCGTCCGGCCGTACCTGTTTGTCCAGCAAAACAATCATCTTCACTTTTCGCGGATCCAGCATCTCGGAAAGGAACATCCCTAAATACCCAAACCCGGAACACAAATCCACGATGTTCACTCGTTGACTTGTTTCGGAAGGTGTGCGCATGTTGTCTACGTGCGCAATGACCTTCGCAATCACGGGCGCGCACTCGTTGAGCTCCTTCGCGATGCGGCCGGATTTAATGACCCTGAGCCACACGGGTTTTGGAAACCGGGTTCGCCATTTCCGCAAAATTTGGACTGATTTCTTTAATACGTCCGGGTAATCACTCGCGATTCGCATTCCACGCATTTCCTTCTCAAGCCAACTCACGGTGTCGCCCCACTGGGTGTCTCCTTCCACCAGGTCCTCTTCAGCAGTGTCATTGATGGGATCGTACTCTTCGTGTTGACCGCCCGCGACGTTCGGCGAATCTGGCGCGTCGAAACCTTTCGTTTTTCGCAACGAAGCTGATTTCGTTTTTCGCAACGAAGCTGTAGCTTGGTTTTCTTTTTTCCACTCGTCATCAGCCTCCCACGCTTTCTTCCCCTTGTACGAAGTCCCTCCTTTCCGTTTACCGGTGTTTTTGTTGTCAGGCTTGCCGCTTGGCAGGTAACTCTTCCTGCCTCCGTGGGGTTTTTGTGTCGTGGCTTTGTCAAGGACGGGCGGTGTTTTTTGCGGTGTCGTGTGTTTTTCGTCGACGATGCTATCAGCTGCCGCCGCCGGTGCCGACGATGTTTCACTGTTCGTAGGTACGCTCTCTAGATTCACCTGACCCACGGTTAACCCGGCAATTCCCTCGACCGCCGCATCCGCTTCGTTAGACGCTTTCGATGTCCCACAGCCCATCACGCCACGCGCTGCCAGGGACAGTAAGGCACAGGGCCTGGTAGGAGGCAAATAAAAAGTCCGTCTTGGAAGGACAGAAAATAAAAGCTGCTGGGGAGGCAACCTGATCCGATCCGCGCTGGCAGAACCCAACGCGTTGCGTCGTCATCACAACAGCCCCGTCTCAGTTCCACTCGCACTCCACCATGTTCGCGCTTTCATCACCCGCCTGTTCCTTCGCGGGTACGTCCCGTTTATACAGAAATCGACGGTCAGCAACGCGTCGCCGTGACCAGAACCCGACGCGCGTATCGCCCGTTCCCATGACGGGCGTCATTTCGTTCGTGGTGTGTCACAGACCGAGCGGCCATCGTTGAATCCACGTGTGTGTCACTGACACACCACCAACCTCGACGCTGTACTGACCTTGGCATTCACGTCGCTATCACACACTCCCCCTACACAAACAGTCGGCACTCGTGTCCCCGCCAAGCGTGTCGTTCCCGTAAAAGCCACCGCGACTCCAGTCAGCGCCGCGCTCAAGGCTGGGGACAAAATACGAGTAAAAGAATCCGTAGTCGTGTATCACGTCCCGAAAACAAAAGGCGCGGCGACAGAGTTGCTTGGGATGGAAGGCGAGGTCGCCTCCCGCGCGGACGACCTGAACGGCGTGTACATCAGCGCCAACCTTGAGGTGCGGATAAAGCTTCTCGTGCCGGACGACCCGAAGGAAAAGACGTTCTTGACGCACGTCAAGGAGGACGAGGTGGAGTTGATTTAGACGAAGTGTGTGGTGAGAAAACCGCCCGCGTGTTGTGTGTCTTGTTATGTTAGTCTTTGCTCGATGTCATAACTCGATTCTGCCACTTCCCCCTTAGACTGCTCGATGTCATCTAGACTGCTAAACCTGCTAGACTGCTAGACTAGACTGTCTTCCTCTTTCTTGCGTACACGCACGAGTCGTAAAACCTCGATCAACGCAACGATAAACTCTGACTCGTCCCCGCGAAACCCCATACCCTACAAATCGTTCCTTTCGCTTCAGGCCGCCCACGCACATGCCCCGTCGCGCCTTCCCCACCCAACGCACTCCATCCCGCGCGTCTTCCCGGGCCTTGTCTCACGGCGGAGGATGGCCACCACGAGCGCCACGATGTGCTCCACCAGCGGCTCGGTTGCGCCGCGGTGTATGGGCAAACAGTCAGGCTCGTCAAGAACTACTCGCGCGTCGTCCACCAACATCAGCGCACGCGGTGTCGCGTGTCCCGAAACTCTTCGACCCAAGGCGGGTGTTCGCCGCGGTTCGATCCCGCAGAGGCGTGGACGTTTCACTGGCCGGAGATCTCACGTCACCACACACGCCGCGCTGCTCGGGGACCAGGAGGTACGTTCCGGTCCGGTCCGTGTTTCTCACCCCAACGCGACGGAAGCAAAGACCTGTCTTGCGAGGCGCGATTTTCCCGATCGCGGCCTGCCGCGCTTTCGCGTGAAAAGGATTGGGCAACGCCAAGGGCGGCGCGGACGTCATCCCGAGGCTTGCCTTTGGCGGTGCGAACGCGGTGATGTGCTGCGTGCCGACGGGCACACAATCGCCAAGTCACGCGAACCTACTGATCAAACCAGCCACGAAGTGGGTGTCGTGTCGTGACGCGGTCCTCGGCGCCGCAGCCGCCTGGGGATCGACTTCAAGGGTATTTCTTTCCGTCGTTTCGCGAAATTTAACTTTTTGTTTGTACATCTTACCGACCTTCTCCCTGACCACCACTCCTCGCGCACCTTCCGCCCCCCTCAAAAAACCATCAACAGGACAAGGACCTCTGGGACGAGCTCGAAGCCGAGGCGAACACGCTGGTGGCGGATACGGAGACGCCGCTTTGGGAAAAAGTGCGAGGCGGCGGGTCGTACCCGAACGGAACCGGATCGGGCGGCGGATCGGATTTAGAGTGGGACGGCAGCGAAGCTTTGGCGGAGAGCCTTTTCGGGGACGGCGCCAACGACGACCGCGCGAGCCTACAAATTCAAAAGGCGGACTTCACCGTGAACAGCATCATTGATAAAATTAACCGGAACAAAGTGAACCTGCGGCCTAGTTACCAGCGCGAGTACGTGTGGACCGTGAAGACAGGTACGGCCGGAGGGCGTTTCCCAAATCCTGGCACACCGCTTTATCTCTCAGCTGGTGACTGCTTGTCCATACATCGCGATATACAAGACCGTTAACAGCCCCTGGTCGAGTACACTACTCGTGACGTACGGACGCAGTTGCTGCCGTACTCGTAACAGTTACTGGCGTACTGGTAACAAATGCAAATTCATCACAGACGCGCATACGTCGCTCAACACGGGACTGACACTTTTCTGTACCAATCGCAGCTTCCAAGTTAGTCGAGTCCCTGATGTTAAACATCCCCATCCCGACGATGTTTTTCCACGAAACAAACAACGGGGGGTTGGAGGTTGTGGACGGTAAGCAGCGGCTTACCAGCATATGGAGCTTCATTCAAGGCAGGTTCCCCGACGGGTCGTCGTTTAAACTGAAAGGCCTGGACGTGTTCGCCGAGCACAACGACAAGACGTTTTCCGAGCTACCCCCCGACGTGCAGGAGCGAATTCTGGACCACCCCCTGAACGTGCACACGATTTCGCGGCAAAGCCAGCCGGATTTCGTGTTTGAGGTTTTCGAACGCTTAAACATGGGCGCCACGCAGCTCAACGAACAGGAGCTGCGGAACTGCATTTACCAAGGCGTGTACAGCGACATGTTAGCCGACGTGGTGACCGACGAGGTTTTGTTGAAAGTGTTCCGCGCGAAGGCGCCGCATTTGCGCATGAAGGACCGCGAGATGGTGTTACGTTTTTTCGCGATGCGCAGAACGGGTCCGAACGGTATGACCAGCCCTATTAAAGCCTGGCTCAACGAAGAGATTCGGGAAAACAAAGACATGACCCCGGTTGAGGCGAGGGCGCTTAGGAACGAATTCACCGAAACGATCCACCTGGTCTGGGAAGTTTTCGGAGACGCGAGTTTCCGGCCGGTGAAGAACGCTTCGCCCGATAAAAACGCGGATCAAACCCCAGACGTCTCCGGCATCTTCTATCGCGATTATTTTGAAAACGGCGAAATCAACGTCGCGTTGTGGGACACGGTTATGTTTTCGTTCGCGGGGCGAAGCGTGGAGCAGGTTTTGCAAAACAAGGAGAAAATCATGGCCGCGTTTATCGGGCTGGCGGGAAGCAAGTCGTTCAAGAAGTTGTTAGTGTCAAACCCGAAGTGCGTCGTGGCGCGAGCAGAAGCTTGGGGGGCGGTGCTGGACACGATCTGCGGCCCGAAAGTCGGGAAACGGGGGGCCAAAACGGCCCGGTGAGTTAGTGCTTAGTGGGGGAAGAAGAAAGGGCGAGAGAAGTCTTGGGTAGGTGTGGCGTTGGTAGGCGTGACTTGAAAGAACGACGCGTTACTTTGTTTTACCGATGCGTTTCAAGGAAAGGTCTATAAATAAGAAGTCTTCAAATCTCATAGACCTATTCGTAACGCAACTATTAATAACCCTAAACTCCACTCAAACCTCTCCGAGCGCTAGTCTGGCTTTCGCGCGTAACCCTTTCACGTTTGTTTTTTCGTCTCGCAAAAAATCGGCGCACGTTTCGTCTGACAGTTTCGCGAGCTCGCCCACGGTGGCGACCCCGAACTTTTCCAGCCTCGCCACGCTCTTCGCGCCGACGCCGCGTAGTTTGTTGATGGGAGAGTTTTCGCCGTTGGAGGACGCGATCTCGCTCCACACGCTCTTGGAGGAATCGCTCCTTTCGGAACCCGTTCCGACGCCGCGCCTTTCGGAACCGTTCCCAGAGTCCGTTGAGGATTCAACAGCCAACGAGGAAGCAGGCGAGGAACTAACCTTCTTCACAGAATCGGAATACTCCTTATCCTTTCCGGAATCATTCTTCAATGAATCCCTCTTCACCGAGCTCCCGGCGAACTTCGGGGTTGTGGGGACGCTGATTCGGACGCGTCTTCGGCGCACGGCGACGCCCCGGGAAGGCGGAGCATCGTTCTGTGTTTTTTCAAAACCCGGCGAAGCACTTTGTTCCGATGGAATGCTCACCGCGACTCTTCGCGCGCGAACGGGAGGTTTTCCAGCATTGCTCTCTCCAGCACCTGAAGTGTTATTTCCGCCCGCCAACATGTCCCCGGACACACTGTCGCCGGGGAAGCCGTCCCCAGAAGTGTTTGTTTCCGGTCGCGTTCCCATCTGCCGCTCCGCCGCAGTGTCCACCCGCCACGCGCTTCGCCGTCCGCCTTGTTGATTCACTCTCGAGTCGTTTAAGCGCTCGGTCGGTGTCAGGTTGATTCCGTACGCCCCCGCCAATTCTTCGCCGTACATCCCCATCAACTCTTCGCCGTCCAGGCGTTTCTTCGTTTCCCTGTTGCGCTCCAAACGTTTCTCCAGGTCGTACCCGCCGTCCCCGTACCCCGCTTTCGCGTCCGGCTTCGAAAGCAACCGCGGAACGTTTTCGTTGTTCCGCATCAACACCGTTTCCGCGTCCTAAGATTGTAAAAATAAATGTCAGTCTTGTATGGGCAATCGCAGAGGCGGATTGTGGTGGGTGGGAAAGGCCCTTACCGTGGTCGTCGCGTCCTCAACAATCACGCTCCCGCTCCGGTTGATCCGGACGCTCCGGTGTGGGGACTGCACCGCTTTCTGCACATACGCGGCCATGCCGCTTTTTTCAGCACTGGCACTTCCACCGGAATCGAACTTTTCGTCGCCGCGAATCTCGAAGGGCGACCCGGTGTCCCCCTGTCGCCGGCCCGCCATCTTCACGCCGCCCGGCACCGCGGACGCCGCCGCGACTGTCAACCCCGCGCCCGTGAAAAGCAAACCCGCCATGTACTCGCAACGCTCGTTCGTGGAGAACTCCTTGCGCCACTCGTGCCACGGCAGGTGAAGGACCTAGTTTAGCGTTTTTTTGTGGTTGGAAAGGGAAGGTACGAAAACGTTTTCGTGTCAATCGTGGTTTGTTTGTTTTTTAATCCAACAGTAAGGGCGGCAATCGCGGTTGGAGTACAAAAGCGCGTCGGTGACGTTCGAGTTCGTCGACTGAAAAAAAATCAAATCCACCGCCCGGGCACGCTCAGTCTTAGATGTTCTGTTGTGTAAACCTTCACCAGTTGTCGCGGTAAGCGAAGCAACTCTCAGCGAAGTTGAGAAAACATGTCGTCACTGCGTTGAGTACGGCGAAGACGGAAAACCCAAAAGACGAAAAAAAGAAGAAAAAAATCTCACCTTCCACCCGTGCACCGCCAGAATCTTCCCCCGCAAAAGATCCGCCCCCATGTACTCGCTGGGTTTGTTCGCAAAGAAGTGCGACGGGCCGTCGACTTCGATTGCGACTTTTCGGCCTCTCAGGGCGATGTCGAGGGAAAAGTTATCATCCGCGAGCGCCTCGATGTCGTGCGGCACGCCCATCAGGGTCAGGGTTTCTGAGTGGTGGTAAAACAAAACGGTCAGTCTTGAGTCGGCGAGTGTGGGTGCACTTCGTAATGTGTATGAGCAAACAGTCACCCGCAATCGGGCCGAACGAACGGTGTGTGACGGATTTGGGAAAGCCAGAAGATTACGTACCTGAAACCTCCCGGTGCAACGTGGAAATCGTGACCCTCCCGGTGCTTGTTTGCTCCCAAACCTCCTGGGCTCTGGCGAGCAGCGCGCCTTTAAGCAGCTGTCGCTTTCTTTCATCTTTCGTCCTCTCCGGGTGTTGTGCGCGAGGCGGTCGGTCACCAGCCGTAGGTCCATCGGCATCGTCGCCGTCGCCGGAGATATCGTCTCTTCGGTTTTCGCCGTCCGCGGTTTCAAACGCCAAAGACGCTTGGTAGATCTGGCCCGATAAAAAAGAAGAACGTGTCAGTCGGTCGTACCGTGTATTACGTAAACAGTCAGAGGTAATAACCGTCCCTTCGCAGGACGAGTATGGGCAATCAGTCGGGTACAGTTGTGATTGGGAAAGCCCCGCACCTGCACCAAATCCACCCGGGACAAGACTTCGTCGTTCGCCATCTCCGCGAACCGCCTGGCGTAGGCGTGGAAAAGCGTGCTGGACGGGTTGTGCGCTAACACCGCCCACCCCCAGAACGAGTTCGCGAGGCCTTGCGCGGTGAACCCGTTCGTGTTGACCCTCAACTCGCACTCGCTGACCATTCGCTGTAGGGTGTACGGACTCGGCTGCGATGAGTAAAACAAAGTGTCAGTTAACTTCCTTTTAATGATGGCCGTGTACTCAAACAGCCACAGAGGGGCTTGAAACAGTGTCAGGATTTGGGAAATACAACACGTACCTGCGTCGCTAAGTTGGCGTACGCAAACACGGTCATAGACAAGCTCTGGTCCGTGTAGTCGCCGCACCGCTCACCAACCAGCCCGTCAAACGCGGCCTGTAACACGACACACGGCTTGTACTTCAACGCGCTGAACGCCCAAAGCGTGTTCGCCACGAGATGGGGGGTAATTGCGTTCGCGGCGACCCCGAGTACGTCCGCCCCGATTTCCAACCCTGAACCAATTTCGGGTTCGTTAGGTGAGTCGTTAGACCCCGAGTTCCCGTTTCCGTTTCCGTCGGCACTCCCTACCCCGCCGCGGTCCCCGAACCGCCGAAGGCTCTCCACGGACTGGTACCCGGCACTCCGACCGGTTTGGTTTTGACCGGCGTTTCCGTTGCTTTGACCGGGGACTCGGCTTTGACCCCGCGCGTCCCCGCCGCCTTTGGACATGATTTTCCGCAACAAAGTCTCCTCCAGCCGCACCATCGTCCCTGGTTCGGGGAGCTCTTCGTACTGCGCCATGTGGTACATGAAGTTCGCGACGTGGTTAAACGTGAGCTCGTTGCTTCCCCGGCCTCGCTGGTCGTCGTCGCAGAGCTGCGCGATTCTTCGGTGCACGCTTTGGAAAACCCCCCGCCCCGGGTTCTCCTTCAGCGTGTGCATCGCCCACAACATGTTGTTCAGCTCGATTATTGAGTACTGGTCGCCTTTCACGATCCACGCGCTGGTTGTGGTAAAGAAAAGTGGTTAACGTCTTGTGTTGGGCGTGTGTTGGACGTGTGTTGAAGAATGTGTGGACAACAGGGAGGGGTACTCGGTATGTGTATTGAACCATGTATGGACAACAGTCACCGGCCATCGGTCTGAACAGTCACCAGCGTTAGAGGTGAAACAGTGCCTGGATTTGGGAAAGGCCAACACGTACCGTCTTATTTCCGCGAACAAACCCTCCCCCGGGTTGTACCCGCTCCCCGCGAAACCCCACAGCGTGTTCGCCAAACCTTGGGTGGTGAACTCGCCAAACTTGCTGTACGTCATCTTGGCGAGCGCGTCCAGGACGTTTACGTCAAGGGGAACCAACTCCGGGGTGTTCCCGGCGGCCCAAAGAATGTTCGCCACGGATTGCGTGCTGAACATCTGGCCGATAAGTAAAAGAAAGTGTCAGTCCATTTGTTGGGCGATGTATGGACAAACAGTCACCAGCGTTAGAGATAAAACAGTGTGTGTCGGATTTGGGAAACGCGCAACACGTACCTTCGGAGATTCGCGACACGCGCGCACCACGAGTGCATTCAAAACGTCACTCACGCCCGGTTTCATCACCGCCTTCCCCGTGGAAATCGCCCAGACGATGTTAGACAGCTCCATGGATTTGAAACCGTTCGCGTGACCCGGGGCGAGGATGTACTCGGAAAACGCGTCCGCAGTTTCTTGGGCCAACCCGCTTTCGAAAGATTTTCCGTCGTCGTCGTCGTCGTCCGAAACCCCGGAGTGAAAATCCACGCTCTGCGTGTGCTTTGAAAGCACCGCGAGGGCCCAGATGCTGTTACTCACGCCTTGCGGAATGAACGCGTCGTCCCGAGGGGGGGTGGTTAGGCGTTTGGTGATGGCGAGTTGCAGGGCCCCCGTGGCGGCGCGAACGCAGCGCTGTGATTGGGAACGAAAAGGGTCAGTCTTCCCGCAACTTGCGTGAGTAATTACTCTGGACAATCGGCAAAACAGTCGTCCGGGGTTTGGGAAAGCAGAAAAACACGACGTACGTAGTTCGTCTCCGCCCTCGACGCCCCGCCCTTTCCGTTTCCCGCGCTCAAACTCGCCTGCGCCGCGGACAAATTCGCCCCGCTGTGCAACTTCGCCAACGCCCAAATCGCGTTTGATAGGTTCTGCGAGTTGAAGTCGTTCCCTTGAAACGTCGATAGGCGTTTCAGGAGCGTGGGGAACACAGCGGGGGCGTGGTCGGTGGCGTGTCCGGCGAACGCCTCCGCGGTTCTTCCCACGTTCGCGAAACCCCAAAGCACGCAGCAAATCTCCCGGGTGCCCCACACGCCGTGGAACTCGTTTTCGTGAGGGTGGTCGTTTACGTTGTCACTGGCGAACAAGGACAAAGATGTGTCCAGACACCGCTCCAGGTGCTGGAACCGCGGGTCGTCGATGAGAATCGCGGCCAAACTGGTGCGTCGCCCGCGCGCGCTTCGGTTAAGCTTCCCCAATTTGTGAATCGCGGTTGAAAAGTTAACCGCGCTGAACAGATGCACGTTTCCTTCCACGTACTCCAGAACCTCATCCAGGGACTCGCACTTCGAAAGAACCCCGGTGTGTTGCCTCGCCGTGTGTTTCCGCTCGTTCGCCGCCGGGGTGTTCGCGGCGACGTCGTCGTTGTTGTAGTTGGCGTTTTGAAATTTTCCCGAGTTATTACTCGTGGACCCTCGGTATTGGCCGTTGCCGGCCGTTCCTCGGCCTCTCCATCCGCCCCCTCGGCGATCGCTGGAGGTGTCGGACGAGTATCCACGGTCCGGTCCGTCCCGGCCTCGGTCTCGCCCGCGGGAAGAATCGCTCCCTTCGCTCCACTGATTCCTTCCGTCGTCATCATTTCCACCTCGTGAACTGTTTCCAGTCCGTGAACTGCCGTACGTCCGGCCCTCCCCAAGGGTTGAAGACGCGTATCTTCCTCTTCCTGCGGTTCCGCCAGTACTACCATCCCCCCGCCCACCACCACGCCCGCGCGTGCCACCCGACCCCCCAGCGTTCCCCCGCCAGTAGTCGTTCTTCCCACCGGTTTCGTCTCGGGACGAAGAATCCATGGACAAACGATCTCCGTAGGACGAGCCTCCGCCCCCGCCCCCACCCGCACCCGCCGGGGTCACCAACGCGGTGACCCATCGCGCTGGCGCGGTTGCTCTTCGCAGGTTTAGTCGTCGTGACTGTATCAACAGACGGGATGCGCTTTGATGCTTTCCGATTGTGCCACACGCGTGGCCTTGAGCTCGTCGGGTCACGGAAAACCCCGCGGTGACGTGATGCACACGAAACATGACGCAACGTCGCCGCCGTCCCGGGTCGTAGAAGTAACCGCACACGCGGCTTCGTCTGAAGCAGTAGCCGCGTTTCTTCCGGTGAAAACCCGTGACTCACCCACCGAACGCGAAAGCCACGGTCGTCTCTGACAAACCGACCTCGCCGCGTGGTCTGAGCGGAAACGCCCCGGGAGGCACGCAAGCCGCAACATATCGCAGATTGAACTGAAAACCTGGCGGTCGCCAAGACTTCCAAAAGCGAGAGACGAAAAAAGTGAAATCGTAAACTTCATCCTTCATCAACAAATCTCCGCGCCTGGAAACCCTACGCCCTTCTCTGTTTCTACGTTTCCCGTCTCAGTTCTCTGGACCTCTCTCTCGTTTCACCGCGTCGACACCACCTAACCCGTCAACTTCTCTCTCACTAACTACTCAGTAGTTAGTCTCCGCTCGCGTACATCCAGCCGCTCTGAAAAACTGCTCACTCCAAATCTCACTCCAATTCTCAGTAGCTCTCCGCGCTCTCCACCTCTCGCCGGCACAGGTAGTAGGTCAGGGCGTTTTTGACGAGCTCCTCCATGGACGGTGACAGGGGCGCGCCTTGGTAGGTGCAGTAAATCACGTCGTACGCTTTCGGGCCGATGGTGTCGATTTCGGCGGAGATGACGTTCAGGGAGAGGTCCTTCATTGTTCGCACGATGTCGACTAACAAACCGGGCCGGTCGGTGGTCGTGACCTCCACTTTCGAGCGCGCGCCCGTGGCTTTGCCCACCGTGACTTTCGTCTTCACCTTAGCGTCGACCCGCATCCCGAGGGGATTCTCCCCGGATTCGTGGTCACCGGGCATATCAAGGTGCTGCCCCTCCACAAGAAACTCCGCGGCTTCGGGGTGGTAGGTGAGCATGTTGTTGATTATCGTCATGCGAATCTGTGAGTGGGGAAAAAGAAACGTCAGCGTTGTGTTGGGCGATGGATGGGGTACGGCTGTGCTGTATATCGCGATGTATTGGACGATGGCCTGGTCAACAGTCACCAGCGTGAGAGGTAAAGCAGTGCGTATGGGATGTGTGTAGTGCACTTCCTTTGGATGACGGCCGTGTACTCAAGGTAGGGGTGGTAAACAGGGGTGGGATTTGGGAAAGCCCCAACACGTGCCTGTTCGATCATGTCGCTTTTCACGACTTTTTCGCTGGTACTAGCATCCGTGATGTAGAACCGGTTGGCGGGTGAGCCTTCGGTGACATCCGCGCGGTTGATGTTCAAACCTAGTTTCCGCAGGGCTTCGCACGTATCGAGAAGCTGGCCTAGCACGTTGCCGAAGGAAACCGTGACCACCGTGGCGAGCGGATCGGCGGTGTTGTCGATCAAAACCACGGGCATGCCTTGGTCGGAATCGGGAAACGTCTTTTCCTTGGCGAGCGACGACGTGGCGGTAGGGACCACGGAAACCCTAGATCCTTTGCGGACTCGAGAGCTTGCAGTTCTGCTTAGGGTTTGGAGGTTAGGGTTTAGGGTTCGGGAGTGAGGAGGTGAGAGGTGAGTGGTGAGTCGGGGGAACTTTACAAGGCGCCACCTTCGCCGTGGCGGCTAATGGGGAGATCACAAAAAAATACCCACAAAAAAATAACCGTACGTCGCCCGAAACGCCCAACCGACAGCACGGGTGCCGCGGGAGTTTTGGCCTTGCAATGGGACACGTGCTCGTGTTGCCGTGTTGGACCGACCACCGGTCGTGCTCGTTCCCGGTTCGCGAACCCTGACGCGCGGTACGGCACTTGACCCAAACGCAACTCGTGGCACACCACCCCCCGCGGCGCGTGTGGCGAATCCCGCCCGCGACGCACGCGAAACCCGCGCCCCCCGCACGAGACAACAAAAGTGACGCGCCGTCGGAACGCAAATGAGGGCTCGAAGAACACGATCTCGGGGCGTCGCACGTACCGTTTCGCGGCGCGCGTCCCCGTGGCGAGACGGGGCGGGCGGAGGGAACAAAGCGTTGGTCGCGCGAGCGCGGACATGGCGGCGGGACGCAACGAACGAGCGCACACGCACGGGGGAGGTGCGCGTGGGGAAGTGCGACCGCGCACGCGTCCCGAAAACAGAACAAAACCGAGTCAGCGCTTTTCGAGTTTTTTAACAGACACGTGGGAGACGGCAAACAGAAAGTCGATCTCGGTGTGGAACTTTTCTCCAAATTAAAACATGGCAGGAACCACCTTTGTCTTCGTCATTTCACCTCCCCTCACCCCTCCCTAAAAAAAAAAGGCTACACGCACGGGCAGAAGTGCTGGCAGTCCGAACTGCTGTCCTCCTCTGTTCCGCAGGCCGGGGCGCGGTGCATGCTTTGGAAGTAGCACCGGCCTGAAAGCGCTACGACGGAATGCGCGCAGTGCCTTGAAACGTCCTGCTGCAGCACCTGCGCGCAGATGGAATCCCGGCCATCCTCGGGCGCCGTGGCGCCAACCACGGAAACGAAATCCCCGAACGTTCGCGGCCACTGGTCATCGGAACATGTTTTCCCGGTTCGCCCGCACCTCGACGTGCAGCTCTCCAAGTGACCAAACGGCGTGAGCAGCCACTCCACGCCTGCGACGGAAAAAGCGGGCGAGATTTTGGTTTCGGTTTCGGGGGACGTGTCGTCGACCAAGGGAACGACGGCGCCGCCGACCTCCTGAGATTGTAAAAAAAATGTCAGTATCGTATGGGAAATCAGTCGGCGGAATGTGTTAAATGGGAAATACTTACCGTATCGTCGACTTCGCCCGTACCCACGGACGCGACCGCGGCGGTGCGTGCTGTGGCGGTGACCGACGCAGTTGCCGCTGCTTGCGCAGACGCCGTGGCCGTCACCGCCGCTGATGAGTACGCCGCCGCAACAGAGCACCCGTCCACGCCCATCGCGGCGCAGACGCACGGTGGACAGATGGGCAACCCGGCTTCGCCGACCACGCCGGCTTTGCAGAACCGGCATCCCGTTTTACCAACACACCCCAGGCCCCCGTTCTCGACGCACACGTTGTCCACAACCTGCGGCCCCGCGTTTTTGTCGCACCGGGTCCAGTCGCAGGTCCCGGTGGAGGCGATTGGGCCACCCACGATTCCATCCGCGGTGCCCCGCACCGCCACGGCGTCGACGTCTCCGGCGACGCCAACACCCTGCGCAACCGGCGGTTCCTCCCCCCGGCCGCTCCGCGCCTGCCCTTCGATCATGCGCCACCAGCTCCCGTCGTGGCCGTCCCCGACCAACGTAACCGCCTCGCCTACCGTGGCGCTGCCGTCGGCGCTCGCGATTGATGTCGGGCTGGCCATGATCAAATTCGAAACCACCCCAGCGACGTCCCCGGAAATCGCAGCCTCCGCGGCTCTCGCGTACCGCTCCTTCACGTCGCTGTTCGCGGTGCGGTCCACGTCGTGAGGAGATGGACTTGCGTGACTGGTGGCCGTTGTTGGTGACACAGTAGCCGTAGTCACAGACGGCAACGGCGTGACGTTTGTCTGCACGGCCGCGGCGACGCTTTCCGCTACGCCCGCCGTAGTTTCTTCAAGCGTCTCGTCCGACTTCTTGGAACTCGTGGTCGGCTTCTTCTCGGAGCGCGTGCTTTCCTTCCCCGATCGTTTCTTGGCTTCGTGTTTCTTTTCAGAAGCCGCGTGCGTACCACCCTTCACGCTGGCAGTCGCTTTCGCCAAACGCGTTTCGTCCATCTCCCGCGCCGCTTTGTCCAGGCGTTTCATTTCGATTTCGATAGCGTCGTCAACGTCGCTTTGGATTTTGGACTGTTTCATGTAAGGCGACTCTGATTCGGTCGCGTCGAGGTCGTGCGTCTGGTCCTTGGTATTTTTCTTAGCCCGAGTAGCAGTGCTGCTTTCCGTAGATGGCGTGTTGCTGTCCTGAGGAAACCCACTCGCCGCGTCCGCCATCAAGGAGTCCAGGGGGTCGAACAACGCATCCATGGGATCGAGTTTTTTCGCCCCGAGTTTCTTCGTCTCAATCGCCGCAGCGTCTCCACCATCAACCGTCACGCCGCGTGTCGGGATGTGTTCATCCACCCCGGGAACGAGTTTGGGGGTGTCTTTTCGTGCCGCCGACTTCGCCTCGGTATTTTGCTTCTCAAGCGGGTCCGTCGCGTCCACGATCGCACTCAGCGAGTCCTCGTCCATCGTGCCGTACGCGGACATCGGCCTTTCCCCCGAGCCTTCCATCGGATCACCCGCCCCGCCGACCTGTTTCGCGCCTCCCAAAGTGGAGCCCGGTGTCACCAGGTTCGCGCTGCCATTCGCCGCGAGCGCGGCACTGCCAACAGTCCCGAAAAACGCCACGACCAGCGCCAACGCGATTGTGCCCACCACGCGCATCGACGTGCCCCTTCCTCGCGACGACTCACGACCGCCCACGCGTACCACGTCGGTTCCTCCTTGGACGGGCTCGTTCACCACCAGCAAAGGCGCGTCCTCCGCCCCTGGAACGTGCGCGCGCGAAGTCGCCATCCCGAACTCCGCGTCTCGCCGCGACTGCGACTGCGGAGAGATGACGGTTGGGTTGGCGTGTCTCCTCACGCAGGGGACGCGTTGTGATGGGTCCACCATTGAACGTAGGGTGTTACTGGCGAGAGCAACAGCGTCGTCGGCGCTCGCCTCGCCGCAGGAATAAGTCGAAAAATTGGATTTCGTCGTTTCGACGATTTTTTTGCCAAGAAAATCTTCAAAGATCGAGAACAGCTCCCTCCATCCGCACTCTCCGTCTCGCACGCTGCCGCTTTCAAAAGCGGTATCTGTGTTGACAAGCTCTCAGCTGTTCCCCTCCTACTTCTTCTCCCAATGACCGTCGGAACGCTTCTGGCGCGGAACCACAACGTCCTGGCCAAGGCGTGCCTCGGAGGCGGGTTCTCGTTCGGGTTTCTTTACACGAACAAAACCGGAACGAGTCCCATTAGAACGCTCGCGTCTCGGGCAGGTACGTGTATTACAAGCCAAAAACGTTTCCGCATCTCGAGGGTTTACCTTCGACCTATACAAATGCAACCGAATTCAACAATCGCGACCCCAACGCGACGTCGCGTCCTCCCCGTTGACGCGTTTGCCGACACCCTCTACGCGCGGAAAAAAACACCCTTCCAACCAACTCTCACCTTCTTTTCCCGATGTCATTCCATCTCATCCGCCCCACACAAACAGGCCTCGAAAACGACAAGCAGCACACCACCTTTACGATTCGCACCCGGAATTCCAACACAGGGTGATGCTGAGGTGTACGGACACACCGCGTTGAGGCGTAACTCGCGTCGCGAAGACCGCGCGACGCGGACGCGGGAGCACCATCCTCGATGGAAAAATGTTTTTCCACTTGTTGCTTTTTTTCCGCCTCGTCAGCAAATTGGCGGAGAAGAAAAGACGAACGCAAAGACACGAAAAAAAAGACCTTGCGCACTGCACTGTAAAATGAATGTTGTTTTGATTGAATTGAGCTTTTGCACTGTAAAAGAGAATGTTGTTTTGATTGAATTGAAGCCCAAAAAAGGGGGCTTACACGAACGAGTTGTTACTTGTATTGTTGTACTAAAAGACCACTAAAGATTCTACTACAAAACTACTTGCACGGAAACACACCGCTCACACCCGGTCGATACCGTCGGTGCTTCGGCCCGCGCCGCGGCGAGTGCAATTTCCAAATCTTTTCAAGATTTCATTCTTCGCGGAGACGAAATACTCCAGGGGCGTCTTTTCCAAAATCATAAACGAGCACGTCGCGCCAAACGCGGCCGCGGTGGCGCCCCAGCTTACCCACCAAAGTTTTGACCCCAGGGCGATGACGGCGACGCTTACCACGAGCTGGACGATTTGCATGGGAACGCCGAATCGCAAAAAGTCCGCAAACACGTAACCGCCCGGGCCGTACACCATCAGGTTTGTTTGGTACCCGAAAGGCGACATGAAGGACGCGGACGCCGCTAACATCACGATGAACGAAATCGCCATCAGCGGGAACCCCGCTTTCTCCGCGGCTTCCGCTGCAATAGGGAACATCAGCGCTGCGGCGGCGTTGTTCGTGACGACGTTGGAGATTAGGAACGTGGCGAAGTACACGGCTGTTAACAGACCAACGGTGCCGGTGCCCGACGATTCCGCGAGGCTCACCAGCGTCGTCGCGACCGCGCTCGCCACGCCCGAGTTCTGCAGCGCCTTGAGATTAATAAAAGAAAGGGTCAGTATTGAATCTTGAGTATGGGTGTACTTCGTAATGTGTATGAGCAAACAGTCGCCCGTAATCGGGCCGAACAGTCTACTTGTGATGTATGTAGTATCTCCTTTAATGACTAGTGTAGTCAAAGAGGGGCTTGAAACAGTGCCTGGATTTGGGAAACGCAACACGTACCTTGCTCATCCCGAACGCGGCGGCGATCGTGACGATGACGTCCCACTTGATCGCGTTCCGGGCTTCTTGCTCGGACAGGGCGCCGCAGGCGATCATGATGGCGGCGGCGAAAATCGCGGCTACCAAAAGAGGCGTTACCCCCGCGGTGTACACCGCAATCATCGCGATGGCGATTACCAAAACCGGGACTAGTAATCTTAACCGCGGCGGCGCCGAGTCCTCCAGCACGCTCACCAGCGCGAACCCGCTTCCCGAGTTGTTCACCGCCTCGCGGTGAAAATCGGGCCCCGCGTCAAGCAGAAGCACGTCACCAGGATGCAAAATCACATCACCTATTCGCGCGTGCACGCGCGCGCCTTCCCGGTGCACCGCTAACACCACGGCGTTGTACCGCGTGCGGAATTTTATTTCGCGGATACTTTTGCCAACCAGCGGCCCCGTTTTCGCCACAACGGCTTGAATCAACCGCCGTTCCTGTGAGTTAACCCCCTCCAGCTTACCCAGCTGATCCGCGCTGTGCGGAGTGAGGCCTGGTATTTTCCGGACGCTCGCGATGTCCCGCGCGTTCCCCGCGTACCACAACACGTCATCCTCGCAAAGCGGGTCGTCCGCGGGGTCCACGGAATCCACGGAATCGACCGCCGGTGTGCCTACAGTAGCAACAATGGCCACAGTAGGGACAGTGGCTACCCCGGTTGCGTTGGAAGCACCAGATCCTTGGTTCGATCCCATAGCGTGACCTACAGTGGCAGGGCCGGCGGTAGTGACCGTGGCGGCCACTGCGGTTGCGTTTGACACACCGCCCTGGCCTAGGCCTTGGTTCGATCCCGATCGTTTGCGTTCGATTGACACGAGAAACAAACCCGGAAGCGTGCGCAGGCCGGCTTCGTCCGCGGTTTTCTTGACAAACTGGCTCCGTTTCTCAACTCGCACCGCCTGACATTGTGAACGAAAAGTGTCAGTCTTGTATGGGCAAACAGTGTGTCAGGATTTGGGAAACGCAACACGTACGATTAAAAACTCCTTCCCAGCCTCCGCGCCGTTCCCGTTCGCCACGATTTCGAGGTCCCGGTGCGCTTTTCGGATGGCAACCTCTTTTGCGCTTGTTGCTGAGTTACTCGCTGAGTTATTGGAGGAATTATCTCCAATCGGCGCGCGAATGGAATACCCGCGCGTGTCGGGAATCGCGACGACCACGGATCCGTCGTCGGCGGGTCCGCGTCCGCTTTTTTCGGGAGACCCTTTCCGGTCACCAACGCCGGCAGTACCAGAAGCAGTACCCCCGGCGCCGTCAACAACAATCGCGACGGCGTGTTCGTCCAACGCGCGTGTGGTTTGCGGAATCTTGGCGCGCAGGGAAAACCCCCGCGTGTCCTTCAACGCGCTCGACGACGACGCACTCGACGACGAAATGCCGACCATCGATCCCATGGACGACGAGATGCGTTGCAGCGAGGACTGGCTTTTTTGAGGTGTCGTACCAACGGTGCCATGAGAGAACCCGTTGGCACCAACACCAGTCCCATGGACACCGTCGCCGACGCCGTCGCCGCCGTCCCCAGCACCGGTCAGGTTCAAATCACCCGGCACGGGCGACAGCAACGGCGAAACCTGATACGATAAAAAAGAAAGTGTCAGTCTCGTATGGGCAATCAGTCGGCGGAATGTGGTAAATGGGAAATACGTACCTCGTTCAGCTGAAGCACCAAAACGTCGTTTTCCTGTAGCGACACTTGGCCCAGTTTACCAAGCGGCGCCCGCCCACCCCTTTGCATCGCCACGATCGCCGCGCCGTACGTGCTCCTGAAGTTAACCTGCGCCGGTACCCGCCCAATAAGCGAACTTCCCTTCCTCACGCGCACGCGCAACACGTTCTGGCCTTTCTCCTTCGCCGCGGCGGAGCCCTGATTGAAAAAGGAAAAGGGTCAGTCTTGTATATCGCGCTGTGTGGACAACAGTCACCAGCGTTAGAGGTCAAACAGTGCTGAGTGTTTGGATTTGGAGTTGGGTTACACGCACAGAAAGCGGCGAGAGCAGGGACTCGATGACGGTTCGTATTTCGTCCCGCGTCGTGCGTTGGTCCATGTTCTGTAGCCGCCAGATCGAAACGCTGCGGTTCGCCACCACGGAGGCTTCGCAGTGTAACAGCTGCACGCGTAAACGGTTCAAACCTTGGGAGATGTCGTGCAGTAACCCGGGGCGGTCGATGGCGCTGACCCCGAGAACGCTTCGGGCTAAAGTTGTGACGGTCGTCGTCGTGCCGGTTCCGTCGGGCGCCGTTGCCGTTTCGTTCGCCACGTCGGGGTCGATCTCCACCGTCACCCTCGGCGGCCCCAGCGCCCGGAGCGCCGCGTTCTGCGCGACTTCCTTGTCCCGCTTTTCCTGAGGATGGGTAAAAGAAATTGTCAATCTTGTATGGGCAAACAGGGAGGCGGATTCGGGAATTTTCACACGTACCTTCGCGCTCGTCGTTTTGTGTCGTCCGAACCCGCCGCTGTCCCTGCGCTGCCGGTCGTAAAGCTTCAACGCCCTTCTTTCGCCTGGGTCCACGGACACGGCGCTGGCGAACTCCGCGTGGGCGTTTGAGACGCGTCGGTGGGTGCGACGCCTGCGAACGGTTTGATTCGTCGAGTGTCCTTTCCCGTGATGACTCCCTTCAACCGAGCCTCCGGCGCCGTCGGCGGTTTGCGTTCGCCGGACGCTTGTCGTCGCCGACGCGTCCCGCGCCGCGGTTGTTCGGCAATCGTCGCCCTCGCCGTCGCTCCAAGCACCACCTCGCGGGGAGAAACCCCCGGAGAAACCGCCGGTTTCGGATTCACCCCCTTCCGAGGTGGCGCTGGTGTCGCTGTCGTCGGCGGCGTTTTTCTTGTTTGAAGACGGACGGTCAACAGTCTTTCCCGCGCCGCCGGCCCCGTCCCAACCGCCGCCAGCCACGCCCCCGATCGCCTGCGACCGCGCCATCATCTGTATTTCCATCAGCTCGCTCATCTCGGGCACCGCGGTGGGGATTGTTACGGGTGGGTTTTGTTTCGGTTTTTTGGACGATCGTGTTTTCGTGGCGAGTTTCGCGGGCGACGTATTCGTGAGAGGTTTTTCTTGACCTGAATCGACGACGCCAGCGGAACCGACGCCGGCGATTTCGGAAGGAGACCCGCCGAGGACCCGTTCTTCATTTCCTGAGTCATTAGACCCTAAACCTACGATCAGGTCGTCGTTGTCATCCTCGTCCGCGTCATCCTCCGACCCAGACTCTAAATCCTCATCACTGGTGTCCTCGTCGTGCTCCGCGGTCATCGCCTCTAACCCGTGCTCCCCACAGACCGTCCCCAGGTTCTCGACCATCCCGGTGAAGTAAAGCACGTCGCCCTGGTTCAACACAAACTCGGGGCCCACCGCTCGGACCAAGGTTTCGTCTCTTTTCACGGATACCAAATACAACCCTGGTAAGCCTCGTAAACCAGACGCACCTACTGTTTTGCCCACCGCGGCTGACCACGGCTGCAACCGCGCGCCCACGATCAAGTCCTCGGTACCACCACCGCCGCCGTCCCCGGAGGAAGAATCGCCCCGCCGCCGCGAACTCGCTTCGCTCGCGGATTTCCCCTTCGGTAGTAACACCCGCGACGCCAACAAGATGTATGTCATCCCAGTAAGCGCGCACGGAATCCCGTAAAGCCCTAGGTCGAACAACCCCATGTCGTATGTCTGTGTGCTCAAACCGTCCGCGCCTTTCCATTGCTGCAACATCCCAAGCACGACGAGGTTGGTGCTCGTGCCGATCAGCGTACACGTGCCGCCCAAAATCGACGCGAACGAAAGCGGAATCATAACCTGTTCCTTGGGAATGCTGATGTTCTCCGCCCACCGCTGCACGATCGGGATCATCACCGCCACGACCGGGGTGTTGTTCAGGAACGCGGAGGTTAAGGCGATTGGAACTGCGAGTGGACACGGATTTGGTCAGTCCCTTTCGTCTCGAGTATGCGTGTTGTATTCGTAACAGTTGCGAGTAACGGCAGACGTTACCAGTACTGTAGTCGACCAGGGGCAGTAAACAGGGCACTTGTGCCGTGTGTAGCACACTTCCTTTTAATGACGCCCGTGGACGTCAAGTAGGTGCGGTGCACAGCGTGTGAGTTTGGGAAAGCCGGCCTTTAATACGTACCCATCAAACGCAACTGCGCGCCGGCGGTCGTCCGCGGCTTGCCTAACAGTTTCCCCATGTACCAGTCCAAACCCCCGGTCGCGCTGATTCCCGCGGCGACTACGAAAAGCGTCGCCACCGTGAGCAGCCCCTCGTTGCTGAACCCCGCGAGGCCTTCTTCCACGGAAACCACACCCGCGGCCATTAAAATCGTCAACGCGCCGATCATCACGTGATCCGGTTGCACCACGTCTTTCAACAAACAACCGAATGCACCGAACACCACAACCACGGTGAACCAGCCTTCCCAGACGGCGCCCATGTTTGCGTGTGTGGGTGGGTGGGTGGGTGGGTGGTGTGATGTGCGGGTACGGGTAAGGGTCACCTCTCCGAGCGGACAACCACGATGGCCCTGAAGCGGGAGTGTGCCGGAGCGTGCACGCTTCGCGTCTCGGGGCGTTCGAAGCCGCGGGTATTGTAATCTAACTAATCCGCCTCGACGTTTCCGTCGCCGCCACGCCGGCGTGCTCGATGCGCAACCGCGCCGTCGCCCCCGTGTTTTTCCAATCAAAACGTCAACCCACGACCCTCTCCAAAGCCTTCCACGAGCTCAAATCGAATCGCGCCGCCCGCGCGCACGCCAATGCACGCGCGGTCGCCGCCGCCGGTTGCCTCCGCGTGGTTACCATCATTTTTTGGTCACGCGGTCCAAGACGAAGTTTTGCCAAAAGAAGTGTTCTGATGAACAAAAAAAGCCAAAGAAGAATTGTGCCTGTTGTTTCCGTCTACGCATCGCTCTTTATCTCCCTTTCACTCTCCACCGCTAACACAAGTTAAACCTCAATAACGCCTTTCGCCACCGGTTACCCTCCCCACGCCCCTGGCGATAGCCCCACAAGGTCTTCGTCGTTCGAGATTTGTGTCCGGGTACACCCGCCGCAGGCTAGGACATTGGCTAATAATTCGCCCGCGGTTTCGGTTTCGCCCGCCGCGTACGCCGCGCACGCCGCCGCGTACGCCACTTGCAGCCGGTCCTTGACGTTGCCCGGGTCATCCCCCGACAAATGCGCGCCGTTTCCGTTGCCGCCGTGCTGTGCTATTTGCAACGCCTTTTGGTACGTTTGCCAGGCTTTGGTGAATTCGGAGCGCGCGGCGTTTGAGTCGCCGAAAACCCTGATCGCGATTTTCCCTAATTCAAAATAACACTCCCCAACGCCAACCACGGCGTCGAAGTTGCGCTGATCCACTGTAAGGGCGGCGCCGAAGCCTTTGCCGTTGTCGGCGATTGCTTGCCTTAAATGGAAACAAAGCTGGTCCACGTTGAGATTTCCGGAGTTAATCAGGGAGTTCGCGTTTGTTGAGGCGTTCGTTGATGACGCCGTTGATGACGTCCCCATTCCGTCGTCGTCGAAAAATCCAACAACATTGGTCGCGACGAAATTGTGTGACTCGAACGCCAGCCTGACAATCTCGTTTTTGGTCTGCAGAAGCTCGCCCCGGGCGACCAGCCCTGATGTGTCGCCTTGTGAGAACTCGATCGAGTTTCGTAGCTTCTCGTCACTCGCGACGCACGCCAACGTGGTTTCGTGGAACTTGTGAGTGATTGTTTGCGCTAACCTTTCGCGATCGCTTGACGAACAACTGGCATCCAAAGAAACCCCGCTCGACGCGTCCGCGGAGCGTAGGTTCAACACCAACAAAGTAAGTTCCTCACACAAAGTTTGAACGTGAGCCACCCAAACGCACCCCCAGTCGTACAACAAACCCGACAAGTCGTCCCCGGCGTTTGAATCCGCTAAACTCACCGCATGGTCAAACGCTTCAAAGGCTTTCTTTCGCCAACCACACGCTTCACTAAACTCGCCCCTCGCCCCGTAGCACTCCCCTAGCTTCCCTCGGGCATCCCCGAGGTTCCACAGCGCGTCCAGCACGTCCGTAGCGGCGTTTATTTGTCCACGTGACGCGGCGTTTTGTTGCTGTTGCTGCGATTGGGAAAGAAAAATGTCAGTCTCGTGTACGCAAACAGTGTTGGCGGGATTTGGTGAAACTCAATACGTACCTGAAGCGCCACGGAGTGCGAGTTGGTGCCGGCGGCGTCGCGCCGGCTCTCTTCGATTGTTTTCTGATAACTATTCTCCGCGTGTTGCACGCTTCGCGCGCACCGGTTCGCAACCGTGTCGTACGCGATTTCCGCTTTCAAAAGCACGGGCAGCGCGATGGCGTGTTCATCACACTGCACGAAAACATCCCCGAGTCCAGCGAGCGCGTTGGCCAAAGCCCCAGCCGCGACGTTCGCTAACTCGACGGCGACGAGCGGAAGTCGCGTTTCGTCTTTCCGACCGCCGTGCACGCCGCCCACACCGAAGGCGTTTTGTTGGTACAAACGGACAGGTTTCGAGTGCGCTATTATTTTTTGTTCCGCGACGTACTGTTCGCGTAGTCCGCAAAGGTGCGTGAACGTGTCTATGGCTTCGTTGTAGGCAGTGACTGCGGCTTTTCGTGCCTCCGTTTCCACGTGTATTAAATTCGGATGTAACGGGCCTACTCGCGATGCGACGAGTGTGCATTGTGCGATGGCGACCAGGGTTTCCCCAAGGGCTAAAATACTGGTGTGTCTCTTGCCAGGCGCGGCTTCCCAGAACTTCACGGTGTCCAGCCGTGTGTCATGTAAAACGCTTCGCAACGCATTCGCCACCTCCACCAACGCGTCCACTGAAGCCGCGGATGCCACGGCGCCGTCCCTTGAGAGTTTTTTTTCCGCAGCATCCTTGCGTCGCAGCGCGTCCGCGACCACCGCGTCCGTGCCGGTTAGAACCGACTCCGCGCCCCTCCCGCCCGCCCCAAACCGGCCGCCCCGGCCTCGTCCGGACGTCGACGGACCTTGTGCGCCAGTGCGCAGGTGGGGGGGGACGTAGCCGCTGGGCATCGCGGGAGTGACGATGGGTGGGCCTCGGACGCGGTAAATGAAAGAAACTTCAACACTCGATTTTTTTTTCAGAGCCGTTCTTCTCGGCCTGGCCGATGGCATCACGTCCATTCCGGGAGGCGCGCCTGGATGGGCACGGCCGGGTCGAGGAAAGCGGGGGCGCTTTTTTCGTTTGGCCTGGTGCGGACCACTGGCGTGAAACGGCAGGCCCGGAGTCGTCACAACGGGTACCACCGCACGTACGGGCTCGCGCTGGTGCTGACGTGCATGTTCGTTTTGGTCAAGACGAGCGCATCGCGCGAGTTTCACGAGACGCGAGGCCACCGAGGTGTCGGGGGTACGGAAACAAGGCTGTCCCAATGGTCCCAAGGGGAGACGAGGTCTTTGGCACATCCTCACCACGTGCTCGCGGAACAACTCGTGGCGGCTCATGTCAGGACACCACCACGCCGAGCGTTGATGCAAACCGACAACACGCAAGTGAGTGTTTCCACTGAACAACAGCTGCGAGAGGCGATTGAAAACGAAGACGTCGTCACAATCGCGGTGACGCAAAACATAACCTTGAGTGGCACGAGTTTGCCCCCCGTACTCACCGAAAAGCACATCGCGGGTGCGTGCGGTGTCACGCAAAGCGACAGGTGCACGCTAGACGCGGCTTTCCGATCACGATTTTTGGTAATCGGCGTCGGCGGGGCGATGACGTTGCGAAATGTAGTTCTTAAAAACGGGTCCGCGCAATCTGGCGACCCGCCGATATCCGACGGCGGCGCGCTTTTCGTTTTCGGCAGACTAAATGCCACCCGGGTTTCGTTCGAGTCCAACACCGCCACCGCGGACGGGACGTCCTGTGGAGGCGCCATTTCAGTGCAGGGAGGGTCCGTGCTTCTTGAAGAGTGCGCTTTTATAAACAACGCGGCGAGCGACGACGGCGGCGGGATTTTCGTGCGAAGCGGAACTTGTGAAGTAAGAAGGTACGGCCTTGGTCCTTTCCCAAATCAGGCGGCACAGGGTTTTACCTCTAACGCGCCTGTGACTGTTCAGACCGATGGCCGGTGACTGTTGACCAGGCCATCGTCCAACACGGCGCCCAACAAGTGGACTGACACTTTTCGGTTACAATCAAAGGTCGAGTTTTGAGAAGTGTACCGCAGGCGGCTTGGGCGGGGGCATCGCCGGGGATGCAGGCACAGTGACCGTGAGGTATTGTACCTTCGACGACCAAACGCGGGCGCGGGAGTTAACGAGCACGGACGTCTACGCCGGCGCCACGGGGGCGGCGTATTTACAGCCGTTCGCTGTTTACGGCGATTACTTTGACGAAACCACCGGCGATTTGTTGCTTGATGACTTCGGCGCGCCAATCAGTGGGCCTCCTGAAGGGTACGCGTACAAAGCCGCTGGTGCTGGGTTAGTCACCAGTGCGGTGTTCGAACCGCCTCCGCCGGGGCAAGGCATGGCGCCGCCGCCGCCGGCGCCGTTGAGCGATGAAACTACTTCGAACGTTACTTTAACAGATGCAACAGGTACTACTAGTGTTTGTGCCGAATCGTTACCCCTGGCTTCCATCGCGGGCGCGGTGGCGGCTGTGTTGGTGTTTTTGTGGCTCCTGGGAAGGTTCTTCGCGAGGGAGCACCACACGACTCGACCGTCGGAAAGCACCCTGAAGCACATGGCGAACGCGGACAACGCTTTGCTGGAGTTACGGTTGGTGGAAGACGCTGCGTTTGCGGGCGCCGCGCGGGACGCCGCGAACGCGCGGAAGTTCAAGACTAACAGTGGTGGGGTGGAGGGGCGGGTGGGTAACACCAGACAGTTACGCACCGTGGAGGGCACCGCTGAGGATGGGTACGACGAGCAAGGCGTGCGGTTCGACGAAGTCGACGTTCGCGTGGACGCGAGCGAGGATACCGAGAAGGGTACTGATACTGGAAAGAGTGTTGCTTCTGGAAAGCGAATATCCCTCGACGGCGATCGGGATGTTCTCCACGGCGACGCGAAGGAATCGGAAGTAGAGTCTGCTACTTCCAGTTATCCACCAGAAGAGTCGTTCTCGGCAGAATTCAATCGATCAACGTCCCGGGTGGGACGCACGGTCGCGAGGTCACGCGCATCGCGTAGTCGCAAGTTGAACCTGAGCGACCACGTCGGCGGGGTGTTTGACGAAACCGAAACGAACGGCGCGTTTGTTTCGGGCGGCGAAGACGACGACGACGTGTTAAATCAGGACGAACTCGAGATTGGTCCTCCTGAGACGCGACGCGCTCGCGATTCCGCCAACCGCGATGCCCTCTACGACCGCGCTGCCGTGCCGTCGGAGGAGGACTTGGACCACCCGCACGTGGAGAATCGATCCCGCGCGCACGCGGGGCGCGGTTTCGGGGATCAACCGTTTACGCGCCGTGACCGTCAACGCGACGACTGGTCCGAAACCCTCGCCGAAAACGACGGAGTCTTCGACGCGACGAGCGAACGAGTCACCGCGGAGACGGCTTTCGTGAAAGCCCGCTGGGTCGGCGCTGCGGCGGCGGCACGGGCAGCGGGAAGGTTTAACAGCGCAAGAGGTCCGCTTGCCAGACGCGACGCGGAGCCAAATCAACCTCAACCTTCGCCGCGTCAACCTCCGCCTCATCAACCTCCGCCTTCCATCGCCTCCTTCGCCAACGCATCCTCCGCGGCGCGCGCCATGTTGTCGGCGCGGGGCGTCGGAAACTCAAATTCCCGACGGCCCGGCCCAACACCGATCGCGCGCGCCGGCTCCACGGAGGCGCTCCGGGCGCGAATCGAAGCCGCGAGGGCGCGAGCCAGGGCGGAAGAAAGTGAACGTGGAAACTAAACAACCGCGTCTTTGTCTGTTTGTATTGTATTTACACCTACGATTTTTGCACACCGCGTATTCAGCTCGTAACCGCGCATCGTACCAGAGGTGGTAGTTTGGAAGGAGGGGAGATTACCTCTGATCGCACACGTGTTTCATGCCAGTCCGTGTTTCCTATTTCCAGCCCCTGGCGAACCCCCCCTCCGCGGGTACGTCGTCGTCGCGGCTCGCGGCTGACCTTCTTTCTTTTTGAGTGGCGGTGTTCCCTTTCGTTCCCTTTGTTGAAACGTCGTCGGAAGACTCTGAAGTGCTTTTCGTGTCCCTCGCGAGGGCCAACTTCACCACGAGCGTGGGAACCTTGAGTTTGTTCAGAAGCCCTTCGGAAACGGAGCCTAAACCGACTAAGCCGAGCAGCGAGCCGTGCAGCGCGCCGACACCGCGGCTTCCGACTATCACCAAATCCGCCGAGGTTGAAATGATGTAACGCTCCAACACGTCCACGACGGACCCTCCGCCGCCGCCGCCGCCCGCGGGTAACACGTCCGCCACGACACTCGCCACGCCCATCGCCTTGGCGTCCTCGACGAACCGAGCGCACGAAACGTCGCATCGTTTTTTGTCGAGCAGCTCGGCCTGCTTTCGTAGTTGGTCGTCCCTGTCGGAAGAAATAGGCACGCCGTCGACGTACGACCCGACATCGGGGGGGTGAAGGGCGGCTTTTTTGAAAACGCACGCGAACGCAACGCGGTCGTTGGAACGCACCACATTGTCCATGCCGAAACGCACCGCGTTTTCGCTGGTGTGGGGTAGGGGGCGGGGAGTGGTTAGTAGTAGTAAAGGGGAAGTGGAGTGGTAGTAGCAAGCCGCGGACCGGGTGGTGTCAGTGGTGCGCTACTTGGTACGGACGGACACTCCTACTTCGGTAGGAAAGAAAAGAAAAGCAACGACTTTAGAAAAACCAAAAGCGTTGGACCCGTAAACGGGGGTCGTCGCACCTGAAGCTGGACGAGTCCACGGCGAAGAGTAGATGCCGTCCTTTGCCCGAACTTTGCGGGACTTTGCGGCGCTGCCCCAGCGAGAACGGGTTCAGGAAAAGGCGCACGGCGTCCATGCCTTGCATGTTGCAGGGGCGCGCGAGGAGGGTGTGACGAGGCGTGTTTTTGTGGGGACTCAAATAGCAGCAGAGTTTTTATCTCGGGTGAGCCGATTGGCGAAAGTGTTCGTCTCATCACAAAACTATTTTCCTCAATCTGCTTTGTACTCCCAGTGCGGCTCCTTCGGCGCGCTGCCAACCCACAACCGGTCGCACGCCGTCGTAGTACCCCCGCTCGAGAGGTTCTACCACAAGTGCTACCGATGGCTAAAGAGGCTAAAACCAAGTACGGAGGCACGGAGGGTGCTGATGTGGAGGCGGCTGCGTTTTCCAAAATCGGAGCCTCGGTAGGTGTTACACCCGCATCTGCGGATGCGTCAAAAAAGCCACCGCCGCACAACCCGTGGACCTCCCCGACCGCCGTTATCGCGGTCATCACGCTGTGCGTGACTCTGTACGTCGCGTGGGTGTACGGCGCGTTTTCGTTTCCCGGGCAGCAAAAGCCTGAGCCGTCGTTCACGCCGGCGGCCGTGGAGGCGGTACCGGCGGTCCCATCGCCCGCCCCGCCTGCACGGGCGACTGGCAACATCGCGCTTGACATGGCCAGCGGGGTGACGAACGTGCCGTTCAACATGCCCGAAATCGTGGACTTCCCGGTGCACGACACGAACGACCCGAACGACGGGTACGGCCCTGCTGCGCCCGCCGAATCGATCGACGGGTTCGACGCGAGTGGCGAGGAGACGGAGGTTTTCGAACTGTCGGAGTACGAGATCGAACACGAAAACGATGAGCAGGCCTCCTTCGAAGCGGCGGTGGGATCGAAAACGGCGACGCCGGTGGTGCAACAGATGCCCAAGGATTTCGTGTTGGCCAGCCTCGGGGCGGCGCAGGAACGGGTTTATTGAGCGTGGTTATGAAGTGTTAAGACTTGATGAGGTGAATCCACATGGATATGAATTTGTATAACGAAAGACGAAGGGTGCTATTACGCGCGATTCAATCATTCAATCAACCGCCGTACCTACGACGGGACAATCACCTCACAACGGAATAACAGAAGAAAGTAACCGACCTACAACTCCCCGTCTTCCCCCAGGGTCGCCTTCCCCTCCTCGGACGCGAGCCGTTCCGCGAGCTTCGTGGGTGTCAACACCTGGGTCGGGCGTAACGGAGCCCTGTCTACGTTTCTTTTGGCGCGCGCGCCGAAAGAACCGCCGCCGGCGACACTCACGACGCGCAGCACGTCCCCGACGAACGTGTTCGCGGCTGATACCAAGAAAAGAAAGTGTCAGTCTTTCGTAATGTGAGTGAGCAATTACTCTGGACAATCGGCAAAACAGGGAGGAGGGATTTGGGAAATGCGGGGACGTACCTTCGGGCGCACCTCGGTTCGTGCCGTGCGTTTCTTGCCCCAGCTCCTTACCGACGTCACCTCGGGCGAACGCCAACGCGGCGTCGTCCGCGTTTCCCCGAAGCATCACGGTATAACCCTGATTGTGAACGAGAAAAGTGTAAGTCGGTCGTGATGTGTATGCGTAAACAGTCAGGGTAACGGGCAGAGGTATAGCCGTTCCTTCGCAGGACGAGTATGGGTAATCGCAGAGGCGGAACGTGGTAAATGGGGAAATACTTACCAGTTTCTGCTGTAGCAGCTTTTTGTACGGGTACTGCGTTGTGGCGTCGCCATCCGGGTCGGGGCTGGCTAAAACGCACAGCTCCACGCCGAACACGACGTCGCCCCCGAAACCCGCGTTGCGGAACAGCCAATACGCGTCGTCGAACATCGCGTCGTCGTAGATCGGCGACGCGCCGAAAAACCCAGCCGCTTCGTTTCGCAACGACGCGGTGTTGGCGTCGTAGGTATTGGCGGAGACGCTCGAGGCTTTTGTGCTGGGGGGAAGGGGGGCGGTGACTTCCGGGAGTTGGTCTTCCTCGGATTCATCATCTTCGGAGTCATCGTCAGAGTCCTCGTCATCTTCCGTATCATCCACCTTCGTCTCATCATCGTCATCCTTCTTCTCCGACACTTCTTCCGTCTCTTCCTCAACCTTCGCCTCCTCATCATCCTCAGTCTCCTTCTCCTCCTCATCATCCTCCTTCTCTTCCGTATCTTCCTCTTCTTCGACCTCCTCCACCTCCTCATCGCCATGCGCCTCGCTGTCCCCTGCGTGGTCCATTAACCGCCGGCCTTTCGGCAAACTCCCCGCGATACCCTTCGCCATGGCGCCCGCGAAATCAAACATCTTCGTCGCGGCCGCCGCCGACGCCGCCGCGGCGTCCTCCGCTTGTTCCGCCTGATACCAATAAAAGAAAGTGTCAGTCTTGTATGGAAAAACAGTGTTTGGATTTGGGAAAGCCCCAAGGCCGTACCTTCGCCCAGTCCCAGTCGAAGTCGTTTCCCTGATACCACTTCGCATACGCAGCTCGCGCATCACTCGCTACGGCCCCGTCGACACACCCGCCGTGCGTGGACCACCTCATGCTGATAATGACCCCGGGGGTGTATTTTTTAATCGCGTCCACGAAGTCGTATTTCGGGTCAAACTCGAACGTCCTTTCCAATCGCTTCGCCCGCATCGCCTCGTCCACGTCGCCCGGCACGGGTGGGACGAACAAGTGGTGCGCCGACGCTTCGTGGTCGTGTGACGCTTCGTGTTCCGGAGGCGAAACAAACACCGAGCCGAGTTGGGAAAGAAACCCTCCCGGGCCGGGAAGAATTTCGCCGTCCACGAGTAGCGGGCCGGGAAGCGCGCCCGTGACCACGAACCGCCGCAAAATTTTCAAACTGGGTTTGATCGCGCGGGGGTCGAGGAAAGTAACCATCAAGCCCTGCTCTTTTCCCACGAGTTGCCCACTCGCGAGCTGGCCTTGCACGAAGGCTCGCAGGAACTCGTCAAACTCGAATTGTGAGGTGGGGGCGCTGTACGGGGAGGTGTCTTGCGTGACGACTGGCGATCCGTCTTTCCTCACGCCGGTCACGGCGTCGAGCGCTTGCGTCGCTCTGGCGCGCCATCCGCTCGCGGGTCTATTTTCTTTGGGAACATCCGTGTGCAGCCTGAACCCGACATTGACCTGGATAATATCCGTCCGCCTCCAGTTCTCCGTGACCTTTCCCACCGCTTTCGCCGAGCTCACGCCGAAAACAAACCGTACCCGCGACGGCGTGGGCGCGCCGAAGTGCTTGCACAGCCGCGAAGTGGTCCACGCCGACCCGATCTCGCCGTCATCAAGGTTCCCGTAAGGAAGACTGGCTTTGTTGTCCCACCCTTTCCGGCCGCCTGAGCCTTTTGAGGACGTCAGGTATAGTGACACGAGCATTAGCACCAAGAAGCCGCCCGCGATTTGCCACAACAGGGTGCTGCCCAGGGAGCACGCCGTGGTCACGCGACGCATGGTCACCTTGCGCACCAAAGTCGACTGCCGGTCTAACATCTGTCGCGGCGTCACTGTTGCGTGGTTTCCTTTTCGTGCCTGGTATTTCGTGTTGTCATCGTCACTCGCGGTTGCGTACGCAGACGTGGCATTTGCCGCGCGGCTCGCCGCCGCGCTCGTGTCGACCTTCACCGCGTCGAACATTTGCCGCGCGATCGATTCGACTGATTTCGTTTGTGGAAAGGTTGGCTTTTTTGTGAGCTCCATACAGGGAAAAGACGGGGTGACATTAACCACACCCGACGGTTTCCGTATGACGCTTCAGTCTGTTGTTCGTGAGCGCGAAAAAGCAGCTTTCAAGAAGCAAGCAGCTGTCCGCCTCCTCGAAAACGGCACAGATCTCGTTTTGGCGGGCGGTGTGTCTCTCCCTTCACTCAGTCCTCGCACGCGCGGGTTCGGTGTTTTAGTCGGGTTTACTTTTGCGCTCAGGGTGACGGCGTGGTGTATCAGTCCGGACAGAGGCTGGTGGTGTGCTTTACCCGGTGTAACACACCTCGGCTTCGCGAGGAACACGATCGATGGGGGGCGTGTTGACCAAGCATTTGGAGAAACTCGATCTGCGGCAAACGCGCGAATCGGGCAAAGATGGAAACGTCGTGACGATCACGTTCAAACCACCCACCGGTTTCGCCACGAGGCTAATGCAGTTCCTGTGGACCTTCGCCCTGATTCACTACATCTTCTACGGGTTTTTAATGGCCGCCGTCGCGGTGGTGTTCCGGACCTTCTTACTCAACAGTACCACCGCCAAAGCAGTCGTCGCGGTTTCTTTGATCCTTTACCTCCCCTCGTTCTTCGACGGCAGCGAAAAGAACATGGGCCGGCCGTGGGACACACTAAGGTGCCACCCGATTTGGTCCCTAACGCAGGGGTATTTTCCCGCCAAACTGGTACGGACGCACAAGCTTGATCCGCGGAAGAAATACGTCTTCGGCTGGCACCCGCATGGCATTCTGATCTTGTCGCGCATCCACGCGTACGGCGGGGCGTGGGAAGCGCTGTTTCCGGGAATTCCAATCCGCGTGTTAGGCGCCACGCCCATGTTTTTCGTGCCTGGTTGTCGCGAGATTTGCCTCTGGTTCGGGGCGGTTGATGCGGGGCGCAAAACCGCGGAAAAAGTGCTACGGAATGGTGTGTCAGTAGTGGTGTACCCCGGGGGGTCGAAGGAGATCTTCAGCACCGACCCGAACTCGCGCACCACCACGCTGCATCTCACGAAAAGAAAAGGCTTTGTGAAGTTAGCGGTGAGGTGCGGGGCTTTCCCACTGAACACGTTCCGCCGTCCGCGATTGCGCATACGAGACTGACACTTTCGGCTTTTATCGTATCAGTGAAAAAGCCCACCTCGTACCTACGTTTGTGTTCGGCGAGAAGAAGTGTTACAGCAAGCTAAACGTCCCGGCCCCGGTTTCGAATTGGCTGCTACGGAACCTAAAGCTCCCGTTGATTGTTTTCTGGGGTAGGTTCGGTACGTGGTACCCGTACAAAGCGCCGCAAACGGTGGTGTTCGGGAAACCGATCGATACCGATATGGGCAAACAATCTGACGAAAAAATGGACCACGAAAAGTGGATCGATTTGTTACACCGAAAGTACGTCGACGCAGTCGTGGAATTGTTCGAGACACACAAAACAGAAGCGGGGTACGGTCCGGAGGAGACACTGGTGGTACTGTGAGGTTGGGTAAGGCGGTTGCGTATCACAAAAAAGGGTGGGGTTCGATCCCGAGAGGATCATGTGGTCCACTTTGTAAATTATTATTGTCTGCGAAAAGCACCTCTCGCCTTTTCAGTTTTCCTTTTTCTTTCCCGAAACCTCGTTCTCGTCGTCACAATCGCCGCGCGCCCGCGTCGTCCCAATCCGCGCGATGTTTTGATCGCCCGGATCGCCTACGTAGCTTCCACTCGTACGTAGTTCCCATGTTCGTAACGGTACGTGCCGCGTACCCACCGTATCTCTCTCCCGAAACACGTCCCAAGCCCGCATCGCCCGCGCCCCGAATCTCGTCGCGCCGCCGCCTTGACGCCGCCTTGCAGTGCGGTGTGACGACAAAGCATGCCGCCCCAGTCCGACCAAAGCCTTTGCCGGCTTTCTGACGATTAGCTAACATGAATGTAATTCTGACCGCACGGCGCGTGGTGGGCGACGGCGAGAGACAAGAGACGCCCGGTCCAAGGCGGCGGGGCGACGAAGACCTGCTTCGATCGAAAGATCGCAAAAAGGGCTCGGTTTTTTATTTTCGATTTTCCCGACTCCAACATTTTTGACACACACTCGAAAACCCGCGGTGAGGAACGACTGCTCTAACCCAGCTCGCTTCGAGACTTTTGTTGGTGAAGAAAACTTGTTCCAAACACATTTTCTGAGCGGGGTTTGTTGTTGTGTGTGTGTGTGTGGAGAGGCGGGGTTCTTTGGGTTTAACAAACCCTAAAGGAGGAGTCGCGGTCGGCGCCGCCGTCGGCGCCTGGACCCAAAGACGAGCCCGTTTTTCTTACAAAGTTTTCGATCGTCGCCGTCAACGGCGCGTTCAAAAAACTGCAAGCCCGGAACACTCCAAACCCTAAACCCGGAAGCTCACCGCGCCACTCCGTGTTTCTCGCGTTCGCAGATTTCCAAGACACTCTGGTAGGGTTTGAAGATAGGACATGGCGTGTGTTTCTTTAGGGGCGAAACAGCGTCGAGTTTCCCATCATCACAATCATCATTCGAGTCCGACGCCGCCGCGACTACTTTGGTGCACTCGCGAAGCAAAGGTAAGTCAAAGGTTGTCGCGATTGACTCCATGCCCGACTCGCACCCGGTGGTTTAGGCACACGACGGCAAAACAAAACGACGGCAACCCCCCCCCCCCCCCCCCAAGGAAAT
>Ga0209830_10000510_pt1 | contig 40466 bp, 42 predicted proteins | sample ArcticOcean_MG_C_12_FD_187439 | JGI IMG/M metagenome (GOLD analysis project Ga0209830, IMG submission 187439) | Marine microbial communities from western Arctic Ocean - ArcticOcean_MG_CB8_130 (SPAdes) (version 2) | ecosystem: Environmental > Aquatic > Marine > Oceanic | place: Arctic Ocean...
AAGACCGAAATATCTTAGTAAGGTAGGAGCAGAAAGAAGCTTATACGGTATGCAAAATATAAATTCTAATTTAGATAACGTGTTTATATTTGAAGGTCCGATTGATAGTTATTTTGTTGAAAACGGTTTAGCTACTTGTGGTATTACTGAAAGAAGCGATAAGATGTTTACTAGTTTACAGAAGGAGCAGATCAATAAACTAAACTTATATGAAAAGATTTATGTATTAGATAACCAGTACTGCGATAAAGCAGCTTTAAGTAAAAGCATTATATTGGCTGATAATAATGAAAAGGTTTTTATATGGCCTAAAGAGTTAAAGCGTTTTAAAGACTTTAATGATATATGCGTTGCCGGTAATAAAGACAAAATAAAACCTGAATTTATATTAAAAAATACTCATTCAGGTCTTAAAGCTAAATTATTATTAACTGAGATTAAAAATAGTTAGTTATTTAGAACTCGATCCATCTAAAATATTACTTTCCTCATCTTTTTCCTCATCTTTTTCTTCATCTTTTTCCTTATCTTTATTTCTCAGCTTACTAATTACCTTGGTAATTATAGCCATTAAACCTGCTCCTAATAAACCGACAAGAAATCCAAAAGCGGCCATTAAAGCGTCAAGTAATGCCTTACCAAGAAACATAAATGCATATATTGCCGCGCGACCGGCTATCTTTAGTAACTTAATGGCCTTCTCTAAAGCCTTTTTAAGAAGATTTTTTAATTTATTAAGAAGATTTTTAAGTTTATTTGGTCCGTCGTTTTTAAAAAACATAAAACCACCTGCAGCAGCTAAAACAGTACCAGCTCCTAAGATCAAACAAACATCAAGAGTTGAAAGACCTATTCCTGCAGCATATGTCAAAATTGATGACACCAAATTACCCGGCATATCCAATGCACTACTGATACCTGCTGCGGATTCAGTGGTAGCCGCAACTTGACCTGCACTAGTTACATGAGGTGCTATAGCATCGACAATTTGTTCTGGAGTTGCTGTGGTTATAGGAGTTTCAAATGATGTGATCCAATCACCAGGGCCATTAAGCACGCTCTGCCCAGCCGGGATTTGTGTGAATGCGTCGAATTCAGGTAGGGTTCCGGTTGCCATCGCATCTGATGCAGTACTAATATTATCAGATGTAAAGTAATCGATACCTAACTTAGCTGCGATCCCAGCTGTAAATGCAATAGCTAGGTCGGCGCCTACTTTAACCTTCGCGGATGCGGCTAGCCATCCTGCTGCTGGTAAGGCGAGCGGTGCCAATTCATTTAAAAGTCTATCATTATGGAATTCTTGAAATGTCCTCATGTTAAATTTTAGTTACGTTTATATTGACCAAGATCACGGTAACCCATTTCATCTTGCAAAAATCCTTTTAATATCTCAAATTGTCCTCCACTTAGATTGACTAAGTATTCTAACTCAGCATCTCCAATAGAATCAGCGAACTTTTCAGCTTTGAATTCAAAATCAGAAGAATCGCCTAAAGATTCTTCTTCTTGAGGGTATTCAAACCCGTAATGGTCTTCAAATGCATCTGCACCGTGCTCTTTATAAAATATTTCTTGCTCAGCACTAGCAGCTTCTCTACCTCTCATTATACTTTTTTCTCTACTTTCGTTATCTTCGCCACCTTCTCTTCTTCTAAAGTAGAATTCTTGAATTTCATTATATCCCCAATCATCATCATCAAAAGTTTCCATTGTTTGAGCAATCTCGTACTCTTCAGGTGTTAATTCTTGAAGTTCTTCTAGAGGGGTATTCTCTAAGTTATTCTCTCTACCTACATCGTTTCTAACAGAATCTTCAATATCTTGCCTCAATTGTGGTGAGATACTGCCTAAATCTACTTCAATATGATCATCAAGCTTTGCGTCGTACTTAAATAGAGTAGTTATTTCAACATTGTCACCTGATATTTCTGCTTGTACGGTATATTCAACACCATTTACCATTAATTCATCATTACCATATTCTTCACTTTCACTATGAGTCTTTTTAGATCGAGCACTGGGTGGGCGAGTTTTTCTATATCTACCACCTGAACCATCTCTTGCAGCGTCTACATTACTTGGAGCACCGCCTTTTTTCATATCAAATGATTTACCTTTTGGAGCTTTAGAAGTACCAGCTTCCCAACCTTCAGTTAAAGTTTGGGTATAAGCTTCGAAAATTAAATTTTGATCTTTATTCATCATTATTAAAATGGATATAATCTATTAAGACTAGTAAAAACTTCTTGTGCGTCAAAATTATTGATATCTATTTTATCAATTTCCATTAGAGCATCCTCCATTTCAATTAATATAGGTTTCAAAACACTTGCTAGTTCAGGCTTACTATTCATAAGCTCTTCAAGTCTTTCGAAACAAGAAGGTTCATCGACGTCGTAGTTTGTATTACCAAAATCTTCATCTAGAGTCTTAGGTTTAGTATAGGCCTCGAATATTAAATCTTGATCTGTTTGCATATTATTATTTATTAAAGTTAGTTAAATTTATACTTAGGATCATTAGCACCTGCTAAGTAACCTTTTAAGATTTCACTTAGTGATGATATTTCCATTGCAACTCTAGCAATTTTCTTTGTTTCAGAATTTGATATACTATCAAAAATAGTATCTGGTTCTGCAGCATTTAATGAAGTTTGAATACTATCTGATGTACCGTTTAAATATTCTGAAAATCTATCCATCTCAGAAACCCAACCACTTAACTCATCAAACATTTGTTTTGATTGAGCTCCGATTGCGCCTTCCCCCCCTGCAGGAGCTTCAACATCGAAATCTTCTGGAGAGGTCTCAGGTTCAAGCGTAGAAGCCATTGCTTCTTGGTCTGTTAACTCGGTATTTTCATCATCTTGTTCAGATAAAAACTTTTTAAATCGTTTTTGGTATAAGGTCATACTATTATTTATAAATATTTATATGCAATCATACAAAAAATTTGAAGACTTCGTAAAAGTAATTGAGGAAGACGCTGGACAAGAAATGATGCCCGACGTTGGAAGAGACCAACCCGGTCAAAAAACAGAGTATCCCGCCCAGCCATCCAGTGTTCAAGATATAATGAACAAACAGAATCGAAGTGATGTAGCTCCAGAAAATGTACCATACCCATTAAATGAATTTGACGACATAGTTGCTAATACTTTTGTATCCTTACAAAATTTAGAAGAGTTATTAAAGATAGCAAATACTAACACAGTTATTAAAGATAAAAGATCATTAGACAGTGTCGGTAAAGAGATAGTTAAATTAAAAGGTAAATTGGTTGATATTAGTAAAAAGGTTAGTAAAATAAAGTAATGAAGAAACTAATAACGTCGTTAACATTAACTTTTTTAGTTAGTGGTATATTTGGTATACTCTTTAGAGATTGGTTAGTGTTTGGGTTAGTTACAATATTACAATTTTTATTCTTTTATTTTTTTAATTCTATATATGAAAATTTTTTAATAAAAAGAGCTGTTGAAATTAATGCTGTATCAGAAAAAGCAAAATACGATAATACAATGACAGTCAGTTGCCCGTGCGGTTCGACACAAGATGTAATATTATCATTAACTGAGGATACTATCTATCGCTGCAGCGATTGTAAAAATGAAATAAGAGCTACCACTAGTATTGGCACTGCCCTAGTGACTACACCGTTAATAACAAAAAGTTAATGAACGAAGATGAAATAGATAGAATAGCTGGTAAAATTGCTACTAATGTTCCATGCACATCACTACAACATAATGATACTGAAAAGGAAATAACTATAGAACAAATAGTACGTTTCTTTACCAGTAAAGATGAAGATAAGAAAACACAAATTGTTACCGGTAGGGTCTATCAAAAAAATAAAAAACTTAAGTTTTTAGAAACCTTTTTTAAATTAATTGAAGAAGAAATTGTTAAATTAGAAACAAAAAATAATAAAGATCTAGATAATTCATTTTTTAATTTAAATAAAAAAATTCTTTCTGCAAATATCTATAATATAAAAGAAATTATTAACCTCTACGGTATAGATGAAGATAGATTGGTTACGTTTTTATTAGGAACTGTGATACAATCTATATATGATAAAGAAGACTGATGATATAATTCAAGAATACGGCATTGATTTTGTTGCAAGATTTGCGTGTTTGTATGAAGGGGTTAACGTAGCTTGTAGTAGAGCCGAAAGAATAGGTTATGATTCTGAGCATAGTTCAGCTTGGATTAAACCTACTGCATTTCAGAAATATGTAGATGAAAGATATCTAGATATGAAGTATGATATACAATTATATTTGAAAGGAATTGATACAGATGAGATTTATCCCTGGGACGAGGTTTATTAATAAAACTGGAACTAACACAAAATTATTTGCGAATAATAAATTATACGTTCTTCAAGATATTAAAAAACTTGAAGGAGGTATTATATGTTACACCTTTTTAGTAGAAAACGAATTAAAACAAGTTAAATTTGAATCTTTTAAACAAGCTGAAAGCTGGTTAGAAACTATTTTAATTTAATAATAATCACCATAAACATCTGTATCATTTTCAGACATATCAAAGACGTCTTTTTTACTAATATTGTCAGCGGAATATAATTCATAATCTTCTCTTTTATCCATTGATTTAGGATTAGTACCACCAGGTAACCTACCGGCAAATCTATCTTCATATACCTGATCATTAGTAAACTCACCACGCTCTGCAGTTATAGCTGCTTGTATTGTTAATAAATCTTCTGTCATTATATCTGATAATGCATATACATCTGTTGTCAAATCGGCTAATTTAATAACAACCTCAGCGTTATTGAAATTAATATTAGGCTCAAAGCTATAGTCTAATCGTTTAGCCTTTAATAAAAATACATAATGACCTTGTAAATTATTAATTTGTGATATATCTTGATCTAATTTTTCAGTAATTTCAAAAAACTTAGATTGCCTATTATTGGGTCTATCATCCCCATATTCAGTTAATTCAAATACATCACCAGCTTTTGGCTCTATAACAGGTCCAAAAGCAAAATATCTATCATATATACCTTGGGTTATCTTACCATTTTGAAGCATTTTTTCATTTTCACCAAAAGTAGCAAAGTCCGCGGACAATGTAACAAATTCATCATAAAAAGATGATATATGTATGTATGCTGTTACCTCATCATCGCTTTCAAATCCAAATTTAGATAGGGTAATTGCATTTTCGTTCAACGTAACTGCTAAAGTAATTTTTCTTGGATCTGCAAATGTCTGTGTAGGTTGCTCACCGTAAAAGTTATCAGCACTTAACGTATTGTATGTATTGACATAAAAATTAACTTTAACTCCGAATTGATTTATTTGTTCTCTCCACCAATTAGAAAACAACACACGTTCACTTGCTTGTATGGATTTATCAGTAAATCTATAACAAGTTTCATCAGTTTGCACTATTCCTGGGTAATCACAACTATAATCTGGTTGACTCATTTTTCTAAAACAAATTTATTTAATTTTTCATCGAAATATAACTTTATACCGGTGCTACCTAATTTTTTAATCTCACCTTTATATGGTACCACATTATATTCCTTTCTAATATAATCCAATTCTGAAGAGCTGCAAACCCTTTTACCAGAACTTCCCCTTAATTGTTCAATTGCTTGATTTTTTGTTGGATCAGCTTTTACATAATCAGGTACAATATTTTCATGTTTACGTAAATACCGTGAATTCCCACTACTACCCGGTATAGCCCTTCTATGTCTATGATTGATACCGGGTTTAGTCCCTTGGTATTTATTTTCAAAAAACTTATGAAATTTTATCATAATTATATTTAAGCAAAAAAAAGCGCAACCAAATTAATGATTGCGCATTTATTTTAAATCTACTTTTTATTGGATAAAGTCACCTTGGGTAACTGTACTGTGAACTTTGTTTTGTTTGCTTTGAAGAGCTGCTTTTCCATCAGCTAATGGTTTTGGTTCAGCATCTACATACTTTTTAGTTGAATCAGATGCTTTCTTTCCTTTTGCTTTGAGCTTACCAACCTTGTTATGACCTGGATGGGTTAAATTTGTACCAGCTGTATCAGGCACTGCTTGCATTTCTACTGCTTCCTTATGAGTGTCTTCATCATCATCGTCTTCTTCAGCTTCTTCAAAACTATTGAAACCATCTTCTTCCATTTCTGAAGAATATTCTTCTTCACCGTCATCTTCGCCGTCATCTTCATCACCCATTGCTGCTTGTAATACGTCGCAAAGTGCCTTAGCCATTTCACGGTCAAGTGTAACTGTTACATCACCCTCACTGGTTTCATCATCGACTTCAGTATCAATACCGAGAGCGTCTAATTCTTGTGTTTCGTTATCAGAGGGATGCATTTCTTCACCCATAACATTTTCAAAAAGTTTATCAAAAGTAGATTTCATATAATTATTTATACTCTCTTTTACTTTTTTCTCTATTTTCTTATCATTTTTGTTATATTTTTCAGAAGAATAAATTTCACTGTTATATAATTCATCTTGAACTCCATTATGTTTAGGGTCTATAACGTTGGAATACGTTTCACCTTTTTCAGCATTTTCAGGTCCTGACGACTTATCATTCGCAAAACCTTTCTTTATATCATTTGGCTTAACAGGTAGCTTACCTGGTTTCGTACCCATTTTAGCTGCTTTTACACCTGGTGTATTTTCAGATAAAATATTATTATTATATGTATCCCATATTTCGGTTAGAGTATTTACTCGAGTCATGTAAATATTTATAGCGAGATGATTAAAAATAAACAAAATTATATGAATAACCCGAATCTACCTACGGTTGGTTCGGAATTTGAGTATACACCAAGCATGGTTCAAGACCTACAAAAGTGTAAGAAAAATATTTTACACTTTGCAGAAAGGTTCTTTTATATTATATCCCTAGATGAAGGTAAAAAGACAATTGACCTGCATTACTGTCAAAAAAGAGCATTACGTAAAATGAGAGATAATCGCTTTTTTATATTATTAGCAAGCCGTCAGATAGGAAAAACTACAATGATGACAATTTATGCTTTATGGATTGCATGCTTTAATGAAGATCAAAGAATATTAATTGTAGCTAATAAAGAAGGTACAGCATTAGAAATAATGAGTAGAATTAGATTAGCATATGAAGAATTGCCTAACTGGTTAAAACCGGGTGTTAAAGAATATGGTAAAACATCTATATTATTAGCCAATGGTACAAAAATAGGTATATCTACCACAACTGGTACTGCTGCTCGTGGTCAATCGGTAAATTGTCTTATACTTGACGAGCTTGCTTTTATTGAGCCACATTTAGTAGATGATTTCTGGAAATCAGTTTATCCAATTGTTTCTTCTTCAAAGAAATCTAAAATTTTTATTGCATCAACTGCTAATGGTACTGATAATCTTTTTTACAAATTATATTCAGGAGCTGAAAATAATGAAAATGATTGGGCGTGTGATAAAATTTTATGGAATGAAGTACCAGGTAGAGATGAAAAATGGAGAAAGCAAACTATCAATAGTATCGGTAGTAGAGAAGCATTTGAGCAAGAATTTAATTGTGAATTTATTTCATCAGGAGAAAGTTCAGTTAATGATGAATTATTTCAAAAACTTAAAAGTAAAACTTCTGAACCAAAATTTGTATTCGATGATGGTAAATATCTTTTATGGGATGAGCCTTCAGAAAACGGTATATATATAGCAAGCGTTGATACTGCTGAAGGGTTAGGTAAAGATGCATCAGTAGTTCAAATATTAGATTATACCGATTTAACCAACATTAAACAAGTAGCAGTATACCATAACAATGAAATATCACCATATAACTTCACTGAAAAGGTTTATGAAATATTGCAGCACTGGGGTAACCCATTAGTTTGTGTTGAAAGAAATAATAGCGGTGGTCAGGTAGTTGATATACTTAAAAATACTCACGATTATGAAAATATTGTATCATGGGGTGGTTCATTGGCTAATAGAAAGAAACAACAATTAGGCATAATTTCACATACTAATACGAAATACAAGGCAGTTACAAATATGCGCTATTGGGTTAATGAATTAGAGTCAGTACAAATAAATGATAGCAGAACTGTTAAAGAATTAAAAAACTATGTAAAAGCTGCGAATGGTACATGGAATGCAAAGAAGGGGTATCACGATGATTTAGTCACCTCACTCATGTGGAACCTGATTATACTAGATAATGATATTGTTGAAACATATTTTGATGTAGTTAAAAAAGATACAAATAATAGACCTTTAGAACTGCAACAAATGGATTTTGGTATTAAATATTTTATGGACCCAACTTCTTTATATAGCAATGAAAAAGGCGGGACTAACAGCACACTACCAGTTATTATAGGCAACGCTTCTAATACTAATAGTGAAATAGATCAATTACAAATGCAAGGCTTTAAGGTATGGGGACAATAAATCAATCACAGTTTAATAAAAGTAGATTAGATAAGTTTTTACTTGTTTTAAGTCTACCGCCTATACTTAAAGACATTAGTAATGATTATTTAGGTAGTAGAAAAAATACTGGTATAATAGAAAATAGTTTACAGTTTTCAGTATACGGTACAGTTGTACCACAAATAAAAGTACCTGAAGAAAGCTTATATTATGCTGGTCAATCAATGAAAGTGTCGAAACATACAAGACCAGTCTATGAAAATGTAACTGTTAATTTTACTATTGATAATGAATATAATAATTATTGGGTATTATATAAATGGCTCGATTTAATGAACGATGAAAAGATTTCTACGTTTAATGGTAAAGGTATATTTAATAAACCTAATGTTTCCCCTAAAGAAAGAAGAAATCCAAACACTCTTACACCTACCGATTTATATCAAACCGATATTACACTATATGCTAAAGATGAATTTGATAAAAACAAAGTTAAATTCATGTTTACAAAAGCTTTCCCTGTTAATTTAGGGGGTATTAATTTTAATTATCGAGAATCAGGAGAAATAGAAACAACATTAGAATTTGCATTTTCTCAGTTATTAGTTGAATTGGTATAATCTTCATACGGGATGCTATAAATAATAGTATATGGCACGTACAATTCAATCTCCCGGTGTAGAAATTAGAGAAATCGATCAATCTATAAGACCTGTAGTTCCTGCAGGTACAAACGTTTTAATTACAGGTTTTGCAGATAAAGGACCAACTGATGAAGTTATTCAAGTAACTTCACGTAGTGAATTTGCTGATATTTACGGTGAACCAACTGCTCCTGCAGAATTATACTTAACAAGTACAGCTAATGCATTGTTTAATAGTCCAGCAAATGTATTTGTTTATAGAATGCCTTACGGTGTTGATAGAGGTATTGGATTCGGTAATAATTATAGTGTTTTAGCATACCCTGGTTCAGCAGTTTCCATCGATAACGACTTAAAAAGAGTTACCACCCTACCCGGTTTTACAAATACCGGAGCAGTAAGTAGTATTCGTTCAGTACTTCTCGGTGAACCGAAACACTTTACCATTGATCAAGATACATATTTTAGAATACAGCAAAACGATGGATTTACTTGGAAAGATACATCATCAACAGATTTTAGTTCATTAGAAGATCTCGGTAAAGCTGCAATGCTTGTTATCAATAAAGCTCAAACAACGATTGACCAAAATTTCCAAGGGTTTTACTTAGGTGCAATTGATAATACAAATTTAAATCCTGCAACACCTTTCGATGGTATTAGAAGTATCCAAACATTAGCTAATACTGTTAGCAGTAATCGAAATGTACTTGGACCTGAATCGTTTATTAATTTACCCTCAACCAGGCTCGAGAATGTCCTTTCAGCTCCGACTGATAATAGTGAGGATACGTTTGGGGTTACACCGAATAGTATATCTGAGCAAATGGAAAATCTAACTGATTTCGATATTGCTGGAAATCAATTCGACGATACTTTATCAATTGGACTATTCAAATTAGGATCAACACCAACAACTAATAATACAATTAGATTATCTTTAAATCTAGAAGAAACAGTTGTCGGTTCACTAGATTATCATAGACAGATTAATGACCCATTAGGTGGTGTACCGGTACCATTTAGAGTTGAAACAGAAAATCAGCTACCAACAATGGATATAATGGTTAATGATTTCTTAAGTAACAGAACTAAAGCAACATATTTAGATCCAGATGGTAAACCTCGCACAAAAATAAGATTTAACACTAAAAGAGTTAATGGTAGTTCAATTGTTAATAATTTATCAGCTGAATTCGGTGCAACTAATGCATCAACTGCAACGATGTTAGCAACGTCATTTCCTTTTAATGCTTTAGGTGATGCAGATAGCTTATTTGCTTTAGGTTCATATGCAACTACTGATTTAAGTACAAAAATTATAGGTAATGTACCTCAAAAATTAGATCGTTTATTAGATACTGTAGAAAATGCAGAAAGATTTGATATAGATATAACAATTGATGGTGGTTTATCAACAATTTATTCAACCACGATGGTTACAAGCGGTATTAACGGTTCATATGATGATACGGTAGCAGTTTCAGCTATCGAGGGGTTTAGAACAACAAGAACAGATAACACAACCCGATCTTCACAAACTATGAACTACAGAGCTTTATGGAATGATATTATAACTAGATTTGTAACGTTTGCTGAATTTAGAAGAAAAGATCATATTTTCATTGCTGATCTACCCAGACCAATATTTGTAGCAGGGGATAGTTTCTTAACACTGCAAGATAGTAATAAGAATTTCTCTAGAGACGTACTTAACCCGATCAAAGCTTTTGCAAGTCAAGTTAATTCAAGTTATGCAGCGACGTATGGTCAGTGGATACAAAGCACAGATTCGGTATATGGAGGCTTATCATATTGCCCTTCATCAGGTTATCTAGGAGCGATAATGGCTAATTCAGATTCAGCTTTTGATCCATGGTTTGCACCAGCAGGATTTACTAGAGGTAGATTGACAGGAGCAGCTGGACTAGCATTATTTCCAACGCAGAAACAAAGAGACCAACTATATAAGATATCTGTTAATCCAGTTCCTTCGTTCCCAGTTGAAGGGCCAGTTGTATTCGGTCAGAAAACACTTCAAAAATTACCGAGTGCGTTTGATAGAATTAATGTAAGACGTTTATTCATATACTTGGAAAAAGCTACTAAAAATACAGTTCGTAATTTTGTATTTGAACCAAATACTTTATTAACTAGAACTCGAGTAGTCAATACGTTGACACCTATTTTTGAGAATGTTAAAAATACTGAAGGAGTATACGATTATCTGATTATTTGTGATGAAAGAAACAATACACCTGATATTATTGATTCCAATGAATTAAGAGTTGATATATACTTAAAGCCAACGAGAGCAGCAGAGTTTATATTAGTTAACTTCTACGCAACAAAAACAGGTACAGATTTTAACGAATTAGTTTAATAACAAAGTCATTTAATTAAATAATTACATGGCAGATACAAAAGTATCAGATTTAGCACCTTTAACCTTTCCTAGCAATAATGATATACTATATATTGTTAAGGGTGATGCAGGTACGTCTAATAGAATAACGTTTAATGATCTACTAAGTGGTACAAATGGTATTATTACAAATTTAAATGATAACGTAAATCTTTTTACAGCAGAAGTACGATCTTTATCTGGGTTTTATATAACTTTAAATTTAACTAACTTTGTAACAGATTTTGCAGTGCTATCGAGTCAGGTCAAAGTCCTTTCAGCAGAGACTGAAGATTTATGGCAAACTACTGAGTATGCTGAGACAGCTTATACTAAAATAACCGTTCTTACCGGAGGGTTAACTCAGAGTATAACCACAGCAGGTGGAACTTTAAACTTTATAAATGGAGTACTACAATCAGTAACATAAAATGCCTAATAGAAAATTAACAGATTTACCAACGTTGAATATTGCTCAATTTACTAGCAATGATTTACTATATATAGTAGATGCTGGTGCATCTGATGCCGATGCTTCAAAAAAGATTACCTATGCTAACTTAGTAGGTAATGATATAATAAGAATAGATAGTGGAGTTGCTTCATTTTCAGCAGAGAATGTTGGTGATATTACTTTTCTTTCAGGTGGTGTCGACGCGAATACAGTGCTTATAGACGCTCTTTCTCTTGACGCTACTGCTGCAACCACATCAATTAATGCAATAAGCACTGTTATTGATACTAATTTTGCTTTCTTTCAAGTTCTTTCAGCGGATGTAGATGATATAAATCTTGCAGGTGTAACTTCAGATGTTGCAACATTATGCACATATACTGATTTTTTTAAAGCCGAAATCGGTGATGGTTTATATGATGTTAAATACGCGGCTTTAACCGCTTACACTTATGTTACTCGTGTATCTGCTCTTGATCTTACATTATCTGGTAATAAAATAGGATCAGCTAATTTAGCTACAACTGCAAATACTTTAGCTACTGCAGTTAATGAATTACATAGTGAAGTAAATACAAATACAGCTGCAATTGCCACTAGTGGCAATGCCATTAATGCGCGCATTCCTTTAGCAACTTTAAAAACAGAAGTAGCAGCAAGTGCAGACTTTGCAGCATTTAAACTTAGAATAGCAGCACTTTAATTTAATCTTAACTTATTATTAACGGGTTAAATTTGGTATAAATGAATAAATATTAATAACCATGGCACAGACTAGACAAACAATACAAAATTTTTATACCCAAGCCCAAGCGAAGGACTTTGCAAGAAATAATCTATTCAGAGTTTTAAACATTAATTTTGGTAACGGTACTGAGATAGCTTTCGACGAAGATGATTTAATTTATGCTAAGACAGCTAAATTGCCCGGTAAAGAAGTAACATCACAAGCAGTTCCATATATGGGTTTAAACTTTAATGTACCCGGTGTTACAAAATATACAGGAAGTGAAGGGTATACTATTACTTTTAGATGTGATGAAAGTTACGATCTTAGAAATAGATTTTTACAAGTTTTAAATGATACTTTTAATGATGCAGATAGTACAGGTAATTACTTTATGCCAACTGCTGATAGTGTTATTGATTTAGCTTTGCTTGATAAAGAATTAGATAGAATATCTCAATTCCAACTAGTTGGTGTTGCACTTAAAAGTGTAGGTGAATTACAGTATGACGTTACGCAAGATGGTACGGTTCTAGATTTTGACGTTACATTAACTTATCATTATTTTAGACAAACAGCTTAATAACTCTTTATTTGAAATTAAAAGCTCTCTTCGTGAGAGCTTTTTTTTGTATAAATATATATAAATGCCTACTAAAATACTAAATTCAGTTAATAATGTTATCAGGGGGGTATCAAACCCTGTTAATAATATAGTTGGTGGTACATTAGCGCAACCTGGTTTATCGTTATTTGGTACAAATCTACCTGGTACACCGTTAATAAGCTTTAGGGACTCTTTTTTAAACAGTTTAAGTCAATGGAGTACTTCTATACCGTTGAACACTCAATTTATAGTTTTAATTGATAACTTTCCAGCAGGTTTAACAACCCAAGTACTACGTAATTTAGAACCGGTAGTTAATTCAACAGGATTTGATATTAATTTACCTAAAGTAACTACTACTAATTTTAAAAACCAAGGTATGGTAGGTTGTATATTTGCTAATCAGTTTAGTATACCAGACGATTCGGTAATAGCAGATAAGGCCACAATACCTAATAATAGAGGTTTTATAGCTGGTTCTGTATTAAAAAATAGAGGTAATTTTGGTAATTTTAATTTAAGTTTACGGGAAACTAATACATCATTTGTAGACTTTGTTATAAGACCATGGGTTATTATGGCATCTCACTACGGTTTAGTAGCAAGAAACCCTGAAGATGAGGCTGAACGTTTAAAAGACCCAAAAACGAATTTAACCATTGTCCAGTATACACGTAGTAAAGAAGGTTTATCTCAAATACCTAGAAAAACATGGAGATTTTATAATTGCGTTCCAACATCTATTTCTAATAGAGATTATTCTAATAGTGAAGATGAAGGTGTAAAGAATTTTAACACAACTTGGACATTTGACAAATATGAAATAAGTAGTAATCTATATCTCAGCGTTAATGAGATGTTAAAAAATATAAATCCCTTTTATTAATGAACTCATATTACTTTGATGATTACAAAATAACCGAACTAAGTTATTTTGAATATAAAAATTTGGTTAAATCATTTTTAACTGATGATCTACAAGTTTTAAATAAAATATTTGAGAAATTATACAAGGATAATGTTTTTACTGAAAAAAAACCTACAGCTTTTGATAAATTAAAATGTTTGTTACATATCAGATCATTAATTTTAGGAGAAGATGTAGATCTAATTTATAATGATAAAAACTATAAACTAAATACCCAACATATAATAGAAAATACCCATATAGAAGAAAGGGATTTAACATCAGAAAATTTAGCTTTCAAAAATTTTGATACTTTTTTTATATCAGATTTAACTAATGAGTTATATAAAAATTTAAAAAGCATTAATTTAAATGGTAAAAAAATAGACTTTAGTAATTTTACCTTGAATCAAAAGGAAGAAATATTGGATAATATTCCCGATTTAAATTTTTCCCAAATTGTTACGGATTGCGGTAATTATTTAACAAAAAGTACTATTCAAGTATTAGATACAAAGCTATCAGTTTATAATGGAGATGTTTTATATTTTTTAAAAAATATTTTTAACACTTCATTAGAAAACCTTTATGATTTTGAATATATTTTAATAAAGCAGTTAAATTTAAATACAGCTGATTTTAAAAATTACAGTTTTACAGAGTTGAAGATATTTTATAATAAAATAGTAAAGGAATTTAATGCTCAAAAAGAATCTTCATCCTCGACTGGTATAAATTTAAACCAGCAGTAAATATATATACATATGTCTGATAATTTTAAAACCGTTTTAAATGAAATTAAAAATTTAAGGAAAAATTTAAATTTCTTCTCTCCTTCAAATAACAAAGAGTTACAAATTTCTCCGTTATCTTTGAAACAACAAAAATCTATTATTGAAAATGGTTTTTCGTCTAGTTTATCTGTTCTATTCTTTAACGTAACTTTTTTTAATATAATTAAAGAGAATTTTATAGGTGATATTAAAGATCTAAATACATTAGATAGAGTCAATATATCACTTTCTCTTAGACAGAAGATTTCAAATGAATATAAGGATGAGGATAGTAATACATACAATATTTCAGAGGTTATCGAAAAAAATAAAGAAGAAATAGTAATAGAAGCAAAAGAAGTAGTTACTGAAAATTTCACTTTTAAACTTAAAAGTCCTAATTTAGAAATTGATAATAAAATTAATAAAATTTTACTTAAAAAATATAAAAATAAAAAACTTGATGATGGGGTTATTAACCTTTTAATAAGTGATTTATATGTATATGAAATGCTCAAATTTATCGAAGAAATTAATTTCGGTGAAACAACTATTAATATACAGGATGATTTAGATAATTCATTGAATTTCATTAATGAAATTAATACATATGAATTAAAGGATATACTAAAGTATATCAATGAAGTTAGGGATTTAGAATTAAATTTAAGTAAAATACCGAAGACTGATACAAATATTAATATAACTGCAGACTTCTTTATAGTACAATAGTTACCCTAAATAATATTGATGGCAGAAGCTACAATAGGGGAAGCACTCGGAATAATTTCAAAGGTCTCAGTCGATACTGATAACAGGTTAAAAACCTTAGAATCAGCTATCGGTAAGACTATAGGTGCAAGTAAAGGTGGTGGTAAACTATTCCAAACTGAACCTAATAAAAAGGAAAAGTTAGTTAAAGAAGTTACACCTGTTATAGTTACCGATTTTGGTAGAAATGCTGAAAAAGATTTAGCCGTACTAGGCCCTGGTGAAGCAGGTGAAGAAAAAGGAGGGATAATTTCAGGTGGTTTTGACTTTATAAAGAAACTGCTTGGCCCTGCTTTATTAATACTCAGTGGTCTTGGTGCTTTAGTCGGTGGTATTTTTTCTGACGGTGGTAGTGGTATGCAAGACACTCTCCAAGTTATAGGTAAAGGTGGTTTATCCGCAGGTTTAAAATTAGCAGCTAAAGGTTTAGGTACTTTAATGAAACCTTTACTTAAAAAAATACCACTTATAGGATCATTAATAAGTTTCGGCTTTGCATATTCTGCATTTCAAAATGATGATTATGTCGGTGGTATGTTTGATTTGGTTAGTGGTTTGACTGGTTTACTATATTTTGTACCTGGTGCACAACCGTTCGTGTTACCGTTACAAATAGGTATAGATGTTTTAAGTGCCATGTTAAGTGCTAACACTGAACAACAAGAAGGCGAAACTCTCGGAGAGGCTAAATCAAGAACTTTAAAAGATTTTATGGGTAAAATATTCGAAAAAATGAAGGGTGTATTTCCTTTAAGAAATTTTATAGCATTAGGTACTGGTGTTGAAGAAATATTCTCAGGTAATATTTCATCAGGTATTAGTAAAATGGTTACAGCTTTTCCAATCTTTGATGTACTGAACTTATTTAATAATTTATTTCTTGGTGGTGAAGGGTCGGTTGATGATATGTCATCTGGTATAGGTTCAAAAATTAGTAGTTTAGCAGGAAAAGGTAAGGATTTTATAAGTACTTTGATTGCACCTATTAAAGATAAATTTCCTATGAAAAATTTTATAGGTATTTACGAAGGTATAGTTAAAGTGTTTGGTGGTGACTTTAAAGGAGGTTTAAGTCAAATTGGTAGAAATGGTATGCCAGTATTAGCAGCTATCGGAGACTTCTTTTTCGGTCAATACGATGAAGAAGCTGGAGGAAGAACAGAAGCTGGTTATAAAGCTGCATTCGGTCAAATGAAAGATTTCTTCGAGCCGATTAAGAATAAATTATTAAAGAAAATGTTAAGTTTCTTACCTGAATCTCTTTTTGGGTTTAGTGTAAGAAGTAGAGTAGCTGATGCATTAGGGATAAATTTAGGACCGGTCGTCGACGATATGGAAGCGATAAACTCAGCTCGAGATGCAAACACTAAGGAAATTTACGGTGAATACGCAGGTATGTCAGCAGCAGAAGAGATTGCCGCACGAGGGTTACCCCGCATTGCACCTGACCGCCCGGGAGCGATGACCAAAAATATAGAGGACGGTATTATTACGAAACAAGGGGAAGTTGTAATACCAGATTCTCAAGATACTTTATACGCAATGAAAGATGGTGGTCCTTTAGGAAAAGCGTTAAATAAGACACCTAAAATGTTAAGTAAGTTAATAGATGTAGAATATGATGCCTTAAAATTAATGCATGAACAAAATATATTACTAAGACAAATATTAGAAAAAACAGGTTCAGTTTCATCCTCACCAGCCCCTCAATCAAATGAATTAAAGAATTTTAACCAAAGTGGAGATGCTTTTAGATCTTTACAAATGGGGTATTAAATTTTACCATAGTTTTCCACTAACATTAAATATTTATAATGCCTGATCTATACAGTTTTACATTTGACGAAAATAAAATACTTCCTATTTTAACAAGAGGTACTGCAAATACTGTTGACCCTTTTAGTTATACAGGGGATGGTAGAATATATGGTAAAATTAATAATAGCTCTACAGATCCAATAGATGTGATAAGTGATTTTCCTTGGACAAAAAGTCCAAAATCGTCTAGACAAGATATACCAGCAGCATATATAAAAGAAAAAAGATTATTAACTAACTCAACTTTAGCTAATTTCTTTTATGGTATTTTAGCCGGGGCAGATGTAATAGAAACAGGAGCTGATAGAGTTAAATCTGGTAATGTTCAAGTAGGTTCAGAACAACTAAATGTTTATGACACGTTAGAATCTTCAGGGGTTTCATTTCCTGGGGTAAAAGATGCATTAATTAAGGGAGCTGAAAAGGCAGGTTCAGCGGTTAACGGACTTAAAGATAAGGCTGCGGGGTTTTTAACTAATGCTAATCAAGTAGATAATATACTTAAACCATATAATGGGTTATATTATACTGAAGATACCGGGTTTAAATATTATCTACCTTACTTAAGTGATAATTATCTCGGGGCAAATAATACATTCTCTGAAGATTCTCAAAAGTTAGCAGGGTTAGATACTATATCCGAAACCTTACAAACGGGTTTCGATGCAGTGCGTGGGTTAGCTTTCATGGATAAACCTGGTGTATATGTTGAACAAAGTAAACAATATCAGTTTGGTCAAGATGGTAGAACTTTTGATATAACATTTCCTTTACTTAATACAGGTTCTTATGATGATATTAAAAGAAATTGGCAACTTATATTTGGTCTAATATATCAAAATAAGCCAGGAAGAGTTAATAGAAATTTATTAGAACTACCAGTTATTTACGAATTTTATATCGAAGGTATGGCCTATATGCCATATAGCTATATATCTAAGATACAGGTAGATTTTATTGGTAACAGAAGAACAATGGCAATTGATATACCTAGTTTTGGAGATGTAGGTAATAATGAATCTTTAGGAGACAGAACAAAAATTAATTCGATTATACCAGATGCATATAATGTTAAACTTTCATTTGTAGGTTTAAATAAGGAAACTAAAAATTTCTTAATACGTAGTTTAGGTGATCCAATCATAAAAGTTAGAGAGAAAGGAGAAGTTTAATGTTAGGTAAATATCAAAATAATATAAATGAACTAAGTAATTTAGATTTAACTCGTTATGAAAATATATTTAAATTGTATAATACAGGTGAAAAAAACTTTTTTTATTATAATATAACTAAAAAAATATCTATACCTGATGATATTGACGAAAGATTATTTTATCACGTTATATTACCTAAAGGTACACCGTTAACGACATTATCCTATAATGCGTATGGTACAATTGATTTGTGGTGGGTAATTTTAGTTTTAAATAATATAACTAATCCAATTAAAGATTTACCCGATGGTCAAAAGGTACGACTTTTAAAACCTCAATATATCGAACAAATTCTCGATTCAATTGAAAAACAATTATAATGAGAAAAGATTATATTAAAAACAATTTAACCGGGGCTGAAGCGAAAGCTAATTCGTTTAAAATTGATAGTCAATTTTATCATATAAAAGCTATCCTTTTAAATCCTGATGGTGAAAGGTTAGATCTATCAAAAGGTTCTCTTTATAATATATCAATAACTGATGATCTATTTGACCCATTTTTAAAAGCTGAAATAATGCTTTATAATGATAACCATAGTATTGAAAGAACCGTACCAACACCATTAAATTCTCAAAATGGGTTTACATTCAGAGGTGATGGTAGGGATGTACTATTTTTAGAAATAATACCGCTAAAAAGTACTAAAAAAGATTATAAATTAGAAGAAGAAAAAGAATATAATACAGTGTTTTCATTACGTAACTTATTTACCGTCGTTGAAGATACTGATACTATTATAGAAGGAGTTTTATATAAGAAATTAAAATTATATGACCTAGACCAGAGAAAATTATTAGAAAAAAATATATATTTTAATTCAATTAACACTTTGAAGGTTTCTGAAACTAATACTTTATCTGGAGTACCTATTTTTAATTTAGATAACGATGAACGTGGTAATTATACTGGTATAATGCTAAGGGAAATACTTAAATTTACTTTAAACCAAAACGATCAAGATATATTTTATATTGATGGTTCTACCAGCGGATCAAAAAATGTAAATTATATAGATTTTGAAAATGGTTTATCAAAAATAAATTATTGTAGCAATACATATAAAAAAGCAATGGACGATTTAAACTATTTGTATGATGCACATATTAGTAATTTAGATTCAAAAGATTTTAGTATTTTAAAAAAAGATTATTTCACCGGTAAATATACTTTAATAAATGCAAAAAGTTTTTTCGATAGAGCAAACGATGGGGAGAATAGTGGTACTTATACAATAGAAAAAATTACTATTTCAGGTTCTGGTAATTTGAAAGTTAGTAATCAGGGTGGTAGATCTCCAAAGAATGCACCTAGCTTTAATGAAAAAAGTCAAGCTTTAGATGTTAAATTTTACAACACTAGTTTTGATATATTAAATGAAAGGGTTAATACTAAAATTATACATGAATATAATCATAAGGATAAAACCTTTAATATTATGCAAAAAGATAGTAACGTAATAAACTCTAAAGATAAATTTAATGATTATTACGTTCAAAATATGCTCGGTAAAACCAAGCCATTTCCATCTCAAATTAACACTAATCTTAAAAAATTAAATTTTAACTATGAAAACGTCTATAACTTATATGGTGGTAACGAAAACGTACGTATAAGTAAAGGTTTAAATAAACTTCTTAAAAATACTATAATGTCTAATTTAGGGGTTGAAATAACATTAAAGGGTCAAATGTTTAGAAAAGCTGGTAAGTTTATTTCTTTAGACAGGTCAAGTATGGATCCAAAAAATAAATTTGATGATAGATTTCTTGGTACATACTTTATAATTAATGTTGACCACAATTTTATAAAAGATGATTTATATATTAATAGGATATTCGCAGTAAAAACTTATTACTTTGATAATTTAGAATTTAATGAGGATTTAGACTAATGGCATTTAACAAAAAAAATATTTTACCAGACCTTTCAGATACCGTTGTTAATGGTAGTATAAGCTTCTATGAAAGTAGTGAGGAATTATTAAACATTTTTAAAGATGTTTCTTTAGATGTGGTTAATTATTTTATTGAATTAGATGAAACTAAAAGTTCAGATAATGTATTGAAGAATTTAACTCAAAAATACATTAACTTAAATAATGCGAATATGATAATAAATGGTGCCGAATTACCAAATAATTATAAGTTATATTTAAATGAAAAATTTCAAAATTTACTATACATATTCAAAGTTGTTATATTAAAAAATGTTAGCAATATAGACCAAAGTGTTTTTTCTAACTATTCTGATGATATCGGTATGACTTTGGAGATTAATCATAATTTAGGACTAACCAATACCCCAATATTTGATACATTTTATAATTTAGAAGCATCCGGTGCACCAGTTACTTTACCTCCTATAATGTTCAATAAAGTTAGTAAAAACGTGCTAAAAAACTTTAAAAAAATGTCTCTTAAAACTGATGCGTTATTAAAAAGAAATATGAGAAATATCGCTGGTTATAGTGTTGAAAATATTTCAAAAACCCCACATGGTGTAAATTTAGTTTACGATAATTTTGAATCTTTAAATAGGGGTAATATAGTAAACTTAAAAACAAGTAAAATATTTGAAGTATTTGGTGAAAATTTAGGAGACCTTATTACGTTTTATAAAAATTTAAATATAAGAGAACAACCAGATAATAAATCATACCTAGTTAGCTATCAAAATAATATTGAAGGAGTACAAAACGTTTTAGATATATTCAACAATAATATATACACGACTACGACTATTAATAAACCCTTTTCAGGAGGTTAATCTTTACTAACGTCGACATCAATTATTTTAGCATCATCAATTAATTGTTTAAGTAGTTCTTCTCTATTAATAGTTAAACCAGCCTTTTCGTTATTGATATCTTGTAATTCCCTTTTACTTTGTATATCCATTTCTTTAACTTGTATTTTAGCTTCATTAGCTTTATTTTGTAAAAGAATTTTATTTAAACTCTCAATAGCTGATGCAGATGCTCCTATTAATTTACTTAAAGCATCTACATCTCTAGAATCTGGAGCTGAAGTAATAAATTGCTTAACATCTTCAACGTAATCAACACTACCTTTAATTAACTTACCAGAATATTGCAGTAAAAAATCTTCTAATTTTTCTTTATCTAGGTTAAAATCCTGGTTTTCTAATTCTTTTTGTGCAACGTTTACCCCTTTTAATTGAGAAAGTAAATCATCAACAACAATATCTACATCATTATCCATTGTAAGAATATTTATTCAACTAGTTGAATAATTAAACTAATATATTATAATAGGTATATATGGAAGAAAAAGTTATAATTAAATTTGTTAAGACGCATCCAGATGCTAAACTACCTACTAAAGCTCATAATGGGGATAATTGCTTTGATTTGTATGCTGTTCAAGGTACTACTATTAGACCAAGTAAATCAGATGCAGTAGGTAATGTTAAAATATCCAGCGGTGTTGTACCTGTAGGTATTACAGTAGCATATATAACTCCAGGTTACGGTTTCGTAATCAAACCAAAGTCAGGTCTTGGGTTTAAACATAATTTACAACCGCATTTAGGTGAAGTGGATAATGGTTATCGAGGGGATTGCGCAGTTAAGATGTATAATTTTAATGATGAAAAGTATGTATTCGAAAAAGGTGATAAAGTAGCTCAGATCAAAATTGAAAAAATTTATGATACAACTATTGAGTGGTCTGATAGTGTTGAAGAAGCTCAACGTGGAGATGCAGGTTTCGGTTCCTCTGGTAAGTAATGGGTAAAGGAGATAAATGGCGAAAAGGTCATAGTTTGAAGAAGTTCGGAGATTCTTACGATGGTATTGACTGGGGTGGTAATAAAAAAAGGAACTCTGATATAATTAATTATGGGAAAAGTAACAAGACAAAAGATAACCGAAAGAAGAGTCGGTAATGCGAAGGTGAGAAAGACGGTAACAGTAACTGTTACAAAGCCATCAAAAAAGAAAAAATAATGTTTAATAAATTATACGTAGAAAAGTATAGACCTAAAACGTTATCAGATTTGGTATTATCTGATAGTAATAGAAAGTATTTTGAATCTATTACTGAAGAGATACCAAATCTGCTTTTTGTTGGTACACCTGGTTTAGGTAAAACTACATTAGCTAGAATATTAGTAAATGATATTTTACAGTGTCAATACCTTTATATTAATGCTTCTGATGAAAATGGTATTGATACGATACGCTCTAAGGTAGTTGGCTTTAGTCAGACTAAGTCTCTTGATGGGAAACATAAAGTAGTCATCTTAGATGAGGCTGATGGTATTACCCTCGACGGGCAACGCGCACTACGTAATACAATGGAAGAATATAGTGGTATGACTCGGTTTATACTTACAGCAAATTATAAGCATAAAATTATACCTGCTATTCAAAGTAGAACACAATTCTTCGACTTAATGCCTCCGTTTGATGATGTAGTTAAAAGAGTTGTTGAAATAGTGAAGCAGGAAGGTATTAAGATTGAAACTGATCAGAAACCTAATTTTGTGAATGTAATTAAACAAAGTTACCCTGATATTCGTAAAGTATTAAATAGTATTCAAAAAGCTACTATTAGTAATATCTTTACAATTGACCATAGTGTAGATAGTAAAGATATAGTTATTGTTATACATAAGCACATTATATCTAAAGATTCTTTAAAGCTAAGAAAGTATCTAATTGAAAATGAAAACGAGTTTCAGGGTGATTACCATAACTTAATGAAGCAGTACTTAAATTATGTATACGCTTCTAGTTTAGATGATAATAAAAAACGTCAATATATAGTTACTATTTCAGATCATATGTATAAAGACGTATTTGTATTAGATAAAGAGATTAATGCGTTTGCATGCTGGGTCAATCTCGAGAAGATTTAATTAAATAATTAAATGAAACATGATTTAAACCTAATAGCTGAACAATATGATGTAGTTTGTGAAGAAAGAAGAAAACGCAATGCAGTTGACAATCTTCAAACAGCTCTTGATGTACTTGGTCTAGATCCTATATTAGGTGTCGGCCCTGCCGCAGACACAGTAAATGTCGTAATATCTGCACTCAGATCCGGATTAGCTTTAGCAAAAAAAGAGAATGATATAGCTAAAGAACATATAGTTAACGCTGGTATATCCGCTATATCTTTAATACCATTTGCAGATGTAATTAAAATATTAAAATTCCGTAAATTAGGTAAACTCGCAAGGCCAGCAACTAAGTTAGCTGTTGTAGGAGGTAGAGCTGCTAAAGTATACGGTGCGAAAAAGAAACTAGAGAGAATTGCTAATTCTAAATCTGAAAAATCAGATCAAGATAGTATCGATATCTAGAATTAGCAATTTTCTTCGTCGCTAATCTTTATTTGATCTGCTTTATTTAAAGCAGCTTGTCCAAGTTTTTGAAGCTGCTCTGATGTAAGGTAGTTTAAAGCTTTCATTAAACCATCAAGTCCGATACCGGCGGTTTTTGCTGCTACTCCAGTTGCTGCTAATCCAACTTTACCAATCGTTTTACCAGCCATTTTAGCACCGCTTTTAGCAACGTCACCGAAACCTTCTTGCACTTGTGTGTAGGCTTCTTCTATTAGTTGAGTGTCCTTATTTTTCATAAAATTAACCTTTAATTGGTATATACTGCGAAGTATAACTTTCATTAACTGCGGGTGATTTAGTCGCTGGGGATGAAGGAATCTTAGTATTTTGACGTGCGTTGGAGAGGTTTGTCTTTTTAAGGCTATCCCCTTGTTGTGTCATTGTTTGTTGTTGCTCTTCATTCTCTTCTGCTTCTTTTGGATCAATTTGTACCTTGTTGTCGTATACTGTATCAGGGTCAACTGGCGTCCTATTGATATCGGCATCAATAGGTTCAAGCATATCACTCGTGACCGTAACTTGACCTTGCTGATCTGTTAAACCATTAGCTAATTCCTTTGCAACAGTAATATAGAAAAAATTCCCCCTATTATCACTGTTACCTGGTGCCGATGAAGGGTATTCAGTAGATATATTTTTTACTTTATAATTACCATTTGAATTAAAATAATCAGCAATATATTTTTGCTGTTCTTTATTTTGATTCTTATAACCCTCTTTAGATTTATAATCACTAGCTAATTTAACTAAACCACCGGTAGTGAAGCCGCTATTCATCTGTTTTTGAATATTTTCTATTAAATTTAAGAATTTCTTTGCCATAATATATTTATATTTATGTTAACTAATAGTTTTTTCTATAGATTTCAGTGCTGATTATAAATATTATAAATGGCTAACGAAATTAATATATTTGCAAATTTTGATACAACTGCAGTAATTGACCCAGAAAGAGAATATTATAATTTACCTCGAAATAATTTACCTGTAGTAAATCAAATTACAGCCGCGGCTAGACTTACGATTCGAAATAATGCCCCTCTTACTCCCCTTAGTGGTATGGGTCAATTGAAATTTTCTACCACAGGTATCGATGGGTATGGTTACGATGATCAAACATTCAATTTTGATAAAAATTATTTTTCAAATCAAATTATATATTTTACTGTCAGGGTTAAAACTTTAACTGATTACCCAGCTAAATACGTTAATATTTTAAATTTAGGAGATGGTATTTTTGAAGACAATACTATAAAAGTAGATTTAGTTGATAGTTTCAATAATACGTTAGCAGCTACAATTTCTAGTGATTTTGGATTACTTTCTTCTTCATCGGGTGGGTTTTTTAAAGGAGCTTTCAGTTATAATGGTATTGGTAATAATCTTAAAGTTATTGCAAAAGCAAATTCAGATGCACGTCCTCTCTCCGGTGAAAGTACTACATTTAATATAGTTTCTAGTGGAAATACTAAAGAGTTTCGTAAAATAAATGAAGATAATAATCAAAAACAAAACTTTTTAGATTACCTTTATCAACCAAATTTAAAAAATAACCCTAAATTCTTTATTGATATAATAGGTCAGATTGTAGGGGATGAAAAGAACCCTAATACTTTAGGTGTTAAAGTTTACGAAAAAATATCTAATTACCTTTTAAATTCAGGTGATATAGATTATGCTAATGTAGATAATTTAATTAGTAATTTAAAATTGATTGATAGTAATGTAAATAAATTTTCAAACGCATACCCAGCAAGTTTAAAGCGAATTGTTGACTTTTTTAGTGTTAATCGTTCTAAACTAATACCTATAAAAAATAATTTTAATCAAGATTTTGACAATAAAAATAGACCTAATACCGGTAGGGGTAAAAATCTTGGAACTGAAGTAAAACTTTCCGATACTCTTTCTGGTGGAGATAATTTTAAACCAATAGTTGCTTATGAAAAATTTAGTAAAAGGTATATAATGCTTAATACTGATCCAACAAGTTCATTTGGTTTTAGATATTTAGGACCTAATAAAACTTTTCAAATATCATCATATAATAAAAATTGGGGTTGGGGATTAGTATTACCTAAAGAAATTGCTAATTTTACATACATGTTAGATATTACAGGTAATAATTTAGTACTACAAGATGGTTTCAGAATTTTAAATGAAGTTGATGGTATATCGACCGATGAAATATTAAAATATTATACATTTTATAGTTATATTTCAACTACTAACGATAGTAATTTATTTGCATTTTATGATGATTCTAATATAAACTCTACTAGTGATATAACATCATTAAGTGCAATTAACAATAGTATTGATGAAATATTGCTTAAAGATATATATTCTGGAACTAAATTAATTTAATTGAATTATTGTACTTATGTTTTAAATACATGTATATGGAAATTGATATATAATTTTCATTATAAATATTAATAAATGTCTTTATCAGCTACATATCACGATTTAAGTGCTTTTACACCTATCTATTTTAAAGATGAGGATAATAAGATAGAATTTATTAATCAAGATAAATTCACCTTACAAGGCCTTAACCTATTAACTTATAATATTAATAAAAGTGCTAATGATAGTTTTGTAAAAAATTATACAGTCAATAATTTAATAACAAATAAAAATTCTAATGATATATTTACATTATCAAATAAAATAGATACACAAGACTTAAACACAAGGTTAGTTTTTAAAAGTACACAAAATTCAGTAAGTGCTGGCTTTTTTACACAAGTTATAACTTCAAGAGATGATAAAGATTCAATAATAATTTTTGATATAGATTTATCCTCTATTAAGCTTGCACGGACTTTTAGTGATAAATTTTTAGTAGATTTCATAGATAATAATTTTTGTACAGTTTCATTATTCGATGGTAAAGTGCCTAAATTTATGTTTGCTGGTGGTGCTGAGAATTTAATATTTAAATTTTTAAACCCGACCCAGATCCCATTAACTGCTAATTACTATTTTAATTATTTTTACGACGCAAATAGTAATGCATTAAGACTTTATAAAGATAATAATATTGTAACAACAATTACAACAATTCTTACTACTAATGTAAGGGCGATTTCAACAAACGCGACTGATGGAAATGTATTTATAACCAAAACCCTTTCAACAATTATACCTACTTTAGGATTAAGCGGTCTTAATCCTAATACTATACGTAATGGTACGATAAGAGTAGATAATGAACTTAATTTATTAAACACTAATAATATAGACCAGTTTGTATATTACGATTACAATGAAGGTAATAAACTTTCTGAGGACACACTTAGTGGTATTAATTATGATTTCTTGACTTATTATACCTATTCAAATATTATTAGTGCAGATAAAACTTTTGCTAATTTAAATTTCTTTAATTTAAAAAATCATATTTCTGACAATAATGTTACATATGGGGGACCATTAGAAAATAGAGACGATAATTTAGAATATAGAGGCAGAGAGTATCAAAATTTTACAAATCAAACCAGTAAAGAAAAAGATTATGATAATATATCTTTAAACTATACATTTTTCGATAAAGAATATAAAATTGGTTCTAAAGGTTATACACAATTTACTTTACCAGATAATTTATTCCCCTTTAGAAAAATTAATATTAATGATACCGGTCTAGCTTTAAATGGTTCTTTTGCAGCATCAAACCCTTATTTTAGTGATAAAGTCTTTAAACTTACTGATAAAAATAAAAATAATTTACAAAGTAGCTTTATTGAAGATGAAGAGTTTTTAGTATTGGAAAACGATGTAAGTTTATTTGTATTACAAAGCGGTGATTTATTTGGTTTTGAGACTATAAACAGTATAGAAGATAATGATATATTTGGAGATTATTTATGTACTTGGTTAAAAGGTGATGGTATTCAAAAAGGTGTGTGGTTTGATAGATATTATTTACCAAAAGAAAATTCGTATACTTTACCATTTTCTGGTGAATTAAATCAATTTAATAATTCGACTCAAGCTGCTAAACATTTTGAAGATAATCAAACAGATTCAATTTACTTTGATTTAAAAAGTAATCTGACTTTTGAACCAAGTGCTTCTTACGGTTATCAACGTATCAATAAAAAGCAAATTGACACTTTTATTGATTCACAAAGTGATAAATTATTGGTAGATTCCTTTACAATCCAAACATCATCAGTACAATTACAGAATATAAATCAAGTTGATCTTAATACAATTAAAGGTTTTGATAATATAGACATAGAAGCCATACCAAATAGGGATTTTAATATTGGGTTTGAGTTAGAATTAGATACATTATCGTCTCTTAATTCATTTCAACTTTTTGGTAACCTGTATGAGGATGGGTTTACATTTAGAAATAACCACTATTTTACACCATTTATTTTTATCCCGCAGGGTAATGAGCTGCATATTTATGATAATAATTTAAAATTATTGAGAACAAACAAATATGATAGTACAGACAATATTATTGATGTTTTATATTTAGAACAAAATAATAATATAGTTTTAGTTTGTGATAATAAAATAATTAAAACTAATTTCTTTGGTGAAACATTAAATGAAAGAACTCCAGTTGTTGATGGTTTTACTAGTGATATAATATTAGAAATTATAAAGGGTTATAAGAGTAGAACCTATCACGGTTATAATAATATATTCATAATAACAAATCAGTATCTTACAGAAAATTTTATTGTAGATTTAGATTTAAATAATCTTGTACCGACTGAAAATTTATCTTTACAGGGTCAGTATAAAAGTAATCCGCTATCTGCATCGCTTCATAGTATTATACCTGGACTAACCGGTAGTTATAGATATCTAATAGGTACAGAACCGAAAAAACTAAATGAAAATGTTGCATGCTCATTAGACACTAATGATAGATTTATAGCTAGACAGAATATACCAGCAGAAGCTTTTTTAAATAGTCCTTCTTTATCAGCTGACTTAAGCGGAGTCACCGACAAAGAGCTTGGTCTATCTGCACAGTCAGCCGGTATTATAAAAGGGCAATCTTTTGATGCAGGTTATATGTCACTTATTAGATCAGCTACTGGGGACAGTGACTTCAATGGTTCCTTTTTGCAATTTTTCGACTTTATACAAGACGGTAAAGCTAGGATTATTTTCGATAATTTAGCCTTATCTGATAAAGAAGATCCAATTTTAGATAGTATTAATAGTAGAATTTATGATATTAATTCAGTTGGCGATAGATTATTTGTCCAGTATGTGAATGTATCCGCAGGGCAAGGCTTTTTGCAAGAATTTACACCGGAACGATTTAAATTATCAGCTTTTCAACTTAGTGAAACAGTACATACAGGTTATAAGATTGACTTTTTAGAAGAAAATAAAGAATTAAAAATAATGTCATTTGCAAGAGATTTATCTTCTAATATCGTAATAGATAAGATAAACGCTAATACCGGTACTATTGAAACGACTAACACCTTAATATTAACAGGTGTCAATACTACTAAGCGTACAGTATATGTAGCTAACGAAGCTATTCCGGTCACACAATTAGTCAATGCAACCGAATCACTAACTAGTCAGTACCCTAAAGGTATATACAAATACAGAAGAGTTGAAATTGATGAGTTTAATTCTATTATTAATTTCAATAGTAGTTTTACTACTAAATTTGAACTGTTAAGTAATAATACACCTCTCTTTAATCCTATAAATTACTATGCAGTGGATCAAAAATATAGCAGTTATAGAGATCAGCTAATATTTAAGTTTAATCTTAATTCATTACTTGATATTAAAACTTTAACAGAACGTTGGGATCGAGCTGGTCCTCCTCTATCTGCTACTGGGTATGCTTCCTTTACTTGGAGCCACCCCGGTGCACCGTTGAGTGGTTGGGATGGTGAACTTGTACCAATAATAACTGAAGATGTTACCAACGTTGAGATAATATTTAGGGTACCTAATGTTTCAATAAAAAATTACTTTAATCTTGATTTAGATTTAAATGCAGGTAAAATTCAACTTTATAATAATGGTATAATAATTGGGAGTATAAGTTTTAATCCGAATTTAATACCTATAGAAAGAATAATATACCCTGAGTTATTTATTAATAGTCAAAATATACGAAATACACCAATAGATAATATAATAAAAGATACTTCTTATAATAGTTCAGGTGGTACTTTGAAAAATTTAAAAGTACATAATACATCGTTTAACCTGAGTTTAATAAATTATTTAGAACTGCAAACTAAATCGATCGACCCGCTATATTTTAGAGTGCCAAGCGGTACCAGAAACAGTAATGAAGAAATTGATACTTTATTTACCTATAATATCCCAGGTAATACCAGTAATCATATTAAGGTTAACATTAAAGATATTGATATAAATAATGATATTAAAAAACAATTAGTAGAGTACTTGCAAAGTTCAGTAGAAATTTCTACCCCTTCACAACAAAAATTAATTTATAACGTGGATTAAAAATATGGCAGTTAATGATATAGCAACAAAATTTTATATAGGTCAAGATTTAAACAATACATCTAGCGATGAGTATAAATCTATTACTACATCAAAAAAAATAGGATATACTAATGGAAATGATTTTACATTTTTAGGTTCCAAATATATCGGTTATTATAATTACGATGGAGAAAGTTTTTACAAGACAAAAAATCTTCAAAAAGATAAATTAACTGTCGTCGAGGGGGTATATACCGATATTGTTGGTTCGACAAAGTTTTTCGATAGAACGATTTTTACAGAATTAGATACATCATATACATTGGATGATGTATTATTCAAACCAAATGAGTTAATTAATAAAAATTCAATCAATTTTAAATTAAATTTAATGTATGAAAATTTTATCGACTTATTTAGATTTAGTAACATTAATGACCCGCTGATACCAACTGAGTTTAAATCTTATGCAGTTTTATCTGCCTCAGACCAAGGTACAATATGGCAGTGGGTATCTTCTGATGTTAGGTTTATTTCTGGTGGTAGCGGTGGCCGTACTAATTTTCAAAGTGATTCTGGTTTAGTCCCATTATCAGGGTATAACCATCAATTTGTTGACGTTAAAAAACTTAATACTGTAACAATAAAAAGTACTAAAGCGGTAGATGAATATACATTATTTGTCTCAACTAGTTCATTTTTATATGCTTATCAATTAGATAATAAAGATACAATGTTTGATTTTGTTTTAAGTGCAAATGGAATTGGTATCGATAATCAAATTACCTTTAAAGATATTACATCTATAGCAGCTGATAAACAAAATAGCATTCTTTATATAAATGATAGAGGTAGAAATCAAATTTATAAAGCTGAAACCAAAACCATAACTAATAAAGATAGAACGGGAATCAGAAAATTTAAACTAATAGAAACAATTGGTGCCCAAGGTAATGATGTAACCAATTTTACAGATAATACATATATTGAATATGGTAATAAAAATATTTTTATATATGACCAAATAGAAAAAACTATTAAAAAGTTTAGTGATAAGTTCGTATATAAAATCAAATATGGTAATACTCAATTATTTGAAGAAAATGAGTTTGTAAGTATGACGTATAATAATACTTTTGATTTATTATATATACTAACTAATACATATACAGTATTAGTGTTAAACGCTAATAATTTTGTTGAAGTTGATAGGTACACTCTAACGAGCAACCCGTTCGAATTTAGTATACCTTTAATAGGATTTTTTGAACAACCCAGTAAAATAGTTTTTTCTGAAAACGATAGCAATATATACTATTTACAGACCACTAAAAACGTATATAAATATTTTGTCAATACGCAGAGTAAAAATATTGAACGATTTACAATTAATATAGAATTTGATTCGCTAGCTTTATGGAATACAATATTTAGTAGATTTTCTGCTTATGAAGAAACATGGGATAAGTTACCTGATTTTGATAAGTTTACGTTAGCTGGTAATGGTTTAAATATTATTGGGGATGATAATAATTTAACAGATAAAGTATTGTTGTGGTCTAATAGAAGAGTATTTAGTTTTAATGAAAATAATGATTATATTTCAATGTTAAATACAACAAGACCTAATTTTTACAAAAAAAGCGAAATATTTATAAAAAACGAATATTTTAATAATATAACACTAAATTCGACGATTTACAGGCATTTATTTAATTTAAATTTACTAAGTAAAAATTTAAACAAACAATTACTAGCACAGTTTGATACCGTTGAAACTGATGGTTATCTAAGGTTTAAGGAATTTTTAGAATTAAGTTTTGAAGACAAAAAAATATTAAGTTTAACTGACCAAAAGCAGTTTTTTGCTGGTATTAATGAAACTTTAAATGGTAATACTTTAAACAGAATAATAACTAATATTTTTAATTATCAAAGTAAAGTAATTGAATCTGTAAAAACAATAAGACTTGGAGAAAGAATACCTCTTTTAAAGACAGTACTATTAGATAAATAATAATATGGCAACAGAGATTACAGGTTTAGCGGGTGAAATAGTAGCATTTACTTACCCATCACTTATAAAGGTTGCGGACAACCAATTTATACCAACAGTCCAAGGAGGTAATAGAACTCTTAATGCTATTTTTAAAAATAACAATAGAGGTACTGCCTCACCTAGTGCTTTAGCTAGATTAAGTGACGGTAGTGGTAATTTAGCTTCATTAGCAATTGGTCAAAACTTAGCCGGAGCTAAGATTTTTGGTCCTACATGTATTGAAGGTGATAGAGCAGGTGGAGCCGGAGTGGCTGCAAACCTTTTAGAGGTTTGCAATGGTGGTGCGTGTATTGATGATAATATTTTCGTAAAGTCTGATAGTGGTAGCGGGGTCAATAATTTATGCGGGCTTTCATGTTTAACGTCGTTGAAGGTCGATACTACTAGTACCTTAGTTGGTGCTGCATTGCTTTGTAGTACATTAGAAGTTTGTACTACTTCTACTTTACATGGATGTGCAACCTTTAACGGTGGAGCGCTAGTTGCAGGTGGCACTTTAAACGTTTGCGGTATTATAGAAGCTCAAGGTAATATTCGATCAAAAGCTGATATTATTGCATTCCATTCATCCGATAGAAACTTAAAAAATAACATCATAAAAATTACTGATTCAAATAATGTTATTAATAGTATAAATGGTTACGAATTTGATTGGAATGATAAAACAGATAGAGAAGGTCACGATTACGGTGTTATAGCTCAAGAAGTTGAAAAAGTAGCTCCTACATTAGTTAAGAAAAGAGCAGACGGGTATTTATCTGTCGACTACATAAAGCTAATACCTTTTTTAATTGAAGAGGTAAAAGGTTTAAATAATAGAATTAAAATATTGGAGGAAAAATAATGGCAACTTTACAAGGAAAAAACATCAATACAACATACCCTGGTTTATTAAAAACCTTTAATAGCAGTCCAATTGGAACCGGCACTTTAATTACCGATGGTTTTGGTTGTAGCACAGCATTAACACTAGGCTCGACCGGTAATAATTCTTCATTTGATAGTTCTTTAGTAGTAAGTTGTAATGTAACTGCTGGTGGTGACCTAACTACAAATGGTAATTTATGCGTAAAAGGTGCAGGAGCTTTTGATGGTAGTATTAGCACATGTGGAGACACCACTACTAATGGTTTAACAGCGGGTAATTATAGATTTACTGGTTGTGGTACATTTAACGGGCCTCTAAGTTTACTTAACACATTAACAGTAACAGGTACTTCAACTTTAGGTACTACTAATTTAAAAAATACTGCAATTGATGGTACTCTATCTGTTAACGGTACTGTTGGTGTCGGTGCTTTATTAACAACAACTGGTTTACAAGTTAATGGTACTATTAATAGTACCGGTGATATCATTGCGTTCAGTACATCAGATAGTAGATTAAAAAATAATTTATCACCTATAGACTCGGAAAATTTTGTAAGCAATTTAACTGGTTATGAGTTTGATTGGAATGATAGATCCAAAAAAACCGGTAAAGGTAAAGGTATTATAGCTCAAGATTTATACAAGTTAGATGACAGTTTAGTGAGAGAGAATAATGAAGGTTACCTATCTGTAGATTATATTAGTTTAATACCAATACTAATTGAAGAGGTAAAAAGGCTCGGTAAAGAAATAGAAAAACTTAAAAAAATATAATTTTTACTAAGTAACAAAAGTAGGTTCAAAATATCTAAATGACCCAAAGCCTGATGTACCAACAAGTATAGTATTACTAGCTGAAAGCGTTGATAATATCAGGTTATCAGATTCATCTAACCTACCATAAATAAAATCACTAGTAGTTTCAACATTACTAATTACTTTAAAGTTTTCATTAGGAGCAGTAAAAAAGAAACTTCTTTGTTGGTATTGAAAGTTTTCATTTTCCAAATAATCTTCTTCTTGTTGCAATTTTGAAGAATTACCATCAACACTTAATTTAATTCTATAATTGTTTGCTGATAAATCTCTTGATGTTACTATATTATTAAATCTCGTTATATAAAATTTAACAGTACTTTCACTTGCATTTTGTTGTGGGACTTTATCACCATCATTGGTTATATAAATTTTATCCGGTACTGGGTCAGTTATATTAACTATGTAACTATTATTGCTTCTGAAAAAACTACCAGCGCTATTTGTTACTACCAAAGTAATCGGATAGTTACCAGAAGTTATATAAGTATGGAAGGCTGATAAATTATTTTCAATTATAGTACCGTCTCCGAAATCAATAAAAAAGTCTGTATCAGAAATTGTCGAATCTGCAGTTAAAAAATCAGGTACTGCATATACTCCACCTAATTCACCGGTATATATAGAACTTTGCGACGTCGGTATCACAGTTCCTAATACCTGGTTTTTATTACTATTATAGATATTTAAAGGTATGCTGATACCTGATAATGTACTATAATCTTTATTAAAGCTGTAAGACATTCTATGTGTTCTCTATGATTATATTAGCTAGTATTGATTTATCTGATAAATATGGATACTTGAAAAATGGTAACTTTAAATCGCTGCCAATAATTCTAATATCATTATCAGGGTAAATAGGATTATAAACAACAAGACTTATACCATCAACTTCATTTATTGTCGTGGAGTTAATAATACGTCTTGTAATTACGCTTTCAACCCCGTCAATACCGAATATTTGATTGCTTATATCTTTAAGGCTCACCAAATCATTTAAATTTAAGCTTTCGAAATAATTTATAAATATATTATTAATCCGTTCTCTTAAAGCTTCAGTACTGGTGTTACTTAAAACGTTTCTTTTTATAACTAAAAATGATTCTTCTGCTATATCTTTCGTTATAGTTTCATTAACACCTGATCTAACTCCAAGATCAAAAGCTGTGTAAACTGGGTCGACAGGTACTAGATTAATATTTGCTTGTTGCTTTTCTTTAAAAGTATTTATAATGGAAGATTTTTGAGATGTAGATAAAAAGGATAAATTATTATTTGCATCTACATTATTAAATTTTGAAACTAAAAATAAGTATATGTTATTTGCTTGATTTATAGAATTAAAATTAACTTGGTTAAAAAGTACTCTACTATCATCATTAGGTCTATTTAAACCGATATTTAAAAAATAATTTAAATATTGGTCAACATATTCGTCATTATTTGATACACTAAACGACTTAAGTATTTGAGAGAAATTAGCATCTAAAAAATCATTATAATCTTTTAAAGTTATAACCCTATTTTGTAGTTGAAAGTTTTTAGATGCATTAGCTCTTATACTATCAACATCTTCTATATCTACTGGTGTAGTCGATTGTAAAGTATTATTAAACGCTAGGTATTGTATTTCTTGTACATCAATAAAATTAAATGTAGCATTATAAATGTTACGGCTAATTAAATCAAATCGAGGTGTAATATATAAATTTAAATTATTACCATCGAGTACACCAGGTGATATAACCCCGGCATCTCCCGAAGATTTTATATAATAGATATAAACTGAATCTCCTTCATTTAATTTTTTACCAAAGACACCATTACCAAATTTAAATTCGTATAAACCATTTTCATTTAATCTTTTTTCATAGACAGTGGAATCTGAATTTTCTAAAAATAAACTAGTTGTTTCAGTAAATTCAATTATTTGCTTAGTATTACTATCTTGTACATATATATCAATCGAACCACTATCTATGTTTACTGTTACATTATCGTCATTACTTTGAAGTGCTAATGGAATGGTTTCAAAATTCTCCCCTAAAGCTATAATTTCAGGGTATTCAAAGTATTGACCTTCTCTTAATATATTTTCACTTGAAAAGTTTGCTAAAGATTGATCACCTTTAACTGTCTTGTTAAACGTGCTATCATCTATAAATGAATAATAAAGACCACCAGCTAAGAAATAGCTATATCTTTTAATAGTATATGTATCAATTGGTAATAAGCTACTTGCTTTTAAATCAAATGCAAGTAATGAAGTTTGGTAACCTCTAGGTTTGTAGTCAATTAATTTAACAATCCTATTCATATTTTCATATATGCTGGTATCGGTAAACATTGCATCTGAAGAAGTCTGATTTAAATAAAATAAAAGTAAATGGTAACTATATGCTATAACATCTACTATAGACGACATATTACTACCTTCAAACGACTGATCGGTATAAATACCCCCGTCATTTAATCTCGTTTGAATTAATTCTTTTAGCGATTTCGCATCAAAAGCAGCATAACTATCTCTCGATAAACTAAAATCAGTTAAATTTTTCTCTGCCATAAATATATTTAATTAGTAACTATAAAAACCAGATTTGTTTAGTCTACCTTTTATATTTAGAGGATTATTATTAAACTCAGGTATATTTAACGTAATGTTTAATTCATACTCTTGTACTTCAACATCCGATACTACCTCAATTTCTGTTATTTCAATCCTTGGCTCAAAACCAACAAAAGTATTACTAATAGTCTCCCCTATCACTCTAGCTCTTGCTTTAGATACCGGTAAAAATAGTAAGTCTCCAAAGTTCATACCAAATTCTGGATTTAAAATTTTTTGACCGGGAAAGGTGGTAATTAAATTTATTAAAGAATTTTTAATAGCTTCAAAATTTACTGACGTATTTAAATCTTTTAGATTTGCTGGGCTATTAGCGTCATCCCCTCTAACGATACCAGTTTTAACATCAAGATTTATATCCCTGTATATAATACCTTCTTGGGTTATATCTTTTTTTGTTTCTATTATATTTAATTTTATAGCCATGATAATATTTATTTTAGGATGAACGCGACCTAATAAAGTTGTATAAGGTATTAGTATTATCAACTAAATTTAAAACAAATTTACCATTATTTGTCTTTTGACCGTTAATAGCTTTTATTTCGAGAGGTGCTAGATCAGAAATTAATTTTATAACTTCTAAATTTAAAGTAGTAATGCCTCCGTTTTCATAATATAATTTTATTGAACCGGTGGATGATACTGTATTATTAAATGAAGAATAATTATGATTAAAATTAGTTAAATTTAAAGTGTCAGTAGAGGTTTGAAATTTCGAATACACTGTTTCAGTAGCATTATCTCCATAATCTATTTCTGCTTTATATAAACTCATACCGTCTAATGTTTGAACAACATTTCGGGTATCAAAGTTTACAAAAACTGAACCTGAATAAGCTAACGTAACTGTCCTAGAAAAATTCTCTATTGGAAATGAAAGGGATGGTAAAATTAAGTCACCTGAACCGCTTAAAAAGCTATAAACATTCGATCGTAGAGACTGATTAGTAACATAATTTCTTGTTGTAGTTATTGCAGTATTATTAAAATTCGTAAATATATCATTAGTAATAATAGAAATTTTATTGTTAATAATTTTATAATTTAAATGGTGTAAAACTAATGATTTAAATTCATCTTCAAATGTAGTGGTTAAAATAAATGAGTCATCATAGCTATTATAATTTAAATCACTATAAACTAATTTTGTTATTGTTTTATTATTAGTACTTGAATTAAAATTAAAATTATCTATAAAAAATGTTGACGTTTCAGTATTTAGTGTGCAAATTTCCTCTAGTATTTTCTTATTTGTATCAAATTTATATAATTGATAAGTAAAAATATTTGATGTACTAACCCCAGATAAGCTGATATTAAATTTATATACTGAACCATTATTAAAGCAGTCTTTGGTAATATAAGATAAATTAGGATGAGAATTATCTTTTTCAATTATTAATGGTGAACTTACCTGTTCTATATAATTACCGTCATATTTAAATGAATCTATAATTGAAAAAGAACTTAGATCTATACTATATGTATCTTCATACACATTAATATCTAATATACTGTTACCTGTTATTTCACTATATAAAGTATTATTAAAAGCAAACTTATTATAAATCTGATTAAAATTTGAATTAGCCAACGGTACTAATGATTTTGTAACAGCATCTTTAATATAAACTTGCTTAGTACAATTAAGTTTATTATAAAACCCTTTTAAAGGTTCAACGTCCCCGTATCGATTTTCAGTTATATCAATTGTATTGCCTGAATCAAAAACTGAATCTTGTACGATATCAATATCGGATGTATTTCTTATTACACCTTTATCTGGTATTAGTTGAAAATATTCATTACCATATATGTCGGTTTCAATTTTATTAACTGAACCATAATTCATTAAATCAGTTATTGAATCTGAAAATACACCTTTATTGGTAATATTGATTCTTCTATTTTCGACCGATTGGTATGAATGGAAATAATGACTTCTTTCATCTGATTTTACTGTATTTCTTGATGAAGATGATGAAATATTTTTATAACTATTTTGATCAAAGTAAAAATTATAAGGATTTTTTCTCTTTGTATTACTTAAATTAACCACGTCACCGTATACACTTGGGTCAGGAAATATGTAAACATAATTTTCAATCAATTGGGGTTTAATTTTCTTTATAAATTCCCCATCAACTTTTAAAATTGAAAATTTAGTTGGATTAAAAAATAAACCTACGCTTCTTTCAAATTCTAAAGGAACCTTTTCTTTGGCTAAAACAGATGGAAAATTGATATTAAATAAATTTTTTGCTTTATTTTTGGCTTCAAATAATTTACCCGATACAAAACCTGTATTTGTAGTGCTCAAATAATAATAATCTGTACCTACTAAATGCTCTGATAATTCAGCTTCAAATAGAACTCTATATGTATCAGTATTATTTGTAATTTTATAATCGATAAAATCATCACTACGTAATAGACTTGTATTAACTTCATTGAACTCGACAACTAATTTATAAGGGTTTAATTCAGAAAGAGAAATTTTATTATTATTTAAAACTTGTACTAAAGCCCTATCTAAATCTAAGAAAGCATTTACATTTATATCATTGGTAATATAAGTTTCATTTGAGTCTACAGTTTCAGGATTTATATCAAAATAATCATTAAAGGTATCATAACCTAATTCGACATCTATCCTTAAAGAAGACAAAGAAACTATATTACCAGTATAATCAGGACTAATAAAAAAATTAGCAATATTATTTTTTATTTGATCTTTAACACTAAAATTACTTCCTTTACCTTGTTTTTCTCTTAATTCTCTTTGAAATGTATTTCTTTTTTCTCTATAGTAATTTAAAATTTCAACTATTTTAGACCTGTAGAAAGGAATAATTTTTGATAATGAACCGTCATCATAAAAATCTACAGTATTAAAAAATCTTCTTTGTTCTTCAGTTGAATATTTTAAAGTTAAATCATTGAAAAAATTTAAATAAATTGTTTTTATATTAATAGAATTATCTTTATTGTTTTCAAAATTAGTTTCTTGCCACTTATTTAAATATTTTTTATACAGTTTAAAATTTTCAAAATCATTTGTATCAATAAGTTTAATATAATTTAAATATTCGATAAAATTGAAGGGGCTACCAACATCATATTTATCATCAGATAAATTATTGGTGATACTATTGCTAACTACATAATCTGTAAATCTCATCATCTTCTATAATATTTAATATGGGTTATAACTATTGTTATTCTTCTTCTAAAGTACCAGCCTGTCTATGGGGCGGCTAGCCCTTTTGCTTCGGATGTATATGACTCAACTTGAATACCATCTTTTTGTGTATTAAATTGAGGAGTTGCAATTACTCTATTTGTACTATTAATACCTTGATTTTTTGCTGATATACGAGTACTTTCATTTGAATCAGTCAATGTTAATGGTAAATTTTGAAACGTATGTGTATGTGGGTATGTTGCAATTGTATCCGGCGCGCCGTTGCCTAAGACATTATAAGGTACA
>Ga0209830_10000512_pt1 | contig 40403 bp, 43 predicted proteins | sample ArcticOcean_MG_C_12_FD_187439 | JGI IMG/M metagenome (GOLD analysis project Ga0209830, IMG submission 187439) | Marine microbial communities from western Arctic Ocean - ArcticOcean_MG_CB8_130 (SPAdes) (version 2) | ecosystem: Environmental > Aquatic > Marine > Oceanic | place: Arctic Ocean...
TCAGGGCGGAAGCAATTATGATGGATAAGGTTCATGAGCGCGTTAAAGAAGGAAAGATTGTATTAGAGCTTTTCCAAGAATTAGATGAGATAGTCGGTGACGATTCTGGTGTCACAGGAATTAATATCAAATCAACCGAGTCTGGATTAATTAAATTAATTGAATTGCATGGCGTATTTATAGCAATTGGACACAAACCAAATACGGATATTTTTGAAGGTCAGCTAAAAATGGAAAATGGATATATCATTACCCAGTGCGGCAGACAGGGTAATTTTACTGCGACTAGTATTGAAGGGGTATTTGCTGCAGGTGATGTGCAAGACTTCATCTATCGTCAGGCCGTTACAAGCGCTGGGACTGGATGTATGGCAGCGCTAGATGCAGAGCGCTACTTAACCACATAATGGCTGAAGATGATGATCTTTTTTGGGAGGAAGTAAAGGATGTTAAGCCATTAAAGATTAAGTCAAAATTAATTGATACAGTAATAAAAAAGCCAAAACCGAAACCTATTGCTCAACAACACATTCAGGATGAAAAAAATGCACTTATTGACTCATTAAGTGATGAATATATAGCTAACGGTGTCGAATTAGATGAAGATTCATATTATCTACGTAATGGGCACTCTCCAGATATTATCAAGAGATTAAAAAGAGGGTACTGGACAATACAAGGCACTATTGACCTTCATGGAATGATCTCAAAAGAGGCTAAAGACTATATAGTAGATTACGTTCAGGAGTGTAAAAAGAAAAAGATAAGGTGCATTAAGATAATCCATGGCAAAGGCTATGGCTCAAAAAATAAAGAGCCTATTCTTAAAAAGAAGGTTAGAAATTGGCTTATGCAAAAAGATGAGGTAATTGCTTACTCTGAGGCACTAAGACATGATGGCGGAAGTGGTGCAGTAATAGTATTACTTAAAGAATATTAAATTACAGAGCTTTAATAATACAAATTGCTTGGGCAGCTATTCCTTCAGAGCGCCCTGTAAATCCAAGACCTTCTGTTGTTGTTGCTTTGATATTAATTTGCGACAACTCACACAAACAATCTTCTGCGATATTTTTAATCATTTTTTTAGTGTAAGGTGCAATTTTTGGTTGCTCACAAATTACAGTAGCATCGACATTATTAACGGCATAACCCTTTTCCTGAATCAAACTAACTACAATTTTTAAAATATCTCGCGAGCTCATATCTTTAAATTTTAGATTATTATCAGGAAAATGATGTCCAATATCTCCTAAACCTGCAGCACCTAAAATGGCATCACTAATAGCATGAAGTAATACATCGGCATCTGAATGTCCCTGTAACCCTAATGGGTGATCAATAGTGACCCCACCAATAATACAGAGGCGTCCAGTGCTGAATTTATGAACATCAAAACCCTGACCCACTCTAATCATTCTTCACTCCTTCGCTGTTAGGATTAAATATTGCTTTAATATGCTCCATGTCTGCCGGATACGTAACTTTAAAATTGACAGTACTTCCTTGAACTATTTTTGGTTTTAATCCCAAAAATTCTACTGCTTCACATTCATCTGTTGGGTCCCCATTAAATTTTTCAATAGCTTTTTTTAAGATCTTATATCTAAACATTTGTGGTGTTTGCGCTAACCAAATCTCATTACGATTCTCAGTGCCGACAATTATGCCTGACTTACTAACACGCTTAACAGTATCTGAAACAGGGATGGCCATAATGCCGCCAACTTTATGGTTACATATTTCTGAAATAAATTTATTGATCATCGACTCATTAATTCCTAAACGGGCAGCATCATGCACCATTATCCAATCGTCAACATCAGCAGTCTTTTTAATCTGATTTAAAGTATTTAATACAGTTTGTGAGCGTGTATCTCCACCCGAGTTATAAATTTTAGTTTTAGCAGAAAAATGGTGGCTAATTTTTTCAATGTAATGCTCGTTTGGATTGACTGCTATTGATATAGAGTAAATGGAAGAAACATTAGAAAAAATAAACTCTATCCACTCAATTATGGTCTTGTTACCAATACTTGAGAATTGCTTGGGTATCGGATTTCCCATTCTAGAGCCTGCGCCTGCTGCAGGAATAATAAGGTGAATTTTTTCCATACTATGATTTTAGCATGGCAAAATTGCATAATATTTTATTTAGTCTGAAGAAACTGAGTGGATTTTATGAATGGATATATCAGCACCATTAAACTCCTCTTCTTGACTCAATCTAAAGTTGAAGAGTTTATGAATAATACTATAAATAATAAATCCACCTATAAGCGCCACTGAAATACCTGCCAGAGTACCGACTAGTTGAGACATAAATGTTACCCCACCTAGGCCACCAAAAATTTCTAATCCGAAAATTCCAGCTGCTATTCCTCCCCAAGCACCACATAGCCCATGTAATGGCCAAACACCTAATACATCATCAATCTTCCATTTATTTTGAGTAAGTGAGAATGTCCACACAAATAATGCTCCAGCAACTAAACCAACAGCCAATGCACCTAATGGATGAAATAAATTAGACCCAGCACAAACAGCAACCAAACCAGCAAGAGGGCCATTATATAAAAATCCAGGATCATTTTTTCCAACAATTAGTGCAGCGAGAGTGCCTCCAACCATTGCCATAAGAGAATTTACAGCTACTAGCCCTGTTAGCCCTTCAAGGGTCTGGGCAGACATCACATTAAAGCCAAACCAACCCACTGTCAAAATCCATGATCCAAGAGCTAGAAATGGAATGCTAGAAGGGGGGAAAGCAATTAATTTACCCTCTTTTGTGTATCTTCCTTGCCGAGCACCTAATATTAAAACTGCTGTTAAGGCAATCCAACCGCCCATTGCATGAACTACAACAGATCCAGCAAAGTCGCTAAAAGGTGCTCCAAACTGGTTAGTTAAAAATTCTTGGAACCCATAATTACCATTCCATACAGCACCTTCAAAAAGTGGGTACAAAAAACCTACCAATAAAAAAGACGCAATTAACTGCGGGTTAAAAGTTGCTCTCTCAGCAATGCCCCCAGAAATAATAGCAGGTATCGCTGCAGCAAAGGTTAGAAGAAAAAAGAACTTAACTAACTCATAAGCACTTTTCTCACTTAAGACAGAGGCTGCTCCATAAAAATCAATCCCATAAGCAATACTGTAACCAATAAAAAAATAAGCTATAGTGGATACAGAAAAATCTGCCATAATTTTGGCGAGTGCGTTGACTTGGTTTTTTTGCCTGACAGTACCAACCTCTAGAAATGCAAAGCCAGCATGCATAGCAAGAACCATGATGGCTCCTAATAAAATAAATAAAACGTCACTTTGATTAGTTAAACTTCCCATAGATCAACTTCCCTTCCAAAAAAATTTGGAACAATTCTAATGTAATTAGAAGATGTTTTGCGGCAAATAAGCACTTAATAACTAAATTAGTGCAAATTAAAGTAAATAAAGTATTATTTTGGTGCAAAAAAATAAAAATGTTAATAAAGTGTAGATTGATTTAATATACAAATAATGTTTGATTACTTTTTGCTTTTAGTTATAAGTCTTGGTGTGTTTTTTTGGTGGGACACAATCGCCAAAAGAGAAATTGCTATTCATCAGGGAAAATTATTAGCAAATAGATTTCATCTCCAATTATTAGATGAAAGTATTCACTGTAATAGGATTACCTTAGTAAGAAACCAGGATGACTGGCCATCTATTAAACGGATATATATATTTAGCGTTAGCACCAATAATGAAGACAGGCTTAATTGTCACTTATCCTTAACAGGGAAATCTTTAACTGACTGGTTTGTACCCCCCTACCCCCAGAAAAATTAATATGTATATTGGACGTTTTGCACCTACCCCCTCAGGGCCCCTTCACTTTGGCTCGCTAGTAACAGCTATCGCAAGCTTTCTTGACACAAAATCAAACGGAGGAAAGTGGCTTGTAAAAATTGATGACATCGACCAACCTAGGGTTATAAAGGGTGCAGACATAAACATTCTAAATAGCCTAGAAAGATTGCATCTTTATTGGGATATGCCCGTTGTATACCAAAGCCAACGAATCAAGGAATATCAAAATCAGTTAGAGCGCCTAAAGAAATTAAATATGACCTACTCCTGTAAATGCTCAAGAAAAGATATATTTGATTCATCTATTACAGGGGTTGATAGTTTTATTTATACCGGAATATGTCGAGAGAAAAAAATTGAGTTTAGTGATCAATTAGCTCATCGAGTCAAAGTAAATAGCAAATTAATTACTGTTAAGGATTTCATACAAGGATTAGTCAAGCAAGATTTATCTAAAGATATTGGAGATTTTATTATTAAAAGATCTGATGGTTTATTTGCGTATCAATTTACTGTTGTAGTTGATAACTATTTGGATAATGTCTCGAACATTGTAAGGGGCTCTGACTTAATCGAATCTACTCATAGACAAGTTTATTTACATCAATTGCTTAATTTTGATATCCCAGAATTTTGTCATATTCCTGTGGCTACTAAACTCCAAAAGAAAATAAGCAAAAGTCACGGAGATGAGATTATTATAAAAGGGAATGAGATGGCTATTTGGCTAAAATGCTTGGTATTCCTAAATCAACCAATGGAGAAATTCTCAACTTCAATGAGTCTTGAAGAAATTATTCATAAAGCTATTTTATGCTGGGATAAAAGACTAATTAAGCCTTTACGTACAATTGAGATTGGCGATAGTATTCATACATAACGATACTGGCAGCCGAACCAACATTTAGTGATTCAATGCCCTGCATCATTGGTATGCAAATGGTTTTCATAGATTTATCAAGAAGTTTTTGACTCACACCTCGGCCCTCGCTACCCAAAATAATTGCTACATTTTTAGGTAAGTCTGTTTCATATAAAGGTTCTCCCTTAATGCTTAGGGAATAAACAGGACAATCAAATAACCCTATTAAATTCTCAAGGTTTTGGTGTTCGTAACAGGAAATAGAGAAATGTGCCCCCTGACTCCCTCTGAGAGTTTTTGGTGACCATACATCATTACTCCCTTCGGATATAAATACTGACCTCACACCAACTGCAGCTGCAGTTCGTATAATACCTCCTAAATTGCCAGGATCTTGGATTCTGTCCAGAAGCAAGCTCAGTCCATGGGGCTCAATAAATTGAGCAGATGGAATATCAATAAGAGCAATTAAGCCCGTTACAGAATTAAGTTCAGAAATTTTTTTAAAAAGATTATGTTGAATGTTGTGAATTTTGACCTGCGGATTATTTTGAATTATTAAATTAATCTCATCTGACACAACCGATGCGTCTCTTATTATCTCAATAATTTTTCCACCACTATCAATATAAGCCCTTATTAGGTGAGGACCATCTAAAAGTGTTTGCATTAACTCTTTCCTAAAATCCTTGTTTGTATAGAGCCTCTTAAATAATTTAAAAGTACTATTTTCAGCAGATTTAATTATTAGATCAGACAAAGTCTATTTTGATCCTAGGGCTTTTAGTTGGTAACCTGCATCTTCAAATTGCTTAAGCAATCCATTGCCGCCACCAAGATGAGAGGCTCCAACTGCAATAAATAAACGATTATTATTTATTAACTTATGAGCCCTATTGAAAAATATCTTATTACGGTTAATTAAAAGTTTTTTCTTTATCTTAATCCACATACTCTTTGAAACAAGTTGACTCGTTATGCTCTCATTAATCATAATAATATTATTTAAATTTTGAGATAAATAAGCACCCATTAATTGCTCGTAATCTTTTTCTTTTTGCTCTAATGATTTAGCCAATACTTTTTTAAGAAAAGTTATCTGCTCCTGAGTAGAAAAATTATCTAATACCTCAAAATGCTCTTCTGATGTTTCAAGGCCCTTTATTTTTAAGCCCAAATCTCTAGCTTTAGTTTTAAGGAGATTATCAAGATTAAAAGGTGTAATAGGCCTAGGTGAGTCAAAAATAACCGCTAAAAGCCATGGTTTCATTTTCAAAACTCTTTCAAATGACATTGTATGAAAATTTGCTAATAACCTAATTCTATCTAACTCATGCTCATTAAAATACAACGAATAATTAATATCTTTTAATAATAATAGGTTTGGATTTAATATTTCCATAGTCTCCATTAAAAATATTTGGCTGGATTTAAGAGCTTCTATTACCTCTTTACTAATATCAGAAACACGATTGTCATCGGTATGAATAGTGCCATACAAATAATGATCGGTTCCATTGGGTGATGTTAGCTTCCAAAAAATTGAATTTTCTTCAGCTCCTATTGGTAGCATAAAAAAAATTAAAGACACAAAAATTATTACTTTTTTATGAAAAAAATGCATACGTATTAGCAAATTAGAAAAATTTAATGGAATTAGATAATAACAGTATTATTGATTACGAGTAATCGTATATTAAATTAAAAATCGGGTAAAATAATTATTCAATTTTAATTTAGCGAGTAGAGTAGCGATGAATTATCTTGATAAAAATATCTTAGAAAAGATACAATTTTATGTGACCACAAAGTATCCATGCGGATATATAAATAATCAAGAAGCGCAATCAATTGTGGCAACTCCTTATAAAAGAATTGATACTGATACCTATGCAGATCTAATACAGCAAGGATTTAGAAGGAGTGGGCAGTATGTATATAAGCCACAGTGCCATGAATGTAATGCATGCATCCCAATTAGGGTATGTGTTAAAAAATTTGAAAAAAGCCAATCTCAAAAACGAAATCTAAAAAAACATTCTTATATTACAGCTAAAGTATTGCCACTTAATTTTGAAGAGGAGCATTATAATTTATACGTAAGCTACCAAAATAACCGTCACCGTATTAGCTCAGAAGCTAACAATGATATTGCTGATTACAACGATTTTTTAATAAAAAGTAATGTAAACACCCAAATGATTGAATTTAGAGTCAAAGAAAAGCTAATGATGGTTACCATAATAGATAAAGTGAAAAATGGAATATCTGCGGTGTATACCTTTTATGATTGCAATGATTCTAAGCTAAGTCTTGGCACTTATTCAATTCTTTGGTTACTAAATATGTGTAAAAATGAAAATTTAAATCATTTGTATCTTGGGTACTGGATAAACGATAGTAAAAAAATGAAATATAAAGTTAATTTTAAGCCATATGAATTAATGATAAATGGTGCATGGCAAGAGTTACCCAACTAATCAACGTGATACAATTTCAGCATCTAATAAAGACATAATTCGAATGAAAAATATTCTTATATTTGGTGTAGGTCTAATTGGTGGTTCAATTGCCCTTAAATCCAAACATACCAAATTGTTCAAGCAAGTAGTAGCTGTCGAAAGAAAAGGAGGGACTCCTTTATCCCCATTCATAGAATCAGGCATGCTAGATCGCATCACAACCAATATTGAGGATGATATCGCTGATGCCGACTTGATAATAATCGCAACGCCTGTTGCGCAAATCCATAGTATCTTAAAAAAAATATATCCCTATTTAAAACCAAATACAGCTATTACGGACGTTGGAAGTACAAAATTAAATGTAATGGATGATGCAATAAAAGCTCTTAAGGAAAAATCTATTCAGTTTATTGGGTCTCATCCTATCGCTGGATCAGAAAAACATGGCCCTAGCGCTGCAATGATAGATTTATTTGAGGGTAAAAACATTATTGTTACACCGCCCGCTGAAGCACCAGACCTTATAAGCGAAAGAATTAATATTTTTTGGTCAACAATGGGTGGCCGTATAACCTTGATGGCACCAAAAGAGCATGATGAAATCTTTTCGACCGTTAGCCACCTACCTCACATACTTGCCTTTAGTTTAGTGAATTTAATTAACGACAATAAGAAAAAAGAAATTCTTCTTAATTTGGCCGCTAGTGGATTCCGTGACTTTTCAAGAATTGCTGCGAGCTCACCTGAGGTATGGCGAGACATCTCAATCGCTAACAAGGACGCAATACTAAATGATTTAAGACTTTACCAAAGTGAGCTTATAAAAATTATCGGCTTAATTGATAATCAAGATCAAGAAGGCTTAAAAAATTACTTCACAAATGCTAGCTCGACAAGACAAAGTTGGGTAGATAAGAAAAATTGAATCAGAAAATCTTAAAGCCTGTAACGCGAGTGCATGGTAGCATCTCTTTGCCTGGATCAAAAAGTATTACAAACCGAGTACTATTAATGGCTGCACTAAGTAATGGACAAACAACTATTAATAATCATCTAATGTCTGACGACACCAATCATATGTTAGATGCTCTTAGAACGCTAGGTGTTATCTTTAGGACTACAGAGAAGTCTCTCATAATTGAAGGCATAAATCATAAATTTCCAATTCCTAAAGCCAAGTTATTTTTAGGTAATGCTGGAACCGCTTTCAGGCCATTAACAGCTGTGTTGTCAATAATGGGTGGGGATTATGAAATATCTGGAATAGCCCGAATGCATGAGAGGCCTATAAAAGACTTAGTCGATGCACTCGATCAAATTGGGGCTAATATAAATTATTTAGGCGCTCCAGGCTTTCCTCCTGTAAAAATCTTACCTAGTAATATCACATACAAATCACCAATAAAAATAAATGGGGCTGTATCTAGTCAATTTCTAACAGCACTTTTAATGGCATGTCCTCTTGCAAACCAGGATTTGACTATTGAAGTTGATGGCGACCTTATCTCAAAACCATATATTGATATAACCCTTAAGCTTCTTGAGCGATTTGGAATTCACTACAAAAATTCAAATTGGCAATCATTTGAACTAAACCGTAATTCTAACTATAAAACATCAGGTCAAATTTTAATCGAGGGAGATGCTTCATCAGCGTCTTATTTTTTTGCCACAGCAGCAATATTAGGAAGTATTGAAGTGAATGGTATTAATGCCGACAGTATTCAAGGGGATTTAAATTTTCTAAAAATCATAAATAAAATGGGCGCGGACATTGAATATTTTGAAAATTCAATAAAAGTTACTCAGCAAGGTCATTTAAAAGGACTAGATATAGATTGTAAAGAAATTCCAGATGCGGCTATGACTTTAGCTGTAATGGCGATTTTTGCTAAAGGTACAACTATATTGCGCAATATTGGTAGTTGGCGAGTAAAAGAGACTGATAGAATTCACGCAATGGAAACCGAACTAAAAAAATTAGGTGCTAACGTTACCTCTACAAAAGATTCAATATCAATCAGACCTCCCACCACCATTAATAATAATATTGTAATTGATACATATGATGACCACAGGATGGCAATGTGCTTTTCATTAGTTACATTGGCTAATAAAACTGTCACTATTAATGACCCTGAATGTGTAAATAAAACTTACCCTGAATTTTTTAAAGATTTTGAAACTGTTACTTCATGAAGTTGCTAAAAGTACCTTATTTAATTGCAATTGATGGTCCAGCAGGCTCAGGAAAGGGCACAATTGCAAAATTAATAAGTAATAAACTTAATCTGAACTATTTAGATTCTGGAGCAATCTATCGGGTAATAGCGCTCAGTGCCGTTATAAAAAATATTCCTTCAAATCAAGTACTTAAATTAATTTCTCTTGTTGGAAATATTAATATGGAATTTAAAGGGGAGAATATTCTGCTGAATAATAAAATAGTTACCGACAAGATCAGAACCTCTGAAATAAGTAAATTTTCATCTGAAATTGCAGTGCACTCAAAATTAAGAGATGAGATATTAAATCTCCAAAGAAGTTTTAACCAAGGGAATGGTTTAGTTGCAGAAGGGAGAGACATGACTACCGTAGTTTTTCCTAATGCTGACCTCAAAGTATATTTGGATGCTAGCCCCCATGAAAGAGCTAACAGAAGATATAAACAGTTGATAATAAAAGGAAACAATGTTAATATTTACGACCTTACTTCTGAGATTGAAGCAAGAGATAAGAGGGATAAAGAAAGAAAAGCATCCCCATTAAAAATTGCTGATGAAGCAAAAATTTTAAACACTGACGGGCTTACTATAAGTCAAACTGTCGATAAAATCCTTACATTCATCATTTAATTTTGGTATCAATGAGTCAAGTTCATTGATTTTTATTAATTAGCCCATCGCATGTTGGGATTTATTGTTTAAGGTTAAAAATATTAATTATGGCAACCACAGAAAAATTGAAAGCTTCTGATACAGAGAGCTTTGCAGCATTGTTTGAAGAAAGTATGGCCCTTAAAGAAATGCGTCAAGGTGAAATCATTACAGCAGAAGTAATATCTGTTGAAAGCGATTTTGTTATTATTAATGCCGGGCTTAAGTCTGAAAGTGTAATTAAGACTGAAGAATTTCTAGATGATAAAGGTGATACCGAGGTACAAATTGGAGATTTTGTAAAAGTTGTAATTGAGAAATTAGAAGATGGATACGGATCAACAATCCTATCAAGAGTTAAAGCTAAACAAATGCAAGCATGGTTAGATTTAGAAGATGCAATGAATGATGGAACAATCATTAAAGGCTATGTAAGCAGCAAAGTTAAAGGTGGCCTTAGAGTCACAGTTAATGGAATTATGGCATTCCTTCCAGGATCACTAGTTGATAGTAGACCAGTAAAGGATACAACTCCATTTGAAAATAAAGAATGTGAACTAAAAATTATAAAAATTGATAGAAAAAGAAATAACGTTGTAGTTTCGAGAAAAGCTGTGATTGAAGAGCAACAGGGTATCAACAGAGATTCTGTGCTTGAAACAATTATTGAGGGTGCCACAGTTAAAGGTATCATTAAAAATATTACTGACTATGGAGCATTTGTCGATCTGGGAGGCATTGATGGCCTACTTCATATCACAGATCTTGCATGGAAGAGAATTAAGCATCCTTCGGAAATATTGAGCGTAGGAGACGAAATCGATGCGCGAGTTCTTAAGTATGATCAAGAAAAAAATCGTGTTTCATTAGGGTTAAAGCAGCTAGATGAAGATCCATGGGTTGGCCTTAATAGAAGATACCCTGTAAGTACTCGAGTATTTGGAAAGGTATCCAATCTTACTGATTACGGTGCATTTATTGAAATTGAAACAGGTATTGAGGGGCTTGTTCATGTATCTGAGATGGATTGGACAAATAAAAACATTCACCCTACTAAAGCGGTTCAATTGGGTGATGAGATAGAAGTTATGATTCTAGAGGTTGATGAAGGTAGAAGAAGGCTTTCTTTAGGTATGAAGCAATGCCAGCCAAACCCATGGGATGAATTTGCAACGAATCATAAAAAAGATGAGAAAATTACTGGGGGCATCAAGTCAATAACTGATTTTGGTATCTTTATTGGTTTAGATGGTGGTATTGATGGACTAATACATTTATCAGATATCTCATGGACCGAAACTGGTGAAGAGGCTGTTAAGAAATTTAAAAAAGGTGATGAAGTTGAAGCACTAATTGTCTCTATAGATGTTGAAAAGGAAAGAATCTCATTGGGTATTAAGCAGCTTACAGAAAACCCAAACCCAGAATCTGACACAGCAACTAATACTGCTGATGAAAAGTCAGCTAAAACATCTACTAAAATACCTGCTAAAAGAGTGGCTAAGAAAGATGTCGCAACTGATGAACCAAAGAATGGTGGGACAACGAGCCTTGGTGCATTATTGAAAGCAAAGCTTGATGATAAAAAATAATGACTAAATCAAAACTCATTAACCTCTTATCCAATCGATTTTCTCAGCTAGTGCATAAGGATGCAGAGCTTTCTGTAAAAACAATCCTAGATGCAATGAGTAATTCTTTAAAGAAAAAGCAGAGAATTGAAATAAGAGGTTTTGGGAGTTTTAGCTTAAACTATAGATCTCCAAGAATTGGAAGAAATCCGAAATCTGGAGAAAAAGTTAATGTTCCTGAGAAATATGTACCACATTTTAAAGCAGGAAAAGAACTTAGAGCTAGAGTTGATAAATAGGAAATAGGTTATCTTTTAAAAGCATATCTCCATAAAAGATATGCTTTTTTTTTAAAATTAAAGTAGTGTTAAATTATGGTCGAATTTGAATTTTGGTGGCTTCTAATAATTCCATTATTTTTTGGTCTGGGGTGGTTTGCAGCCCGAATTGATATCGCCCAAATTATTTCAGAAAGCACAGATCTCCCTTCATCATACTTTAAGGGTCTTAATTACTTAATCAAGAATCAGTATGAAAAAGCTGCAGAAGCATTTAGTCACGCCGTTAAAATCAACAATGAATCATTAGAAATTCATTTTGTATTGGGAAGCCTTTATCGCAGAACGGGTCAGCTTGATAAAGCAATTAATCTTCATATCGATTTACTTGAAACAAGGGATCTTAGTCAGCAGCAGCAAGAATCTGTAAAAGCAGAGCTTGCTCTTGATTACTTTAAAGCTGGTTTATACGATCGGTCCGAAGAGCTTCTTCTAGTATTAAATAAAGATAATTACCATCAATTCTCCCTTAATTCATTACTTGATATTTACAGTAAGGAAAGGGAATGGAACAAAGCAATTACAACGGCCACTGAGCTTGAAAAAATTTCAGGGGTATCTTTCAGAGAAAATATAAGTCATTTTTATTGTGAGATTGGCGTTGTTTATATTCTTGAGAAAAATAATAGTAAAGCAAATGAATCATTAAGAAAGGCTCTGGATGAATACAAGAACTGTGTCAGAGCAAATATTCTTCTAGGAGATATATGTGAGAGCGAAGAGAGATTTGAAGAGGCAATTTCATACTGGAAAAAAGTTGAATACCAACAACCTGATTACTTAGGCCTTGTAGCATCAAAGATTCTTAATGCATACCAAAGACTTAATATGGCGAATGAAGGACTTACGGTCCTATCAGGCTACTATGACTTATATAAGCTTAAAACATTATTAAGTACTTTATATTCAGCAATTATGTCAAATGAGGGGCCTAAAAAAGCAGAGACTATTGCTCGTAATGAATTAATTCAAAGACCTAGCTTGTCAGCACTAGATCAGCTATTTGAGGCTCAAGCTATTGGTAAAACAAGCGGAATAAGTAATATTGAGCTCATACAACAAACAATTAAGAATGCAATAGGTGACCGACGTTTTTATTCATGCAAAAAATGTGGCTTTAAAGCTAAGCAGTTTCATTGGCACTGCCCGGCCTGTAATAGCTGGGAATCATTTCCATCAGAGCCAATTGATATCATTATGGACAATAAAATCTAATGTTAAATAATCCTAAATTATTTGTTGCATTCGATTTTAGTGATTTAAATAACGCTAAAGAATTATCTAAAAAAATAAATCCACAACAATGTGGTATTAAAGTAGGTAAAGAGCTCTTTACATCTGGCGGGCCAGCTATTGTTGAATGGCTCCAATCGAAAGAGTTTAAAATTTTTTTAGATTTAAAATTTCATGATATTCCAAATACTGTTAAAAAAGCTTGTTTTGTCGCATCAGAATTAGGTGTATGGATGCTAAATGTTCATGCTATGGGCGGAAATGAGATGTTAGTTGCAGCTAAAGAAGGTGTTGATAAGTCAACTGAAAATCCTTATCTAATTGCAGTAACAATCCTGACGAGTATGAATAATGCCAACCTAAAAGAAATTGGGATTACTCATTCATTGGATGAGCAAATATTAAAATTAGCATTAAATGTAGCGGCTCATAAGCTTGATGGTATTGTATGTGGTGCTAGTGATATAAAAAACATTAAATCTTCTCTCCCAAAAGATTTTATTTATGTAACACCTGGTATTAGGCCAATAATAGATTTAAATGATGACCAAAAAAGAACAATTACACCGGAGGATGCAATTAAGGAGGGGTCTAGTATTCTGGTTGTAGGTAGGCCAATTACTGGATCTAAAAATCCAGCACTTGCATTGGAAGAGATAATTAAGAGCATTAGCTAGAATTCTGACTGAGCATTGAATCAATAGCAACCTTATCCAGCCTAGTCAAAAGATGCTTGTAATCAGAAATATTTTTTATATTTTTATGAATAATATCTAATGATTGATAGTTCGTTTCCCCATAAAATTCTGCAATTTTTGAGGTTAGATCTGGCATGACAGGTGAATAATAAATTGATAGCACTCTAAATGCTTGAAGAGCTGTAGAGCAAACCTGATGAAGCTGTGACATAGGTTTATGCTCAGCATCGTTTTTTGCCAAAATCCAGGGCTCTAATCGATTAACGTACTCATTAACTTTTTCTGTATAAGACATTAATAATCGGTTTAATTTACTAAACAATCTTGCCTCATAAAGAGAAATTACCTCATCTTTTATTTCAATTAAATCATCAACAATCTGCTTAGAGCCCTCAATAGAAATTTCCTCAGTAGGGACTATAGTATTATTGAAGTATTTTTTGATAAAACTAGAAGTTCTACTTGGTATATTAATAAATTTACCAACTAAATCACTGTTAACCTTTAAAATAAAATCTTCTAAATTCAAATCAATGTCCTCCATTGAATCATTGAGCTTAGAAAAGTAATAATATCTTAAATAGTCAGGATTTTTTATAGTATCAAGATAGCTTCTTGCGGTCACAAAAGTACCTCTTGATTTTGACATTTTTTCACCATTAACGGTTAGGAATCCATGTGCATAAATTTTCGAGGGTGTTCTAAATCCTGAAAAAGATAGCGTTGAAGGCCAAAATAATGCATGAAAATATAAAATATCCTTCCCAATAAAGTGAATTAATTCTGTTTGACTTCCCTCCTCCCAATACTCATCAAAAGATAATTTTTTTTCATCGGCTAATTTTTTAAAACTAGCCATATAACCAATTGGAGCATCGAGCCATACATAAAAAAATTTTCCGGGAGCATCTGGAATCTCAAAGCCAAAATATGGTGCATCCCTTGAGATATCCCAATTAGATAACCCAGCCTTAAACCATTCGTTAAGTTTATTACTAGCCTCAAGCTGTAACGTTCCAGATTTTGTCCACTCCTCTAAAAAATCTGAGCATTCAGAAAGCTTAAAGAAATAATGTTCTGTCTTTTTCTTAATCGGCGGAGTTCCTGAGATAACCGAATAAGCATTAATCAAGTCTGTTGGATTATATGTTGAACCACACTGCTCACATGAGTCTCCATATTGATCTAATGCATTACATTTTGGACATTCTCCTTTTATATATCGATCAGGAAGAAACATTTCCTTCTGGGTGTCATAGAACTGCTCAATTTCTTTTTTTTCAATTTTATTATTATTAGCTAATTTTTTATAAATAGATTCTGAAAGCTCTTTATTTTCAATGGAATTAGTAGAATAAAAATTATCAAAAGAAATATTAAAGTCAGCGAAATCTTGAGAATGTTCTTTGTGAACCAGTTCAACTAATTTCTCTGGTGTAATATTTTCCTTCTCTGCTCTTAACATTACTGGAGTTCCATGAGTGTCGTCAGCACAAACGTAATAAACTTCGTTGTCAATTATTCGCTGATATCTGCACCAAATATCAGTTTGGATGTATTCGACTAGATGACCTAGGTGTATACTTCCATTTGCATATGGTAAAGCTGATGTAACAAGAATTTTCCGCATTGAATTCAATCGAGAGATTAGTTTAATAATGGATTATTCTATCAAATTACCAACCCAATCACATTACTTAAAAATTTAATTTAAAAAGAAACTGTTTATGGAAAATGAAATTAAAGAAATACTATTAAATCTATCTCACGCAAATTACGAGTCAAAATTCATAAATGAAAAAAATATAAGATCAATTTTAGTCGAAAATGACAAAGTTGAAATTTCTATTGAATTAAATTTTCCAATTGCTCTTTTATCAGAAGAATTTAAAGTGCTTATAAAAAATTCACTGAAAGAATTAGTGCAGCTACCACTTCAAATTAATTTAACTCAAAAAATTAAGAGTCATCAAGCACAAAAAGGTATTAGTTTAATTAATGGTGTTAAAAATGTTATTGCTGTTGCTTCTGGTAAAGGGGGTGTTGGAAAATCATCAACGGCTGTAAATATAGCGTTAGCCCTACTAAATGAGGGCGCTAAAGTTGGTATATTAGATGCAGATATATATGGGCCAAGTCAGCCCCAAATGCTAGGAATAAATAAGAAGCCTGAAAGTAAGGATGGTAAGTCGATGGAGCCAATTATTGCTCACGGTCTTCAGGTAATGTCTATTGGATTTTTAGTTGATCAAGAAACTCCTATGATATGGAGAGGGCCTATGGTTACAAGTACCTTAGAGCAACTTCTAAAAGAAACCAATTGGAGTGATCTTGACTATTTAATTATTGACCTTCCACCAGGTACAGGTGATATTCAATTGACGTTAGCTCAAAAAATTCCAGTAACAGGAGCAATAATTGTTACTACACCTCAAGACATTGCATTATTAGATGCTCGCAGAGGTTTAAAAATGTTTGATAAGGTAAATGTTCCAATAATTGGTATTGTTGAAAATATGACAACACATATATGCTCTAACTGTGGCCATGAAGAGCATATTTTTGGTCAAGGAGGGGGTGATAAAATGTCAGCAGATTACAACACTCTATTACTGGGGAGTCTTCCGCTAGACATTTCAATAAGAGAGCATTTAGACAATGGTACCCCGTCAGTTTCAACAGACCCAAATAACAAAATTTCAAAAATATATCAGTCAATTGCTCAAAGAGTTGCATTTAAGGTTTCAGAATTAACAGAAGACCTTGGTAGTAAATTTCCAAAAATTGTTATTAAGAATGATTAACTAATATCAAAGATTAATATTCTCACAGTATTCGTAGCAGAAATTAATGAGGCAGGTGTTGTGTTAGTCTCATCCCATAAGGAAAAAGCCTTAGCTTTATTTTTTCCAGCAACTAGGAAAATAACATCTTTGGTATTACTTAAACTTTTAATTGTTAATGAGACTCTTTCGCTTGGGGGCTTTGGAGCATCGAATACGGGAATAACTAGACGATCTTCATCCCATAAATGCCCAGGAAATAAACTTGCAATATGTCCATCCTCACCAAACCCTAATAATACTAAATCAAATTGTTCAACTTTTGAAAGAATTTCCTCGTATTGCTCTGCTGCCTTGATATTACCGACCTCACCTGGAATAGGAAAAATTTGAGAGGAAGGAATATCAGACTTAACAAGCCAACTCTCGTGGACCATTAAATTATTTCTATCAGGATGATTGATCGGTAAGCACCGCTCATCTCCGAAATAAATGTGCCAAGCTGACCAGTCAGTATCTGCATTTGATAATTTAGAATATATAGCTTTAGGAGTTCCTCCACCACAAAGGACGATTGAAAAAAATCCTTTTTTATTGATCGACTTATTTGCCAAGTCAATTATTAACGATGCAGCTAAATCATCAAATTCTGTCTTTTTATCAAACGATTGTCGAATAATATTATTTGGTTTCATGTATTTCTCAGAAATTAATCAAATTTTTATGTTGGTATTTGCTATAATTGCGGTGTCAAAAATTTGACATAAAAATAATCCAAAAGATTAACAAATTTTACACTTTTACAAAAGGAATAAAATGAAAATTGCAATGCTAGGTCTAGGAAAAATGGGTGGCAATATGTCTGCAAGGCTTATTCGTAATGGAATTTCGGTTGTTGGGTATGATAATAATCAATCTGTCGTGAAAGAGCTTGTAAAGACCGAAAATTTAATTGAGGCTACTTCTATTGAGGATATGCTTACGAAATTAGACGGGAAAAAAATAATATGGATGATGCTGCCAGCAGGAGAAATTACCGAAAATCAAATAAATGATTTAATTCCCATGCTAAGCCCTGGAGATATTATTATCGACGGTGGCAATTCAAATTACAAACAAAGCGTCAAGAGAGGCAGGATGCTAGAAGAGCATCAAATTGGATTTATGGATTGCGGGACCTCTGGAGGGGTATGGGGCCTAGATAATGGATATTGTTTAATGGTAGGAGCAACCCCTGAAGTTGCTAAATCAGTCGAGCCTATTCTTAAAGCATTAGCAGTAACACCAGAAACAGGCTGGTTACATGCTGGTCCAGTAGGTTCAGGGCACTTCACAAAAATGATTCATAATGGTATTGAGTATGGAATGATGGAATCATTTGCAGAAGGTCTAGAGCTATTAAAAGGAAAGGAAGAGTTTAAGCTTGATATAGCAAAGATTACCGAATTATGGCGGCATGGATCAGTCGTTCGCAGTTGGTTATTAGATTTAACAGCTGAAGCATTAGCAGCAGATCAGACACTAGATGAAATAGCACCATATGTAGCAGATTCTGGAGAAGGTAGGTGGACCGTGGTGGAATCAATTGAACAAGGTATTCCATGTCCTGTTCTTACTCTTGCCCTTCAGGTTAGATTTAGGAGCCAAGAAAAGCAAAAAGGATACGGGTATAAAGTCTTATCAACTATGAGAAATGCATTTGGTGGTCACCTAATGAAAAAGAAAGGTTAATAAATTGATTGAAAATTCGACTTTAGTTTTATTTGGTGCAAAAGGAAATCTTTCAAGAGTAAAGCTTGTTCCCGGACTATTTCATTTGGATGAATCAGGGCAGCTTCCTGATGATATGAAAATACTATCTGTTGGCAGGCAAGCTTCAACTCAAGATGAGTGGAAAAAAGAAATTAAAGGGATGCTTGATAAAAAATTTAAAGATGGTTATTGCGAAAAAACATATAAACGATTTATTGAGCGGAATATATATCATGCAAACCTAACAGAAGACCCAGAAGCCTTCCAAAAATTTTCTAATAAATTAAATGAAGAAAATTTATTCTCTCAAAATCTTGCTTTCTTTTTATCGGTTAGACCATCTGATTTTTCATTAATCGTAGATCAGCTAGCTGATGTAGGATTATTAGATCAAACTAATGGATGGAAACGAGTATTAATTGAAAAACCTTTTGGGACAAATCTTAAAAGCGCAATTGACCTTCAGGAATCAATTTCAAAGCATTTAAATGAAGATCAAATATATCGAATTGATCATTATCTAGGTAAATCAGCATTACAGAATATTCTTGTTACCAGGTTTGCTAACTCAATTTTAGAGCCTATATGGAATAGTTTTCATATTGATCATATACAGATAACTAACCACGAAATGCTTGGGGTGGGCGATAGAACAACATTCTATGAATCTACCGGTGCGCTTCGTGACATGATTCAAAGTCATTTATTACAGATGATGGCCTTAACAACAATGGAACAACCAAAGTCATTTTCTCCAAATGATATTAGGAAGGAAAAAATTAAACTCCTTGAATCTATAACACCAATTAGTCAAAATAATTTCAAGAATCATGCTTTTAGAGCCCAATATGCTGCAGGAGAAATAAAAGGCGAAGGCAAGGTAGATAGTTATCTAAGCGAGGTTGGTAATCAGGATAGCATTACTGAAACCTATGCTGCGGTTAAAATATTTATTGATACCCCAAGATGGAAGGGTGTACCAATCTACCTTAGAACTGCAAAACGATTGAGTAGCAGCGGAACAAATATTTCAGTCAAGTTTAAAAATGGAGACTCATTAATTGGTGATAATAATAATTGGGTTGTCTTCAATATTCAGCCAAAAGAAAGCACTAGTATTGAAATAACTACAAAAACACCTGGCCTTAATGAAAATGAACTCAGACCTACAAATCTTGAAGGATTAAATCGTATTGATGGCGATGAGAGTATTGATGCCTATGAAACACTTATGCTTGACCTTATAAGTGGGAATCAGTCTAGATTCTTGCATATTGATGAAGTTAAAGCTCAATGGAAATTTATTGATCCCATTATTGATTTCTGGACAAAGAATAAAGTTAAGCTTGATCAGTATAATTCTGGAAGTTCAGACCCAGACTCATCCAGAATTATCTTTGAAGATCCAAGTCAATTCTGGCGATAAAATTTTATAGACGAGATGTAAGTGCGCATTAAAAAATCATATACAATTTAAAGGTTTAATTAATATTTAGGAATTTAGATGACTATAAAATCTGATAAATGGATAAGAAGAATGGCTGAAGAACATCAAATGATCAGCCCTTTTGAACCCCAAATGGTTCGTGAGAAAGAAGGTGAGAAAATTGTTTCCTATGGCACATCTAGTTATGGTTATGATATTCGTTGTGCCCCAGAATTTAAAGTCTTTACAAATATTAATAGCACCATTGTTGATCCTAAACAATTTGACCCAAATTCGTTTGTAGAGTTTAACAATGACTACTGCATTATTCCTCCTAATTCATTTGCTCTGGCAAGGACAGTTGAATACTTCAAGATACCACGAAGCGTTTTGACTGTTTGTGTTGGTAAATCAACATATGCTCGTTGCGGAATTATCGTGAATGTAACCCCTTTTGAGCCTGAATGGGAAGGTTATGTCACATTAGAATTTAGCAATACAACACCATTACCTGCAAAAATTTATGCGGGGGAAGGTTGTGCACAAGTTTTATTTTTTGAGTCTGATGAAATTTGCGAAACATCCTATAAGGATCGTGGTGGTAAGTATCAAGGTCAAACGGGCGTAACCTTACCAAAGATTTAAAAACCTAAAAATAAATTACAAAAATATATAAATTTAAAATATAATTCTTTTTTTTAAAATTATATGAGGAGTAATAGCATTGGAATACTGGGGATATCATTTAATATTAGATTGTAAAAATGGTGAATTAGAAAAAGTAAAGTCACCTGATAATATTAAGAATTTTGTAAAAGAATTAGTCAAAGAAATAGATATGATTGCTTGGGGTGATCCAAAGTTAGAACATTTTGCTACCCATAACGCCGATGCAGCAGGATATAGCCTTGTTCAGTTAATAGAAACCTCGTCAATAACTGGGCATTTCGTAGATAAAAATGGTGATAGTTACATTGACATTTTTAGCTGCAAAGCTTTTGATATAGAGACTGCAAAATCAGTAGTAAATAAATATTTCTCGCCTAAACAAATTAAGGTTACGTATTTAACTAGGCAAGCTTAATATTTTAAGTAATCCTCTTGTACTTTAAAAATGAAAACTTTAAATTATTTTCTGTGATCAAATCTTCCCGGCCTACTTCTTTCCATTCCTCCTGATTGTAGTCCGGAAAGTATGCATCTCCCTCAAAATTACCCTCAACTTTTGTGATATACATATGAGTAGCAAAAGACAAGCCTATTTGATAAATTTGCTGGCCCCCAATAATGAAAGTTTCAGGTGCTTCAGCTGTCATAAAAATTGCTTTTTCTAATGAATCTAAAACTTCTACGCCATCAATTATTAAAGAATTATTTCTACTAATTACAATGTTATCTCGATCTTTTAGTGGTTTACCAATTGAATCATATGTCTTTCTTCCCATAATTATAGGATTGCCCAGTGTGATATTTTTAAAATTTTTTAAGTCAGCAGATATGTGCCATGGTAATTTATTTTTTAAACCAATCACATAGTTTTCAGACATTGCAACAATGATAGAAATTTTTTTCACTAAATAGCCACCGGCGCCTTGATTAATGGATGAGGATCATACCCTTCAAGGGTGAAATCATCAAAGGTAAAGGTAAAGATATCATTCACTGATTGGTTTATTTTTATAGTAGGAAGAGCTTTAACTTTTCTTGAAAGCTGTTCCTTAACATGGTCAGTATGATTTAAATAGATATGTGCATCACCAAGAGTGTGAATAAATTCACCAAGTTTTAAACCGCAAACTTGTGCCACCATCATAGTTAATAGAGCATAGGATGCTATGTTGAATGGAACTCCTAAGAAAATATCAGCACTCCGCTGATACAGCTGACAGGATAACTTCTGATCAACTATATAAAATTGAAAAAATGCATGGCAAGGGGGAAGATTCATATTTTCAATATCACCAACATTCCACGCTGACACAATTAATCGTCGGGAATTAGGGTTATTTTTTATTTGGTCAATTAGAATTTTTATTTGATCTATTGATTGGTTATTTGATGAGGACCAGCTCCTCCATTGATGACCATATACTGGGCCTAGATTTCCATCGGAATCAGCCCACTCATTCCATATTGAAACACCATTATCTTGCAGGTATTTTATGTTGGTATCTCCTGATAAAAACCACAAGAGCTCATGAATTACAGACTTTAAATGAATTTTTTTTGTAGTCAATAAAGGGAATCCAGCATCTAAATCAAATCGCATTTGATAACCAAAAACAGATAATGTTCCAGTACCCGTTCTATCTTCTTTTTTGATTCCATCACTAATTACATGGTTTAGAAGATCAACATATTGCTTCATCTAAGTGTTTTCTCGAATAAATGATCTAATAAGGTCCACATCATTGTCTAGTATCTCTAATTTTTGATTTAGCAGCTCAATATCTTTTAATGCTTCAGGCCTTTCAGGTTTCTTTCCTGTCGCCTCTAATATCGACTGTTCAAACTTTATGGGTAAAGCTGTTTCTAGTACAATCATCGGAGTGTCTTTATCAATATGATCTAGTGCTGCTTTTAAACCATCTGCAGTATGAGTATCAATCATAATTCCAAACTGCTCAAAATAATTTGATATTAATTTAATTCTATTTGTATGTTGGCTGGATGATGAAATAAATCCAAAAAAACTAATTCGATCAAACTCTTCTTCTGACAACCTAAATGAACCCCCCTGATCAATTTTCTTCCAATAATTTGATAATCTAACTGAATCTCTTCCTAATAGATCAAAAATAAATCTTTCGAAATTTGATGCCTTAGAAATATCCATTGAAGGACTTGAGGTTTGAAATGTATCTTCAGATGACCGAGGCTGATAATTTCCTGTTTTATAAAATTCATCCAAAACATCGTTCTCATTAGTTGCAACAACCAAATTTCTTATTGGTAGACCTGTCATTCGCGCTATATGACCTGCGCAAATATTTCCAAAATTTCCTGTTGGTACAGTGAAGTCGACAAGAGCTTTGTTGTCTGTTGTTACTTCAAAATAACCTTTAAAGTAATAAACTATTTGGGCTAATATTCTTCCCCAATTAATTGAATTAACGGCACCAATTTTGTTTTCTTCCTTAAAGTCTAGGTCATTTGAGACTGCTTTCACAATATCCTGACAGTCATCAAATACGCCCTTAACTGCAATGTTATATATATTATCATCATGGAGACTAAACATTTGTGCGGCCTGGAATGGACTCATAGTTCCATATGGTGAAAGCATAAATACATTAATACCTTTTTTACCTTTCATCGCATATTCGGCTGCCGGGCCAGTATCACCAGATGTAGCACCCAAAATATTTAACGTTCTTTTCTTCTTCTTAAGTACATACTCAAAAATATGACCTAAAAACTGCATAGCAATATCTTTAAAAGCTAATGTTGGACCATTTGAGAGCGATAGCAGATGAAGATTGTGATCTAATTCTACCGTTGGGGTAATATCATTTGGATCTTGATTAGCCCGATTATAGCCAAATACTTCTGGAGTATATGTTTTATCTACAATCTCTTTTAAATCTTCAGAGGGGATATCATCAATAAATTTTTCAAAAATTTTAAATGCTAACTCTTGGTAGCTCATAGACCTCATAAGATCTAACTCATTTTCTGTAAATTTAGGATATTTTTTTGGTAGGTATAAGCCACCATCTGGGGCCAATCCTCCCAATAAAACATCACAAAAACTTAACTCTGGGGACTTTCCGCGTGTAGAAATATACTTCATAGTTTCACTATCTGTTTAGTTGTTCAATTCTTAATTTAATTACTTTGTCTTTATTTTCTGGTAGTGCTTCAACTTCATAGATTATTTTATTAATCTCTTTTTCTACCATAGTCGAAGTTACTAAAATGATATCGACTATTCCATCATTCTCCTGAATTTCTTTTTGCACCATTGCATCAATAGATATGGAATGTTTTGCAAAAACTTGTGTAATTTTTGCAAGCACTCCCGATTCATTACTCATTGAAATTCTTAAGTAAAACTCACATACTGTATCGTCAATGGAGAGCATTTTTTTTGTCTTGATTTCACTTTGAATAAAGCCAAGAATTGGAATTGATGTTGTTTTATTTGAGTCTAAATTTCTAGCCAAATCAATAATGTCTGCAACAACTGCGCTGGCCGTAGCCTCTGATCCTGCGCCTGCACCGTAATATAATGTTGGTCCAACCATATTTCCTTTTACAAGAACTGCATTCATTGGGCCATCAACATTAGCTACTAATCTCTTTTCTGGAATTAATGTCGGATGCACCCTTAATTCCACAACATCATTATTACACTTTGTTATGCCTAATAGTTTAATTCTATAACCTAGCTCTTCTGCATAAATAATATCTTTTTGAGTTAGGTTGCTAATACCTTCAATATGTGCAGCATTAAAATTAATGGGTATTCCAAATGCAATCGATGCCAATATTGTAATTTTATGAGCAGCATCAACACCTTCAATATCAAATGTTGGGTCAGCCTCAGCAAAACCTAAATCCTGTGCCTGTTTAAGTGCCACATCAAAGGCTAAATTATTTTCTTTCATTTCCGTAAGAATATAATTTGTTGTGCCATTTAAAATTCCAGCAATCCACTCTATTTTATTTGCTGCCAGACCCTCCCTTAATGACTTAATAATTGGTATGCCGCCAGCAACTGCAGCCTCATAACAGAGTGCTACATTATGATCATTAGCTAAATCAATTAAATCTTCACCATGCATTGCTATTAAAGCCTTATTTGCAGTAACAACATGCTTTTTGTTTTTAATTGCTTCTATAACTAAATCTTTAGATATTCCAGTTCCACCTATTAACTCTACAACTATATTTATATCTTTATGCTTAACAAGGTCAAAAGCATCCTGAAAAATTATAGTTTCATCACCAGCAATTTCTTTTGCTCTTTTAATATTTTTTTCAGCAAGGGCAAAAATAACAATTTTTTTACCAGTTTTTCTATAAATCTCAGAGAAATTTTCCTTTAAAACTTTATAGGTTCCACTACCTACCGTTCCTGCACCTATTAAACCAACATTTATATTATTTTCCATTTTTTACTTTCTGTAATCTGTTAAATATTCTGAAAATCTATCTATAGCAATTCTTAATTCATCTACATTTGGGAGAAATACCATACGAATATGATTATTATCATGCCAATTAAAACCACTCCCCTGAACCATTAAAACCTTTTTCTTCTTTAAAACATCAAGAACAAAATCTTGATCATCTTTTATTGGATATACTTTTGGATCAAGCCTAAAAAATAAATACATTGCAGCGGCTGGTTTAACACAAGTTAAACCAGGAATACTACTTATCATTTCATATGCTAACTCTCTTTGCTTAAATAAACGACCTGTGGGCGAAACCAGCTCATTTATACTTTGATGACCTCCTAAAGCAGTTTGTATTGCGAGTTGACCAGGAACATTTGCACACAATCTCATCGATGCAAGGATATTAAGGCCTTCTAAATAATCTTTTCCTTTTGCTTTATTACCAGAGAATACTAACCAACCAGCACGATACCCACATGCTCGATAATTTTTAGATAGTCCATTCATGGTTACAAATAAAATGTCATCAGCTAAGGATGCAATAGAGGTATGCTTACGATTATCATATAAAACCTTGTCGTAGATTTCATCAGAAAATACAATCAAATTATGAATTCTTGCCAACTCAATTATCTCTCCTAATAATTCATCAGAATATAGTGCACCTGTTGGATTATTTGGGTTTATTACAAGAATTGCTCGTGTTTTGTTTGTGATTTTTGATTTAATATCATCAATATCAGGAAACCAATCAGCACTTTCGTCGCATATATAATGAACGGGGTTGCCTCCCGCTAACGTTACTGCTGCTGTCCATAATGGGTAATCAGGCTTGGGTATAAGAACTTCATCATCATTATTAATAAGACCTTGCATAGCCATAACTATTAATTCTGAAACTCCATTTCCTAGGATAATATCATCTACATCAACGTTCTTAATTCCTTTTTCTTGGGTGTAATGCATGATAGCTTTTCTAGGCTCAAACAGGCCATAGCTCTCTGTGTAGCCAGAAGATTTATTGATATTTCGAATAACATCCTGGGTTATTTCGTCTGGTGCCTCAAACCCAAACTCTGCAGGATTCCCAATATTTAACTTAATAATGCGATGGCCTTCTTCCTCCATTTGCTTAGCATGAGCCAAAATAGGGCCACGAATGTCGTAACAAACATTATTAAGCTTTTTAGATTTAAGAACTGGATTCAAAATATTTAATACCAATTAAATGTTTAAAAATTATATGTTATCTTACCTTTTTATAAATTTTTTGTGGAGAATATCAATGTCGCATTTACTCCCCCAAAACCAAAACTATTAGACATTGCAGTTTGAATTTTTTCCTGCTTTTTTTCAACAAGAATCGGTAATCCCTGACCGGCTGGATCAATCTGGTCAATGTTAAGAGATGGCGTTAAAAACCCCTTATCCATCATAATTAGACTGTAAATTGCTTCATTTGATCCTGCTGCACCCAGAGCATGTCCAGACAATGATTTTGTTGACGCAATGGCTGGAATTTTTCCATACTCATTTTCCCCAAATACCACTCGAATTGCATCAAGCTCTGCAGAATCGCCCACTGGGGTACTTGTTCCATGTGCATTAATATAATCAACATCTTTTGTTTCATTTTCCATTAAAGCCATTTTCATACATCGTTGAGCACCCTCCCCGCTTGGTGCGACCATGTCATGTCCATCAGAGGTTGCACCATAACCAACTATCTCAGCATAAATTTTAGCGCCACGAGCTTTCGCGTGCTCATACTCCTCAAGAACAAGTATGCTACCACCCCCAGAAATAACAAATCCATCTCTATCAACATCGAAAGTTCTTGATGCCTTTTCTGGCTCAGCATTGTATTTTGATGACATTGCACCCATTGCATCAAATAGATAGCTCATCGTCCAATGCTCTTCTTCAGCCCCACCAGCAAATATAATGTCTTGCTTACCCATCTGAATCAACTCATAAGCATTGCCGATACAATGAGCACTGGTTGAGCATGCTGATGTAATTGCATAATTGACGCCTTTAATTTTTGCGCCAGTTGCCAAACATGCCGAAACACCATTGGACATTGTTTTTGTTACCATATATGGGCCTACTCTTCGAATACCCTTTTCTTTAAGTATTTCTGAGCCCTGAAGCATACTTTCAGTTGATGTCCCTCCAGCTCCAACGATAATTCCAGTTCTTATATTAGAAACCTGGTCTTCAGATAATTTAGCATCACTTATAGCTTCCTGCATTGCTATCCATGCATATGCATGGCCTTTAGCCATAAAGCGTAATAATTTTCTATCGATCAATTCTTCGACGTTAATATTGATGGATCCTGCAACCTGCGATCTTAATCCATGTGACTCATACTCGGGTTGAAATGTGATGCCAGATTTACCATCTCGAAGACTTTGCTCTACCTCAGAAACGTTATTTCCTAAGCTAGAAACAATACCCATACCTGTTATAACAACTCTTTTCAATTGACTGTCCTCTTAGAAATTATCTGTACTAGTGAATAACCCTACCTTAAGGTCTTTTGCCTCATAAATGGTGCGGCCGTCAACTTCCATTCTTGCATCTGCAATACCCATCACAAGCTTTCTAATAATGACACGCTTTAAATCTACAATATAAGTAATTTTCTTTGCTGTAGGTAAGACCTGTCCTGTAAATTTTACTTCTCCACTCCCTAGAGCTCTTCCTCTTCCTTGTCCACCTCTCCACCCTAAATAAAAACCAACTAACTGCCACATCGCATCAAGCCCAAGACATCCTGGCATCACTGGGTCTCCTTCAAAGTGACACTGAAAAAACCATAGGTCGTCCGTAATATCCATTTCAGCAATAATCTGTCCATTATCAAACCCCCCCCCATTTTCATTAATACTAGTAATACGATCGAACATAAGCATAGGAGGTAGTGGTAGTTGAGCATTATTCTCTCCAAATAATTTACCCTTCCCACACTCAATTAATTCTTCATTTGTATAACTATTTTTTTTCATTATTTTTGTAAATATTCCATATATTTTTGTTAATTAAATGGGTATGCAACTTAAACTATTTTTAGCAGTCTTTACCGTATACTTTAACTAGATTATAGTTGATTAAAATTTAGTAATTTCTTAGGAATATATCACAATGAGCGACCAAAATCTGGCTGAGTGGCGAAAACTTGCCTTAACCTTGCAGGGTGAAGTTAATAAGGTGATTGTTGGGCAAGAAGGCCCAATAAAACTAATTACAACATCAATATTTGCAAGAGGGCACGTGCTGTTAGAAGGAGATGTTGGTGTTGGTAAAACAACGCTCTTGAAGGCTTTTGCTAGATCAATTGGAGGTGGCTATGAGCGAATAGAGGGCACAATTGATCTTATGCCTAATGATCTAATTTACCATACATATTTAGGTGAAGATGGAAAGCCACATGTAAGTAATGGTCCTATTCTTAAATCAGGGGAAGACTTGTCTATATTCTTCTTTAATGAGATTAATCGAGCAAGACCACAAGTACATTCACTTTTACTTCGAATTATGGCAGAAAAAACATTATCCGCATTTAATAGTGAATTTAAGTTTCCTCACTTGATTGTTTTTGCTGATAGAAACCAAGTTGAAAAAGAGGAGACATTTGAGATTCCTTCGGCTGCAAGAGATAGATTTATGATGGAAATTCCAATTGTGATTCCACAGGTAGATAAATTAATGACAAGCCTTGTGTTTGATACAAAATTTCATGATGCGGACAAATTAATTGAGGGGGCTAAGGAGAAGCTGTTTAAATTTGATAAACTCAATGAAGTATCTGAGAATATTCAAGAAAATATTAGTACAACTGATGCCCTTAAAACCTACTCCCTGAACTTGTGGAAAGCAACTAAAAACCCTGATCACTATGATATCAAGATTAGTGGAATAGACGTTAATCGACTAATTATCTCAGGCGCAAGCCCAAGGGGTGTAAGCATGATGATGAAATGTGCACGAGTAAATGCATGGATGGATAATCGAACATCAGTCCTCCCTGAAGATATTCATGCAGTATTTCATGAAACAATTGCCCATCGATTAGTTTTCAATCCAGTCTACGAACTCAGAAGGACTGAAATTGCTAAAGAATTAACTCAAGAGATTATTAATAAGGTTAGCGCTCCATAGATGGAATTTCTTCAAGATATATTTGATTACCATATAAATTGGAAATCTACAGGACATCACCCCGGCCAACATAAAAGTGCCCAAAGAGGTATGGGGATAGAATTTGCTGGTCATGCGACACTTTTAGATTACCCAGATCCAAGACGAATTGATATTCGTCAGACAATACGAGACCCTTTTGAGCAAATTCAGGTAAGAATATTCAACCAAAGGAGTGCCACTCCGGTTATTATAGTTACTGACTTATCAGCCAGTATGAATTTTGGCTTTCAAAAAACTAAACTTAAATATTCCTCTGAGATAGCATCAGTAATAACTAATTCAGTTGCCGCCAAAAGTGATGCAATTGGATTTATAGGTATCGAAGACGTTATTGACCCAGAATGGGTTGCACGTCTGTCTTATAAGCCATATCGAACAGAACACCTTATTGATAGACTAAGTAACTATCAAGCTAAGAAAGGCGGCCATAATGGGATAAAATCTCTATACCAGTTTTTACCTAGAGATAAAACATTGGTTTTTTTTATATCAGACTTTCATATACCAATTAAGGAAATTAAGGAAAGCTTCTCACTCCTAAGTAGACATCAAGTTGTGCCAATTGTATTATGGAATAAGAGTGAATATGACAATTTACCAAACTTTGGCATTCTGACAGTTAATGATCCAGAGTCAGGTGAAGAGACAACGATGCTCTTAAGGAAAAATATGAAGAAGCGTATTCAAGAAAACTTTAACGAAAGAAAAAAATTACTTGAAAAAACTTTTATAGAGATTAATTCGCCTGCATTTTTTGTAGGTGAAAAATTTGACCCCCTTCATATGACAGAATATTTTAACGAGTACTTCCATGCATAAATTATTTGGTATTTTATTATTTTTATCAACATTTTGTTTAAATGCCTATGAAGATCCTAATAAATTTAAGGATGTTGATCCAAAATTTGTTGAGCTAGTAATTGTTGAGCCTAAACAGCTAGTTGGCTATACCGTTGGCGATATTATCGATAGGTATATTACGATTTCAATAAAAAAACCTTACCAATTAATTGAGGAGTCACTACCAATTGTAGGTTACGAAAAAAGATACCAAGGGCAATTACTTGGAATGACTCTTAGGGATATTCAATTTGATAAAAAAATTACCAACGATTTAAGTACTTATAAAATTTCATTAAAATATCAAATATTCACTAATAATGTTGTAGCTAAACCTGCATTTATTACAGCTGACTATTACCGTTTAATTAATCCAGCAGAGCCTGATAAAGTAGTTAAGTTTAGAATTCCTGAGCTCACTATAGCAACTTCACCTATTGCTATTTTTGGGGCTGTTAAAGTTGAAGATGATATGAGTCCATTTCGCGGACCGTTGACAATAGAAACGATTCCAAGTGCTCTGAAAGTTCGATATGGAATTATTGGATTAGTTGTCAGCCTACTCACTTTGCTTTATATATATAGTAGATATACTTGGCTTCCAAAACAAAACAGGTTTTTCAGTAGTGTGTATAGACAACATAAAAAAATAAATACTAATGAAAAAGAAATAGAAAATTTTGTTTCTGCCCTCCATCATGGATTTAACCAAACAATTAATAAAGCATTATTCGTCAGCAATAAAGAGCAGCTTTTTAAGAAAAATAATAGCTTTAAATATATAGAGTCTGAAATTAATGACTTCTTTAAATTATCTAAAGCGATAAACTTTGAGAGAAAAACTAATTTTAATTCAGCCGAAGCCGCTGATTGGCTAGTTGTATTTTCTTTACACTGTCGTATGTGTGAACGAGGCTTAATTATTGACTCGGGTGATATTAAAAAATTAGGTTTCAAATGAATTTCATAGCACCCTGGTTTTTATTGTTATTACCTTTTGCGCTTGCACCATTTCTCCTAAGGCAAGCAACTCCTCATATTTACTCCTGGTCCGAGATGATACCTGTTGATTGGGCCTCAAAAATAATTGGATTTTTATTAAAATTATTAGGTAGCTTTATCATAGCCCTTCTTGTTTTAGCTCTTTCTCAGCCATTCTCAAATCAAAGGACAGTTGAAAGGATTGGAGAAGGTGCACAAATTGGATTGGTGTTGGATAGAAGCGCTTCAATGGATGATCCTTTTGCTAGTGCTGAGTCTTCTGAGAAAGCCGGCGAGACAAAGTCAGCGGCCGCTAGTAGGCTTATTATCGATTTTTTTAATTCTCGCACTAATGACATGGTTGGAGTTATTACATTTAGTAACTCAGCTATGTTTATCCTACCCCTCACTCAAAATAAAGATGCAATAAAAGCTGCAGTTAATGCTACTGCAGGGAATGCATTGTTTCAAACAAATATAGGTGCAGGCCTAACAAGTAGCGCTGAATTATTTAACGGAGTTGCTGACTCAGGGTCAAGAGCAATTATACTTGTATCTGATGGTGCGGGACGAATAGATGCAGATACCCAGCAAAAAATTAGGGACTGGTTTGATCAATTTCAAATTGGTCTATATTGGATAGTATTGCGACAACCAGATGGTATTAGTATTTTTGATGAAAATTATGTAAATGATCAAATGCTTCAATATAAAAGAGATGATGACCCGCTCCCGCCAGCTTTGGAACTATACGAATACTTTAAAACATTTAGATCGCCATTCCAAGCTTTTGAGGCTGAAGATCCAAAGTCTCTTGAAAAAGCAATTGGTGAAATTAATCTTAAAGAAAAAAAACCCATCACATACACCGAAATTATTCCTGGTAAAAATCACTCCTTAATTTTATTAATTACTGCATTTATAATGTCACTTGTTTTTTTAATATTAAAATTTCTTGAGGTAAAATCTTTCAGATGAATATACAAAACCTATTTAGCGTAAAAAAGATAACTTATTTTTCTATTCTAATTCTTTCAATAAGCAGCTATTTAATTATTTCAGCTTTACTTAATTTTTACCAAATAACTAAATTTAATGAGAGCGTTAGAAACGGAGAGACACCAAAATTTTTCAGTCAAAGCTTTGAAAGTCGTTTTTCAACAGCTTACTGGCTAGCAGGAAATGGAATGTTTAAGGAATCAACAATTCTCTTTAATAACCTTTTACCGGAAGCAAATGAAGAACAAAAATCAGCAGTTCAACACAATATTGGAAATATATTTTTTCTTAGAGGGTTAGCAATTAGTGGCACCAGTATGGATGCAAGACCAGAAGCTGAATACCTACTAAGGCAGGCAAAAAAATCTTATATACAATCCATTAAGGCGAGTAATTCTCACTGGGATACCAAGCATAATCTTGACCGATTACTCACCATGCTTCCCTCTGACCCAACACCAGGCGTTGGTGATTCAGATTCTCCAGGGTTAATTATGGGAAATATTCCAGTCGGTCTCCCATGAAATTAATCATAAAAAAATTAAAAGAAGATAAAAATCTTCTTATGCTTTTATTGGCAGTTTTTTCTATAGCTGCTGCAATTGTTAACCCATCAATACCTTTCAAACGCGATATATATAACTATATATTTGTTGTAGATATTTCTCAGAGTATGAACACAGAAGATATGATGTATGACAATAAAAAGGTTTCTAGGTTAGATTACACTAAAGCAACGCTCCGTAAAGTATTGGAGCAATTACCATGTAAAACCAAGGTTAGTATTGGAATGTTTGCCGGTGTTAGTGTTGCAGCAACCTATACTCCTATAGAAGTATGTAGGAATTTTAGCGCAATCAATACCACGATCGACCATTTAGATTGGCGTTCCACATGGTCTGGAAATACTCGTATTCGGGAATCTCTTGTTAACCTTGCAAGATTAATTAGAAGCTTTCCAGAGTCCGCACAAGTTATTTACTTTACCGATGGTGAGGAAGCACCAAGACTCCACGTTTTTAATAGTCGTGACTTAACTCAATTCCAAGGAGGTAATGATTGGCTATTTGTTGGTATTGGTTCTGACGACGGTGCTCCTATCCCAAAATATGATAGTCACAATCAATTAATTGGCTATTGGGCGAATGATAGCTTTGCTCTTCAACCAGGAATTGCACAAATCTCTCAGGGGAATATTGGAACTCGAAATGACAGTGTAGCCATTGGAGAAAGTGATCGATATATATCTAAACTTGATGAGAAATATTTATTGGCTATTTCAAAAGAAATAAATGCCTCATATATGAAAGGAGACAATGCAGCAAAAATACTGACCGAGATGAAGAAACAAAAAGCGGCATGGCGAGATCAATCTCAGCTTCCACTTCGAAATTTCTTCGCTTTTTTAGCCTTGATACTTTTTAGTCTTCGATTTTTTTCAATTGCTAAAATAAAAAAAATACTTAAGAAGAAAACTTATGCAAAAATCTAAAAATTTTATATTCGATCTCAATCAACTTAGCGTACTTTCGGTCAGCGGAGATGATGCACTCAAATTTCTTCAGGGTCAGCTTACTAACGATATATCGCTGGCTACTTCAACTCAATCTATTCATGCAGGATTTTGTAATCCAAAAGGCCGTTTATTAGCCTTTTTTCATATCGTAAAGTATCTCGAAAGCTATCTTCTTTTTTTCCCTAAATCTATTTCAGAAAATATAACAAAAAAATTATCAATGTATATCCTTAGGTCAAATGTTAAATTGGAACTAGATTCTGATGAATTAATGTATTTTGGTTTATATACAAATAGTCAGGACGAGCAATTTGATTTATTAAGTAATTTACCAAAAAATGAAATGGAATCTGTAAATGAAGAATCTTTAACTATAATTAAACTTCACAGTAATGGGTTAAGAGTAATTATTGTTGGCGACAAAAAAAATTGTATCGATTTTATTGAAAATAATTCTAATAAATTAGAAAAGCAAAACTTTAACGATTGGGCCGCTCATAATATCAAATCAGGCACTCCTAATATTTTTTATGAAACACAAGAAACATTTATTCCACAATCAATTAATTTGGACATAATCGATGCAATTAATTTTAAAAAAGGTTGTTACACGGGGCAAGAAATTGTTGCACGCACTCATTACCTAGGGAAACCAAAAAGAAGAATGTATAAAGCATCCTTCCATAGTGAATCGCAGCCGTTATATGGTGATGCTTTAGTGGATGGTAAAGATTTAGTGGGACAGGTTGTAGATGTTGCTCGTATTGATAATAAAAAATTTTTATTGCTGATTGAAATTCGTATTAATTCAGCTTTAAATAACCTAACGCTAAATGGTATTAATGTTGATATTAGTAAATCTGAAATAGAAAAATTTAGTCTAGGTTAAAATATTTTTTATTGCTTGGCTTTATTGATTACCTGAAAATAAGTCTCACCTTTTTTTATCATGCCAAGCTCTTCTCTTGCTCTTTCTTCGATAGCATCGGTTCCTTTTTTTAAATCATTTACCTCTGCTCTTAAGGCATTATTTTGTTTTTTTAACTCATCATTAATTTTTTTTTGAACCTCATACTTGCTTGTTAACTGAATAACATTATACCAACCGCCCCTTCCAGCCCATAGAGGGTATTGGATTAGTAGGATTAATAATATAAAAATAACGGTGAGTGATCTCAAGTTTTTTTATTTATTTGATAAAAAGCTGATAAACCCGAATACTTGGCCTTACCATCTAGATATTCTTCAATTCTTAGCAGCTGATTATATTTTGCGACCCTCTCAGAACGAGACATCGATCCAGTTTTAATTTGCATAGCATTCATTGCCACAGCTATATCTGCGATTGTTGTATCTTCAGTCTCGCCTGAGCGGTGAGAAATTACTGAGGTATAACCTGCATTTTTTGCCATTCTTATAGTTTCAAATGTCTCTGTTAATGTTCCAATTTGATTAACCTTGATTAATACCGAATTTGCTACATTCTTTTCAATTCCCTCTTTAAGAATTTTAGGGTTTGTGACAAATAAGTCATCCCCTACTAGCTGAACATTTTTTCCTAACTTTTCTGTCAATACTCTCCATCCCTCCCAGTCAAACTCACTCATACCATCCTCTATACTAATAATTGGATATTTATCACACCAGGTTGCTAAGTAGTCTGTCATTTGAGAGGAATTTAAAGATATTTTCTCTGAATCTAAATGATAGTTATCATTCTTAAAAAATTCTGTGCTTGCGCAGTCAAGACCTAAAAATACTTGCTTACCAGGCTCATATCCAGCCATCTCAATTGACTGCATAATTAATTGTAATGCAGCTTCATTAGAGTTCAAATTTGGAGCGAACCCTCCCTCATCCCCAACAGTTGTCGCTAAATTATTTCTATTTAAATTATCCTTTAGGGCATGAAAAATCTCTGCACCACATCGTATAGCATCTGAAAATGTTGGGAGACCAGCAGGTATGATCATGAACTCCTGAATATCAACATTATTATCAGCATGTGCGCCCCCATTAATAATATTCATCATTGGAGTCGGCATACTATATGGGCCATCAGGATTTAGAAATTCGAATAAGTACTTTTTCTGACTTACAGCACCAGCATGCGCAGCGGCCATGGATACTGCCAAAATAGCATTTGCACCTAAATTTGACTTGTTCTCTGTTCCATCTAATTCAAGCATAATACTGTCAAGGTCTTCTTGGTTTTCTATGGACTTATTCTTAAGGGCTGGAGCAATAATATTATTTATATTATTTATAGCTTGGCTTACCCCCTTACCTAGGTATATAGATTTATCGTTATCTCTAAGCTCAATAGCTTCGTTACTTCCAGTAGATGCACCTGACGGGACTGATGCCCTTCCAATTGAGTGATCATTAAGCGTTACTTCAGCCTCTACGGTTGGATTTCCTCTTGAGTCAATAACCATTCGTCCTCGAATACCCTGTATTGCCATCATTTTTATTTCCTAACTAAAATAATTTTTTTGACTTAACTGTATAATCAAGTTCTTTAAGAACATCAAGTAATTCTTTCATATGACTTAAAGGTACTGCGTTAGGGCCGTCCGATAATGCCTCTTTTGGATTCGGGTGGGTCTCCATAAAAATTCCTGATATCCCACACGAAACTGCTGCTCTTGCTAAAAGAGGGACAAATTCGCTTTGTCCACCACTCCTGTCACCCTGGCCCCCTGGTTGCTGGACAGAATGCGTAGCATCAAAAACCACAGGGCAGTTAGTTTCTCTCATAATTGATAAACTCCTCATGTCTGAAACCAATGCATTGTAACCAAAAGATGCCCCTCTCTCACAAACCATAATATTATCTTTCCCACCATTTGCATCCTTAGCTTTTTGAGCTACCTGCTTCATATCATGAGGAGCCAGAAACTGGCCTTTTTTTATATTAACTGGCTTACCTGATTTTGCTACCGCTGAAATAAAATCAGTTTGTCGACATAAAAATGCTGGGGTTTGAAGCACATCAACGACACTAGCAACTGCTTCAATTTGAGATATATCATGTATATCAGTTAAAATAGGGACCTCTATTTGCTTTTTAACCAAATCTAAAATTCTCAAACCCTCGTCTATTCCAAACCCGCGGAATGTTTTATTTGAACTTCTATTTGCCTTATCAAAAGAGGATTTAAAAATAAAAGGAATATTCAAATTATCACACATCTCTTTTAGTTTTCCAGCTACGTCTATAGTCATTGATTCTGATTCAATCACACAAGGCCCAGCTATTAAAAATAGGGGTTGGTCTAGTCCTACATTGAAGTGGCATAATTTCATTGTTTAACCTTTTTGATAAGATAGCGCAGCATTGATGAATGATAAAAATAAAGGGTGAGAAACTTTTGGATTTGATGTAAATTCTGGATGAAATTGACACCCAAAGAACCATGGATGATCTTCTTTTGAGAGCTCTATAATCTCGCATAAATTCTCAGATGGCGTTCTAGATGATACAACTAAACCCGCCTGAGTTAATTGATCGACATATGAGTTATTAACTTCATAGCGATGCCGATGCCTTTCGTTTACTTCAGAGCCATAAATACCATACGCCAAAGTATCTTTTATTATTGGGGCCTTTTGAGCTCCTAATCGCATTGTTCCTCCTAGATCTGAATTTTCATCTCTCTTTATTAATTCACCTTCAGAAGTTTTCCATTCAGCTATCAACCCAACAACTTTATGCTTTGTGAGACTATCAAATTCAGTGCTATTGGCATTAGGTAGTCCTGCTTTATTTCTTGCATATTCCACTACGGCTAATTGCATACCCAAACAAATACCCAGGAATGGAATCTTATTTTCCCTAGCAAATTGAATTGCTTTTATTTTTCCTTCTGTTCCTCTAACCCCAAAACCACCAGGAATTAAAACTGCATCAACGTTCTTTAACTCATCAATGCCTTTTTGCTGTATTTTTTCGGAATCAATAAAATGAATTTTAACTTTGGAATTATTATGAAAACCAGCATGAATTAAAGCTTCAGTTAATGACTTATAAGACTCAGTTAAATCAACATACTTACCAACGAATGCAACATTAACTAATTCATTTGTACCATCTAATAACTTAATAATTTTTTTCCATTGCACGAGATCGGCTTTTTTTGGCTTAATATTGAGCTTTTCACAAACAATCACGTCCATTGATTGCTCATGTAACATCATAGGGATACGATAAATAGAGTCTGAATCAGTAGCTGAAATAACTGCATTAGTGGATACATTTGTAAATAAGGCAATTTTATCTCTTTCCTCCTGAGGAATTGGTCGTTCTGACCGGCATAACAATATATCTGGCTGAATACCAATCTCTCTCAATTCTTTTACAGAATGCTGAGTGGGTTTTGTCTTAAGTTCTCCAGCCGTCGCAATCCAGGGCAATAGAGTTAAATGTATATAACAAACATTATCTCTACCCTCTTCAAATCCCATTTGTCGAATAGCCTCTAAAAATGGTAGTGATTCAATATCTCCAACCGTTCCACCAACTTCAATGATTGCAATATCAGAATCTTTAGCTCCATTTCTTATATGCAGCTTTATCTCATCGGTAATATGAGGGATTACCTGAACTGTTTTACCAAGGTATTCCCCCCTTCTCTCTTTCTTAATGACACTGTCGTAGATTTGGCCTGTTGTGAAATTATTTTTCTTTGTCATTTTTGAAGATATAAATCGTTCATAATGACCCAAGTCAAGATCAGTTTCTGCGCCATCGTTTGTTACAAAAACTTCTCCATGCTGAAAAGGACTCATTGTTCCAGGGTCGACATTAATGTAAGGATCTAGTTTTAGCATAGTCACATCCAAATCCCGAGACTCTAGAATAGCTCCAAGACTAGCGGCAGAAATGCCCTTACCAAGAGAGGAAACTACACCGCCAGTTACAAAAACATATTTGGTCATTAGAAGGCATCTTTAAAAATTTGCTGACGGTATAAGATTTTACTTTAAAGCCTTAGGTCTCACAATGAATAGTTTAATCTTTTGACCATTCGCCATAAGTTTTAAATTTATTAATTACCTCGAGCATTTGATTATCATTCAATAATTTGGGGTTACCAATCATTTTTGCTTGAACATAAAGCTGTGCAAGATGTTCGACTTCGATAGCAATATTAATGGCTTCATTTAAATTTTTGCCTATTGCAATCATGCCATGATTAGAAATGAGGCATGCTTTCCTTTGAGCCATTGCAGCAATAATATTATTAGATAGCTCCTGCGTCCCAAATAAAGCGTAATCAGAACATCTAATAGAATCCCCACCAGCAACTGCTATCATGTAATGAAAAGCTGGAATACCCTCCCCTAATACGCTTAATGTGCTAGAAAAAACTGAGTGGGTGTGAACAATCGCATTAATATCATTTCTTGAGGCATAAATATCTCGATGAAAAAGCCATTCCGATGATGGTTTATGCCTGCTTTCTGAGCTAATAAGCTTACCGTCAATTCCTAGTTCTACCATAGATTCTGCATCTAAATTTTCTAGGTTAACTCCACTGGGTGTAATAATAAAAGTATTATTACTTCTACAACTTAGATTACCTGTCGCACCATGATTCAAACCTTGTCGACTGAGCATTAATGAAGATTTAAGTAAGTCTTCTTGTTGTGACGTTTCTTTTTTCATCATAAAAGTGTCCCTATTGAACCAGGATTATAACTTCCTTTTTCACAAATTATCTTTGAAATATATTCAGGTGGCGTTATATCAAAAGCTGGGTTATATGCATTAGAGAGACCAATTTTAACCTCTGAAATTAATCCATCACTATTCATTCCCTTAATTCTTAGTAACTCGTCAGGATCCCTGCATTCTATCTCAAAAGGATGGTGCTCTCCCATGAAGTTTTTGTCTACAGTACTTAGAGGGGCAGCAACATAAAAAGGTATATTATGGGCTTTTGCTGCCAATGCCTTTAGATAAGTTCCGATCTTGTTGCAGACCTGCCCCTCTATTGATATACGATCAGCACCAACTATTACGCAATCAACTTTATTCTGCTGCATTAATAAACCCCCTGTATTATCTGAAATAATAGTATGAGGAATATTGGCTTGAGTTAATTCCCATGCTGTAAGGTTCATTCCTTGATTACGAGGTCTAGTTTCATCTACCCACACGTGAATATTAACCCCCTCTTCAACTGCTTGGTATATAGGGCTAAGTGCAGTTCCGTGGTCAATAGTAGCCAGCCAGCCAGCATTGCAGTGGGTTAAAATATTAAGCGGGGAGCTATTTATTTGCTTTAACAATGGCAAGCCTGCTTTTCCAATATCTTTATTGGTTTTAATATCATCCTCAGCTAATTGGTTAGCATAAAGCCACGCAGCCTTTGGTCTATTATGAAAATCATAACCCTTTAAATGTTCCAGCATTTGATTTACAGCCCATTCCAAATTAACCGCAGTAGGCCTCGATTCCTTAAGAGAAATAGCTGCCTTTTTAAGTGACTCATCCGAAGAGTCATTATTTATTGCTAGAGCAATTCCGTAAGCAGATGTTACCCCTATTAAAGGAGCTCCTCTCACCTGCATAAATTTTATAGCCTGAATAACGTCCTCCAGACTGTTAAGATCAATTAATTTAAATTCAAATGGAAGAGCCGTCTGATCAATTATTGTAACTCTAGTGAGGTCACCAGAGGCCTCTATCGTCCTGTGTAATCTACCTTCTACAAACATGGCTAATCCTAAGTAAAATTATCGTATATTTCATCCACAATATCTGTGGATAACATTGTGAATTAAAGTTATATAAATTTGCAAGCATTGAATTCTAAAGGAATTTTTTTAATCGCTTAATTTTTAATCGCTAAAAAAATTCTTTAAAAA
>Ga0209830_10000513_pt1 | contig 40389 bp, 43 predicted proteins | sample ArcticOcean_MG_C_12_FD_187439 | JGI IMG/M metagenome (GOLD analysis project Ga0209830, IMG submission 187439) | Marine microbial communities from western Arctic Ocean - ArcticOcean_MG_CB8_130 (SPAdes) (version 2) | ecosystem: Environmental > Aquatic > Marine > Oceanic | place: Arctic Ocean...
TCAGGGCGGAAGCAATTATGATGGATAAGGTTCATGAGCGCGTTAAAGAAGGAAAGATTGTATTAGAGCTTTTCCAAGAATTAGATGAGATAGTCGGTGACGATTCTGGTGTCACAGGAATTAATATTAAATCAACCGAATCTGGATTAATTAAATTAATTGAATTGCATGGCGTGTTTATAGCAATTGGACACAAACCAAATACGGATATTTTTGAAGGTCAGCTAAAAATGGAAAATGGATATATTATTACCCAGTGCGGCAGACAGGGTAATTTTACTGCGACTAGTATTGAAGGGGTATTTGCTGCAGGTGATGTGCAAGACTTCATCTACCGTCAGGCCGTTACAAGCGCTGGGACTGGATGTATGGCAGCGCTAGATGCAGAGCGCTACTTAACCACATAATGGCTGAAGATGATGATCTTTTTTGGGAGGAAGTAAAGGATGTTAAGCCGTTAAAGATTAAGTCAAAATTAATTGATACAGCAATAAAAAAGCCAAAACCGAAACCTATTGCTCAACAACTCATTCAGGATGAAAAAAATGCACTTATTGACTCATTAAGTGATGAATATATAGCTAACGGTATCGAATTAGATGAGGATTCATCTTATCTACGTAATGGGCACTCTCCAGATATTATCAAGAGATTAAAAAGAGGGTACTGGACAATACAAGGCACTATTGATCTTCATGGAATGATCTCAAAAGAGGCTAAAGACTATATAGTCGATTACGTTCAGGAGTGTAAAAAAAAGAAGATAAGGTGCATTAAGATAATCCATGGCAAAGGCTATGGCTCAAAAAATAAAGAGCCTATTCTTAAAAAGAAGGTTAGGAATTGGCTTATGCAAAAAGATGAGGTAATTGCTTACTCTGAGGCACTAAGACATGATGGCGGAAGTGGTGCAGTAATAGTACTACTTAAAGAATATTAAATTACAGAGCTTTAATAATACAAATTGCTTGGGCAGCTATTCCTTCAGAGCGCCCTGTAAATCCAAGCCCTTCTGTTGTTGTTGCTTTGATATTAATTTGCGACAACTCACACAAACAATCTTCTGCAATATTTTTAATCATTTTTTTAGTATAAGGTGCAATCTTCGGTTGCTCACAAATTACAGTAGCATCGATATTATTAACGGCATAACCCTTTTCCTGAATCAAACTAACTACGATTTTTAAAATATCTCGCGAGCTCATATCTTTAAATTTTAGATTATTATCAGGAAAATGATGTCCAATATCCCCTAAGCCTGCAGCACCTAAAATGGCATCACTAATAGCATGAAGTAATACATCGGCATCTGAATGTCCCTGTAACCCTAATGGGTGATCAATAGTGACCCCACCAATAATACAGAGGCGTCCAGTGCTGAATTTATGAACATCAAAACCCTGACCCACTCTAATCATTCTTCACTCCTTCGCTGTTAGGATTAAATATTGCTTTAATATGCTCCATGTCTGCCGGATACGTAACTTTAAAATTGACAGCACTTCCTTGAAATATTTTTGGTTTTAATCCCAAAGATTCTACTGCTTCACATTCATCTGTTGGGTCTCCATTAAATTTTTCAATAGCTTTTTTCAAGATTTTATATCTAAACATTTGTGGTGTTTGCGCTAACCAAATCTCATTACGATTCTCAGTGCCGACAATTATGCCTGACTTACTAACACGCTTAACAGTATCTGGAACAGGGATGGCCATAATGCCGCCAACTTTATGGCTACCTATTTCTGAAATAAATTTATTGATCATCGACTCATTAATTCCTAAACGGGCAGCATCATGTACCATTATCCAATCGTCAACATCAGCAGTCTTTTTAATCTGATTTAAAGTATTTAATACAGTTTGTGAGCGTGTATCTCCACCCGAGTTATAAATTTTCGTTTTAGAAGAAAAACGGTGGTTAATTTTTTCAATGAAATGCTCGTTTGGATTGACTGCTATTGATATAGAGTAAATGGAAGAAACATTAGAGAAAATAAACTCTATCCACTCAATTATGGTCTTGTTACCAATACTTGAGAATTGCTTGGGTATCGGATTTCCCATTCTAGAGCCTGCGCCTGCTGCAGGAATAATAAGATGAATTTTTGCCATGCTATGATTTTAGCATGGCAAAATTGCATAATTTTTTAGTTAGTCTGATGAAACTGAGTTAATTTTATGAATCGATATGTCGGCCCCATTAAACTCCTCCTCTTGACTTAGTCGAATATTAAAAAGCTTATGTACAATACTGTAAATAATGAACCCGCCGCTAAGTGCCACTGAAATACCTACTAAAGTTCCTACAAGTTGAGACATGAATGTTACGCCACCAAGCCCACCTAGGATCTCAAGTCCAAAAATTCCAGCCGCTATCCCACCCCAAGCACCACATATTCCATGTAATGGCCAAACACCTAATACATCATCAATCTTCCATTTATTTTGAGTGAGTGAGAATGTCCAGACAAATAATCCCCCTGCAATTAAACCTACAGCCAAAGCACCTAATGGATGAAATAAATTAGATCCGGCACAAACAGCAACTAAGCCAGCAAGAGGTCCATTATATAAAAATCCAGGGTCATTTTTCCCAACAACTAATGCAGCGAGAGTGCCTCCAACCATAGCCATAAGAGAATTTACTGCTACAAGGCCAGTTAATCCTTCAAGAGTCTGGGCAGACATAACATTAAAACCAAACCAGCCTACTGTTAAAATCCAAGATCCTAGAGCTAGGAATGGAATACTAGAGGGTGGAAAGGCAATTAATTTACCCTCTTTTGTGTATCTTCCTTGGCGAGCGCCCAATATCAAAACTGCTGCCAAAGCAATCCAACCACCCATCGCGTGAACTACAACTGATCCAGCAAAGTCATTAAAAGGTGCGCCAAACTGGTTGGTTAAAAATTCTTGGAAGCCATAATTACCATTCCATATAGTCCCCTCAAATAGTGGGTACAAAAAACCTACCAATAAAAATGATGCAATTAGCTGTGGATTAAAAGTTGCTCTTTCAGCAATGCCACCAGAAATTATTGCAGGAATAGCCGCGGCAAATGTTAGGAGAAAAAAGAACTTAACTAGTTCATATGCACTTTTTTCACTTAAAACTGATGCTGCACCATAAAAATCTATGCCGTAAGCAATACTGTAGCCAATAAAAAAATAAGCGATAGTGGATACTGAAAAATCTGCCATAATTTTTGCAAGCGCATTGGCCTGGTTTTTTTGCCTAACCGTACCCACCTCCAGAAATGCAAAACCAGCATGCATTGCAAGAACCATGATTGCCCCTAATAAAATAAATAGAACATCACTTTGATTACTTAAACTTTCCATATCTCAGATACCCTCCTAAAAAAATTGAAATTAATTTTAATGTAATTGCAAAATGTTTTGCACCAAATAAACATTTAATGCTTAAATTAGTGCAAATTAATGTAAATAACGTATTAATTTGGTGCAAAAATATAAAAATATTAATAAAAGGTAGATTGATTTAATATATAAACGATGTTTGATTATTTTTTACTTTTGGCCTTTAGCCTTCTTTTATTTTTTTGGTGGGACACGACGTCCAAAAGAGAAATTGCTATTCATCACGGAAAATTATTAGCAAAAAAATTTGATCTCCAGCTTTTAGATGAGAGCATACACTGTAATAAAATTACCTTAATACGAACTCAGAATGACTGGCCTTCGATTAGGCGAGTGTATTTTTTTAGTGTCAGTACAAATACTGAAGATAGACTTCATTGCCAACTAACCATAACTGGGAAATCTCTAACGGATTGGTTTGTACCTCCCTACCCTCAGAAAAATTAATATGTATGTCGGACGTTTTGCTCCTACTCCTTCAGGACCTTTGCACTTTGGTTCCATCGTAACAGCTATCGCAAGTTTTCTTGATGCAAAATCAAATGGAGGGAAGTGGCTTGTAAAAATTGACGATATTGACCAACCTAGAGTTATGAAGGGTGCAGACATAAAAATTCTAAATAGCCTCGAAAAATTGCATCTTTATTGGGATATGTCGGTTATATACCAAAGCCAACGAATCAAGGAATATAAAAATCAGTTAGAGTGCCTAAAGAAATTTAATATGGCCTACTCTTGTCAATGCTCAAGAAAAGATATTTTAGAATCATCTATTGCAGGGATTGATGGTTTTATCTACCCCGGCATATGCCGAGAGAAAGAAATTGAGTTCAGTGATCAAGTGGCTTATCGAGTAAAAGTAAATAGCGAATTAATTATTGTTAAGGATTTAATACAAGGATTAGTCAAGCAAGATTTATCTAAGGATATTGGAGATTTTATTATTAAAAGATCTGATGGTTTATTTGCATATCAGTTTGCTGTTGTAGTTGATAACCATTTGGATGCGGTAACTAATATTATAAGAGGCACTGACTTAATACAATCTACTCCTAGACAAGTCTATTTACATCAATTACTTAAATTTGATATCCCAGAATTTTGTCATATTCCTGTTGCCACTAAACACCAAAAAAAAATAAGTAAAAGTTACGGGGATGAAATTATTGTAAAAGGGAATGAGGTAGCTATTTGGCTAAAATGTTTGGCATTCCTAAATCAACCAATAGAAAAATTCTCAAATTCTATGAATCTTGAAGAAATTATTCATGAAGCTATTAAGCTCTGGACAAAAAGTCTAATTAAGCCCTTAAATGTAATTGAGATTGGCGATAATATTCATACATAATAATGCTAGCAGCCGAACCAACATTAAGTGATTCAACGCCTTGAGTCATAGGTATGCAAATGGTCTTCGTAGATTTTTCAAGAAGTTTTTGACTAACACCCTGGCCCTCACTACCCAGAATAATTGCTACATTTTTAGGTAAGTCTATTTTGTATAAAGACTCTCCCTTCATACTGAGGGAATAAACAGGGCAATCAAATAATCCTATTAAATTCTCAAGGTTTTGGTGTTCATAACAGGAAAGAGAGAAATGTGCCCCCTGACTTCCTCTGAGTGTTTTTGGTGACCATGCATCATTACAACCTTCGGATAAAAATACTGAATTAACACCAACTGCAGCAGCGGTTCGTATAATTCCACCTAAATTCCCAGGGTCTTGGATTTTGTCCAGAAGTAATCTGAGTCCATGAGGTTCCATAGAATGACTAGTTGGAATATTAATTAACGCCATTAAGCCCGTTACAGAAATAAGATCAGAAATTTTTGTAAAGAGATCATGTTGCATGATGTGGATTTTAACATTTGGATTATCTTTAATTATTAAATTAATCTCATCCGATTCAATCGATGCATCTTTTATAAATTCAAGGATTTTTCCACCACTATCAATACAAGCCTTTATTAAGTGAGGGCCATCTAAAAGCGATTGTAATAACTCTCTCCTAAAAGTCTTATTCGTATAGAGCTTGCGAAATAGTTTAAAAGTTTCGTTTTCAATAGATTTAATTATTAACTCAGACATATACCTACCTTACCTTAGGGCTCTTAGTTGGTAGCCAGCGTGCTCAAATTGCTTAAGTAATCCATTATCACCACCAAGATGAGAGGCTCCAACCGCAATAAATAACTGATTATTATTTGCTAATTTATGCGCCCTATTGAAAAATAACTTATTTCGATTAATTAAAAGTTTTTTCTTTATTTTAATCCACATACTTTTTGAGACAAGCTTACTTGTTAGGTCCTCATTGGTCTTTATTATATTATTTAAATCCTGAGATAAATAAGCTGACATTAATTGCTCATAATCTTTTTCTTTTTGCGCTAATGATTTGACCATCACTTTTTTAAGAAAAGTTATCTGCTCCTGAATAGAAAAATTATCTAATACCTGAAAATGCTCTTCTGATGTTTCAAGTCCCTTAATCCTTAAGCCCAAATCTCTTGCCTTAGTTCTAAGAAGGTTATCAAGGTTAAAAGGCGTAATAGGTCTAGGTGAATCAAAAATAACAGCTAATAACCATGGTTTCATTTTCAGGACTCTCTCAAATGACATTGTATGAAAATTAGCTAATAATTTAATCTTATCTAAGCCAGATTCATCAAAATATAGAGAATAATCTATGTTATTCATTAGTAATAGTTTGGGATTTGATAGCTCCATAGTCTCCATTAAAAATATTTGGCTGGATTTAAGAGCTTCTATTACCTCTGCATTAATATCAGAAACTCGATTGTCATCGGTATGAATAGTGCCATATAAATAATGCTCAGATCCATTGGGTGATATTAGCTTCCAAAAAATTGAATTTTCTTCAGCTCCTAATGGGAGGATAAGAAAAATTAAGGACAGAGAAACTACTACTTTCTTATAAACAAAATGCATACAAATGTAAATTAGAGAGATTAATGGAGTTAGATAATAACAGTATTATGAATACGACATATCGTATTAAATTAAAAATCGGGTAAAATATTTATTCAATTTTAATTTAGCGAGTAGCGATGAATTATCTTGATAAAAATATCTTAGAAAAAATACAATTTTATGTAACCACAAAGTACCCATGTGGATATATAAATAATCAAGAAGCTCAATCAATTGTGGCAACTCCTTACAAAAAAATTGATACTTATACTTATGCAGACCTTATTCAGCAGGGATTTAGAAGGAGCGGGCAATATGTTTACAAGCCACAATGTCACGAATGTACTGCATGTATTCCCATAAGAATTTGTGTTAATAAATTCCAAAGGAGCTCCTCCCAAAAACGCATCCTAAAAAAACATTCTTTTGTTACGGCTAAAATAATACCGCTTAACTTTGAAAAAGAACATTATGATTTATATGTAAGCTATCAAAATAATCGTCATCGTCTAAGTTCAGAAACGAACAATGATATTGCTGACTACAATGACTTCTTAATAAAAAGTAATGTAAACACTAAAATAATTGAGTTTAGAACTGAAGAAAAGCTATTGATGGTTACCATAGTAGATTTAGTCAAAAATGGCATCTCTGCGGTGTATACCTTTTATGATTGTAACGATTCCAGACTAAGCCTTGGTACTTATTCTATTATCTGGCTTCTAAATTTCTGTAAAAGAGAAAATTTTAATTATTTATATCTTGGCTACTGGATAAATGAAAGCAATAAAATGAAATATAAAATTAACTTTAAGCCTTATGAGTTAATGATAAATGGTGCTTGGCAGGAGCCTCCAAACTTACCAACGTGATACAATTTAGTATCTATTAAAGACATAATTCCAATGAAAAATATTCTTATATTTGGTGTAGGTCTAATTGGTGGTTCAATTGCCCTTAAGTCCAAACATACTAAATTATTTAAGCAAGTAGTAGCCGTTGAAAGAAAGGGTGGGACTTCACTATCTCCATTCCTAAAGTCGGGTATGCTGGACCACATCTCAACTAATCTTTCGAATGATATCGCAGATGCCGACCTGATTATAATCGCAACGCCTGTTGCACAAATCTATGAAGTTTTAAAAAATATATATCCTCACTTAAAACTAAATACAGTAATTACTGATGTTGGAAGTACAAAATCAAATGTCATGGATGATGCAGCTAAAGCACTTAAAGAAAAGTCTATTCAATTTATTGGGTCGCACCCTATCGCTGGCTCCGAAAAACATGGTGCTAGTGCTGCAACAATCAATTTATTTGAAGGTAAAAACATAATTATTACACCCCCGGCTGAAGCGCCAGACTTTATGAATAAAATGATTAATCAATTTTGGTCATCAATGGGAGGTCATATTACAGTGATGACACCCAAAGAGCATGATGAAATATTTTCGACAGTTAGCCATCTACCACACATACTCGCCTTTGGCTTAGTAAACTTAATTAACGATAATAAGAAAAAAGAAACACTTCTTAATTTCGCCGCTAGTGGATTCCGGGACTTTTCAAGGATTGCAGCAAGTTCACCTGAAGTATGGCGAGATATCTCAATCGCTAATAAAGTTGCCATACTTGATGATTTAAGTTTATATCAAAGTGAGCTCATAAAAATTACCAGCTTAATTAATAATGAAGACCAAGAAGGTCTAAAAAATTATTTTACAAATGCTAGCTCGACAAGACAAAACTGGGTAGCTAAGAAAAATTGAACCAAAAGATTCTAAATCCTGTAACAAGTGTGAATGGAAGTATTTTACTGCCGGGATCGAAAAGTATCACAAATCGAATTTTATTAATGGCCGCACTAAGTAATGGGCAAACAACCATTCATAACTATTTGAAATCTGAGGATACTAGCCATATGTTGCAAGCCCTTAAGGTGCTTGGTGTTTTATTTAGTACCACTGAAAACTCCATCATAATTGAAGGTATAAATCAAAAATTCCCAACTACAGAGGCCAAGTTATTTTTGGGTAATGCTGGAACTGCTTTCAGACCATTGACTGCAGTCTTATCAATGATGGGTGGAGATTATGAAATAGCAGGGATAGCTCGAATGCATGAAAGGCCTATAAAGGACTTAGTTAATGCGCTCTATCAAATTGGGGCTAAAATAAATTATTTGGGAGTTTCAGGTTTTCCTCCTTTAAAAATTTTACCTGGCGATATTAAATACTATTCACCAATAAAAATAAAGGGGAGTGTGTCAAGTCAATTTCTCACAGCACTTTTAATGGCATGTCCTCTTACTAATCAAAATTTAATTATCGAAGTTGATGGCGACCTTATTTCAAAACCTTATATTGATATAACCCTTAAACTGCTTGATCGATATGGTATTCACTACAAAAATTCAAATTGGCAATCATTTGAATTAAGCCATGAATATTGCTATAAAAGTCCAGGCGAAATTTGGGTTGAGGGTGATGCATCCTCGGCATCATATTTTTTTGCTGCGGCAGCAGTATTAGGAAGTATTGAGGTGAACGGTATTAATGCAAATAGTATTCAGGGAGATTTAAAATTTTTAAAAGTCATTAATATGATGGGGGCTAAAATTGAATACCTTGAAAATTCAATAAGGGTTACTCGGCATGATAATTTAAAAGGTTTAGATGTTGATTGTAAAGAAATTCCAGATGCAGCGATGACGCTAGCCGTAATAGCTATTTTTGCCAAAGGCCAAACTGTATTGCGCAATATAGGCAGCTGGAGAGTAAAAGAGACCGATAGAATTCACGCAATGGAAACCGAACTAAAAAAATTAGGAGCTCATGTTACCTCGACAATTGACTCGATATCAATTTTACCTCCGAGTACGATTAATAATAACGTTATAATTGATACATATGATGACCACAGAATGGCAATGTGTTTTTCATTGGTTACATTGGCCAATAAAAGTGTGACTATTAATAATCCTGAATGTGTCAACAAAACCTACCCTGAGTTTTTTAAAGATTTTGAAGCTATTAGCTCATGAAAATTCCAAAAGTACCTTATTTAATCGCAATTGATGGTCCAGCCGGATCTGGAAAAGGCACAATTGCAAAATTAATAAGCAAAAAAATTGACTTGAACTATTTAGATTCTGGTTCTATTTATCGTGTAATAGCTCTAAGTGCCATAATAAAAAACATTCCCTCAGATCAAGTATTAAAATTAACCTCTCTTGTCGAAAGCATTAATATGAAATTTGAAGGAGATGATGTTCTGCTGGATAAAAAAATAATTACTGATAAAATTAGAACCTCTGAAATAAGTAAATTTTCATCTGAAATTGCAGTACATCCAGAATTAAGAGACAAAATATTAAATCTCCAAAGAAGTTTTTATCGTGGAAATGGCTTGGTTGCAGAAGGTAGAGATATGACTACAGTAGTTTTTCCTAATGCCGACCTCAAAGTATATTTGGATGCTAGCCCTCACGAAAGAGCTAATAGAAGATATAAACAGTTGATACTAAAAGGAAACAATGTTAATATTCAAGACCTTACTTCTGAGATTGAAGCAAGAGACAAGAGGGATATGGAAAGAAAAGCATCCCCATTAAAGATTGCTGATGAGGCAAAAATTTTAAACACAGATGATCTTACTATAGGTCAAACAGTCGATAAAATACTTAAATTCATCACTTAATTTTGGTTTCAATGAATCAAGTTCATTGATTTTTATTAATTAGCCCATCGCATGTTGGGATTTATTGTTTAAGGTTAAATATATTAATGGCAACTACAGAAAAATTGAAAGCTTCAGACACAGAAAGCTTTGCAGCATTATTTGAAGAAAGTATGGCGCTTAAAGAGATGCGTCAAGGCGAAATTATTACAGCAGAAGTAATTTCTGTTGATAGCGATTTTATTATTGTTAATGCTGGGCTTAAATCTGAAAGCGTGATCAAAACCGAAGAGTTCCTAGATGATAAGGGTGATACTGAAGTTGAGGTTGGAGATTTTGTTAAAGTTGCAATTGAAAAACTAGAAGATGGATACGGGTCAACAATCCTATCAAGAGTTAAAGCCAAACAAATGCAAGCATGGTTAGATTTAGAAGACGCCATGAATGAAGGCACTATAATTAAAGGATATGTCAGCAGCAAAGTTAAAGGTGGGCTAAGAGTTACAGTTAATGGAATTATGGCTTTCCTTCCAGGCTCACTAGTTGATAGCAGACCGGTAAAAGACACTACTCCATTCGAAAACAAAGAATGTGAACTAAAAATTATAAAAATTGACAGAAAAAGAAATAACGTAGTAGTTTCTAGAAAAGCTGTAATTGAAGAGCAACAGGGTATAAACAGAGATTCCGTGCTTGAAACAATTATTGAAGGTGCGACAGTTAAAGGAATCATTAAAAATATTACTGATTACGGAGCATTTGTAGATCTTGGCGGTATTGATGGGCTACTTCACATTACAGATCTTGCCTGGAAGAGAATTAAACACCCATCTGAAATTTTAAGCGTAGGGGACGAAATTGATGCGCGTGTTCTAAAATACGATCAAGAAAAAAATCGTGTCTCTCTAGGTTTAAAACAGCTGGATGAAGATCCTTGGGTTGGACTTAATAGACGATATCCTATAAATACTCGGATATTTGGCAAAGTTTCAAATCTGACAGATTACGGCGCATTCATTGAAATTGAAACAGGAATTGAAGGACTTGTTCATGTATCTGAGATGGATTGGACAAATAAAAATATTCACCCTACTAAGGCTGTTCAACTAGGAGATGAAGTAGAGGTCATGATTTTAGAGGTTGATGAAGGAAGAAGAAGGCTTTCATTGGGTATGAAACAATGCCAAGCAAATCCGTGGGATGAATTTGCGACAGAACATAAAAAAGATGAGAAAATTTCTGGGAGCATCAAATCAATAACTGATTTTGGTATCTTCATTGGATTAGATGGAGGTATTGATGGATTAATACACCTATCAGATATATCATGGAGTGAGACTGGTGAAGATGCAGTTAAGAAATTTAAAAAAGGCGATGAACTTGAAGCGCTAATTATCTCTATAGATGTTGAAAAAGAAAGAATCTCATTGGGCATTAAGCAGCTAAAAGAGAATCCAAATCCAGAATCTGAAACAAAAAATAATGATGATGAAAAGCCGGCTAAAAAAGCAGTTAAAAAAGCGGTTAAAAGAGATGCCTCATCAGACGAGCCGAAGAATGCAGGAACTACAAGTCTTGGTGCTCTATTAAAAGCAAAGCTTGATGATAAAAAATAATGACTAAATCACAACTGATTAACCTTTTAGCTGGTCGATTTTCTCAGCTAGTGCATAAGGATGCAGAGCTTTCTGTAAAAATAATTCTCGATGCAATGAGTGGTTCACTGATGAAAAAAAAGAGAATTGAAATAAGGGGTTTTGGCAGCTTTAGCTTGAACTATAGGTCGCCAAGAATTGGGAGAAATCCGAAATCAGGAGAAAAAGTTAATGTTCCAGAAAAGTATGTGCCACACTTTAAAGCTGGGAAAGAACTTAGAGCAAGAGTTGATAAATAAAAAAAATGGTTTATATATTCAAAAGCATATCTTCATAAAAGATATGCTTTTTTTTTAAAATTAAAGTAGTGTTTAATTATGGTCGAATTTGAATTCTGGTGGCTTCTAATAATTCCATTATTTTTTGGTTTGGGGTGGTTTGCAGCTCGAATAGACATCGCCCAAATAATTTCAGAAAGTACAGACCTCCCTTCAGCATACTTTAAGGGCCTGAATTTCTTAATCAAGAACCAATATGAAAAAGCAGCAGAAGCATTCAGCCATGCTGTCAAGATTAACAATGAATCCCTAGAAATACATTTTGTGTTAGGCAGCCTTTACCGTCGAACAGGGCAGCTTGATAAGGCAATTAATCTACATATCGATTTACTTGAAACAAGGGAGCTTAATCAAAAACAACAAGAATCTGTTAAAGCAGAGTTAGCTCTTGACTACTTCAAGGCTGGTTTATATGATAGATCAGAAGAGCTCCTCCATAGCCTAAACAAAGACAATTACCATCAATTTTCACTCAATACATTACTTGATATTTACAGTAAAGAGAGAGAATGGAACAAGGCAATTAAAATAGCTACTGAACTTGAGAAGATTTCCGGGGTATCTTTCAGGGAAAATATAAGTCATTTTTATTGCGAGATTGCTGTTGTTTATATTCTTGAAAAAAATATCAATAAAGCTAACGAATCATTACGAAAAGCTCTAGATGAATATAAAAACTGTGTTCGAGCAAATATACTTCTAGGAGATATCTGTGAGAGCGAAGAGAGGTTTGAGGAAGCAATTTCATATTGGAAGAAAGTTGAATACCAGCAACCTGAATATCTTGGGCTTGTAGCCTCAAAAATTTTAAATATATACCAAAGATTAAACAAGCTAAATGAAGGCCTCTCAGTCTTATCAGGCTACTATGACTTATATAATCTTAAAACATTATTAAGTATTTTATATTCAGCAATTATGTCAAATGAAGGTCCTGAAAAAGCAGAAACTATTGCCCGTAACGAATTAATTCAAAGGCCTAGTTTATTGGCACTTGATCAACTATTTGAAGCTCATGCTATTAGTAAAACTAGTGGGATAGACAATATTGAACTAATTCAACAAACGATTAAAAATGCGATAGGCGACAGACGTTTTTATTCATGTACAAAATGTGGCTTTCAAGCAAGGCAATTTCATTGGCACTGCCCAGCATGTAATAGCTGGGAATCTTTTCCATCAGAGCCAATTGATATTATTCAGGATAATAAAACATAGTGCATATCAACACTAAATTATTTGTTGCATTTGATTTTAGTAACCCCAATAATGCTAAAGAATTTTCTAAAAAACTAAACCCTAAGCAATGTGGAATTAAGATTGGTAAAGAACTCTTTACATCAGGCGGCCCAGCTATTGTCGAATGGATTCAATTAAATGGATTCAAAGTTTTTCTTGATTTAAAGTTTCATGACATTCCAAATACCGTCAAAAGAGCTTGTTATGTCGCATCGGAATTAGGCGTATGGATGTTAAATGTTCATGCCATGGGTGGTAATGATATGTTAATTGCAGCTAAAGAAGGTGTTGACCAGTCAAATCAAAAGCCCCATTTAATTGCAGTAACAATTCTGACGAGCATGAATAATACCAACCTAAATGAAATTGGAATCACTCATTCAGTAGATGAGGAAATATTAAAATTAGCATTAAATGTAGCAACTCATAAACTTGATGGAATTGTATGTAGTGCAAGTGACATCAAAAACATAAAATCCTCCCTCCCAAAAGATTTTATTTATGTAACTCCTGGTATTAGACCAATAATAGATTCAAATTATGACCAAAAGAGAACTACTTCACCGGAAGATGCAATCAAAGAAGGCTCGAGCATTCTAGTTGTCGGTAGGCCAATTACTGAATCTAAAAATCCAGCGCTTGCACTGGAAGAAATAATTAAGAAAATTAATTAGAATTTTGGCTGAGCATTGAATCAATAGCAACTTTATCGAGCCTAGTCAAAAGATGCTTGTAATCTTTGATATTTTTTATATTTTCATGAATAGAATCTAACGATTGGTAGTTTGATTCCCCGTAAAATTCTGCAATTTTTGAAGTCAGATCTGGCATGACAGGTGAATAATAAATTGATAGTACTCTAAATGCTTGAAGAGCTGAAGAGCAAACCTGATGAAGCTGTGACATAGGTTTATGCTCAGCATCGTTTTTTGCCAAAATCCAGGGCTCTAATCGATTAACGTACTCATTAACTTTTTCTGTATAAGACATTAATAATCGGTTTAATTTACTAAACAATCTTGCCTCATAAAGAGAAATTACCTCATCTTTTATTGCAATTAAATCATCAACAATCTGCTTAGAGCTCTCAATAAAAATTTCTTCAGTAGGGACTATAGTATTATTGAAGTATTTTTTGATAAAACTAGAAGTTCTACTTGGTATATTGATAAATTTACCAACTAAATCACTGTTAACCTTTAAAATAAAATCTTCTAGATTCAAATCAATGTCCTCCATTGAATCATTGAGCTTAGAAAAGTAATAATATCTTAAATAGTCAGGATTTTTTATAGTATCAAGATAGCTTCTTGCGGTCACAAATGTGCCTCTTGATTTTGACATTTTTTCACCATTAACGGTTAGGAATCCATGTGCATAAATTTTTGAGGGTGTTCTAAATCCAGAAAAAGAAAGCGTTGCAGGCCAAAATAAGGCATGAAAATATAAAATATCCTTCCCAATAAAGTGAATTAATTCTGTTTGACTTCCCTCCTCCCAATACTCATCAAAAGATAGATTTTTTTCATTGGCTAATTTTTTAAAACTAGCCATATAACCAATTGGAGCATCAAGCCATACATAAAAAAACTTTCCAGGAGCGTCAGGAATCTCAAAGCCAAAATATGGCGCATCCCTTTAGATATCCCAGTTAGATAGCCCAGACTTAAACCATTCGTTCAGTTTATTACTAGCCTCAAGCTGTAACGTTCCAGATTTTGTCCACTCCTCTAAAAAATCTGAGCATTCAGAAAGCTTAAAGAAATAATGTTCTGTCTTTTTTTTAATAGGTGGCGTTCCTGAAATGACCGAATAGGCATTAAGCAAGTCCGTTGGGTTGTATGTCGAACCACATACTTCACAGGAATCACCATATTGGTCTATTGCATTACATTTTGGACATTCCCCCTTGATATAGCGATCTGGAAGAAACATTTCTTTCTGGGCGTCATAGAACTGTTCAATTTCTTTTTTTTCAATTTTATTATTATTAACTAACCTTTTGTAAATAGATTCGGAAAGCTCTTTATTTTCCATAGAGTTCGTGGAATAAAAATTATCAAAAGAAACATTAAAGTCAGCGAAATCTTGAGAATGTTCTTTGTGAACCAGCTCAACTAATTTCTCTGGTGTAATATTTTCCTTCTCTGCTCTTAACATTACTGGAGTTCCATGAGTATCATCAGCACAAACGTAATAAACTTCATTGGCAATCATTCTCTGATATCTGCACCAAATATCAGTTTGGGTGTATTCGACTAGATGACCTAGGTGTATACTTCCATTTGCATATGGTAAGGCTGATGTAACAAGAATTTTACGCATTGAATTCAATCGAGAGAATGGTTTAATAATGGATTATTCTATCAAATTACCAACTCAATCACATTACTTAAAAATTTAATTTAATAAGAGACTGTTTATGGAAGATGAAATTAAAGAAATACTATTGAATCTATCTCACACAAATTACGAGTCAAAATTCATTAATGAAAAAAACATAAAGTCAATTTTAATCGAAAATGACGAAGTTGAAATTTCTATTGAATTAAATTTTCCAATTGCTCTTATATCTGAGGAATTTAAAATTCTTATAAAAAATTCATTAAAAGAATTAGTGCAGCTACCACTTCAAATTAATTTAACTCAAAAAATTAAGAGTCATCAAGCACAAAAAGGTATTAGTTTAATTAATGGTGTTAAAAATGTTATTGCTGTTGCTTCTGGTAAAGGAGGTGTTGGAAAATCATCAACGGCTGTAAATATAGCGTTAGCCCTACTAAATGAGGGCGCTAAAGTTGGTATATTAGATGCAGATATATATGGGCCAAGTCAGCCCCAGATGCTAGGAATAAATAAGAAGCCTGAAAGTAAGGATGGTAAGTCGATGGAGCCAATTATTGCTCACGGTCTTCAGGTAATGTCTATTGGATTTTTAGTTGATCAAGAAACTCCTATGATATGGAGAGGGCCTATGGTTACAAGTACCTTAGAGCAACTTCTAAAAGAAACCAATTGGAGTGATCTTGACTATTTAATTATTGACCTTCCGCCAGGTACAGGTGATATTCAATTGACGTTAGCTCAAAAAATTCCAGTAACAGGAGCAATAATTGTTACTACACCACAAGACATTGCATTATTAGATGCTCGCAGAGGGTTAAAGATGTTTGAAAAGGTAAATGTTCCAATAATTGGTATTGTTGAAAATATGACAACACATATATGCTCTAACTGTGGCCATGAAGAGCATATTTTTGGTCAAGGAGGGGGTGATAGAATGTCAGCAGATTACAACACTCTTTTACTGGGGAGTCTTCCGCTAGACATTTCAATAAGAGAGCATTTAGATAATGGTACCCCGTCAGTTTCGATAGACCCAAATAACAAAATTTCAAAAATATACCAAGCTATTGCTCAAAAAGTTGCATTTAAGGTTTCAGAATTAACAGAAGATCATAGTGGTAAATTTCCAAAAATCGTTATTAAGAATGATTAATTAACATCATAGGTTAATATTCTTACATCGTTCGTAGCAGAAATTAATGAGGCAGGCGTTTTAATAGTATCTTCCCATAAACTGAAGGCCTTAGCTTTATTTTTCCCAGCAATCAGGAAGATAACATCCACGGTATTACTTAAACTTTTAATTGTTAATGAAACTCTTTCACTTGGTGGCTTTGGAGCATTGAACACAGGAACAACAAGGCGATCTTCATTACATAAATGCCCAGGAAATAAACTCGCAATATGTCCATCTTCACCAAACCCTAATAAAACCAAATCAAATTTCTCAACTTTTATAATAATATTCTCGTATTGCTCCGCCGCTTTAATATTACCGACCTCACCTGGGATAGGGAAAACCTGAGTGGAGGGAATTTCAGATTTAGTAAGCCAGGTATCATTAACCATTAAACTATTTCTATCAGGATGATTAATCGGTAAACATCGCTCATCTCCGAAATAAACATACCAAGCTGACCAGTCAGTATCGCCATTTAATAATTTAGAATATATAGCCCTAGGTGTTCCTCCTCCACATAGGACAATTGAGAAATATCCTTTTTTATTAATAGCAGTATTCGCCAGATCAATTATTAATGATGCAGCTAAATCATCAAACTCAGCTTTTTGGTCAAACGATTGTCGAATAATATTATTTGGTATCATTTGTCTCTCTGAATTAATCAAATTTTTATGTTGGTATTTGCTATAATTGCAATGTCAGAAATTTGACATAAAAATAATCCAAAAGATTAACAAATTTTACACTTTTACAAAAGGAATAAAATGAAAATTGCAATGCTAGGTCTAGGAAAAATGGGTGGCAATATGGCTGCAAGGCTTATTCGTAATGGAGTTTCAGTTGTTGGGTACGATAATAATCAATCTGTTGTGAAGGAGCTTGTTAACACTGAAAATTTAATTGGAGCAACTTCTATTGAGGATACTCTTTCAAAATTAGATAGGCAAAAAATTATATGGATGATGCTCCCAGCAGGAGAAATTACGGAAAATCAAATCAAAGATCTAATTCCCCAGCTAAGTCCAGGCGATATTATTATTGATGGTGGAAATTCTAATTATAAGCATAGCGTTAAAAGAGGTAAATTGCTTGAAGAAAATCAAATTGGATTTATGGATTGCGGGACTTCTGGAGGAGTATGGGGTCTTGATAATGGCTACTGTTTAATGGTAGGAGGAACACCTGAGGTTGCAAAAGTAATCGAGCCTGTTCTTAAAGCATTAGCGGTTACTCCTGAAGCTGGTTGGTTACATGCGGGGCCAGTAGGTGCAGGTCACTTCACAAAAATGATTCATAATGGGATTGAGTACGGAATGATGGAGTCATTTGCAGAAGGCCTAGAACTATTAAAGGGAAAGGAAGAGTTTAACCTTGATATAGCGCAGATAACTGAATTATGGCGACATGGTTCAGTCGTGCGAAGTTGGTTATTAGATCTAACAGCAGAAGCATTAGCGGCAGATCAGACACTAGACGAAATAGCTCCATATGTCGCAGACTCAGGAGAAGGCAGATGGACTGTGGTGGAATCAATTGAACAAGGTATTCCGTGCCCAGTTCTTACTCTAGCTCTTCAGGTTAGATTTAGGAGTCAAGAAAAGCAGAAAGGATACGGCTATAAAGTCCTCTCAACTATGAGAAATGCATTTGGCGGCCACTTAATGAAGAGGAAAGGTTAATAAATTGATTGAAAACTCAACCTTAGTTTTATTTGGTGCAAAGGGAAATCTTTCAAGGGTAAAACTTGTACCCGGCTTATTTCATCTAGATGAATCAGGTCAACTTCCTGATGGTATGAAAATACTATCTGTTGGGAGGCAAGCTTCAACCCAGGATGAGTGGCAAAAAGAAATTAAAGGTATGCTTGATAAAAAATTTAAAGATGGTTATTGCGATGAAACATACAAGCGATTTATTAAGAGAAATATATACCATGCAAATCTAACTGAAGATCCAGAAGCTTTCCAAAAGTTTGCTAAAAAACTAAACGAAAAAAAATTATTTTCTTCAAACCTTGCTTTCTTTTTATCGGTTAGGCCGTCTGATTTTGCATTAATCGTAGATCAGCTAGCTGAGGTAGGATTATTAGATCAGAATAATGGATGGAAGCGAGTATTAATTGAAAAACCTTTTGGGACAAATCTTAAAAGTGCAATTGAGCTTCAGGAATCAATCTCAAAACATTTAAATGAAGACCAAATATATCGGATTGATCACTATCTAGGAAAATCAGCAATACAGAACATTCTTGTTACCAGGTTTGCTAACTCAATTTTAGAGCCTATATGGAATAATTCTCATATTGATCATATACAGATTACTAACCACGAAATGCTTGGGGTAGGAGATAGAACAACGTTCTATGATTCTACCGGCGCACTTCGTGACATGATTCAAAGTCATTTATTACAGATGATGGCCCTAACGACAATGGAACAACCAAAGTCGTTTTCTCCAAATGATATTAGGGAGGAAAAAATTAAACTCCTTAAATCTATAACACCAATTAGTCAAAATAATTTCGAGAATCATGCTTTTAGGGCGCAATACGCTGCAGGAGAAATAAAGGGTGAAGGCAAGGTTGATGGTTACTTAAGTGAAGTTGATAACCATGATAGCGTTACTGAGACCTATGCCGCAGTTAAAATATTTATTGATACTCCAAGATGGAAAGGTGTCCCAATCTATCTTAGAACGGCAAAACGATTGAGCAGCAGCGGAACAAATATTTCAGTTAAGTTTAAAAATGGGGACTCGTTAATTGGTGATAATAATAATTGGATTGTCTTCAATATTCAGCCAAAAGAAAGTACTAGTATTGAAATAACTACAAAAACACCGGGTCTTAATGAAAATGAACTCAGACCTACAAATCTTGAGGGATTAAATCGGATTGATGGCGACGAGAGTATTGATGCCTATGAAACACTTATGCTTGACCTTATAAGCGGCAATCAGTCTAGATTCTTACATATTGATGAAGTTAAAGCTCAATGGAAATTTGTAGACCCCATTATTGAATACTGGACAAAAAATAAAGTTAAGCTTGATCAGTATAATTCTGGAAGTTCAGACCCAGAATCATCTAGAATTATCTTCGAAGACCCAAGTCAATTCTGGCGATAAAATTTTATAGGCGAGATATAAGTGGTATTAACAAATCGTATACAATTTAAAGAGTTAATTAAAATTTAGGAATTTAGATGACTATAAAATCTGATAAATGGATAAGAAGAATGGCTGAAGAATATGAAATGATCAGCCCTTTTGAACCTCGTATGGTTCGTGAAAAAGAAGGTGAAAAAATTGTTTCCTACGGCACATCCAGTTATGGTTATGATATTCGTTGTGCTCCAGAATTTAAAGTCTTTACAAACATTAATAGCACCATTGTTGATCCTAAAAAATTTGACCCAAATTCGTTTGTAGAGTTTAACAATGACTACTGCATTATTCCTCCTAATTCATTTGCCCTGGCAAGGACAGTTGAATATTTCAAGATTCCGCGAAGCGTTTTGACTGTTTGTGTCGGTAAATCAACATATGCTCGTTGCGGTATTATTGTAAATGTGACGCCTTTTGAGCCTGAGTGGGAAGGTTATGTCACATTAGAATTTAGTAATACAACGCCATTACCTGCAAAAATTTATGCGGGAGAAGGTTGTGCGCAAGTCTTGTTTTTCGAGTCTGATGAAATTTGCGAGACATCCTATAAGGATCGTGGTGGAAAGTATCAAGGTCAAACGGGCGTAACCTTACCAAAGATCTAAAAACCAAAAATAAATTACAAAAATATATAAATTTAAAATATAATTCTTTTTTTTTAAATTATATAAGGAGTAATAGAATTGGAATACTGGGGATATCATTTAATATTGGACTGTAAAAATGGTGATTTAGAAAAAGTAAAGTCGCCTGATAATATTAAGAGTTTTGTAAAAGAATTAGTCAAAGAAATAGATATGATTGCTTGGGGTGATCCAAAATTAGAACATTTTGCTACCCACAACGCGGATGCTGCAGGATATAGTCTTGTTCAGTTAATAGAAACCTCGTCAATAACTGGGCATTTCGTAGATAAAAATGGTGACAGTTATATAGATATTTTTAGCTGCAAAGCTTTTGATATAGAGACTGCAAAATCAGTAGTAAACAAATATTTCTCTCCTCAACAAATTAAGGTTACGTATTTAACTAGGCAAGCTTAATAATTAAGTAATCCTCTCATACTTTAAAAAAGAAAAATTTAAATTATTTTCTGTAATTAAATCTTCCCGGGCCACTTCTCTCCATTCCTCTTGAATGTAGTCCGGAAAGTATGCGTCACCTTCAAAATTACCATCAACTTTTGTAACATACATATGGGTGGCTAAAGGTAGGGCTATTTGATAAATTTGTTGGCCACCAATAATAAATACTTCAGGTGAATCAGCCGTCTTAAATACTGCTTTTTCTAATGAATCTACAACCTCTACATGATCAATTTTTAAAGAATTATCCCTGCTAATGACAATATTATCTCGATCTTTTAGTGGCTTACCAATTGAATCATATGTTTTTCTTCCCATAATTACAGGATGACCCAATGTGATTTTTTTGAAATTTTTTAAGTCGGCAGATATGTGCCATGGTAATTTATTTTTTATGCCAATCACATAGTTTTGAGACATTGCAACAATGATAGAAATTTTTCTCACTAAACTGCCACCGAAGCCTTGATTAATGGATGAGGGTCGTACCCGTCAAGAGTAAAGTCATCAAAGGTAAAGCTAAAAATATCATCTACTGATTGATTTATTTTCATAGTAGGAAGAGCTTTAACTTTTCTTGAAAGCTGTTCCTTAACATGATCAGTATGATTTAAATAGATGTGGGCATCACCAAGAGTGTGAACAAACTCACCAAGTTTTAAGCCACAGACTTGTGCCACCATCATAGTTAACAGAGCGTATGATGCAATATTGAATGGAACACCTAAAAAAATATCAGCACTTCGTTGATATAGCTGACAGGATAGCTTCTTATCTGCTATATAAAATTGAAAAAAAGCATGGCAAGGGGGAAGCTTCATATTTTCAATATCACCAACATTCCATGCTGATACAATTAAACGTCGGGAGTTAGGGTTATGTTTTATTTGGTCGATTAGAATTTTTATTTGATCTATTGATTGATTATTTGATGAGGACCAGCTTCTCCATTGATGACCATATACAGGACCTAGATTTCCATTGGAATCAGCCCACTCATTCCAAATTGAAACACCATTATCTTGCAAATACTTTATGTTAGTGTTCCCTGATAAAAACCAAAGGAGCTCATGAATTACAGATTTTAAATGAATCTTTTTTGTTGTTAATAAAGGAAATCCAGCATCTAAATCAAATCGCATTTGATAACCGAAAACAGATAATGTTCCAGTTCCTGTTCTATCTTCTTTTTTGATTCCATGGCCGATTACATGATTTAAAAGATCAACATATTGCTTCATCTATGTGTTTTCTCGAATAAATGATCTGATAAGGCCTACATCATTATCTAGCACTTCTAATTTTTGATCTAGGAGCTCGATTTCTTTTAATGCATCAGGTCTCTCAGGCTTCTTACCTGTAGCTTCTAGTATCGATTTTTCAAATTTTATAGGTAATGCCGTTTCTAAGACAATCATCGGTGTATCTTTATCGATGTGATCAAGGGCTGCTTTAACACCATCGGCGGTATGAGTATCAATCATAATTCCAAACTGTTCAAAATAATTTGATATCAATTTAATTCTATTTATATGTTGGCTGGATGATGAAATAAATCCAAAACAACTAATTCGAGAAAACTCTTCTTCGGACAACCTAAATGAACCACCCTGATCAATTTCTTTCCAATAGCTTGATAATCTAGCTGCATCCCTTCCTAGTAAATCAAAAATAAATCTTTCAAAATTTGATGCCTTGGAAATATCCATTGACGGACTTGATGTTTGAAAAGTATCTTCAGATGAGCGTGGCTGGTAATTACCTGTTTTAAAAAATTCATCTAAAACATCATTTTCATTAGTTGCAACGACTAAATTTCTTATTGGCAAGCCTGTCATTCGGGCTATGTGACCTGCACAAATATTTCCAAAATTTCCCGTTGGCACAGTGAAATCGATAACAGCTTTGTTGTCTGTCGTTACATCAAAATATCCTTTAAAATAATAAACGATTTGAGCAAGTATTCTTCCCCAGTTAATTGAATTAACGGCACCAATTTTATTCTCTTCTTTAAAGTGTAAATCATTAGAGACTGCTTTGACAATATCTTGACAGTCATCAAATACACCCTTAACTGCAATATTATATATATTGCTATCATGTAGGCTAAACATTTGTGCAGCCTGGAATGGGCTCATTGTTCCATATGGAGAGAGCATAAATACATTGATGCCTTTTTTACCTTTCATCGCATATTCAGCTGCGGGGCCAGTATCACCTGATGTTGCGCCTAAAATATTTAACGTTTTGTTCTTCTTTGTAAGTACATACTCAAAGATATGACCTAGAAACTGCATAGCAATATCTTTAAAAGCTAACGTTGGGCCATTTGAAAGCGATAGCAAATGAAGGTTCTCATCTAATTTTAATGTTGGGGTAATATCATTTGGATCCTGATTAGCACGGTTATAGCCAAACACTTCCGGAGTATATGTTTTGTCTACAATTTCTTTTAAATCTTTAGAGGGGATATCATCAATAAATTTTTCAAAAATTTTAAATGCTAAATCTTGATAACTCATAGACCTCATAAGATTTAACTCATTTTCTGTAAATTTAGGATATTTTTTTGGTAGGTATAAACCACCATCTGGTGCCAAACCTCCTAATAAGACATCACAAAAACTTAACTCTGGGGACTTTCCGCGTGTTGAAATATACTTCATAGTTTTACTATCTATCTATTTAGTTGTTCGATTCTTAATTTAATTACTTTATCTTTATTTTCTGGCAATGCTTCAACTTCATCAATTATTTTATTAATCTCTTTTTCTACCATAGTAGAGGTCACTAAAATAATATCGACTATTCCATCGTTCTCCTGTATTTCTTTTTGAACCATTGCATCAATAGATATGGAATGTACTGCAAAAACTTGAGTAATCTTTGCAAGCACTCCTGATTCATTGCTCATTGAAATTCTTAAGTAAAACTCACATATTGTATCGTCAATGGCGAGAATTGTTTTTGCCTTGATTTCACTTTGAATAAAACCAAGAATTGGAATTGATGTTGTATTGCTTGAGCCTAAATTTCTAGCCAAATCAATAATGTCTGCAACAACTGCGCTGGCCGTTGCTTCTGATCCTGCCCCTGCACCATAATACAGCGTTGGTCCAACCATATTTCCTTTTACAAGAACTGCATTCATAGGGCCATCAACATTAGCTACCAACCTCTTTTCTGGAATTAATGTTGGGTGCACTCTTAATTCCACAACATCATTATTACACTTTGTTATGCCTAATAGTTTGATTCTATAACCGAGCTCTTCTGCATAAATAATATCTTTTTGAGTTAGATTACTAATACCTTCAATATGTGCGGCATTAAAATTAATAGGTATTCCAAATGCGATTGATGCCAATATTGTAATTTTATGGGCGGCATCAACACCCTCAATATCAAATGTTGGGTCTGCCTCGGCAAAACCTAAGTCCTGCGCCTGTTTAAGTGCAACATCAAAAGTTAAATTATTCTCTTTCATTTCCGTAAGAATATAATTTGTTGTGCCATTCAATATTCCAGCAATCCACTCTATTTTATTTGCTGCCAAACCTTCTCTAAGTGACTTAATAATTGGTATGCCTCCGGCAACTGCCGCCTCATAACATAGGGCTACATTATGACTATTAGCTAACCCAATTAAATCCTCACCGTGCATTGCTATTAAGGCCTTATTTGCAGTAACAACATGCTTTTTGTTTTTAATTGCTTCCACAACTAAATCCTTAGATATGCCAGTTCCACCTATTAACTCTACAACTATATTAATATTCTTATGCCTAACAAGATCAAAAGCATCCTCAAAAATTATTGTTTCCTCGTCAGCAATTTCCTTCGCTCTTTTAATATTTTTTTCTGCAAGAGCAAAAACAATAATTTTTTTCCCCGTTTTTCTATAAATCTCAGAGAAATTTTCCTTTAAAACCTTATAGGTTCCACTACCCACAGTTCCTGCACCTATTAATCCAACATTTATATTATTTTCCATATTTTACTTTCTGTAATCTGTTAAATATTCTGAAAATCTATCTATAGCAATTTTTAATTCGTCTACATTTGGAAGAAATACCATACGAATATGATTATTATCGTGCCAATTAAAACCACTACCCTGAACCATTAAAACCTTTTTCTTTTTTAATACATCAAGAACAAAATCCTGGTCATCTTTTATTGGATATACCTTTGAATCAAGCCTAAAAAATAAATACATTGCAGCGGCTGGTTTAACACAAGTTACACCAGGAATACTGCTTATCATTTCATAAGCTAACTCTCTTTGCTTAAATAAACGACCTGTGGGCGCAACCAGTTCATTTATACTTTGATGCCCTCCTAAAGCAGTTTGTATTGCTAGTTGACCAGGAACGTTTGAACACAATCGCATCGATGCCAGGATATTAAGGCCTTCCAGATAATCTTTTCCTCTTGCTTTGTTGCCAGAGAATACTAACCAACCAGCACGGTAGCCACACGCACGATAATTTTTAGATAGTCCATTCATAGTTACAAATAAAATATCATCTGCTAAGGATGCAATAGAGGTATGCTTGCGACCATCATATAAAACCTTATCGTAGATTTCATCTGAAAATACAATCAAATTATGAATTCTTGCCAACTCAATTATTTCCCCTAATAATTCGTCAGAATATAATGCTCCTGTTGGATTATTTGGATTTATTACAAGAATGGCTCGTGTTTTGCTTGTAATTTTTGATTTGATGTCAGTAATATCAGGGAACCAATCAGCGCTCTCGTCGCATATATAATGAACAGGCTTGCCCCCCGCTAATGTTACTGCTGCAGTCCATAATGGGTAATCGGGCTTAGGGATAAGAACTTCATCATCATTGTTAATAAGGCCTTGCATAGCCATAACTATTAATTCAGAAACTCCATTTCCTAGAATAATATCATCTACATCAACGTTTTTAATCCCTTTTTCTTGGGTGTAATGCATAATGGCTTTTCTAGGCTCAAACAGACCATAGCTCTCTGTGTAGCCAGATGATTTATTGATATTTCGAATAACATCCTGTGTTATTTCGTCTGGTGCCTCAAATCCAAACTCTGCAGGGTTGCCAATATTTAACTTAATTATACGATGGCCTTCTTCCTCCATTTGCTTGGCGTGAGCCAAAATAGGGCCACGAATGTCGTAACAAACATTATTAAGCTTTTTAGATTTAAGAACTGGATTCAAAATATTTAATACCAATTAAATGTTTAAAAATTAAAGGTTATCTTACCTTTTATAAATTTTTTGTGGAGAAGATTAATGTAGCATTTACTCCCCCAAAGCCAAAACTATTTGACATTGCAGTTTGAATTTTTCCCTGCTTTTTTTCAACGAGAATCGGCAATCCCTCGCCAGCTGAATCAATCTGGTCAACGTTAAGAGATGGGGTTAAAAAACCCTTATCCATCATGATTAGACTGTAAATTGCTTCATTTGATCCTGCTGCACCCAAAGCATGTCCAGACAATGATTTGGTTGATGCTATGGCTGGAATTTTTCCATACTCATTTTTCCCGAATACTACTCGAATTGCATCAAGCTCTGCAGAATCGCCCACTGGGGTACTTGTTCCATGAGCATTAATATAATCAACATCTTTTGTTTCATTCTCCATTAGAGCCATTTTCATACATCGCTGAGCGCCCTCCCCACTAGGTGCAACCATGTCATGTCCATCAGAGGTTGCACCGTAACCAACTATCTCAGCATAAATTTTAGCGCCTCTAGCTTTCGCGTGCTCATACTCCTCAAGTACAAGTATGCTGCCACCCCCAGAAATAACAAACCCATCTCTATCAACATCAAAAGTTCTTGATGCTTTTTCTGGTTCGGCATTATATTTTGATGACATTGCACCCATTGCGTCAAACAGATAACTCATCGTCCAATGCTCTTCTTCAGCTCCACCGGCGAATATAATATCTTGTTTACCCATCTGAATTAACTCATAAGCATTGCCGATACAATGAGCACTAGTTGAGCATGCTGATGTAATTGCATAGTTGACACCTTTAATTTTTGCGCCTGTTGCTAAGCACGCCGAAACACCATTGGACATTGTTTTTGTTACCATATATGGACCCACTCTTCGTATGCCCTTTTCTTTAAGTATTTCTGAACCCTGGAGCATACTTTCTGTTGATGTCCCTCCAGCCCCAACAATAATTCCAGTTCTTATATTTGAAACTTGGTCTTCAATTAGCTTAGCGTCAATTATAGCCTCCTGCATTGCTATCCATGCATATGCATGCCCTTTAGCCATAAAACGTAATAATTTTCTGTCGATTAATTTCTCAACATTGATATTGATTGATCCTGCAACCTGAGATCTTAACCCATGTGACTCGTACTCGGGCTGGAATGTAATTCCAGATTTAGCATCTCGAAGACTTTGCTCTACCTCAGAAACATTATTTCCTAAACTAGAAACAATACCCATACCTGTTATAACAACTCTTTTCAATTGACTGCCCTCTTAGAAATTATCGGTTGTAGTAAATAAACCTACCTTAAGGTCTGTTGCCTGATAAATCGTTCGCCCGTCAACCTCCATTCTTGCATCCGCAATACCCATAACAAGCTTCCTAATAATAACCCGCTTTAAATCAATAATATAAGTAATTTTCTTTGCTGTAGGTAAAACTTGTCCGGTGAATTTTACCTCTCCGCATCCTAGAGCCCTTCCCCTTCCTTGCCCCCCTCTCCATCCTAAATAAAAACCAACTAACTGCCACATCGCATCGAGTCCAAGGCAGCCTGGCATCACTGGGTCTCCTTCAAAATGGCACTGGAAAAACCATAGATCATCAGTAATATCCATCTCCGCGATAATCTGCCCATTACCAAACTCTCCCCCATCTTCTTTAATGCTAGTGATGCGATTGAACATAAGCATAGGTGGCAGTGGTAGTTGAGCATTATTCATTCCGAATAACTTACCCTGACCACAGTCAATTAAATCTTCATTTGTGTAACTATTTTTTTTCATTATTTTTTAAATCTTCCATATATTTTTATTGATTGAATGGGCATGAAACTTAAGCTATTCTTAGCGGTCTTTACCTTATAATTTAACTAGATTATAGTTGATTAAAATTTAAGTAATTTCTTAGGAATATATCACAATGAGCGACCAAAATCTGGCTGAATGGAGAAAACTTGCCTTAACTTTAGAAGGTGAAGTTAATAAGGTAATCGTTGGACAAGAAGGGCCAATAAAACTAATTACAACCTCAATATTTGCAAGGGGACACGTCCTGTTAGAGGGAGATGTTGGTGTTGGTAAAACAACGCTCTTAAAGGCTTTTGCTAGATCAATTGGTGGCGGTTATGAGCGAATAGAAGGCACGATTGATCTCATGCCCAATGATTTGATTTATCACACATATTTAGGTGAAGATGGTAAGCCACATGTAAGTAATGGTCCTATTCTTAAGTCCGGAGAAGACTTGTCTATATTCTTCTTTAATGAGATTAATAGAGCAAGACCACAAGTACATTCACTTTTACTTCGCATTATGGCGGAAAAAACATTATCCGCATTTAATAGTGAATTTAAGTTTCCACACTTGATTGTTTTTGCTGATAGAAACCAAGTTGAAAAAGAGGAGACATTTGAGATACCTTCGGCTGCAAGAGATAGATTTATGATGGAAATTCCAATTGTGATTCCACAGATAGATAAATTGATGACAAGCCTTGTGTTTGATACCAAATATCATGACGCTGATAAATTAATTGAGGGGGCTAAGGAGAAAATATTTAAATTTGATAAACTCAATGAGGTATCTGATAATATTCAAAAAAATATTAATGCAACCGAGGCCCTTAAAACTTACTCCCTAAACCTATGGAAGGCCACTAAAAATCCTGATCTCTATGATATTAAGATTAGTGGGATCGACGTTAATCGACTAATTATCTCCGGCGCAAGCCCAAGAGGTATAAGTATGATGATGAAATGTGCACGAGTTAATGCATGGATGGATAATCGCACATCAGTCCTCCCAGAAGATATTCATGCAGTTTTCCATGAAACAATTGCCCATCGGTTAGTTTTTAATCCAGTCTACGAAAACAGAAGGACTGAAATTGCTAAAGAATTGACACAAGAGATTATTAATAAAGTTAGCGCTCCATAAATGGAATTTTTTCAAGAGACATTTGATTACCATATCAATTGGAAATCTACAGGACATCACCCCGGGCAACATAAAAGTGCGCAAAGGGGTATGGGTATAGAATTTGCTGGTCATGCAACACTTTTAGATTACCCAGACCCAAGACGAATTGACATTCGTCAGACAATAAGAGACCCCTTTGAGCAAATTCAGGTAAGAATATTCAATCAAAGGAGTGCAACTCCAGTTATGATAATTACTGACTTATCAGCCAGTATGAATTTTGGCTCTCAAAAAACTAAACTTGAATATGCCTCTGAGATAGCATCAGTAATAACTAATTCAGTTACAGCAAAAAGTGATGCAATTGGATTTATTGGTATCGAAGATGTCATTAATCCAGAATGGGTGGCACGCCTATCTTATAAGTCCTATCGAACACAATACCTTATCGATCGACTAAGCAACTACCAGGCTAAAAAAAGCGGCCATCATGGGATTAAGTCCGTGTACCAGTTTTTACCTAAAGACAAAACATTGGTCTTTTTTATATCAGACTTTCATATGCCAATTGAGGACATTAAAGAAAGTTTTTCACTCCTGGGTAAACATCAAGTTGTACCAATTGTATTATGGAATAAAAGTGAATATGAGAATCTACCTAACTTTGGCATTCTTACAGTTAGTGATCCAGAGTCAGGTGAAGAGTCAACGATGCTGCTAAGAAAAAATATGAAGAAACGTATTCAAGAAAATTTTAACGAAAGAAAAAAATTACTTGAAAGAATTTTTATACAACTTAATTCTCCTGCTTTTTTTGTCGGAGAAAAATTTGACCCGCTACAAATGACAGAATATTTTAACGAGTACTTCCATGCATAAATTATTTGGTATTTTATTATTTCTCTCAGCAATTGGTTTGAATGCCTATGAAGACCCTAATAAATTTAAGGATGTTGACCCAAAATTTGTTGAGCTAGTAATTGTTGAGCCTAAACAGCTAGTTGGTTATACCGTGGGTGATATTATTGATAGGTATATTACGGTTTCAATAAAAAAACCTTATCAATTAATTGAGGAGTCATTACCAATTGTAGGCTATGAAAAAAGATACAAAGGGCAATTACTTGGCATGACACTTAGGGATATTCATTTTGATAAAAAAATTACCAAGGATTTAAGCACTTATAAAATTTCATTAAAATATCAAATATTTACCAATAATGTTGTAGCTAAACCTGCATTTATTACAGCCGACTATTACCGCTTAATTAATCCAGCAGAGCCAGAAAAAATAGTTAAGTTTAGAATTCCTGAGCTTACTATAGCAACTTCACCTATCGCTATTTTTGGGGCTGTCAAAGTTGAAAATGATATGAGTCCATTACGCGGACCTCTGGTAATCGAAACAATTACAAGTGCCCAAAAAATTCGATATGGAATTATTGGTTTTGTTATTAGCCTTCTCACTTTGCTTTATATATACAGTAGATATACATGGCTTCCAAAACAAAACAAGTTTTTTAGTAGCATATACAGGCAATATAAGAAAATAAATGCTAATGAAAAAGAAATAGAATTAAAAGTAGAAAATTTTGTTTCTGCACTCCATCATGGGTTTAACCAAACAATTAATAAGGCGTTATTCATCAGTAATAAAGAGCAGCTTTTTGAGAAAAATAATAGCTTTAAACATATTGAGTCTGAAATTAATGACTTCTTTAAATTATCTAAAGCGATAAACTTTGAGAGAAAAAATAATTTTGACTTAGCCGAAGTTGTTGAATGGCTAGCTGTATTTTCTTTACACTGCCGTATGTGTGAACGTGGCTTGATTATTGACTCGGGTGATATTAAAAAACTAGGTTTCAAATGAATTTCATAGCGCCCTGGTTTTTATTACTTCTCCCTATGGTGCTTGCACCATTTCTCCTTAGACAGGCAACACCTCATATTTACTCCTGGTCAAAGATGATACCTGTTGATTGGGCCTCGAAAATAATTGGATTTCTATTAAAATTATTAGGAAGCTTGATTATAGGCCTTCTTATTTTAGCTCTTTCTCAGCCTTTCTCAGACCAAAGGACAGTTGAAAAGATTGGAGAAGGTGCACAAATTGGATTAGTGTTAGATAGAAGCGCTTCAATGGATGATCCTTTTGCTAGTGCCGAGTCTTCTGAGAAAGCCGGAGAGACAAAGTCAGCAGCTGCTAGTAGGCTTATCATTGATTTCTTTAATTCTCGTACTAATGACATGGTTGGAGTTATTACATTTAGTAATTCGGCTATGTTTATTCTACCTCTTACTCAAAATAAAGACGCAATAAAAGCTGCGGTTAATGCTACTGCAGGGAATGCGTTGTTTCAAACAAATATAGGTGCAGGCCTAACAAGTAGTGCTGAATTGTTCAATGGGGTAGCTGATTCAGGGTCAAGAGCAATTATACTTGTATCTGATGGTGCGGGACGAATAGATGCAGATACGCAGCAAAAAATTAAGGACTGGTTTGATCGGTTTCAAATTGGTCTATATTGGATAGTATTGCGACAACCAGATGGCATTAGTATTTTTGATGAGAATTATGTAAACGATCAAATACTTCAATATAAAAGAGATGATGACCCCCTCCCTCCAGCTTTGGAGCTCTACGAATACTTCAAAACATTTAGATCACCATTTCAAGCCTTTGAGGCTGAAGATCCAAAGTCTCTTGAAAAAGCAATTAGTGAAATTAACCTTAAAGAAAAAAAACCAATCGTATACACCGAAATCATTCCCGGTAAAAATCACTCCCTAATTCTATTGATTACTGCATTTATAATGTCGCTTGTTCTTTTAATATTAAAATTTATTGAGGTAAAATCTTTCAGATGAATATACAAAACTTATTTAGTGTAAAAAAAATAACTTATTTTTCTATTCTAACCCTTTCAATAAGTAGCTATTTAATTATTTCGGCCTTACTCAATCTATACCAAATAACTAAATTTAATGAGAGTGTTAGGAGCGGAGAGGCACCAAAATTTTTCAGTCAAAGTTTTGAGAGTCGTTTTTCAACAGCTTACTGGCTAGCAGAGAAGGGAATTTTTAAGGAATCAACAATTCTCTTCAACAACCTTTTACCGGAAACAAATGAAGAGCAAAAATCAGCAGTTCAGCACAATATTGGAAATATATTTTTTCTTAGAGGATTAGCAATTATGGGCACCAGTATGGATGCAAGGCCAGAAGCTGAATATCTGCTTAGGCAGGCAAAAAAATCTTATGTGCAATCTATTAAGGCTAGTAATAATCACTGGGATACCAAGCATAATCTTGACCGAGTACTCACAATGCTTCCTTCTGACCCAACACCAGGAGTTGGTGACTCAGATTCTCCAGGATTAATTATGGGAAATATTCCCGTCGGCCTTCCATGAAATTAATCATAAAAAAATTAAAAGAAGATAAAAATCTTCTAATGCTTTTATTGGCAGTTCTTTCTATTGCTGCTGCAATTGCTAACCCATCAATACCCTTCAAACGAGATATATATAACTATATATTTGTTATAGATATTTCTCAGAGCATGAACACAGAAGATATGATGCATAACAATAAAAAGGTTTCTAGGTTAGATTACACCAAAGCAACACTCCGAGAAGTATTAGAGCAATTACCCTGTAAAACTAAGGTTAGTATAGGCATGTTTGCCGGAGTTAGTGTTGCGGCAACCTATACCCCTATAGAAATATGTGAGAATTTTAGTGCAATCAATACCACAATCGACCATTTAGATTGGCGTTCCACATGGTCTGGAAATACTCGTATTCGAGAATCGCTTGTCAACCTTGCAAGGTTAATTAGAAGCTTTCCAGAGTCCGCTCAAGTTATTTACTTTACCGATGGTGAAGAAGCGCCAAGATTACATGTTTTTAACACTCGTGATCTAACTAAGTTCCAAGGCGGGAATGATTGGTTGTTTGTTGGTATTGGATCTGACGACGGGGCTCCAATCCCAAAATATGACAGCCATAATCAATTAATTGGCTATTGGGCCAATGATAGCTTTGCACTTCAACCGGGAATTGCACAAATCTCTCAGGGGAATATTGGAACTCGAAACGATAGTGTGGCCATTGGAGAAAGTGACCGATATATATCTACACTTGACGAGAAATATTTAATAGCCATCTCAAAAGAAATAAATGGTTCATACATGAAAGGAGATAGTGCGGCACACATCCTAACTCAAATGAAGAAACAAAAAGCGGCTTGGCGAGACCAATCACAGCTATCACTGAGAAATTTCTTCGCTTTTTTAGCCTTGGCACTATTTAGTTTCAGATTTTTTTCAATCACTAAAATAAAAAAAATACTTAAAAATAAAACCTATGCAAAAATTTAAAAATTTTATATTCAATCTCAATCAACTTAGTGTACTTTCAGTCAGCGGAGATGATGCGCTGAAATTTCTTCAGGGTCAACTTACTAATGATATATCACTGGCTACTTCAACTCAATCTGTGCATGCAGGATTTTGTAATCCAAAAGGCCGTTTACTAGCCTTTTTTCATATCATAAAGTATCACGATAGCTATCTTCTTTTTTTCCCTAAATCTATTGCTGAAATTATTATAAAAAAATTATCAATGTATATCCTTAGGTCAAATGTTAAATTGGACCTAGACCCTGACAAATTAATGTATTTTGGTTTATACACAAATAATCAAGACGGGCAATTAGGCACATTAAATAATTTACCAAAAAATGAAATGGAATCTATAAATGAACAATCCTTAATTGTGACTAAGCTTCCCAGTGATGGGTTAAGAGTAATAATTGTTGGCGACAAAAAAAATTGTATGGATTTGATTGGAAATAATTCTAATAAATTAGAAAAGAAAAGCTTTGATGATTGGATTGCTCATAATATAAAATCAGGTATTCCGAATATTTACCATGAAACACAAGAGACCTTCATTCCACAGTCAATTAATTTAGACATAATCAGTGCCATTAATTTTAAGAAAGGTTGTTACACCGGTCAAGAAATTGTTGCGCGAACTCATTACCTAGGAAAGCCAAAAAGAAGAATGTATAAAGCATCCTTCCATAGTGAGTCTCAGCCGTTATACGGCCAAGCTCTAGTGGATGGCGAGGAGTCAGTTGGGCAGGTTGTGGATGTTGCTCACATAAATAATCAGGAATTTGTACTTTTGATTGAAATTCGCATTAATTCAGCTTTAAATCAGCTAACGTTAAATGGTATTAATGTTGATATAAGTAAATCCGAAATAGAAAAATTTAGTATGGATTAAAATAATTTTTTATTGCTTTGCTTTGTTGATTACCTGAAAATAAGTCTCGCCCTTTTTTATCATACCAAGCTCCTCTCTTGCTCTTTCTTCAATAGCATCTGTTCCTTTTTTTAAATCTTTTACCTCTGCTTTTAAGGCATCGTTTTGTTTTTTTAATTCATCATTGATTTTTTTTTGAACCTCATACTTGCTTGTTAATTGAAAAACATTGTACCAGCCACCCCTTCCCGCCCACAACGGATATTGGACCAGTAGTATTAACAAGATAAAAATAATGGTTAGTGATCTCAAGTTTTTTTATTTATTTGATTAAATGCAGATAAACCGGCATATATAGCATTATCATCTAAATACTCTTCAATTCTTAGTAGCTGATTATATTTTGCGACCCTCTCAGAGCGCGACATTGAACCAGTTTTAATTTGCATAGTATTCATTGCCACGGCTATATCTGCAATTGTTGTGTCCTCAGTCTCACCTGAGCGGTGAGAAATTACAGAGGTATAACCTGCATTCTTTGCCATCCCTATAGTCTCAAATGTCTCTGATAGTGTTCCAATTTGATTAACTTTGATTAATACAGAATTTGCTACTTTCTTTTCAATTCCTTCTTTAAGAATTTTAGGATTTGTGACAAATAAATCATCTCCTACTAACTGAATATTATTTCCTAACTTTTCTGTCAGTATTCCCCATCCCTCCCAGTCAAATTCACTCATACCATCTTCTATACTAATAATTGGATATTTATCACACCAAGCTGCCAAGTAGTCAGTCATCTGAGAAGAATTTAAGGATATTTTCTCCGAATCCAAATGGTAGTTATCATTTTTAAAAAATTCTGAACTTGCACAGTCAAGCCCTAAAAATACTTGCTTACCTGGCTCATATCCGGCCATCTCAATTGATTCCATAATCAATTGTAATGCCGCTTCATTAGAGTGTAAATTTGGAGCGAAGCCTCCCTCATCCCCAACAGTTGTGGCTAAATTATTTTTATTTAAATTTTCCTTTAGGGCATGAAATATTTCTACACCGCATCGAATAGCATCTGAAAATGTTGGAAGTCCAGCAGGTATAATCATAAACTCCTGAATATCAATATTATTATCAGCATGTGCACCCCCATTAATGATATTCATCATTGGAGTCGGCATACTGTATGGGCCATCAGGATTTAAAAATTCGAATAAGTGTCTTTTCTGACTTACAGCCCCAGCATGCGCGGCGGCCATAGATACTGCTAAAATAGCATTTGCTCCTAAATTAGATTTGTTCTCTGTTCCATCTAGCTCAAGCATAATACTGTCAAGGCCTTCTTGATTTTCAACAGATTTACCTTTTAGGGCTGGAGCGATAATATTGTTAATATTATTAATGGCTTGGTTCACCCCTTTACCCAGATATATAGATTTATCGTTATCTCTAAGCTCAATAGCCTCGTTACTTCCAGTGGATGCGCCTGACGGGACAGATGCCCTACCAATTGAATGATCATTAAGAACTACTTCAGCCTCTACGGTTGGATTCCCTCGCGAGTCAATAACCATTCGTCCTCGAATATCCTGTATTACCGTCATTTTGATTTCCTAATTAAAATAATTTTTTTGATTTAACTGTGTAATCAAGCTCTTTAAGAATCTCAAGTAAACGCTTCATATGATCTAAAGGGACTGCATTTGGGCCGTCAGATAAAGCCTCTTTTGGATTCGGGTGGGTTTCCATAAAAATTCCTGATATTCCACACGAAACCGCAGCTCTTGCTAAAAGAGGAACAAATTCGCTTTGCCCACCACTCCTATCTCCCTGGCCCCCTGGTTGCTGAACAGAATGCGTAGCATCAAAAACTACAGGGCAGTTAGTTTCTCTCATGATTGATAAACTCCTCATGTCAGAAACCAATGTATTATAGCCAAAAGATGCTCCTCTCTCACAAACCATAATATTATCTTTTCCACCATTTGCATCCTTAGCTTTTTGAGCTACCTGCTTCATATCATGGGGAGCTAGAAATTGGCCTTTTTTTATATTAACTGGCTTACCTGATTTTGCTACCGCTGAAATAAAATCAGTTTGTCGGCATAAAAAAGCTGGAGTTTGTAGTACATCAACGACACTCGCAACTACTTCAATTTGAGAGATATCATGAATATCAGTTAAAATAGGGACCTCTATTTGTTTTTTAACTAAATCTAAAATTCTCAAGCCCTCGTCTATTCCAAACCCGCGGAACGTCTTATTTGAGCTTCTATTTGCCTTATCAAAAGATGATTTAAAAATAAAAGGAATATTTAAATCATCACATAACTCTTTTAGTTTTCCAGCAACGTCTATAGTCATTGATTCTGACTCAATGACGCAAGGCCCTGCTATTAAAAATAAGGGTTGGTCTAGTCCTGCATTGAAGTGACATAATTTCATTGTTTAACCTTTTTGATAAAGTAATGCCGCATTAATAAATGATAAAAATAATGGGTGGGAAACTTTTGGATTTGATGTAAATTCTGGATGAAATTGACAACCAAAGAACCATGGATGATCTTCTTTTGAGAGCTCTATTATTTCGCACAAATTCTCAGATGGTGTTCTAGATGATACAACTAAACCCGCCTGAATCAATTGGTCAACATAAGAATTATTAACTTCATAGCGATGTCGATGTCTTTCATTAACTTCAGGTCCATAAATAGAATATGCTAAAGTATTTTTTACTATTGGAGCTTTTTGAGCGCCTAGCCGCATTGTTCCTCCTAGGTCTGAATTTTCATCTCTTTTTATTAATTCACCTTTAGAGGTCTTCCATTCAGCTATCAATCCGACAACTTTATGCTTCGATAGGTCATCAAATTCTGTACTATTCGCATTAGACAGGTCCGCTTTGTTTCTTGCATATTCTACTACTGCTAATTGCATACCTAAACAAATACCCAGGAATGGAATCTTATTTTCTCTAGCAAATTGAATTGCTTTTATTTTTCCTTCAGTTCCTCTAACCCCAAAACCACCGGGTATTAAAATTGCATCAACATTCTTTAGCTCATCAATTCCTTTTTGTTGAATTTTTTCAGAATCAATAAATTGAACTTTCACTTTGGCATTATTATGAAAACCAGCATGAATTAAAGCTTCAGTTAATGATTTGTAGGACTCAGTTAAACCAACATACTTGCCAACGAATGCAACATTGACTAACTCATTTGCACCATCTAATAACTTGATAATTTTTTTCCACTTCACAAGATCAGCTTTTTTTGGCTTAATATTAAGCTTTTCACAAACAATCACATCCATTGATTGCTCATGAAGCATCATAGGGATACGATAAATAGAGTCTGAATCAGTAGCTGAAATCACTGCATTAGTTGCCACATTTGTAAATAAGGCAATTTTATCTCTTTCCTCTTGGGGGATTGATCGCTCTGACCGGCATAGCAATATGTCAGGCTGAATACCAATTTGCCTTAATTCTTTTACCGAATGCTGCGTAGGTTTCGTCTTAAGTTCTCCGGCCGTTGCAATCCAAGGTAATAAAGTTAAATGTATGTAGCACACATTATCTCTTCCTTCCTCAAAGCCCATTTGTCGAATAGCTTCTAAAAATGGAAGTGACTCAATATCTCCAACCGTTCCACCAACTTCTATAATCGCAATATCAGAATCTTTAGCTCCATTCCTTATATTCAGCTTTATCTCATCAGTAATATGAGGAATTACCTGAACAGTTTTACCAAGGTACTCGCCCCTTCTCTCCTTCTTAATGACACTATCGTAGATTTGACCTGTTGTGAAATTATTATTTTTTGTCATTTTTGAAGATATAAATCGTTCATAATGACCTAGGTCAAGATCAGTTTCTGCACCATCATTAGTTACAAAAACCTCTCCATGCTGAAAGGGACTCATTGTTCCAGGGTCTACATTGATGTAAGGATCAAGTTTCAGCATCGTCACATCCAAATCTCGGGACTCTAGGATAGCTCCGAGACTTGCGGCAGAAATACCCTTACCAAGAGAGGAAACTACACCGCCAGTTACAAAAACATATTTGGTCATTTAGAAGGTATCTTTAAAAATTTGCTGACGGTATAAGATTTTACTTTAAAGCCTTAGGTCTCACAATGAATAGTTTAATCTTTTGACCATTCACCATAAGTTTTAAACTTATTAATTACCTCGAGCATTTGACTATCATTTAATAATTTCGGGGTACCAATCATTTTTGCTTGAACATAAAGCTGTGCAAGATGTTCGACTTCGATAGCAATATTAATGGCTTCATTTAAATTTTTGCCTATTGCAATCATGCCATGATTAGAAATGAGGCATGCTTTCCTTTGAGCCATTGCAGCAATAATATTATTAGATAGCTCCTGCGTCCCAAATAAAGCGTAATCAGAACATCTAATAGAATCCCCACCAGCAACTGCTATCATGTAATGAAAAGCTGGAATACCCTCCCCTAATACGCTTAATGTGCTAGAAAAAACTGAGTGGGTGTGAACAATCGCATTAATATCATTTCTTGAGGCATAAATATCTCGATGAAAAAGCCATTCCGATGATGGTTTATGCCTGCTTTCTGAGCTAATAAGCTTACCGTCAATTCCTAGTTCTACCATAGATTCTGCATCTAAATTTTCTAGGTTAACTCCACTGGGTGTAATAATAAAAGTATTATTACTTCTACAACTTAGATTACCTGTCGCACCATGATTCAAACCTTGTCGACTGAGCATTAATGAAGATTTAAGTAAGTCTTCTTGTTGTGACGTTTCTTTTTTCATCATAAAAGTGTCCCTATTGAACCAGGATTATAACTTCCTTTTTCACAAATTATCTTTGAAATATATTCAGGTGGCGTTATATCAAAAGCTGGGTTATATGCATTAGAGAGACCAATTTTAACCTCTGAAATTAATCCATCACTATTCATTCCCTTAATTCTTAGTAACTCGTCAGGATCCCTGCATTCTATCTCAAAAGGATGGTGCTCTCCCATGAAGTTTTTATCTACAGTGCTTAATGGAGCAGCAACATAAAAAGGTATATTATGAGCTTTTGCTGCCAATGCCTTTAGATAAGTTCCAATCTTATTGCAGACCTGCCCCTCTATTGATATACGATCAGCTCCAACTATTACGCAATCAACTTTATTCTGCTGCATTAATAAACCCCCTGTATTATCTGAAATAATAGTATGAGGAATGTTGGCTTGAGTTAATTCCCATGCTGTAAGATTCATTCCTTGATTACGAGGTCTAGTTTCATCTACCCACACATGAATATTAACCCCCTCTTCAACTGCTTGGTATATAGGGCTAAGTGCAGTTCCGTGGTCAATAGTAGCCAGCCAGCCAGCATTGCAGTGAGTTAAAATATTAAGCGGGGTGCTGTTTATTTGCTTTAACAATGGCAAGCCTGCTTTTCCAATATCTTTATTGGTTTTAATATCATCCTCAGCTAATTGGTTAGCATAAAGCCACGCAGCCTTTGATCTATTATGAAAATCATAACCCTTTAAATGTTCCAACATTTGATTTACAGCCCATTCCAAATTAACCGCAGTAGGCCTCGATTCCTTAAGAGAAATAGCTGCCTTTTTAAGAGACTCATCCGAAGAGTCATTATTTATTGCTAGAGCAATTCCGTAAGCAGATGTTACCCCTATTAAAGGAGCTCCTCTCACCTGCATAAATTTTATAGCCTGAATAACGTCTTCCAGACTCTTAAGATCAATTAATTTAAATTCAAATGGGAGAGCCGTCTGATCAATTATTGTAACTCTAGTGAGGTCACCAGAGGCCTCTATCGTCCTGTGTAATCTACCTTCTACAAACATGGCTAATCCTAAGTAAAATTATTGTATATTTCATCCACAATATCTGTGGATAACATTGTGAATTAAAGTTATATAAATTTGCAAGCATTGAATTCTAAAGGAATTTTTTTAATCGCTTAATTTTTAATCGCTAAAAAAATTCTTTAAAAA